>Ga0172375_10009001_pt1 | contig 13265 bp, 15 predicted proteins | sample LakKiv1m_FD_114537 | JGI IMG/M metagenome (GOLD analysis project Ga0172375, IMG submission 114537) | Freshwater microbial communities from Kabuno Bay, South-Kivu, Congo - kab_092012_11.1m | ecosystem: Environmental > Aquatic > Freshwater > Lake | place: Democratic Republic of the Congo...
ACCCGCGGTGAGCATGTCCAGGTCCTTGAACCCGGAAGCAACACCCGTGATGTTTTCCTTGCGATAGTAGAGGCTCTCGATGGTGCCGATGCTGCTCTTGACGACCGGTCCTATGTGATGAAAACCCGCCTGAATCCTGGACTCACCAATGCTGAACATGATCTGTTCGGCCTCGTCCACGAACTCGTCAATGCTGGAGTGGTCCTCGTAACAGCGCGTAATGATCTCGGTGGCGGAAGATATCATGTTCCTGAGCAGGGCCTTCTCTTTGACCACCATAGCGTAGTGCAAAATGTTAGCCGCGGTGGGAACATCGTCAATCAATTCGGTCAGGAACGGAGTTCCGCCCACGGTCTCCAGCAGGCCCTGGTCCTTGAGTTTCGATGTCAGGGTGAGCCAGTCCACAGGTTCGTTGTTTTCGAACAACTCCGTGATGGCTTTGAAAACCAGGCGATGAGCCTCTCGGTAGAAGTCGTCGGGTGAAAGAACGGCCAACACTTTCGGCACGGCGTCGTTGTCAATAAGCACCCCCCCCAGAATGGCGCGCTCGCCTTCCGGAAACTGGGGGGGCACTTTCATATGGACGCTGCCTTCACTGGGCATTCTGTCCCGCTTCCTCCGGTTTGACCAACACTGCGACGATGGCCGTCACCTCGGGATGAAGACGCACATGAGCCTGAAACTCTCCGAGCTTCTTAATGGCTTCCGGAAGGACCACCTTCCGGCGGTCAATCTCGTAACCCTGGGCCTGCAAAGCCCTGGCAATGTCGGAAGTGGTAACGGAGCCGAAGAGTTTTGCGTCCTGATCCTTCGACTTCCGCGTGAAAGTCAGGGTGACCGCCGACAGCTTCTGAGACTGGGCTTCAGCATCCACCTTGAGTTTGGCCAGCTTCTTTTTCTTGGCCTCTATGATGGTGCGGTAGAAGTTCAGGTTCTTCTCGGTCGCCAGACAGGCCAGCTTCTTGGGCAGCAGGTAATTACGTGCGTATCCGTCTTTGACTCGAACCGTTTGACCCACGGTGCCGAGGTTTTCCACATGTTCTAGAAGGATCACATTCATGGCTGTTCTCCGGTCAGTCTCTTGTTACCGTTTGGGCACAGTGAAGGGGAGGAGCGCAATATTTCTTGCCCTCTTGATGGCCGTGGTCAATTGCCTCTGATGCTTGGCGCAGTTTCCCGAGATTCTCCTGGGGATTATCTTGCCGCGCTCGGTTATGAAGGCTTTGAGAATGTTGGGCTCCTTGTAATCCATTCTCAGAGACGAATCCGCACAGAAACGGCACACCTTGCTCCTGGGGAACGGGCGTCGTTTGGGGGGCTTGCTCATTATTCCTGACCTCCTTTACCGGGTTCAACGTCAGGAGCCGGAGTCTCGGGCTGGACTGCCTCGACGGGCTGGGCCTCGGGTTCCTGGGCGGACACCTCAGGCTGGGGTTCGGGTTCCGCTGCGGCCTCGGGTTCCTGGGCGGATACTTCAGGCTGAGGTGCGGGTTCCGCTGCGGCCTCGGGTTCCTGGGCGGACACCTCAGGCTGGGGTTCGGGCTCGGCTGCGGCCTGGGGTTCGGGTTCCGCCGTTGCAGTCTCCGGCGCTTCGGGCTGCGGTTTGGCCGCGGCCTGCTTTTGTTCGTTCGCGGCCTTGAAGGCCTCCAGATCCACCTCGTCATCCAGCTTGACGCTGATGTATTTCATGACTTCTTCAGTGATCTTGAGCTGTCGTTCCAGCTCGGCGATCAGAGCAGGCAGGCCGACGTAATCGAAGAGTATGTACCGGCCCTTGTCCCTTCTTCGGACCAGATAGGCAAGCCTCTTGAAGCCCCAGTCTTCGATTTTGATGATTTCGCCGCCTTGGGACTTGATGACGTCGGTGTAGCGTTCGGTGAAATTCCGGACTTCTTCTTCCGGAACATCCGGGTCCAGAATTACTACGGATTCGTAGCGTCTCATTCTCTCTCCTTTCGGCTTTCAAGCCCCGAAGGGCAAGGAGTCACTGAAACAGACATAATTACATGAACCCTCCCAGGATTTCAATAGCTAATTTCCGCCTTGAATATCCTTTCACTTGCCAACGCGGGAATTCTCAAATCCCCCCTGCCCCCCTTTGCGAAAGGGGGGTATAAGATGGTTCCCCCCTTTATGAAAGGGGCGATTTTTCCATGAGTAAGTGAAGGCTTCACGCCTTGACCCGGGCCCCTCCTGCCGGCAATCAAGGCTACTCGTAACGAAGAGCCTCGATGGGATGCATCCTGGAAGCCTTGAACGCGGGGTAGAACCCGAAAAATACACCCACCGCGGCGGAAAACATCATGGCCACCACCACCGCCAAGGGACTGATGAGGGCCGGCCAGCCGCTGGTATGGGCGAAGATGTACGCTCCGCACATTCCAAGGATCGTGCCCATCATGCCTCCCAACATGGACAGCACCACGGCTTCGATTAGAAACTGCCCCAGAATATCCGCGGAACGCGCTCCCACGGCCATGCGTATGCCGATTTCGCGGGTACGCTCGGTGACGCTGACCAGCATGATGTTCATGATTCCGATCCCTCCCACAAGGAGCGAGATGGCTGCTATGGCTCCGAGGAGAGTGGTCATTATGTTGAGAGTCTTTTCCGCGGTGGCCAGGATCTCAGTGATATTTCGTATCGTAAAATCCTTCTCCTGACTCCGGCCCAGCCTGTGCCTTTTGGTGAGTAGTTCGTCAATCTGTTTCTCGGCTTCCGGGATGAGAGGAATGTCCTTGGCCTGGATTAGGATCGCATTGACCTCGTCGGGAAATGGCGTCCCAAAAAGGCGGTATTGGGAAGTCTTCAAGGGCACGAACACCGCGTCGTCCTGGTCATCGCCTCTCGGGGACTGGCCTTTTCTCTCCAGCACTCCAATCACGGTGACGGGCACGTTCTGAATCCGGATGATCTTTCCCAGCGCGTGGGTATCGCCCATGAGGTTCTCTGCCACCGTCTGGCCGATAAGAGCCACTTTGGCCGCTCGCTGTTCCTCCTCGGGGGTGAATATGCGGCCCTGATGGATCGTCCACTCCCTTACCGCGTAGTAGTCTCTCGTGGTCCCGGTGACCCTTGTGCGCCAATTACGGTTGCCGTACACCACCTGGGTCACGTTGCCCCATATCGGAGCCGCAAATTTTACCGCGGGGCATTCCTTGATGATGGATTCCGCATCCGAGGCCTTGAGGGTGTGTACGGAGCCGGACCCCATCCGCGCCCCCCCTTGAGTCGTCGCGCCGGGCACCACAAGGATCATGTTGCTGCCGATTGATCGTATCTGATCCCCGATCAACTCGCGGGCACCGGCTCCCACGGCCACCATAACGATCACGGCGCCAACTCCGATCACAATCCCCAACATCGTCAGAAGGGAACGCATCACGTTCACCTTCAAGGCTCCGATGGCTATTCGTACTCCGTCCAAAGGATTGATCATGGTATGAGTGCTGTCCGAGCGTTCGACCTGGTCACGCAAGCCCGAAGGTCAGGCGCTTTTCCGAGCGATCAGGCGCGACACATTCATTGCCTCGCCTGCTTCAGGCTCGTCAACGAGTATATCCAAGTCCTGGAAGTATGGGAACAGGCCTCCTCGGGGCACCAGATATTCGGGGTTGAAACCGGGCTTGAGGCTGGTGTGACGGAAATTGTAGGTGGAGTAGAAGATCAGGCCGCCGCTTCTGACGGAAGCTTTGATCGCGGCAATGAGCGTAGGCGCAAAGAAGTTGAAGACCAACACCAAGTCGTAGAGGTCCCGAGGCAGAGGAAAATAATCCAGATCCGCCACGAAAACTCTCACCGGGAGGTTTCGTGCCGAGGCCTCGCAAAGGAGCCTCCTCAGCGCCACAACGCTTATGTCCGTGGCATCAACCCGGTAGCCTCGCTCGGCCAGGAAGAGAGCATTGCCTCCGAGGCCGCACGCGGGATAGAAGGCCCGGCCACCCTCCAGCAGGTGCGAGTGCTCCACCAGGAACGCGTCCGGCTCCGGGAAATTATCCCCTTCCGATAGATACCGGGAGTCCCACCTTTTTCGATCGGAGATCATCGTGTTTTACACTACGTGCTCTATGTCGCAAATACGGTTGCGTACTCGGTCCCTTGAGATTGCTTCGCTTCGCTCGCAACGACAAGTCCCGGGCACGTCGTTGCGAGGAACGGAGCGACGAAGCAATCCCGAGGGGCGCAAGATACGTCACCGTATTTGTGAAAAGGTGCACTAAGCGCCGTCGAGGGTATGGCGCTCTTTTTCCGTGAACCAGGATTCGGGGTTCTCGAAGAAGAGTTTGACGTCGTTCAGGGATGCGTAATGCGAGCGCTCCTCACCGATCATGCACTGGATGAAATCCCTCTCCAGCGGATCGGAGGCCTTCGCCATCTGTTCTTCGTAAAAGTTGACGGCACTCTGCTCCATCTCGATGCCGATCCTGACGGCTTCAAGGTCACCGGTCCCGGCCTCGATCCTGGGGCCCAGCTTCATTATTCTGGCCCTGATCAGTTTCTGCAGGTCTTCGTTTTCGAACTTGTAGGCCTTCCACCCCTGCGACCATTTCTCGCCGCTTCGGAGCGTCTCGTAGATCTCTTTGATCCGCCTGATGTGGATGCCCTCTTCTGCTGCGAGGGTGCGGAACATGTCTTTTCCCAATTCGTTGGAGCACTTTTCCACGGCTTGCTTGTAGAAATCCCTTCCCTTTTCCTCTTTTTCGAGGGCCGCGGCCAGCATTTTCACTGCCCTGTCCGAGCTTTCCATTATTTTCATCCTCCTTAAGGAGAGGGCCCTTCGCATCGGGACCTCTTCCGAATCTACTCATAGATACTCGACAACGAAGGGCCTACTGGTTGGCCAGGGTCACCGGCATTACGAACATCCTGGCGGCAAGCTCACGGTCAATCATGAACAGACCGCTGCCCTGGCCTCCAGCGAGTTTGAGTTGCTGGACCACTCCGTCCGCGGATGACTCCTCCTCCACCTGCTCGTTCACGAACCACTGCAGAAAAGTGTTTGACGCGTGGTCTTTCTCCTGGATAGCCAGATCCACGAGCCCGTTGATGAGGGCAGTAACTTTCTGCTCATGTGCGTACGCGTCTTCAAACGCGTTGAGAGGAGACTTCCAGCCGCTCGGAGGTCCTTCCACCGAGGAAAGAGTCACTTTGCCCCCGCGCTCGCTTATGAAATTGTAGAACTTCATCGCGTGAACAAGCTCTTCCTGAGCCTGGCAACGCATCCAGTTCGCGAATCCCTTGAGATTTATGGACTCGAAGTAGGCTGACATGGAAAGATAAAGATACGAAGAGTAGATCTCCGCATTGATCTGCCCGTTAAACGCTTCCTGAATCTTTGCGCCGATCATGTTGCACTCCCCTCCTGACACAGTATCTTGGTCGCACCTTGGCACCGGCACCGGCCCATGGTTTTCCTTCAATGAACACTTACAGATAATTAGCCATTCCTGGAGCCGATCGCAACCCTCAAGGATTCGAGGTCTGCAGCGGTGACTTCCGGGATTTCTTAGAATATATCAGATAATAGACTATCGGTACCACAAGCAAAGTGAAAACGGTCGAGGCAAGTATCCCAAATATGAACGACCACGCCAACCCTGAAAATACGGGATCGAGCGTGATCACCCAGGAACCGAATATGGCCGCTCCAGCGGTCAGCAGGATCGGAGTGAACCTAACAGCCCCCGATTCGATTATCGCTTGCTTGAGATCCTCGCCGGCGGCCGTTCTGACATGAATGAAATCAATCAATATTATTGAGTTTCTCACGACGATGCCTGCAAGCGCGATCATCCCTATCATACCTGTGGCGGTGAAAAATATGGAATCCGCGTAGCTCCCCACGTTTTGGGCGGCAAAGAGATTCAACAGCGCAAAACCTGGAAGGATACCTATGAGCGTCAACGGGATGGCCACCATGATGACCAGTGGAACTGTGAATGATTCGGTCTGCTGGACCAAGAGGATGTATATCAGAATGAGAGCTCCTGCAAACGCCAGCCCCAGATCTCGAAAGACCTCGAGGGTGATCTTCCATTCGCCCTCCCCGGCCCAGTTTACCTTGAATCCCTCGGCCAGGGGTGATTTCTTCACAGCCGTCTGCAAATCAAGGATCGCGTCCACCGGGCTGCCGCCGGCCACCTCGCCCGTGACAAAGACAAGCCGTTCCAGGTTCTTTCGATATATGGTCTGATCCACAACGCCCTCGCGCAGTTCGCCGAGCTCGTTGAACGGGACCATTGAACCGTCGGCGGCCTTCACCCTGATGGGGCCCATGTCCTCAGGCCGCGATCGCAGTGCACGGGGAAGCCGGAGATTGACTTCCAGAGGTGTCCTCTCGGTGTCACTGTGGAGAATCGTGGGCGAATCCCCGCCGAGGAAGACCCGGGCCGATTTCGCCACTTCTTCCTGGGTGATGCCGTGGAGGCCGGCCTTGGTACGATCTACCACAAAGTCGTACCTTGTCTGCCGCGCCCGGGAGGAATCGTCCACATCCACGACTCCTTTGATGTGCTCCATGACCTGGCGGACCTTCCGGGCCTGCGTGATTATTTCGTCGTAGGACGCCGCCGGCGGGCCGTAAACCTCCGCCACCACAGTGGAAAATACAGGTGGCCCCGGAGGCACCTCCACGATTTTCACATTCGCCGAGTGCGCCCGTGCAATCCGTTCAATATCGGGTCTCAGCCTCAAGACCAACGCATGGCTTTGGAAGACTCGCTCGTGTTTATCCAGAAGATTAACCCTGAGATCGGCAACGTTGCTCCCGCGTCGAAGATAGTATTGGCGGACCATCCCGTTGAAATCAATTGGAGAAGCTACGCCGACGTAGGACTCTACATCCCGGACCTCGTTGACCGTGGCAAGGAATCTCTCCATCTCGGCAACCACGTTGTTGGTTCCTTCAAGGGTCGTGCTTCGGGGCATGTCCACAACTAAGAGGAAATCGCTCCTGTTGTCGAAGGGTAGCATTTTGACCGGGACGAGCTTAATGACGACCAGCAATACCGACGCCAGCAGGGCCACTATCACTCCTCCCAGGAAGTAGAAGCTCTTGCGACGATCATCCAGGAACGGAGTGATCATCCCGCCGTATGTGCGATAGATGGTGCCGGTTTTGAAATCGTAAGGTTCCGTGTGCTTTTCGGTTTCCTTTTTTAGGGCATGGTACGTTGTCCACGGTGTGACGGTAAACGCGATGATCAGGGACATGATCATGGCGAAAGGCACGTTCAAGGCCATGGGCCTCATGTAAGGGCCCATCATCCCCGTTATGAAGAACAGCGGAATGAACGACGCAATGACGGCAAACGTGGCCAGAATCGTGGGCGGCCGCACCTCATCCACGGCAAGGAGTGTCGCATCCAGGGGCGGGTGGGTTTTCAGCCTGTAATGTCTGTGGATGTTCTCCACGTCCACGATGGGGTCGTCAACCAGGAGTCCTAATGACAGTATCAGGGCAAAAAGAGTGACCCGGTTGATCGTGTAGCCCACCAGCAGATTGGCCAGGAGAGTCACCGCAAGCGTCATGGGAACGGCCAGGGCGACTATCATGGCCTCCCGCCAGCCCAGCATCACGGTCAAAAGCGCAATGATGCTCACCACGGCTATTGCGAGATGCTTGACCAGCTCGTTGACCTTCTCGTCCGCAGTCTTGCCGTAGTTCCTGGTGACCAGGACACTTACGTCCGACGGAATTACCTCTTTCTTGAGTTCCTCCATCCGCCGTATGAGGCCCTCGGCGACGGCAACGGCGTTGGTTCCCTTTCTTTTGGCGACGGCAACGGTAACCTGGTTGTAAGACTTGCCCGCCTCCGCGGCCCCTGAGTTTCGTGTTTCAGGATCGTGGACCGCCCCCGCGCCGAAGGTGAGGCGTGTGTACGTGGTCACGTCTTCCGGGCCGTCCTCGATCAGAGCCACATCCCTCAGGAAGACCGGTCGGCCCTCGTTCACTCCGACGAGAAGAGCAGCCACCTCTTCCGGGAATTTCATGAATGAGCCGGCGTCAACCTCGATCTCGCGGTTAAGACGGTCCATGGTCCCTGCCCTGAGGTTGACATTAGCTCCTTTGAGGGCTCTCTCCATGTCCAGGACGGCTACGTGACGGGCCGCCATCTTTTCCGGGTCCAGGAGCACTCTCACTTGCCGCTTCCTGCCGCCCACCACGTACGCCTTGCCCGTGTCGGGGATACGCTGTATTCTGTGCAGGATCTCGTCAGCGACGCGCCTCAACTGAAAATCGGAGGCCAGGGCGCTGTAGAGCGAAAAGGTCACCATTGGAATGTCGTCAATCTCCACCGGCCTGATCACCCAGCCCGCCACACCCGGCGGCACCTGGTCCACGTAGGACATGATCTTGCTGTGGGTCTTGATCAGGCTATCTTCCCTGGGCTGCCCGACGAAGAAGCGGACCGTCACCACCGCGGCTCCAGGGCTGGAAGCCGAATAGACGTGTTCCACACCGTCAATTTCCCAGAGCTTTCGCTCGAGGTTTATGGTGACCAGGTTTTCCACTTCAGAGGCAGAAGCGCCGGGGAAGTTGATAAGGACGTCAACCACCGGTACGACTATCTGGGGTTCTTCTTCACGAGGTGTGGCGATAAGGGCCGCGGCCCCGGCCATCAGAGAAGCTATTATAAATATGATGGGCAGTTTCGAGACCAGGAAGGCCTCGACGATCTTGCCGGTCCAGCCCAGGTTGTATTTGTCTGCGAGTTTCATTTTCGTCAGAAGGAAAGTGAATTTTTCCGGAAAAGAGCGTATCATTCACCGGCAGGTGAGTCAACATTGGGGTCGAGGGCAGCCCGGTTTCTCGCCGCGGATTCAACATCATCCTTGACACGGCGGGGTTGTTCTGGTAACGGATAATACTTCGTGAAACTCAGTAGTGAAACATGGAAGCTCGTGGGCGACGCTCTTCAACTGGGGGCTTCCATAGTCTTTGCCATATTTATCGGAGCAGCCTTCGGGTACTGGCTCGATGGTAAATTCGGCACTTTTCCGTATCTTAGCATCATATTTTTTGGGTTTGGAATAGCGGCCGCCTTCCGCAACGTGTGGATCGAGGTTCGTAAGCAACTGCGTTCAGATAAGGATAAGAAGTCTTCATGAACTTCGCCAGGATTCCTGGGATTTTTCTGACGATCTCCGGGGCAGTTTATTTTCTCGGGCTTGTGGCCAGTCTCTTCGCTGCTTCGTATCCTTTCGCGCTCGGATTCGGGGCCGGCGGCGCGCTGGTGTTGCTCAACGTGTGGGCATCGGCACGCAAGGTGAAAAAGGCTGATTTTCTCCATAAGGGTCGGGTGATGGCCTCTCTCGTGGGCGGCTTCTACCTGAGACTTCTCCTTATGGGGTTTTGTATTTTCGGGCTCATAAAGTTTTCAGCGGCGGATCCCGTAGGCCTGGTGACCGGCCTTTCGGTCGTTCCCGCCGGGCTCTTCGTCTTGCTGATACTGATCTACATAGCGAACAGAAGACCAGAGGAGGTCTGAACTATGGCTGCGGATATCCATCCACCCATGTTGACTGACGTGATCGCCAACCCTCTGCTGCATTCCATGGAGGGCTTCTGGACTAAATGGGGCGTCACCCACGCCGACCTGAACAACGTTCTCAACACCTGGATTACCATGCTCGTCCTGATCATCTGCGCCGTCCTGGTGAAGAACAAACTGGAGATGATTCCCCGCGGGCAGCAGAATTTCTGGGAAGTTGTGGTCTCAACCCTCGAGGACATCGTGGTTCAGACCATGGGAGAGAAAGGGCGCCCGTATTTTCCTCTGATCGCATCGCTGGCACTTTTCATAGTGTCGTGCAACCTTATCGGAATCATACCCTGGCTGCAATCAGCGACCAACAACCTTAATACGACCCTGGCCCTGGCTCTGGTTGCCTTCGTGACCACCCACTATGTTGGTGTCACCAAGCATGGGAGCCATTACCTGAAGCATTTCATCGGGCCGGTGCCGTGGTTGATACCGCTGATGCTGCCCATCGAAATCATCGGCCACCTGAGCCGGATCCTCTCACTGAGCTTTCGACTTTTCGGCAACATCATGGGAGAGGATCTCGCGATAATCATTTTGACTCTTCTTGTTCCGTGGCTCGTTCCATTGCCGATGATGGTCCTGCAAGTGTTCACCTCATTTATCCAGACGCTGGTGTTCATCATGCTGACCATGATGTACATCGCCGGGTCGCTGGAAGAGGCTCACTGATATCAGAACAATAGGGAGGTTTTTTAGACATGAAGAGAACATTGATCGCTGGACTGATGATGCTCGCCATCTGCTTGCTCGCCACGGTGGCCTTCGCTGCTGAGGCGGGAGGCGGCACTGCCGCCATCGCGCAGTACACCGTGTTGGCAGCCGGCCTCGCCATCGGACTGGGCGCCATTGGAAGCGGTATCGGTATGGGAACCGCCATTGGCGGCGCCTGCGAAGGTACCTCCAGGAACCCGGAAGCCGGCGGCCGAATCCTGACCACCATGATCATCGGTCTGGCCATGATCGAGTCTCTGACCATTTACGCTCTGGTTATCGCTCTGATCCTTCTTTTCGGTAACCCGTACGTCAAGTAATCGCCTTTTAGGCGTCTATTCTGTCCTCCGTTCGGCCCGGCCGGACGGAGGAAACCCGCCGTCCACCAAAACATCCGCTCACGGATTGACATTGCCAGCGGTTCTGCTACCATTCGCCCCCGATCTGTGCTCTTGCGCCCGGTTCCGGGCAGGCCTGGACCTTGAAGTAATTGAAAACAAACAGCAGCCCCTGAAGCTTTGATCCGCTAGGGGCCGCGAAAGAGTGTGTCAGTGGATCTGTCCAAGACTTACGATGAGGACGACAGCCCGGAAGCCGCGAACGGTTCGGAAGGACGCGACCAGAACAATCGGCGTAAAAACGGGTACCAGACTCCGGTGGCTCCCCGGAGCAAGCCATCCCGCGACCCCCTTCCGGACTATGATTATGGAAAGCTTTTTTCCGTGACGGACGGTCGGTCGGACGATTTCCCCAGCCACCGGTCTTCTCACCGAGATCGGGATTTATCACGATTTCAGGATCGTCTCAGCACGGGCAAGGTCAAGCTATGCGGCTCCTGCGGGGGCGTAATGGCAAAATCCTCCCGGATGATCCTATCCATTCCCGCCGGCGTCTGCCTGCTGGCGCTCGGCGCGCTGCTCATGGGCCTTTACGGCGTCGCATCAAACTTCTACCATACGCCCTGGTTCCTAAAGTTCGCTCTTCCTGCAGCCTACTATGTGGGATCGCTGTTCGTGGGTGTCGGGATTCTCTTCTTCTTCATACGTGAAAGGGTCTGGATCTGTAGGAAGTGCAAAGAAGCGACCAGGCGATAGTATGTCGGCCGGCGAAGAGAGAGTCGAGATTCCCTGCCTTTGCTACTTCCAAATTTTTAGACAAGTGATGTTCTTTCCCTCAAACCGGCCGTGTTCGATAACCCACATGAAGATCGGCTCAGATCCTGACCTTGCGTGAGCACTTTCACTGTGATATGTTTAATGATAACAGCTGATCGGAAGACTGAACGAGCCTGTTCAGGCAATTTCGAGAGGGTGGGTCTGTGCAGTGATCATTGACGGTGCCCCTGGGGTCTCTGGATTTGAGAAGAGAGACGGAGTGTGGTCATGCGTGGAACTCTTGTGACTGAGATCATCGGCGGCGAGCCTTACGAGTATTACCCGATGGGAGACTACGTCGTGCGGGCTAAAGGCATTTGCGGAGGTCGGCCTACCTTCAAATATACTCGCATTGAGGTTGCCCGGATTCTGGGAATGTTGGTGTCCGATAGCATTGATTCCGTTGTCAAGGACTACGGGGGGCGTCTTTCTCGGGAGGCAATCCTTGAAGCTGTTAAGCTTGCCCATAAACCTCACCGAAAATCGTCCAAGCTAGTCGCAGCATAGTGATTATTCTTGATGAACAGCTATCCAACTTTAAAATCGTAGACGCCATCCACGCATGGTATCGTGGGGCGGTGCTTGTTGTGAATGACTTGCGGCCGAACACGGTCATCAAGGATGACGCCATCCCTGCGCTGCTTCGCGGTCAACACGAGCCAACGTTCGTGACAATAAATGTGAGTCATTTTTGGCAAAGGGTGCCGATAGATCAGCGGTTCTGCGTCGTGTGTTTTGCTCTTCCTGATGCGGGTCTCCATCGGCTCCCGTCCCTCTTGAGACTTCTTTTTCGCAATCCTGATTTCAGCACCAAGCGGCAGCGGGCGGGGCATGTAGTCAGAATAAACAAGGACGAAGAGGTCCGTTTCTATAGCTATGAGAATCAACAAGTACAAGCTTTTCGGCTGTGAAAACTACGGCAGGGAATTGCCCTGAGCCCCCAGCCGACTCCATTTGCTTTTGTTGCCGGCTTCTTGGCTTTTGACCGCGGGCGTACTAGCCTTTGTTCTTGTCTTTGTTCTTGTCGTGCCGTTTGGCTTCTTCGGCAATCTTGCGGGCTTTCTCGATTAGATCCAGCAGAGTGACCATTTTGGGCTGAGGAGGGTTGAGGAAGCGCTCGATGAACTCTTCAGGAGTGAGCAGGTCCCTGAAGAATGATTCCACGTCAAAATAGGCCGTCCAGCAATCCAGCGCTTTGTGGCAGGGCCTTCCAATGTGCTCTTTGAGGCAGTACCCGAAGGTCACTGGACCGCCCAGTCTGGGGCACCGGATCTCCTTTTCTTCGAAAGGGGCACAGGGCGAGGGCTTGGTCACGGCGGTTCCCTGAATGTGCGGGGCGGTTCGTGGACCGCCCCGCATCGAGGTCAATCCAAATTCCCCAAAAAGGGGTCCATCACAGGGCGTCGGGTTTTCACATCTTCGGCTTGGGGAAGCCTTCCAGGGCCCTCAGTGCGGCGTCAATGTCATCCTGGGGCAGGTCGTAATCCGCGAGCTTGCCCTGGAAATAAGCGTCGTACGCAGCCAGATCCACCAATCCGTGGCCGCTCCAGTTTACCAGGATGGTCTTTTCCTTGCCTTCTTCCCTTGCTTTCTTCGCCTCTTGAATGACGGCGGCCAGGGCATGGTTGGTTTCAGGCGCGCTTATGAAGCCTTCGGTCCGCGCCCAGGTTACACCTGCCGAAAAGGTCTCCAACTGATGAACGGCCCTGGGTTCGATGAGCCCGTCAACGATGAGCTGGCTGACCAGAGGCGCCATCCCGTGGTATCGGAGGCCGCCGGCGTGGATAGGCGCGGGGACGAAGCCGTGCCCTAGCGTGTGCATGGGCAAGAGAGGGGTCATCTGGACGGTGTC
>Ga0172375_10009002_pt1 | contig 13265 bp, 12 predicted proteins | sample LakKiv1m_FD_114537 | JGI IMG/M metagenome (GOLD analysis project Ga0172375, IMG submission 114537) | Freshwater microbial communities from Kabuno Bay, South-Kivu, Congo - kab_092012_11.1m | ecosystem: Environmental > Aquatic > Freshwater > Lake | place: Democratic Republic of the Congo...
AGTTCTTCGATTTTCAAGGGGTTCTCGGCCATGAGTTTCATTCGAAGCCGTCTTCTTCGGCATATGGCGCGAACCCCCTGCCCACCCTCTGACCGCAACATATTGTACCCACCCACACAAAACCCTGAAGCCCCGAATCAGTACGTGTGGGGCCTGGACCTCCAAGGACAGCGGGATGGTAAGATGGGGCAGGATGCGGGAGGCATCGGCGGGCTTCTTGCCATTACCATCATTTCCAACGGAGCGACCCGTGTGTTCCTGCCCATGGCCGACCACAACGGGAACATCCGGGCTTTGCTGGATGCCGGGACGGGGCGGATCGCCTGCGAGTACGAATACTCACCGTTCGGCGTTCTTGTTGGCGCATTTGGACCAGCGGCAGGTCTCTGCAATCTCAGGTTCCAATCCAAATACTACGATCCCGAAACCGAACTGTATTATTTCGGCTACCGCTACTACGACCCCGCCTCAGCCAAGTGGCTCTCCAATGATCCGAAAGGCGAAACGGCAGACGAGCCGAACCTGACCCTCGCCTTCGGAAACGATCCCGTGAATCGGTACGACCCTGACGGTCGAGAAGCGTACATCGTCTACCGGGAATTTGCAGACGCCGCTCTCAAGAAGAAGTTCCCCAAGCAGGGGCATGTGTTTCTGGCATTCGATGAGAAAGGAATCTCGAATGTCGGCAAGTGGCGAGATAAGGTGTACAAGAAACTCGGACCGTATGCCCCCGCAGGCCCACAATCGGCTTTCCCAATATGGGGCACCAAGATTGAAGACGCTCCCGATGCTAACATGGAAACGTTCTCGTTCCATCCGTGGGAAGTGTACGACGAGGGCGAAGGTCATGCCTACAATGTCGCGGGAATACTCCTTTCGGCATCGAGTTATATTGGTTATGGCGACAGAATTGACCGCGATGCGTTTCGTAACGCCCGCGACAATCTGAACCTTCCGGATGCTCCAAAAGCAATGGTGTTCCCACTTCACGTGACGGAACAGCAACAATTTGATCTTTATCAGAAAGCCATCGCTTCAAGGAATATCAATAACCTTTCGCCTCAGTCGGGGGATATTGGGTGGTACATGGTCGGGGCGCAGAACTGCGGAAGTTGGACCGTCTGGCTCACGGAACAGGTGAAAGGAGTGAAGTACCCCAGCGATATGCGGAAGTACAACAGGCTTCCACTGCTGCCGCGTGTTTCGATCGGCGGCAGGATTGTATTTCCCGGGGCTTCCGTTGGAGGGATCGGCTTGGGCGGAGTGGCCGACTATACGCTGTTGCCGCAGACCGTGACGATTCTTGCCGGCACAGGCGGGACCGTCTATGAAGGCGCACGGTTCATAGGATATGGACTGTATCGCGGTGGAGAGGCGATTGTCGGTGCTGGACGAATCATCGTCAACCGAGCCGAATTCATGCAGCCGGAAGGAGGTTTTATCGGATGGAGATTCTAAAGAAATACCTGTTGGTCGTGGCGCTGGCTCTTGCCGTGGATGGATGCTCAAGTCCTGCCGGCAGTTTCTGGTTGACTGACGAGGAACTGAACGTATATCGGCAGCGGGGAGGCATAGAAGTTTCCTCGCCAAGCGGCCTCTACAACGGCATTCTGGAAAAAGTTCCCACCAATGCCTGGAAGATGGTCTCCTTTCCCATCCTTCAATATCGGATGGACGTTCCCGAACAAGTCGTTGTCGGCGATGCGCCGGATTGGAATGGCCTCAGTTTGTACATCATTCACTCCCGGTATCCTGACGCCAGATATGGGGCGCAAGTGATCGTAAGACGAAAGACCAAGGAACGGTATGCAGAGGATATTGGACGTCAAGAAGAAGGTGTCAGCGAATGGCGAGTGGACGCCACACGAGACAAGCAATGGATTGATTTGTGGGAATGGCGGTGTGCAAAGTTTCATCCGACTCTTGAAGTGGACAAGTTGGGAACGCTCTATCGCCGTGACATTCGGTGCTCTAACGGCGACGTGCTTGAGATCGAGGGCATGGTCGAGAAACTCACCGACCGGAAGACGGGCCAATCCTTATATCCCGAAATGGACGCGGTGATTCGTCGCATCATCAATTCTATCCGGGATTGTTGCAGTGCGCCGCCGGCGCCAGCGAGGAAAGAGTCGTTGTGAAGACGGATTCCGCAAAGTATTTGCCTGTGGCGGTGGCGAATTTGCTTTCAACGTTCGTGAAAATGCCCTACCCTCCTTATCTGAGATTACACTGCCGATGGCGCGGCAAGGAGTCCTGATGCAAGGCACGTCAGCCAGGAATCGATCGTCGAGAAGATCGGGCCAATCCATGATTGAGTCCGTGATCGTCATTCTCCTGATCTGTCTCATTTTTGCCGCGGTGCTTCAGGTGTCGCAGTTGTTCGCTGCGAGAGAGGTGTTGTTTCACGCGGCGGCTTGCGGAGCCAGAGCCAAGACGGTCGGGCTCAACTACTGGATGGTCGAGAAGTCGATACGAGTGGCTGCCATTCCCAACTCGGGACATCTGATTACTCCTGACTTCGAGAATGTCGACCTTGGGCTGCGGGATGCCGTCGCGAATTCCAGACCCGGCGGATTGTGGGATGCTGTGCTCAGCGGGTCGCTCCGCCCCGGTTCCGCTCAATGCGATCTGGAGAAGGCACGCATCCCTGAGTATCTGGGCAGCGAGAATGAGGCGCGATCGCGCTTCATTCTCGACTATGAATGCTGGCACGAAAGCCCAAACGACATCAGCTATACCGCTTCGGCAGATTCGACTCGGTTGTTTCCGACGATCCGTGTTCATGTGCGGCAGGATTATCCTCTGCGGGTCCCCTGTCATAGGGCCTTCTATGCGGCGGAAAGTGTTCGCCTGAGAGGTGAATCCGAGTTGGAGAACCATTACGCGCTGTATCTCGACGATATGGAGTGGTGACGGTCCTTTATGCAGAGTTCTGATCTACAGCAGGCAATCGAGAAGTTCGAATCGAAACAGCGATTGCGTCCTCTGGCCGTATCCGGGGGAGTCTTCTTTCTCGTTTTGACCGCCGTTTGCGCATTCCTGTTTTGGCGTGGTGTCCGCGAAATCGGCAGTTTCGATTTTCCACCAGATGTCGGACCTTACGATGTCTATTGCCAGTCAGTGGCCATGGCCATCGTGTTAGACGGTTACTCGGTCTGTGCGCTGCTTTTCGGAATTCTTGGAGTCTTCCTTCTCGTGCTCGGCCTGCAAAGGGACACGACGCACGAATTTCTGATTCAGCTCGCCAAGCGAATGCTCGTGCAATGACACCGTTGCTCGACGAGACATTCTGCCTCCTTGTCGGCCAGTCGGCGCCTGCGGCCAGCCCGTAGGCGACAGTTATCACCCTTCGCGAAAGAATCGCTTGCCAGCCGTTGCCGCGTTTCCGTACTGTGTAGCCGTTGCTCGTGGCCAGGTGCTGTCACCAGTCCTCTGTTTTGGTGCCAGCATGGCGCCGTGACGCAAGAACCGACGGAGTTAACCAGAACGAAGGGTTTCGCGAAAGGCTTAAAAACAAAGGCTGAAGTCAACGTTTTGCTCCCGTGGCGGAATTGGCAGACGCGCAGGACTTAGGATCCTGTGTTGAAAAACGTGGGGGTTCAAGTCCCTCCGGGAGCACTTTCGTTTCAGGTGGCGCGGTTCAGCCGCCTGATGTCAGCGACGACTATTGCACAATATCCTTGCGGGACTCGTGTTTCCGGACTTGTTCCTGGCGTTTCCGCAACTCTTCCGGAGATCCGTGCTGCTTCATGTAGTCGCCCATCCAGAGGCGTTCCTGTCGCCCCGGCGCGCCGCCACCGGAGGTGGAGCTGTATTCCTCCTGGTCGGGTTCCTTCCCGGACCGGGATACACCCACGCCTATGGAGACGATCAGCGCTACAACGACCAGCGCGACAATGACCCAGATCACCCAGACATTGGACTTCTCCTCTTGAGGAGGGAGATAAATGGAGGGGCGTTTTCGGGGAGCGGCTGGGCTCTTTGAGCTGCCGGCGCCGCCGGCCTTGTTGATGATGATCTTTTTTCCGGGCTTCAAACTCATTCGCTGCACAGATACTGATGTCTCGAGGCAAAATCAAGTGCTTTTGAGCCGGCCTGCCCGCCGGCGTGTTCGTGCGGCGGCGGATTCGGCCTCGAGCCGGTTGCGCTGTGAGCTAGGGCGGAAGGAGGGTGGAGTGGACTTCGCGGGATCCGGTGATCGAAATAGAGGTGCGAGAGGGCGGATAGGCGGAAGGATGGCGAAAGGCGTCGTTTCGAGGCAGACCGGTACGGTGGGCGGTGAAGGCGGCGGCCGGAACCGGAGTTACGGTGCTTTGGCCTGAGCCAAAGCTTTCTGAATTGGCCCCAGTCGCAGTTTGCCGAAGGGTCCGTCCTTACGGGGGGCTTTGGCCAGCAGCGTGGCAAAGGCCAGATGAACGAGCATGACGACCGAAACCTCGGCCCAGAAACGGTACGCTCCACTGACGTTTCCGTCATCGGCTCCCCAGAACACCTTGAGTCTGGCGTTGATCCGCTCGACGGCGGTTCGCCCTTTATAGAGACGCTCGAACTTTTTCGTCGCCCGAGGCACAGAGGGGAAACGCCGTAGATCCTCCTCTTGAGGTAGGCGCACCGTGAGCCCCCACGCACGGCCCTGACCACATCGCTTTTCACTGGGACAGCGCCAGTTCCTCTGGCGCGCCGGGCACCGGTACTTCAGACATTCCCGGTCCTTCTCATACCCAACATACGTCATCGGGTGCCTGACCGGTGCCTTGGAGACCATGTCATAACAGTACACCGTGCCGGCCTCGTCATAGTAAAGCGGCGTCGGAGATGCTTTCGTGTTCGGTACGGGCCTTTCCAGTTCGTCTTTCCACATCGACCGGACTTGAATGAGGGGACGAATGTTTCGATCTTGGAGTTGTTCATGCACCTTCTGATCGTCGGCCGCCTTGTCATACGCCAGCGTCTCGATCCGGCCCGAGGGCAGTACCCGGTCAGTTCCTCCCAGCAACGTCGGAATCATCGCCCCATCGGACGCCGTGGCTTTCGTGATCGCCCAGGACAGGGCCACTTCATGTTTCACGTCCACGGCCAGGTGGAGTTTATAGCCGAACCATTCATGCACCTTGACCACGGCGCCCGACTCATCCGTGTACTCCTTGCGGCCCCCGGCAGGCGCGGGAAGATCTTGGGCCGGCCGCCGGATTCTCTCATGCCGGGCATTCAGCGTTGTGGAATCGCCCGCCACGTGCCGTCCCAACTCCGGAACCGCTTCCGCCAATCGCCGGACCAGCACGTCAAACGCCTCGTGCGCCAGAGTCCGGAACGGCTCCTGTCCCAACACGTATTGAAAACGCGACACGTTCCACTTCTTGGGGATCCCCGATTCGCTCTCGATCCCGATCACCTGCCGTAAGCCCGCGTTACGGTGCAACTCCGCCAGACACGCTTCGAGGGAGATATGCCGCAAGACGATGCGCAGCACGCACACGCCCCAGAGCGTCTCGACCGGATAGTCGTCCCGCCCCCGTCCCCGGGCTTCGCGCAAGGCCGCCAGCAGGCGACCGTCCGGAAGTACGGCCAGTAATGCTTTGACGGTGTGAAGCGATGGGTTGTCCTCCAATTCTTCCCATGCGAACAGGGGTTTCGACCACGCAATCTGCATACTCCCTCCTTGGGTTATAGGTTGAGGCGCACCTTACACAGCAACAAATACACCGTCAAGAGCTTTCGCGGGTGAAAAACACGCAAAAGAGTCCGCCCGCCTACGACTCCACTCACCTGTCGGCCACTCCTTGGGGTATTTGTCTTTCCACCGCCCTCTCCTCGCCCGCTCCCTTCGCCCTCCTCCTCAACATCGCAACCGGCTCTTCGGCCTCTGGCGGACGTTGACAGGAGGGGAGCGATCAGTATAACGTTACACGCATCGGGTGCCACGTCCTTCGTAACGGACTCAAGGGGGGATGGGCCTTGTTCAAGATGCCGAAAGAAGACCGCGCAAGGGAGAAGACCATGAGCAGACGAAACTTGTATGTGCAATTGGCACTGTCTTTTCTGGCCGCCGGGTTGGCCACGGGATGCATATCCACTCCCTCGCCGTTTCCCGGCCAGGTAGATGCGGGGATGAGGTTCAGCGTAGCCGTGGATTCCATCGCCGCGCCCGACGTGAACATGCAGGGCAAGACCTACGTCATCGCCTGTGCCATTAAAGATGTCAAGGATGACGACCTGCAATTCAAGGAGTTCGCCAAGTATGTGGAGAACGCCCTGCTCGAAAAGGGATGTACGCGGGTGGACAGCGAACAGAAAGCTGATCTGGTCGTTCGGTTGAGCTACGGAGTCGGAACTCCGCAGACCACCGTTTCCACCTACACGTCGTCTTACGGCTACAGCTATCCGGTCGGCTGGATGTGGTTCACGGTGCCGCCCACGGTGGAAACGACGCAGATCACCAGCTATCCGATCACGCTGGTGTTGGAGACGTATGACCTGAAGACGGCGGGCCAGCCGTCGCAGTTATGGAAGACCACGGTGACGGGCTGTTCCCGGGTGCCCAACAACATCGAGGGCGGGATATTCGTGGTAAAGTACTGGAATATCAGCGATCTGCGTGTCCAGATCCCCTACATGATCGCCGCGGCCAAGGACGTCTTCGGAAGCAATACGGGAAGGGCCATTGGCACAGTCATTCTGGGGAGTGACCCGAGAGTGTTCGATGTCATGGGAGTGCCGGCCGCTTCCGGCGCCAGCCATCCGAAACAGCGCGCATGGCGATGAACCTGTCTCGGGGCCGCCTTCGGGATGGTGAAGTCAGAAATGCCTCCTGGAAAAAGCAAACCCGGAACCAGATTTCAGATAGCGTTCAAAAGCCGCAGCCTTATCCTTCGTCTTGAATCCGACGACTGTCTCCAGTTCCCATGGGCGGTACTTTGACGTATGAGGTGAACCGCCGGAATTGTGGGTCTTAATCCGTTCGTCAAGCTGCTCTGTCAGCCCGATATACCGTTGTTCTGGAGCAGATAGACTTCTGATGATGTAGACGTACCACATGGTTGGGAATGTAGCGAATTGTCCACCTCCGCACAAGGCTAGGGGGGCCAAAGCGTAGTGTATTGTCCCCCTTCGCGTGAAGCTTCGGGGGACACCCTTCGCTCCTCGCGTCTTGATACGGGTGGCTTGCCACCCGTAGCTCCGAGCTACGCGAGGAGCGAAGGGTGGTGGGCGATAGAGGGCTCGAACCTCCGACCCCTACCATGTCAAGGTAGTGCTCTAGCCAACTGAGCTAATCGCCCGAAGAAATGTGGCGGCACTATAAGAAACGCATCGGAGCCTTGTCAAGGGCCGCGGAAACACGAAAGGGAGGGAAAAAGAGTTATTGACCTGAAAAGCCAGGTTAGTAAAGAATGTGGCATAACAAGAAGCGAGCGTAGCTCAGTTGGTAGAGCTCCACCTTGCCAAGGTGGTTGTCGAGGGTTCGAACCCCTTCGCTCGCTCCATTTCTTTGTTTATGGGAGCGTAGCTCAGCTGGCAGAGCAGCAGACTCTTAATCTGCGGGTCGTGGGTTCGAACCCCTCCGCTCTCACCATACGGTAATCCTTCTACCCGTCGTCCTGCCTCGCCACAAATTCAAAACATGATCGTTTTGGGCTGGCAGGGCTCAGACGAGCGTGGTACCGTAACCACTGTCCGAAAAGGCACAAATTGCGATTGAGGGGGGATCCTATGGCAAATGGCAGATCGGCGTTCACACTGGTAGAGATCATGATCGTGGTGGCCATCATCGGTTTGCTGGCCAGTATCGCGATCCCTTCGTTTCTCAAGGCGCGGAACACGGCGCAGCAGAATGCCTGCATCAACAACTTACGCCAGATCGACGGTGGCAAGGAACAGGCGGCGCTGGCCGACCGATGGTCGGATACCGCCGTGGCGATCACCACCGTTGTCAACCAGTACATCAAAGGCAACACGACCCCATTCTGCCCGGCTGGAGGCAACTACACGTATGACACCGTGAGCGTCAATCCGAGATGCGATTTCATCGGAGTCACCACGCATAAGTTGCCGGTCGAGAGAACCGGATTCTAGAGAATTGTTGGCGCTTCCCGTAGCCTTCCATTTCACGCCGCTACACCTCGATGCTTGCCGATTCTCCGGCTGGCACCGATGCGCGCTGGCCGAGGATGCAGACCGTAAGGGCCTGGCTGCCGCAGTTGGTGACGGTACACGCTTTCCGGGTGATCTCCACTCGCCTTCGCCAGGGAGCCCCGCGTTTCAACGCGGGGAGGAATGGCGGAGGCGACCACGCCGTAGCATGCCCGACGAAGTCGGGCGCAGGCGGGTAGCCTCATGGGCTACGGCGGAGTTCCGCTCAGAAGCCCCGCCCTTGAGGGCGGGGAGCTTCACTTCCCTGGGTGAAGAGCCCTTCGTAGGCGCGTGCCGTGGACGGGTTGAACGGCGTTTCGACAAGCGACCAGGGATCCGGCATATTCAATCTCGCTTTCGCTACATGATGAAACGATGCTACACACGGCGTCCGATGTGTTTGTGCATGCGAACCGCCGGCGGTCGGAGACCGCCGCTACAGGGCGTTCTCCTCTGTAGCGTCAGTCTCCGACCGACGAATCCACTTCTGACGCTACGTATAGTTCACCGATGGGGCGAGGTCGAGCGGTTTTGCGTGTGGCAGGACCAAGGCAGGAGGACGTTGTGATGGCGATGATGGAGGTCGTTCAAGGCGACATCACGACCCTGGCGGTGGACGCCATCGTCAATGCGGCGAACCGGACGCTGCTGGGCGGGGGAGGGGTGGATGGGGCGATTCACCGGGCGGCCGGGCCAAGGCTTCTGGCGGAATGTGCCACGCTGTTGGGCTGCCGGACCGGTGAGGCCAAGATCACCAAAGGCTACAATCTCTCTGCAAAGTGGGTTATTCATACCGTCGGACCGGTCTGGCACGGCGGAGGTAAGCGGGAGCCGGAACTGCTCGCCGATTGTTATCGCAACAGCCTCGCCTTGGCGGCGAAGCACGGTCTCAAGACCATCGCGTTCCCGTCGATCAGCACCGGGATCTACGGCTATCCGAAAGACAACGCCTGCCGCATCGCGCTTCAGGCGGTGACCGATTTCCTGCGGACCGACACCACAATCGAAAAGGTGATCTTTGTGTGCTTCAGCCGGCCGGACTATGACGGGTATCGGAAGGCGATGGGTCTCACGGACACGTCGCTTCTACCGTGATGGCGATTCCGCCGCGGGGATTGAAGACGCCTTTCACCGTGGCCTGGCGCGGGCGGATGGCTTTGACGACGTCGTCCAGAATCCGGTTCACGGCCTCCTCGTGGAACGTCGGATGATTCCGGAACGAGAACAGATAAAGCTTCAGGGACTTGCTCTCGACGCAGAGCTTGTTCGGGATGTAGTCGAGCGTGATGCGGCCGAAGTCGGGTTGGCCGGTCACCGGGCATAGGCTGGTGAATTCCGGACAATCAAAGTGGATCCGGTAGCGGCGTCTCGGGTAGGCATTTTCAAACGCCTCCAGCCGCGCCTTATCGGGCGAGTCGGGATACGCCTGTGCACTGCGCTTGAGCAGTGTCAACCCGGCGTACGTCTTCCGTTTCTTCTGATCTCTGACTTCTGACATCTGACCTCTATTTCTCCGTCAACTCCCACACCCCATCCCATGCGGCCGGCGGGTTCTTGACGAGTTCCCTGCACCGGTGCACGTACGAATGGGCCGGTGCGTCCTGATCGGCGATCTTTGTGAAGCCGTCCAAGGCCTCTTGAAAACGTCCGTCGTAATATGCCTTCAGGGCGGCGGCAAAGCAATCCAGGATCTCGCGGCGGGCGGCGTACTCCTCGTGGGACATCGGCTCGAACACGCCTACCGGCTTGTTCTTGCCCTTCACGCGAAGCCGGGACAGCTCGCGCACGGCGAATTCGTCTCCGATCTGGGCGCGCGTGAACTCCGAGATCATCCTATACGATCCGAACTGCTTGTTGGCGCCTTCCAGCCGCGCGGCAAGGTTGCCCGCGTCGCCGAGGAACGTGTAGTTGAACCGCTGGTGCGAGCCCATGTTGCCGATGACCACCTTCCCGGTGTTGAGCCCGATCCGGCAGAACAGATCCTTCCCGTATTTCTCCTTCAGAATCGGCCGGATCTCGGTCAGTTTGCTCTGGCAACGCAAGGCGGCGCGTACGGCGCACTTCGCGTGGTCCGGCAGGTCCAGCGGCGCGTTCCAGAAGGCGATCACGGCATCGCCCTCGTACTTGTCCACGGTGCCGCCTTCTTCCATGATGATGTCGCTCATGGCGGTGAGGTACTCGTTGAGGAGCGCGGTGAGATTCTCCGGCGTCAGCGATTCGGAAATCGTCGTGAAGCCCTGAACGTCGGAGAAGTAGATGCTGAGCTCCCTCGTCTCACCCCCCAGCTTGAGGCCTTTCGGGTCCGCCACCAGGCGGTCGATCACATGCGGGCTCAGATACTGCTTGAACGCGGTCTTGATGAACCGCTTCTGACGGCCTTCCAGGGCGTAGCTGAGAATGAGCGCCCCGATGAGCGACAGGGCGACCGCGACCTCCTGGGGCGCCACGGGCAGCCACACGTTCCGGGCATAGGCCGCAAAGGCCGGCGCAAAGGGGAGGGGCAGGCACACTAGGAACACGATGACGATCTGCCAGCCCTTCTGGCACACGCGTCCCGCCCAGCCGGCGAGAATAGCGAGGAGCAGGACGGCGATCACGGTGGACGCATCCGACGCAGGATGCATGAAATCGTCCGACAGGAGGTTATCCAGCGCCGTGGCGTGCACCTCGACTCCCGGATAGATCTTACCGACGGGAGTCGGCTTTAAATCCAGGAGCCCTGCCGCCGTGGTGCCTATGAACACGTAGGCGTTCCGGAACAGGCCGGGTTCGATGATGGGCGCCTGACCTTCGCGAAGGCGAAGTTCCGACTCGATCACGGCCGCGGCGTTGACGGTCTGGTGCGTCTGGGAGCGGCCCCGGAAGCGCAGGATAGCCGAGCCCGTGGCGTCGAGCGGGATGGTGTGGTCGGCGACCCGAATCTCATGGGGCCCCGGTTTCACGGTGGCCCCAGGCTCTCCCGCGATGTAGCCGGCCACAGCGAGCGAAGGCACGAGATGTCGATCAAACACGAGAAACGGCGGAACGCGGCGGACGATGGCGTCGCGATCGGGTGTCGCATACACGTGACCAAACACCGAACCGTTGGTGGCAATCTCGTCGACGGGGAAGGCGGCGCGCGGCATGGTGAGCCGGTGCCCCAGCGGGCTGGCGAGAAATGCCGCCGGGTCGTCCACGCGAACCGCCGTGTCACGCAAAGTAACCGGCCAGTTCGTGGCGATGCCCTGATCGAAACTGAGGAAGACCGTCGTTACCACGTTACTCGCGTTCGCGATAGCGGCACCCAGGGTCAGATCATCGTCAACGCCGGATGTGGATGGCACCGTGAAAAGCATATCCAGAAGGATGACCTTGGCACCCCCACGCCGGCAGAAACTGATGATGGGGTCGTAGACTTCGCGGGGCCAGGGCCACCCAAGATGCTTCTCCCGGTAGGCCCAGTCGAGGCTTGTCTGATCGATCAGGATGAGACGGATGGAATCGGTTGCCGGCCCGGGCCGGGCCATGCGCCGCGCGCGCCAATCCCAGGTTTTGCCTTCGAACCAGCCCAGTCCGCCGGAGAACCAGAGCGAGAGGGCCACGGCCGAGGCCGCCAACCCGATCAAGGCGGCTTGAAGGAATTTGTTCCGCATCCGCTTTCTCCGGTCGGTCGGCCGACCTTTATACGCCGGTCATGGCCTTCTGGAAACGAGCCTGTCGTTCGGCGGATTCGCTGACGGGCGGGGCGTCCTTGATCAGCCCCTCGATCTTCTTGATGCGGTCCTTGGCGGCCGGGTGCGTCTTGCCGAATCCGGCTTCCGGTTTGACCCGCTTTTCCATCTCCTGGAGCATGTCGCGAAGAGCGGCCGGGTTGTAGCCGATGGCCTTCATGATCGCGACGGCTCCGGCGTCGGCTTCGTATTCGTTGGCTTTGGAATAGCCGCTGTTGACCAGGGTGGACGCGATATCGTTGACCGAATCCTCGAAGGCGCCCGCCAGCTGGGCCACATCCGAACTCGTCATGGCCTGGGCCGTCTTGGAGGCGGTCTTAACGAGACCCGATGTCAGCCGGCCTTTCTTGATGGCGCGAACGCCGTGCCGGTCCTGAACGTGGGAGATTTCATGGGCCAGCACGGCGCCCAGTTCGTCCTCGTTCTTGCAGCACTTTAGAAGACCGCGCGACACGAGGATCAGGCCTCCCGGCGCGGCAAACGCGCTGATGTCCTCGGTATCCGTGGCCAGGAAGTGATATCCGCCGAAGGTTTCAGGCATCGTGGATGCCGTGGCGAGGCTCTGCCCCAACGTGTTGAGGTAGTCGTTGACCGCGGCATTGTCGTAAGGCTTGCTCGACTTGATCAGCAGGGCGGCGACCGTTCTTCCGATCCAGTACTCCTGCTCGGGCGTGATGACGTCGAACGCGTCGCAGGCAAGATCCACGCCGCTCTTGCCGGCGTCAGCCGTCTGTTTGGATATCAGTCCAACGCCGGCCGCGCCGTCCAAAGCAGCGCCCGTCACGGACTTGAACTGGGCGCAACTCACCACGAACGCCAGGAGGGCGCCCGCACCGAGCAGTATAACGAGGCGCTTCATTTTGCACCTCCCGTCGGCGGCGATACATGGCCGGCGGTGAGGAAGGCTCGCATTTGATCGGGGGTGGGCTTGAACCCGATCATCTTGTCGACCCATTTGAAGTCGATGTCGCTGTGTTTGGTCTTGAAGTCGGCTTCCACCTTCGAGTTGAACCCCGGGGTGGCGAGTGCCATGTCTCCGCTGGACGCCTTGCTGGCCACGTCCTGGGTTCCGGCCTTGAGGTCGAGTTTGTCCTTGGTGATGGCGCTCTCGTGGATCCATCCCACGGTGGAGCCGTCACCGATGGACACCTTCTTCCAGCTTCCCTTGGTTTCGATGATCGTAACCGGGTCGCCGTAGTGCACGACCGCGACGGACTTGGCCAGTTTGGAGGGCGAATTTCCCAGGTCCGCCTGTTTGACTCGCACGTTCATCGTCTTGACTCCGGCAGCCCACACACCGAGGGCAATGCCGCACAAGAGAATCACAGGCAAAAGTAACTTGCGTTTTGACATGACAGGTTCCTCCCGATTAGTGCCGACATGCTACAGGAACGGGCGGGACAGTAAAACGAAAAATGCTTTCCTCGG
>Ga0172375_10009003_pt1 | contig 13265 bp, 12 predicted proteins | sample LakKiv1m_FD_114537 | JGI IMG/M metagenome (GOLD analysis project Ga0172375, IMG submission 114537) | Freshwater microbial communities from Kabuno Bay, South-Kivu, Congo - kab_092012_11.1m | ecosystem: Environmental > Aquatic > Freshwater > Lake | place: Democratic Republic of the Congo...
CTTTTCCCCAATTCACCCTTGGCCAGATACATGGTGGCGAGCTTCAACATGACCACGCGGTTGGCCGGCTCCTGGCCATGGAGCCCTTCCAGGGCATCGATCAGCCGCTGGCGCTTGCCAAGCTGTTCCCAAACGACCTGCGCCGCCTGATCATCGCCCAACGTCGAAAGTGCCTGGGCCAATCGGGATAAAATTTCCGGGTCATCCGGGGTACTCTCGATGATCCGTTCGTACAAAGGCAGAGCGCGCGCCAACTGCCCCTGGGCCTCGTAAAGATAGGCTGCCTGCTTCAATTTTGCCAATTCAAGCTGGGGCTCCACCGCCAGCAGCCGTTCAAGCCCGGCCAACGCCTCGGCCCGGTTACCAAGCGCGGCGTGGATGTCCACCACCAGCCGCAGCGCTTCTCGGTCGTTGGGTTTTGCCCCCACATATCGCTCAAAATAAGGCAGCGCCTGCGCCTGCTGGCCCCGATTAAGATAAAGCTGCCCAATCCTCTTCAGCAGCACCGCATTATTCGGCTCCCGCTCCAGACGGGGAAAGAGGAAGGCCAGAGCCTCGTCGCCCTGCCCTTCCTTTTCATAATACTCAGCCAGAAAGGCCTGCGCCTCCTTGCTGGCCGGTTCAATCCGCAGGAGCTTTTTCCAATATTCCGCCGCCTGACTCCCCAGACCGAGTTTCGCGTGGATGACCGCCGCCCGCCGGATGGTTTCCTGATCGTGCGAAGAGACGGCCAATTCCACCATGAACGGCCGCGCCTTCTCGTACTGCCCCTGCTCGTAGTAGCTCTCGGCCAGACGTTTGCGTAAACCTGCGGCATTGGGCGCTACCGCATACCAGCGTTCAAGGTAAGGGATGGCTTCGCCCCGCTTGCCTTGGGAGAGCAACCCCTCGCTGATCCCCTTTAGCGCCGTGAGGTTCCCCGGCGCCGCCTCCAGCACCCGGCCAAACAATTCAACACTCCGGCCATATTGACCGCGCTGCGACAGTAGCCCGGCCAAGGCGCTACGATAATCGCCATTAGCGGGCGCAATTTCCACCAGACGCTCCAGATGCGGAAGCGCCTGTTCTGGTTTTTTCAACCCCAGCCAAATGCGCGCAAGTTCCCAGCGCACTTCCTCAATGTCAGGTTTGCGACGGAGCACCTCTTCATAAAGACTGGCCGCCGCGGCCTGATGGCCAGCCCTGGCCTGGGCCCGCGCCTCATCCCACAACAGCTTCCATCTGGCCTGCTGCTGGGCACCCTGCTGCACGATCTCCCGTTGCGGTATCGATTCCGCCGACGTGGCGGCCGAGGCAAGAGGTAACGCGGGGAGGGCAACGACCAGCGGAAAAACAACCGCGGGCAGCAAGCGCCAGGGAAACGGCGGCCGCGGAAAACCGGCAGTAGGCACCAACCGCTCCCCCATCCGGCCCTCCCCGCTCTCCAGTGCCATGGCCATTGCTACCTAGCGGCCTTGGTAAAAGGCGGCGATCGCGGCCACCACTTCCTGCTGCATGGCCGCGGTTAATTCCGGATAGATCGGCAGCGCGATAGTCTCCTGCGCCGCCCGCTCCGCCTCGGGGAAGGAAAGGCCGCCGTAGCCAAGGCCGGCCACGCATTCCTGCTGGTGGAGCGGCACCGGGTAATAGATTTCGGCGCCGATGCCAGCGGCATGGAGATGCTTGATCAGTTCGTCCCGCGCTTCAGCCCGGATGACGAACTGGTTGTAGATGTGATGATCGGCGGCATCATTGCAGCCCGCCGCCTCCGCGTAAGCGGCTTGCGGCAGCGCCACCAGGCCGCGCTCCACCAGACCGGCCGTGGCGAACAGCCGGCGGTAGCGGGCTGCGTTCTCGCGCCGGGCCTGATGCCAGTCCGGCAGATGCGGCAGTTTGATGTCGAGCACGACTGCCTGCAAGGGGTCGAGGCGGAAGTTGCCGCCGATCAACCGGTGGTAGTACTTGGGCTTGCTGCCATGCACCCGGAGGATCCGCATCTTTTCCGCCAGGGCCGCATTGTTGGTGACCACCATGCCACCATCGCCCATACCACCCAGGTTCTTACTGGGGAAGAAAGAGAAGCAGCCCGCCGCGCCCATGGCACCAGCCCGTTGCCAAACGGTCTTGCCGTTTTCCCCCATTGGATAAACCGCGCCGATGGCCTGGGCGGCATCCTCGACCACCGGCACGCCGTGGCGGCTGGCCAAAGCCAGAATCGGCGCCATGTCGGCGCATTGGCCATACAGATGCACCGGCATGATCGCCTTGAGCCTGGCCGCTGCCTCGGGATTCCCGGCCAGCACCAGCTCGGCCTGACGCGGGTCGATGTTGTAGGAAACCGGGTCGATGTCGACAAAGAGCGGCTTAGCGCCCAGACGCAGGATACTGCCCATGGTGGCGAAGAATGTATAGGGCGTGGTGAGCACCACGTCGCCGGGGCCGACCTCCAGCGCCATCAACGCCAGGAGCAGGGCATCGGTGCCGCTGGAAACGCCGATGGCATGCTCCACCCCGCAGTACTCCGCTACGTGGCGCTCCAAGGCCTCGACCTTGGGCCCCATGATATAGGTGGTGGAGTCGATCACCTCGGTGACCGCGGTAAGTATCTCGTTGCGCAACGGCGCCAGCTGCGCCTTCAAATCAAGCAGGGGAACGGTCATGTCGATCTCGTAGGGGTCATGAAATATTGTGGCAGCGGCAACCGCCCGCCCCTCACCACGGATTGAAAAATTCTTCCAGGAAGTCCTTGATGTCCGGGACCTCCTTTTCGATATGCTTGCGCATCTTGGCCAACAGGTTCACCTCGATCTGCCGCACCCGTTCCCGGGAAACGCCGAACCGGTCAGCGATCTCCTGCAAGGTCACCGGCTCGTCATTGAGCAGCCGCTCGCGCAAGATCACCTGCTCCTTGTCGTTCAGGGTGGTGAGCAGTTTCGCCAGCACATCCGCCATCCATTCGCGGATCTCCTTTTCCGCCACCCGCTCCTCAACGGTGGGGCCAGCCACCGGCAGAAAGTTCTTCTGCTCGTCGTCGGAGTCCTCGCGCACCGGGCTCTCCAGCGAGACATCCCAGTTGTCCATGCGCTGGCTCATCTCGATGACCTCGCTCTCCTTGACGTTGAGACGCTCGGCGAGCAACTTGGGCTCGGGCTTGAAGCCCTGGGATTCGAGGAGCTTCTTTTCCTTGTTCAGGCTGAAGAAGAGCTTGCGCTGGGCCTGGGTGGTGCCGATCTTGACCAGCCGCCAGTTGTCCATGATGAACTTGAGGATGTAAGCGCGGATCCAATAGGCGGCGTAATAGGAGAACTTCACCTGGCGATAGGGATCGAACTTCTTCACCGCCTGCACCAGCCCGACGTTGCCCTCCTGGATGAGGTCGAGGAAATTCTGCATCCAGTACTTCTGGAAATCCATCGCTACCTTGACCACCAGGCGCAGGTTGGCGGTGACCAGCTTGTAGGCCGCCTCTTGATCGCCGGTCTCCTTGTAGCGCCGGGCCAGGTCGTCGGCCTCCTCGCGGGAGAGCAACTTGTACTGGCTGATCTCCTGCAAATAGCGATGCAGCGCGGCATTGCCCGCCACCGGCAGATGGTCGTCGTCACCGAGGGTCACCAGCGGGTGGGCCAACGGTTCGGGGCCATCGTCGGAGGTATCGATAATTTCCGGATCGTCGTTCATGATCATCTATGGTGTTTCAAGCGGCTTCACGCCAAGCCGATCTAGGGTATCCATCATTATTGTTGGCCCGGCGGCAAAGGTCAAGGCTTTACCCGGCCACTCTGCCGGTCATACCCGATTTGCGCAAATATTGCCATCAATAGTCGCCCCGCAAGGCGCGTCTTGCCGGGAGATGGCGCGAATTCTGTTTGCAGCCGGCCGCTTTTATGGTAGAAAATTTCCCCCTTGAGCGGCGCGGGAATGGGGGGAAAAGGCCGCCAGCCGGCACAACGCGACACGGGGCATCATGGCACAGCTAAAAAATATTCGCAATTTCAGCATCATCGCCCATATCGATCACGGCAAATCCACCCTGGCCGACCGCCTCATCCAGCTCTGCGGCATGGTGACCGACCGCGAGTTCCAGGACCAATTGCTCGACAACATGGAGATCGAGCGGGAACGCGGCATTACCATCAAGAGCCAGACCATCTGCCTGCCTTACCGCGCCAAGGACGGCCAGGACTATCTGCTCAATCTGGTCGACACCCCTGGCCACGTTGATTTCAGCTACGAGGTATCCCGCGCCCTCGCCTCCTGCGAAGGGGCGCTGCTGCTGGTGGACGCCGCCCAAGGTGTCGAGGCCCAGACCCTGGCCAACCTCTATCTCGCCATGGAACACGATCTGGAGATCATCCCGGTAATCAACAAGATCGACCTGCCAGCCGCCGACCCGGAGGCGATTGCCGCCCAGATCACCGACGACCTCGGCCTTGAGGGCGAGCGCATCCAGAAATGCTCGGCCAAGACCGGCGTTGGCGTCGATGCCATCCTGGAGGCCGTGGTCAATTATCTACCACCGCCCGAAGGCGATCCAGAGGCCCCGCTCGAAGCCCTGGTCTTCGATGCCCAGTACGACTCATTCCGCGGCACCATCATCTCCTGCCGCGTCTTTGAAGGGCGGATCAAGGCCGGCGACACCCTGCTCTTCCTCTCCAACAACGCCACCTACCGAGTGGAGGAGGTGGGCTTCTTCCGTCTCCAACGCGAATCGCAGCCGGAACTTGCCGCCGGCCAGGTCGGCTACATCATCGCCGGCATCAAGAACATCAGCGATACCCGGGCCGGCGACACCATCACCATCAAGGACCGCCCCTGCACCAAACCCCTGCCCGGCTTCAAAAAGGCGCGACAGGTGGTCTTCTCCTCCATCTACCCGGTCTCCACCGACGACTACGAAGCGCTGGCCACGGCCATAGAAAAACTCACCCTCAACGACGCCTCGCTAACCTTCCAGAAGGACAGCTCCACCGCCCTGGGCTTCGGCTTCCGCTGCGGCTTCCTGGGACTGCTCCACCTTGAGGTGGTGCAGGAACGGCTGGAGCGCGAATTTGATCTCTCGCTCATCCTCACCGTGCCCTCGGTCAACTACCACCTCACCCTGAACGACGGCACCGCCACCGAGGTGGACAATCCGGCCTATTTCCCGGACCCGGCCCGCATCGCCCATATCGAGGAGCCCTTCATCAAGGCCACCATCCACATGCCGGAACGTTACATGGGCGGGGTGATGACCCTCTGCATGGAGCGTAGAGGCGTCAACACCAACTACCACTACCCCCTGCCAGGCCGTCTGGAGTTCACCTGCGAGCTGCCGCTGGCCGAGGTGATCTACGATTTCTACGACCGCCTAAAATCGATCACCCAAGGGTATGGTTCCTTTGACTACGAAATGCTCGATTACCGCGAAAGCGATCTGGTCAAGCTCGACATCATGGTCAATGGCGACAAGGTGGATGCCCTCTCCCAACTGGTACACCGCTCCGGCGCACGGGCCCGCGGACTGGCCGCCTGCGAACGGCTGAAGGAGGAGATTCCGCGCCAGATGTTCAAGATCGCCATCCAGGCGGCCATTGGCGGCAGCATCGTGGCCCGCTCCAACATCTCGGCGCTCAGGAAGGACGTACTGGCCAAATGCTATGGCGGCGACATCAGCCGCAAACGGAAATTGCTGGAAAAACAAAAGGCGGGCAAGAAGCGGATGAAGACCGTAGGCAACGTTGAGATTCCGCAGAGCGCTTTCCTGGCGGTACTCAAATCGGAACAGGGGTAAGCCGCCGCCCGGTCAAAATGCTTGCGGCAGCGGAAAGGCAACGGCAAGATTTAAGCGATCTTCTTTGCCCTCTTGTAGTTGGGGCATTTGTTCACCAGCACGCACTCCACCTTTTTGGCGCTGACGATCGCCTCCAGCTCCGCCTCGGTGAGCGGGGAGCCCTGCTGTTTGGAAACATAGACAATACAATCCTTGCAGACATTTAGGGCACTGCGGTAGTCGTCGAGTTCGCTGGCAATCTCCCAGCACGGCTTGGCATGGGCCTCCTGCTCCCGTGACAGACAGCAATCCTCGCTGATGCACTTGGTGATTTCCCAACACGGCCACTCGCGTACACTGCCCATCACCGTTCCCTCCTGGCTGTCCCAATTCCACGCCCGACGGCACATCGAATGCCGACCAAGCCGGGCCGCCGACACATCCCGATGCCGGCAACCAGACGCTTAAGTAGTTAATAGAACACTACACAAATGCGGCGTCAAGTCTTTCGAGCAACGCCTCCCGCCCCTCGCCGGTCTTGGCCGAGAAGAGCAGGCGATCAGCCGCGGTCACCCCGAAACCCGCATCGAGCAGCTTGGCCTGCTTAGCCTGTTCGTTGCGGGAAAGCTTGTCCATCTTGGTATAGACCAGCAGATGGGGGATGCCCTTGGCCCGCAGCCAGTCGATGAGCATGCGGTCGAGCTCCTTGGGTTCGTGACGGAGATCGACGATGACCACCACGCAACGCAAGGTGGCGCGCGTCTCGATGTAGCCGGCGATCAGCGCCTGCCAAGCATCTTGCAGCTTCTTGTCCACCTTGGCGAAGCCGTAACCCGGCAGATCGACAAAGTAACAGGAATTGTCCACCCGGAAAAAATTGAGGCTCTGGGTCTTGCCCGGCTTGGCGCTCACCTTGACCAGCGCCTTGCGGTTCAGCAGCCGGTTCATCAGGCTCGACTTGCCGACGTTGGAACGGCCGGCAAAGGCCACCTCCGGCAAATCTTCCGCAGGCAACCGCTTCAGGGCAAAGACGCTGTCAACAAATTCAACCTCACCGCACCGCACGCCCGCTCCCTTCCTTCGGCCGCAACGCGGCGTCAGATCACCTTGTTGAGGGAATATTCGATGATGCCCTCGGCACCGGACTTGAGTAGCCTGGGGATGAGGTCGCGCACCTCGTGCTCGGAGATCACCGTCTCCACCGAGAACCATTCGGTCTGGTAGAGCGGTGACACCGTGGGGGCGTTGAGGCTCGGCAACAGACCAATGACCTGGTCGAGCTTCGGCTGGGGCACGTTCATCTTGAGACCCACCAGCTTGTCGGCCCGCAGGGCCCCTTGCAGCAAGAGCGCGATGTTCTCGATCTTCTCCCGCTTCCACGGATCGTTCCAGGCCGCCTTGTTGACGATGAACTGGGTGTTGGAGGTCATCAGTTCATGGATGATCCGCAAGCCATGGGCGCGGATGGTGGACTCGGTCTCGGTCACCTCGACGATGGCGTCGGCCAGCCCCGAGACCACCTTGGCCTCGGTGGCGCCCCAGGAGAAGGCGATGTCCACTTTGATCTTGCGCTCGGCAAAGAACTTCTTCGTATAGTTGACCAGCTCGGTGGCGATCTTCTTGCCTTCGAGGTCCTCGACGCGTTGGATATTGGAATCCCCTGGCACCGCCAGCACCCAACGGGTGGGCCGCTTGCTTACCTTGGAATAGACCAGGTCCGCCGCCACCACCACGTCGGATTCATTCTCCAGCGTCCAGTCCTTGCCAGTGATGCCGGCGTCGAGTACCCCCTTTTCCACGTAGGCCGACATCTCCTGCGGCCGGCAGATCGAGCAGGAAAGCTCCGGATCGTCGATCTCGGGGAAATAGTTGCGGGAGGAGAGCTTGATGCTCCAGCCCGATTTTTCGAAGAGTTCGATGGTCGCCTTTTCCAGGCTCCCCTTAGGGATACCAAGTTTCAATACGTTCATTTTTTATATACCTCCGCCGGATCAAACACCCGTTCACCCACCACGATCAATTCCCCGCCCCGCACCACCCGATGGAAACAACTGCGATGGCCGGTATGGCAGGCCGCGCCACCCAACTGCTCCACCTTGTAGAGCACGGCATCGGCGTCACAGTCGAGCAGAATCTCTTTCACCAATTGCACATGGCCGGACGATTCGCCCTTGAGCCAGAGCTTGCCGCGACTGCGGCTCCAATAATGGGCCTTGCCAGTGGCGACAGTCCGCTGCCAGGCCTCTTCATTGACATAGGCCAGCATCAACACCTCGCCCGTTTGGTAATCCTGGGCAATAGCGGGAATGAGGCCGCCCCCCTTGTCAAAACGCGGTATGGTCATCGCCGATTCTTCCTCTGCCAGGCCAGGTTGCGGGCCAGCTTCGCCCAGCGCCACCGCGCCGCCATTCCCCTTGGCGCGGAAATGGATCAGACAGGCGGGGCGGAATTTGCAATATCCGGTAGGGTGCCGGCAACATGCCCCGGCCGCGGCCACCGCTTCCTGGTATTTTTCGCACACCAATTTCATGGCGCCCCCAAAAGAAGGGGCAGCATAGCCTATCAGCCCGAATTGTCAAGTCTTTCCCGGCGGCGTCGGCCGCCAGCGCCCTTCCGGCGCAGAGTACTTTTTTCTATTCCTCCCTGCCAGGGAAATCTGCTATATACAGGGTTGGCGCCACGGCCTCCCGTGGCGGAATCCGATCCTCCCGTCAACGGCTATTCAACCCCATGAGCGATACCCCCCAGGCCATTACCCAGCAGATCCACGCGATGCTGCAAACCACCATGCAGGTGACCCGCACGCTCATGACCAATGATGAGTTGCTCCAGTGGGATCGGATCAACTTCGAAAAGGCAGGGCAGATTCTCGAATCATATGGCCTCAACGAGAACTATAAACGAGCGCTCGACATCTTCAAAGCCCGGCCCAAAGAGATTCTGCGCAGCGTCGAACGGCTGGAGAACGAACTTAAAAGCCTGGCCCTCGACATCAAACGGAACGCCATCAAGCCCACCACGGCCCACGGCATGGCCCAACGACTGCAACACGAATGCGACGCTCTGGGCGAACCGCTCGACGAACTCCAACGAGAGTGCACCCTGCTGCTCGACGGCCAACGCCGGCTGCGAGAGCAACTGACCTTCCAGAACCTCATCTCGCAAGCCAAGGAAAACAAGGAGATCCACGGCCACACCGAACGCGTGGACGAAGGCTACCGTTTTTTCTGCTTCATTAACGAGGCACAACAGGGGGAGGCCGGGCCATCGCTGGCGCGTTGCCACGCCAAGGCCGCCAATCTGGAACAAAAATTCAAGGCCATTGACCTCAAGGGACTGCCGGGGCTGGCCGCCTCGGTACTTGAACACCAGATCTATGCCGCGGTAAAGGCCGCCGACCAACTCAAGGCCTATATCGAGGACTTCAACCAATACCCCCCCGGCGAGCTGGAAAAAATCAACGCGGTCAACCAGCAACTCGAAAAACTCAGGCAGGCGGACCTGGCCATCGTGGTCAAGGAACTGCCGGACGTAATCCTCGCGGTGGGCCACTCCCTGGCGGAGTTATACAACCGGGCCAAGGCCCTGCGGCAGATGGAACTGCTGCCGGTCTTCTTGAAGCACCTCGATCTGCTCTACTCCACGCTCACTGGCCAACTGCTGGAGGAGATAAAACGCCAAGTCCGGGAGGTCGGCTCGCCGCTAAACCCGACCACCGTGGCTGCGGGAAAAGTGCCTGATTTCTTCATGGGCATGCAAGGCTTTGTGCGCACCATGAAGCTCCTGCTCCAGTCCCTCTCCGGCCAGAAATCGATCACCACCACGGAACTCCAGGACAAGGCGGTGGCGGTACTCAACTCCTGCCACACTTACTACGGCAGAACCGAAAGCGAACTGACCAAGCTGAAAAACTTCCTGGAAGAGCATCTCTCCGGGTACAGCCGCCCCTTCCCGCACGATGCCCTGACCCAATTCATGAAAAAGCTCATCTACACCTATGGCAGCCGGCTGGAACAATATGTAAACGAATACAAACTCGTCGAGTTCGCGGTGATGGAAGACCGCAGCGACAAGGGCCAGGCCAAGGGCAAGATGACAGTGGGCCGGCTGGTCGCGAAGATCGAGGCTTGGACCGACCAGTTCGAGGTGTACTAGCCATGCTCGCCTTTCTTGACCATATTTCCTACCCGCTGCTCCTCCTCATCACGGGCTTCATGCTGATCGCCCCCATCTTCCCCATGCCGCACGTGGTGGAAAAGCTGGTCATGCTTAAAAACGGCACACTCAAGCGGCCGCTGGACATCTTTGACCTCTGCTTCCACCTGCTACCGCTCGTGCTCCTCGGCCTCAAGCTCCTGCGCGACCGCCTGTAGCCAGCCCCAATCGCTGGTTGCTTTTTCGCCGGACATTAGGCATAATAGCGCCTTTATTCCACGCGACCTTTTCCCAAAACCAAGCCGCCGCAGGAGCCAACATATGCAACGCGCCCAGCAGAACGACCAGGTTACTATCCTCTACAACGGCCACCTCGCCAACGGCGAGGCCTTTGAGTCATCGGACGACACCGGCCCCCTTTCCTTCCGGATCGGCGACCAGAGTGTCATGCCCGCCTTCGAACAGGCGGTGATCGGCATGGCGGTCGGCGAAACCAAGACCATCACCCTCACGGCCGAAGAGGCATACGGCCCTCGCCGCGAGGAACTGGTGTTGGAGGTGCCGCGCGACACTTTTGGCCCGCGGGAACTGAGCCACGGCATGGTGCTGGGACTGACCCTGGAAAAGGATGGCCAACCGGTCCAAATGCCGGCCACCGTCGTGACGGTGGCGGACACCACGGTCACCGTGGATTTCAACCACCCCTTGGCCGGCCAGCCCCTCACCTTCGCCCTGACCCTCCAGTCCATAGCCGCCCCTCCTGCCACCGGCAGTTGCAGCGGCTGCGCCCCCCAAACCGGCGGCTGTGCGACTTCCCCCTGCCAGGGCTGCAACTGACGGAACCGCCGTGGCCGCACCCCCGGTGGTCCTCGCCATCGCCGGCTCCGACCCCTCGGGCGGGGCCGGCATCCAGGCCGACCTCAAAACTTTCGCCAGCCTCGGCATCTATGGTGCGGCGGCCATCACCTGTCTAACCGTGCAGAACACCCAAGGCGTCCGCTCCTTCACCCCGCTGGCCCCGGAAGTGGTGCAGGAACAGATCCGGGCGGTACTCGACGATCTGCCGGTAAGCCATGTGAAGATCGGCATGGTGGGCAGCACGGCCATTGCCAGCGCCATTGCCGAAACCTTGGCGGATTTTCCCGGCGAGGTGATCTACGACCCGGTGCTACGGGCCGGGGCCGGCCAATCCCTGCTCGATGGCGACGCCCGCACTGCCTTGGGTCGCCTGCTTGACCGCGCCACGGTCTTGACGCCGAATTTGCCCGAACTGTCAGCGCTGTCCGACTCATCTCGCGCCACGGCCACAGAAATCGACGCGGCGGTGGCGCAACTTTTCCAACGCCACCCCCATCTCGATGCCGTGGTAGTGACCGGCGGCCACCGCGACGAGGCGGCCGGCGAAATCGTCGATCTGCTCTGTCAGCGCGCTGCCGATGGTGGACTTACCATGGTGGAACATCGCCATCCGCGCCTTGCCAGCCGCAACCTCCACGGCACTGGCTGCACCTTTGCCTCTGCTTTTGCTGCCTGCCATGCCCTGACTGGCTCCTACGAACAGGCCTTCACCAAGGCGTGCGCCTTTGTGGCAACGCTCATCGCACAGAGCGCCGCCATTAACATTGGCCATGGCACCGGCCCGTTGCACCACCATCTTGCCAGAGGGAACTAACCATGCCGCTGCGCACCTGCGTCACCCCAGACGGCCGCTTTGTTTTCGGCATCCACCAGCCTACTTACACGGTCAAAAACCTGCGGGGGCAAAAACACCTCACGCCGCTGGGCACCATGCCCGACGGCACGTTACTCGACAACGCCCGCAATTTCCCGCTGGCCGATGTTGTCGTGCCAGAGGCGGATTGGGTCTTTGAAATCGCCAATCCTTTTGCCTTCCGCGGCACCACCTACATCAGCAAATCGTGGGCCGAGGCCAAGGCCGCCAATCCGACCGCGATCCAGCTGCCCGCGCCGGAGCAAGTTTCCCTCACGCACTGTGCCGGGAAGGAGCGAGAGGCACTCATCCGCAGCCTGCCCCAACCGCTGCGCATCACCCTGGCCGCCACCTCTACGGACCCAACGGAATGCGCCCTGCTGGCGGAGATGAGCTGTGAACTCACCCACGATGCCAAGGGTGAACCCACTGGCCTCCGATACGAGGAGGGCAAAAATGGCCCCCGGCCGGTAATCGTGAACCACGACCTCTTCGAAACCGTGGTCAACAATCCCGCCTTGCCGGATGCCTACAAAAGGGTAATGGTACTCAGGCCCGGCGCCCAGGGGGGGAGCGAAATCGTCGGCGAGTACGGCGGCCCCGGTGGGGCAACCCACGTCTTCGAATACCTGCGCCGGAACTCCTACATACCCGGCGGCCACTATGCGGCCAACCTGGCTGACGACGTAGTGCGCTACGCGATCAGCGACCTCTCCCTGGCCGACATGACCGGCCTCAGACACCTCTACTATCAGCGCACCTATGTCCGATTCGCAAAAATGCTCGGCATCAGCGTGAACGCGAGCCCCCACGGACTCACGGTAACGGAACTGGAGGGGCTACGTCAGCAGATTGTGAAGGCCATCGCGCGGACCGCCCCCGGCACCCTGCCCTACACCGGCACCCTCTGGGGCTGGAATTTCGGCTTCGACTTTGCCGGCAGCGGCTACCGGCTCCATGCCTCGCACCAGCAGATCCACCAGCAGTACGCCCTGGTGCCGCCGACGGTGACGGGCTACCACGACGGCAACGACCCGGCAGGGTCGCTCCCCGCCTTTGCGTGCGGCGACCAGATCACCGACCACTGCGCCCACTTCCGTAAAGAGACGGGCCAAGGCTTCTTTGCCTGCTATTTGAACGCCATCCGCGCCAACCAGCGCATGGACGGCCGGGATGGCGAGGCACGCCTAATCATCCACGAAGACGATCAGGTACTCCTCTTCGTGCCCAAGGCGCAGGTCTCGCAATGGGAAATGCAGATCATGACCAAGGGGGAAGTGGGCAACATCGTCGAGGCGGCCACCACCTGCCGCCAGAGTCTCGACCGCGCATTGTTCCTGGCGCAAAAAATTCTGGCCGCCTTGGGCGCGCGTCTCGTTACCAGCATCGAGTATTCAAAGCGCACCGACAATCCGGACCACGACCAGCGGCTGCTCTACAGCCTGCTGCCGAAACTCCCTTATTCCATGGGGGCATTTTCCGAGGCGCAACTCCGCTGGATCAACGGCCATTACCCGGAGGATTTCGCCATTGCCTGCCGCCAGGCGCTGCAAACCGTCCACGATTAGTTTCAGTTCCAACCCAGAAGTAGAAGTGGGCAACGACGAAAGAGAAAGTACAGGGATTACGATGAGGAGCCGCGCAGCGAAGTATTTCAACAATTGACAACAC
>Ga0172375_10009005_pt1 | contig 13262 bp, 13 predicted proteins | sample LakKiv1m_FD_114537 | JGI IMG/M metagenome (GOLD analysis project Ga0172375, IMG submission 114537) | Freshwater microbial communities from Kabuno Bay, South-Kivu, Congo - kab_092012_11.1m | ecosystem: Environmental > Aquatic > Freshwater > Lake | place: Democratic Republic of the Congo...
GCCTTCAGCCCGCTCGCGTCCAGTCGCTCCAGAAGTGCCAGCACCTTCTCCAGATCTCCTTGCACGTCCTTCACGGCCGCCGGATCGGCGGCCGCCCCCGGTCACGTCCGGCAGGCTGGCGACGGCGTTCTGCGCGGTCTGCAGGCCGATATGCGTGTAGTGCGCGGTCATGGCTGGCGAGCCGTGCCCGACCAACGCCTGCACCACGCTCTGGGGGACCCCTCCCGTAGCGCACAGGCTGACAAACGTGTGCCGCAGGCTGTGGAACCCGCAGTCGGGCCGGCTCCGCATGGCGCCATCCATTTTGGCGCTGGTCACGATGCCGACCGACTCGAACAGTCTGGCCACGTCCTTTGACGCCGCGCCGGAATACTGCCGGTACCGTTCTGCAATTCCCGGCAGAACATACCCCTGTCGGTCCTTCGCTGGCGTCTCGTCCAGGAGTGCGAAGAGCGCCCGGTGGATCGGCAGCGTGACGCGCTTCTGCGTCCGCCGCGCCGTTTTCACAGGGATGACGGAAATCGCACCCTTCAGCATGTCCACGTCCGACCAGTTCAGGAGGGCCGCGTCCCCCAGCCTCAGGCCGCAATAGATCCCGAGGGTGAGGAGGATGCGCATCTCCCCTTTTGCCGCATCGCACACTTTGACCAGCTCCTCAAGGGTCAGCTCGCGGCGGGAGTGTACGGCAAACCGCTTCCGCGTGATCTGTTTCCAAGGGTTCGACGCGATCCGCGCCGTCTTCGACAACACGCGCCACACAAGGGCGAGGGCGGCGATCTTTCTGTTAAAGGTCGGCGCCGCCACGGTTTTCTGAAGGTATCCCGCGTAGTCGTCGGCCTGCGTCTGCGTGACATGCCGCAACTCGGCGGTGTCGGCATGCCTATCCGCCATCCACTTGGCAAACTCTTCAAAGGTCGCCTCATACTGGGCGAGGGTTGCGGGTCCGCTGTCCGGCCTGTTCTGCTGGTCCAGGTAAGCCTGCCAGCCATTCCTGATCCTCGTGGCGGGCGCCTCGTCCGCGATCTTGGCCAGCTTCTGATCGATCCCCTGCACGCGGGACAGGACGGCCTCGGCCCGATCCTTCTGGTCCTTCAGGCCGGTCGGGTTCAAGATGCGATCCCGTTCAGCCCGCGCCGCCTTCAGGTCTCGCATCCCCGTGGTTTGGACAATGCGCTCCCCGTGCCGATTGCTCTGAACCCACCACACGCCCCCGCGTTTGAAGAGGTGCCGCGTATCTTCTTTCTTGGCCATGTTGTCCACCTTTCGCCTATTCGCCTCAAGACGACATGAAGTTACTACAGCGCGGCACAATTTACAACACTTTTACTACATGTATTTTTGGAAAGCCTGTATTTATTGCTTATGATGCGGATTTCTAATCCGCCGGTCTGGTGTTCGAATCACCCCAGGGGCGCCACTCTTTCCGCCGGATTTTCGCTTGCTGCGGCGTTTGCAGGTGGTCGTTCATTCTTGTCCGAGTCGTTCCTTCCGTGGTACGCTCCAGTTACCTGCGGTAAAGAGCGATACGAAGGCGACCTACACCATCGGCTGCTGCTGTTTCACTCATTCAAGTACGCGCCACCATGCCAGCATCAACTAGAAAGGATTCGCTCATGAAAGCATTCCGTGAGGAACTCTGGTTCCAGATCCCGCGCCGCCGCGGTTTTGTCAACATCACCCCCGAGGTCGCGCGCTGCCTCGAGAAAAGCGGTGTCCGCGAAGGCTTGATCCTGGTCAACGCCATGCACATCACCGCGTCGGTCTTCATCAATGACGACGAGAGCGGCCTGCACGCGGATCTCGAAAAATGGCTGGAAGGGTTGGCGCCGGAAAAACCCTACAGCCAGTACCGCCACAACGGCGCCGAGGACAACGCCGACGCGCATCTGAAGCGCACCGTCATGGGCCGCGAGGTGGTCGTGGCCGTCACCAACGGCCGGATGGATCTGGGCCCCTGGGAACAGATCTTTTACGGCGAGTTCGACGGCATGCGCCGTAAACGCGTCCTCGTCAAGATTATCGGCGAGTGAAACCGCGGGGGTAACCGTTCATGCGGGGGACAATCACTCCGGATCCCCATGCACAACGGCCTGGTGCGTAGGGTGCGTCGGCACGGCAAAGCCTGGGCGAGTAGGATGAACCACTCGACGAAGTGTGGCGGATGGGGTGCGAGCTACTGCGAGTCGCCTGTGTCCGCCTGGTTGGGATTGTTGCGGCGCTGTTCTCTCTTCCTGCGTTCAAGCATGGCTCGGATGCCATCCAGCGGCAGTGCGGCGCTCGCCAGGTAGTTCGGCAACTGCCGCCCCTCGCCGATGATCCATTCGCAAGCGCCATGCTTCTTGAAATGCTCCACCATATCCAGGACGGTCCGGTCGGCCAGCATCGGGTCGGCAAGGTCCAGCGTGTAGACAAACCAACCGACCGGAGTGGCCCAGAACGCGCCCGACTGATATTGTCCATTGTTTGCAGGCGTGGTCTTCCCATTCCAATCGGTGAATCCCGGGATGTGCCGCACCTGGCCGTCCTGCACGATTTCGGCGTAGTGCATCTTGAAATACCGTGCGATCTCTTGCGCCTGTTCCGTGTCCGCGACGCCCAGCCAGACGGCAAACGCCGACCCCCAGATATCGGGCACATTGCAGTTGCCTGTGGTTGACCGAAACAGGCCGACCTCCTGATCCCAGAAGACACTGCGCACGCTCGCGCCGGCCCGCGCACCTTCCTGCCGCCACTTCTGCGCCTCCTCCTTGCGCCCACCCGCTTCCAACAGGTCACCCAACTGCCGCGCGGCCTGCACCAGCAACAGCGAACAGAACAGTTCGTCGCCCGACTTCTGAATGCTGTCCGTGAACCCGTATGGGCAACGCTCGCCGGGAAACGGAATATGCGCCAGTCCGTTGGTCCTGTTGCGCGGCATGTAGGTCATGGTCTTGATCAGCGGATCCAGCATCTCACCCCAATAATACGAGTAGCCTTGCATCTCCATCGTCCACCGTTCGCGTTCACCGATTCCCATCCCAAGCGTTACCCCCTCGATCCTGACGATCGGGACTTGCCGTCGTCCCGTACTTGGGATACGCTAGGGCGAACGATGGGAGGAAGCATGAAACGAACGATCCTGACCGCACTTTTGGCGCTTGCGGCAACGCTCCGCGCCGACGATCCCGCGCTCACGGCCGACGCCATCATGGCCAAGGCCAACCGGGCCTTCTACTACGCCGGCGAGGACGGACGCGCCACGGTCGAGATGGCGATCCGCGACGCCCAGGGCGGCACCCGCACCCGCACGCTGACCCTGCTGCGGCGCAACGAGGGCGAGAATCAGAAGTTCTATGTCTTCTTCCGCATGCCCGCCGACGTCCGCAACATGGCCTACCTCGTCTGGAAGCGCCCCGACGGCAACGACGACCGCTGGCTCTACCTCCCCGCGCTCAACCTGGAAAAACGGATCGCCCCCGGCGACAAGCGAACCAGCTTCGCGGGATCGGACTTCTTCTACGAGGACGTCTCCGGTCGCAGCCTCGCCGAGGACACCCGCGAACTCGTCGAGACAACCGAGACGTCCTACGTCGTGCTGCACAAACCGGTCAACCCCCGCGCCGTGGAGTTTGCCCAGTACAAGGTCTGGATCGACAAGACCACGTTCCTGCCCATGCGGTCGGAGTACACCGACAACGCCGGCAAGCTCTACCGCACGATCGTCGCCGAAAAGGTCGAAACCGTGGACGGCTTTCCCACCGTCATCGAGTCGGTCGCCAGCGACCTGACCAGCGGCAGCTCGACCCGCAACACCTTCAGCCAGGTTCGCTACAACCTGAAACTCAACCCGGCGATCTTCACCCAGCGTTTCCTGCGCCGTCCCCCGCGCGAGGCCACCGAGTAGCGTGCGGCAGCGGGCGGGTTGCGGTTGCGCGGCGGCGGCCCGCCGCGTTCAAGGCTGATCCGGATCGAAGGGCCGGGCGGAGACCGCGCCGCTCCCGTCCTTGACCAGAATCTCGATGCGGCGCTCGACATCGCTGAGCTTGTCGGAGCACTGTTTGACGAGTTTCTGGCCCTCCTCAAAAGCCGCGATCAGATCGTCGAGGCCCAGCTCGCCGGACTCCATGCGAGCGACGAGTTCTTCCAGCCGCTTCAGCGCCGCCTCGAAGCCCGGCTGTCCCTCTTGTGCCGTGTTCTCTCGTTTGGCCATGGTTCACCTCACCACCGATTCGAATGACCCCGATGCCACTTGCGTGCGCACCACCGCGCCTTGCGCCACCTGCCCGGCGTCGCGCACGAGCGCGCCGCCTGCGGTGCGCGTCAGGCTGTATCCGCGTTCCAGCACCGCCTGCGGGCCCAGCGCCCGCAACTGCCGCTCCAGGCCGCCCAGCGCGCTCCGCGTTCGTTCCAGCCGCCGCGCGGCGGCCCGTTCGAGTTCGCGGCCGAGTCGCGCCACGCGCTCGCCGGCGGGCGTGAGCGCCGCCGCGCGCGCGACGAGCAGGCGCGACCGCTCCACGCGCTGGCGGGCGCCGCGGCTGGCCGCGGCCGCCGCGCGCGCCAGCCGCAACTCGAGGTTGTCGAGCGTTTGCGCGCGCCGTTCGGTGAGCCGGCCCGGCTCGCGCAGCATCCGGCTCGAAGCCGCCGCTTCGCACCGCTGGCGCAGCAGGTCGAGCCGCCGGGCCAGCGCCTGACGCATGGCCCGGCCGTGGCCGGCGAGCAGCCGCTCGAAATCCTCCTTGCATCCGACCACCCGCTCCGCCGCCGCCGAAGGCGTCGGCGCCCGCACATCGGCGGCGAAGTCGCAGAGCGTCGTGTCGGTCTCGTGTCCCACCGCCGAGATCACCGGGATGGCGGAGGCGGCCACGGCGCGCACCACCTCCTCCTCGTTAAACGCCCAGAGGTCCTCCAGGCTGCCGCCGCCGCGGCCGACGATCAGCACGTCGGGGCGATCCGGCAGCAGGCCGTTGAGCAGCGCGATCGCCGCGGCGATCTCGGCCGAGGCGCCCGCTCCCTGCACCCGTGCCGGCGCGAGGGTGACGCGCAGGTTGGGGAACCGCCGCGCCAGGACGGTGAGCAGATCGTGGATGGCCGCGCCGTCCGCCGAGGTGACCACCCCGACGTGCCGCGGCAGCAGCGGCAGCGGACGCTTGCGCGAGGCGTCGAAGAGCCCCTCCTGCTGCAGGCGGCGCTTGAGCGCCTCGAACCGCGCCATCAGCAGTCCGACGCCGCCGGCCTCGATCGCGCGCACGACGAGCTGGCACTGGCCGCGGGCCTCGTAGACCGTGACGTCGCCGCAGGCGCGGATCACCATCCCGTCGGCCAGTTGCGCCGCCCCGCCGCGCTGGGCGCCGGCGAAGAGGACGGCGGCCAGTTGCGCCGCGCCGTCCTTGAGGGTGAAATAGCAGTGGCCCGAGGAGCCCTGGCGCCGGAAATTCGAGATCTCGCCTTCCACCCAGACCCGGCCGACCTCCTCCTCCAGGGTCAGCTTAACCTTGCGCGTCAGTTCCGAGACGCTGTAGACATGGCGCCCGGCAGGCTGGATCGCCGCGTCCGTCATCCGGAAGCCCTCGTCTCCCGCACGCGCAGCGAGACGGCCGAGAGGCAGGCGCGCGTGGCGCGGTCAATGTCGAAGATGACGCCCTCGAGCACGGCGCGGCCGTCGGCCACGTCGAACCGCGACGGCATGCCGGTGACGAATTTGCGGAGCACCGGCGCGGCCGCGCGGCCGATCACGCCGCCGGTCGGCCCGGTCATGCCGACGTCGGTGATATACCCGGTGCCGCCGGGCAGCACGCAGGCGTCGCTGGTCTGCACATGGGTGTGCGATCCGGCCACGGCCGCGACGCGGCCGTCGAGGTGGAGCCCCATGGCGATCTTCTCCGAGGTCGCCTCGGCGTGAAAATCCACGACCGTCGCCACGCCGCCCGGCATCGCCTTGAGCGCGGCGTCGGCTGTGCGGAAGGGGCAATCGGCGGGCGGCATGAAGACCCGGCCGACCAGGTTCAGCACCGCGAGCGGGCCGACCGCGCTTTGCACGACGGCCCAGCCCGTTCCCGGGCATTCCGGCGCAAAATTGGCCGGCCGCAGCAGGCGGCCGTCGCTGGCGAAGGCCCGCGCGGCCTCTTTCTGTCCCCATGCGTGATCGCCGAGCGTGAGCACATCGGCGCCCGCCTTGAAGAGCTCATCGGCCAGTTCGCGGGTGATGCCGTTGCCGGCCGCGGCGTTCTCGGCGTTGGCCACCACGAGGTGCGCCGCGCCGTCTGCGCGGAGTTTCGCGACGGCCTGCGCGAACATGCGCCGCCCCGGCGACCCCACGATATCCCCCACCATCAGCACCTTCATGAGCGCACGTCCTTGCCAGCGCCGCAGCGAGATCCGCCCGCGCGCCCGGTCGGCGACCGGAGCGGAGGGGCGCGGATCCCGCAGACGTCAGCGGGCATACTCCACGCATCGCTTCTCACGCACCACGATCACCCGGATCTGCCCCGGATACTGCAACTCCTGCTCGATTCTGCGGCTGATGTCGCGCGCGAGCTGCATGGCGGCGGGGTCGTCCACGACATCCGGATCCACGATCACCCGCACCTCGCGCCCCGCCTGCACGGCAAAGGTGCGGATCACGCCCTTGCAGGCGTTGGCGATGGCCTCCAGCTTCTCCAGCCGCTGCACATAGATATCCTTGGACTCCATGCGCGCGCCGGGGCGCGAGCTGGAGATCGCGTCGGCCGCCGAGCACAGCACGGCGTAGAGGCTTTCCGGCTCGACATCGGCATGGTGCGCCGCGACGGCGTTGACCACCACCGGATTCTCGTCGAGCCGCCGCAACAGATCCGCGCCGATAGCGGCATGCGCGCCCTCGACATGGTGATCGAGGCTTTTGCCGATATCGTGGAAGAGTCCGATGCGCCGGGCCAGGGCGGGATCCAGCTTGAGCTCCGCGGCCATGAGTCCCATGAGATTCGCCACCTCGATCGCGTGCTGGAGCACGTTCTGCGAGTAGCTGGAGCGGTACTTGAGCCGGCCGAGGGCCAGGAGCAGATCCAGCGGGACGCCCTGGATATTGACCTCGTACACCGCCGCCTCGCCGGCCTCCCGGATGGTCTCCTCCATGTGCTCCTGCACCTTCTGGACCACCTCCTCGATGCGGCCCGGGTGGATCCGTCCGTCCGCCACAAGCTGCTCCAGGGACTGGCGGGCGATCTCGCGCCGGATCGGGTCGAAGCCCGAGATGACCACCGCTTCGGGCGTGTCGTCAATCAGCATGGTCACACCCGTGAGCGCCTCCAGCGCCCGGATATTGCGGCCTTCGCGGCCGATGATCCGGCCCTTGATGTCGTCGCTGGCCAGTTGCACGGTGTTCGTCATCATCTCCGACGCATGGTGGGCCGCGTAGCGTTGCACGGCCATGGCGACCAGGCGATGGGCCTCGCGTTCGGCGTTTTGTTTGGCCTCCTCCTGGATTCTGCGCACGAGACCGGTCGTCTCGCTCTGGATCTCCTGTTCAACCCGCTGGAAGATATCCTTGCGGGCCTCGTTGGCCGTCATGCCCGCCAGTTTCTGCAGGCGGGCATGCGCCTCGGTCGCGAGCTTCTCCGCCTCGCTGCGGCGGTTGGCCAGCATGGCCTCGCGTTTTTGCAGCTCATCCTGCTTCTGGGTGAGTGCCTCGGCCTTCTTCTCGATCGCCTCCTGACGGACGGCCAGCCGCTCGTCGAGATCCTGGAGCTCCTTGCGCCGCGTCTTGGTCGTCTTCTCAAACTCCTCGCGCGCCTGGACCACCTCAGCGCGCGCCTTGATGTCCGCCTCCTTGAGGACGGACTTGGCCTCGGCCTCCACCTCGTCCAGACGAGCCTGGGCGCGCTTTTCGATGGCATCGGCCTGCCAGCGCCCCACCAGTCCGCGCAGGTAGTACCCGATCAAGGCGCCCAAAAGCCCGGCAACGATGCCGACGATGGCATCACTCAAATCATAAATAAACAGGTTGGGGTTCATATTCCCTTTCCATGCGTCCATGCGGGCGGCAGCCCTGCCACCCGGCGCTTAGAATACGTTGTTTGAGGCTGGAAAGCAACGATCCGTTACAGGGAAAAGCGCGTGAACGATCACGCGATCTCGACCGTCGCCTTTTCGCGCAGTTCGGCCACGTGGGCGGCCACTGCCTCGCCACGGGCGGCATGGCGCAGGAAGTCGCGGATGGAGTCGCGCACGTCGTCAAACGAGGCATCCGCCTCCGCCTCCTGATCGTTCTTGTAGATGAGGTGAAAGCCGAACGGCGTCTCGATGACGTCGCTCAGCTCGCCGACCTTCATGGCGAACACGGCCTCGTCAAACGCGGGAACCATCATGCCGGCGCTGAACCAGCCAAGGCTGCCCGCCGCCGACTTGCCGCTGGGACAGTCGGAGTGCGCCGCCGCCTCTTCGCCGAAGTCGCCGCCGCCCAAGACCCGGCCGCGGATCTCATTGAGCTTGCCGATCGCGTCAAACTTCGCCTGCGGGCTGTCGTCCCGGGGCTTGATCAGGATATGCTGCGCCCGTATGCGCGCCGCGCGCTTGTACTCCTCCTTGTGGAGATCGAAGTGGGTTCGAATGTCATCCTCCCGGGGGTCGGGAACGCCGGCGGAGATCCTGGCGACCAGCTTGTCAACCCGCAGGCCGCTCTTGAGCTGCGCCCGAAACGCCTCCCGGGAGACGCCCTGCTTCTTCAGCATCGCGTCGAGCTTTTCCCGCCCGCCGACCTGCTCGGCGACCTCCTGGGCCTTCTCATCGACGTCGGCGTCGGTGACCACCAGATCGAGCTTCGCCGCCTCGTCGAACAGCAGCTTCGCGCCGATCGCCTGATCCACCGCCCGCTGCCGGAGCAGGGGAGCCTGCGCCCGCACCTGTTCCTCGGGCATGTGCTGCGCATAGAACCGGACGAGCCGGGCAAACTCGTACTCGATCGCCGTGGGTGGGATCACCTGTCCATTGACCGTAACGTTCGCAATCGCTTGTTTGTTTGTCATGAGCGGCAGTATAGCGTTTCCCGGGCGAAGAGCCGAGCCCTTTCAGCAGACGGGCAGGGACAGGGCGCCGATTACCATCCATTCTCGTTATGAGCGACAGGGAGGGGCGGCAGAATTAGGGCGCAAGATTCGGGGCTGCGTCCTCTCCTAATCGTTTGCCCGAAACGCGTGCCCGATTGCGTGGACAAACACCCCGGGATTTGCGACCATGCTCCCGTCGTTTGGTGAGCCCGGCGGGGCGCCTGCCGACGCCGGGATGTACTGTCGGCTGTAATGAGTGCCTCATGATGCCAACCCTGCAAAACCGTTTGATAATCGCTGCCCTGGCCCTCGCGACCGCCTGTGCGCCCCTCTGCCGGGCGCAAACGGGCGAAGGAGGCTTCGGCGGCTACGAATCGGGCTTTCATCCCGATGTCCTGTCGCTGCAAGTTCTGCTCGACCGGCTGCACCTCTCCTGCAATTGCGTGGACGGCGTGTGGGGGCCGCGCACCGAGATCGCCCTTCTGACGTGGCAGACGCTCAACGGGTTGCCTGCGACCGGCATTCCCGACGCATCGGTTCTTGAGGCGTTGGGAGGCGTCGGAACCGTGTTCACGCGGTATACGGTCACCGAGGAGGATCTCGCCAGCCTCGGCCCCGTCCCGGAAAGCTGGGTGGATCGCGCCGCGCTTCCGGCCCTCCGCTATGAGACCCTCCAGGAGATGCTGGCGGAAAAGAGCCATCTGTCGCAGCGCACGCTGCAACGCCTCAATCCCGATGCGGCCTGGCCGAACCCGCCCGCAGGAACCGAACTGACGCTGACGGACTCCAACCACGCCAAACCGCCGCCTGCCGGTTCGATCCGGATCTCCCTGTCACGCATGGAAATCGCCGTCTACAACACCGACGGGCTGCTGACCGCACTCTTTCCCTGCTCGATCGCCCGCGAAAAAAACCGGCGTCCCGATGGTGTGCTCACCGTCCGAACAATCGCGCCAACCCCCAACTACACCTACGACCCCCAGTTGTTCGACCCCGGCGGAGAAAATACCGCCAAGCTGATCATCCCCCCCGGGCCCAACAACCCCGTCGGCCTGGCCTGGATCGGACTCTCCCTCCAAGGATATGGCATCCACGGCACACCCATCCCGGAAAACATCGGGCGCGCCGAATCGAAAGGATGCTTCCGCCTGGCCAATTGGAACGCCGTAAAGTTAATGAAAATGGTGACTCCCGGCATACCCGTCGTGATCGAAGAATAAACTCGCCAAGACGACCGATCACAAGGCTTAGGGCTATATTGTCTCACGTGTGACAAATCGGCTCTCTTCTGTATGACATGGGCGCATTATTGGCGCGCATTAATAAAGAATAATTAGATACAAGATTTTACATAATAAATACTTGTGACGTAAATCATAATCCAGATGATTCTGGCATGTCTGTTGCTAAAAGAAGCTAGAAACGCCGAAGAAAGTCGGCAAAGGAGGTTAACATGACGAGCTATACAACAATGAATCCTTGGCGTTTGATGGACGATTTTCTGGGCTTTGACTGGCCCTTGAGCCGCGCGTTCGGCTCGCTGGCTGGAATGGGAGCCCGGTATCCCCGTGTAAACGTCTGGGACGGTCCGAAGGGCTGGGTGTTCGAGGCTGAGATTCCGGGTGTGGATCCGGCCAAGCTTGACGTTCACATTGAGGGACGCGAGCTTTCGATTAAGGGCAGTCGTGAGCGGTCCGATGGCGGCGAGCTGGCGTTCGAGCGCCGGTTCGAGTTGCCGCAGGCGGTCGCGACGGAGGCGATCCAGGCGAAGTTCGCCAATGGCGTTCTGACGGTCACGTTGCCGCGGCATCCTGCGGCCGAGTTCCGCAAGGTTGCGATCGAGTTGGCGTAAGCATAAGAAACGGAAAGGAGACAAGCCATGAAAACAGATGTGGTGAAGAGAGAGGATGTGCATGTTGAGCAACGCGAGCGCCGCGTGGAGATCGTTCCCAACACGGCGGTTCGACAGGAGAAGGACGGCTTCCTGCTGGTGGCTGAGGTTCCGGGGGTGGACGACAAGTCGCTCCATGTGACGGTTGAGAACAACATTCTCTCGATCGACGCGGCGAACACCGTCGCGGAGCCCGAAGGGTACACCCTCGCGCTACGCGAGATTTCGCCCGTCACCTACAAGGCCAGGTTCGAGCTGCCCGACCGCGTGGACACCTCCGGCGTGAAGGCCTCGCTCAAGAACGGGTTGCTGCGCGTGCGGCTGCCGATCAGCGAGGCGAAGAAGCCAAAGCGCATCGCGGTCGCCGCGGAATGAGCGGCCGGGCGCGGTGGATCCGCCGGTGAAGCCCCGAGGCGCTTGCAGAACCCCTGCAAGCGCCGGTTTCCGGTTCCCTTTGTTCTCCCTGACTGATAAGAGCCTTTCGGCAACCCCCGGTCGGCCCCGGCCCGCACGGGCCGAAAACATACCGGAACCGGTCCGGCTCAACGATGTCACGGGGGAAGCGTGGCAGAAACCGGTGGAAACGTCAATCCGACCGCCGCCGAAACTGGAATTGCTGGTCCTGTTGACGGCATGCGGGACGCGGTGTATCGTATCCCGCACAAAGGAGTTCGACATGGATGAGTGCGCGCGTCCGCCCGTGAAGGGTCTCGGTTTCTGGTTCGACTGGGCGGTGCTGGCGGCGTTCACCGCCGCCTTCCTGCTGCGGGGTAATTCCGAGTTCCTGCTCTATGCGGTGACGCTGACGGTGCTGATCGCGGTGGTGCAGCGGACCGACCGGGTGTACGCCTACCCCGCGCTCGCGCGCTGGGGGTTCACCGCCTGGCTGGTGATGCACATGTGCGGCGGCTTCGTCCACATCTACGGCACGCGCCTCTACGACGCCATGCTCGTGAAGCTTGTCCCCGAACCCTACCACATCCTCCGCTACGACCAGCTCGCCCACAGCGCCTGCTATTTTGTCATCACCTTGATTCTCGGCCGGATGGTGGCGCTGCGGGCCGATGCGCGCACCGGCGCGGCGACCGTCCGGCTCCTCGCCGCACTGGCGGCCATGGGCGTCGGCGCGCTCAACGAGATGATCGAGTTCCTGGCCGTCGCCTTCCTGGGCGCGACCGACGGCGTCGGCGGCTATATCAACAACGCGCTCGACATCTGCTTCAACGGCCTCGGCGTCCTCGCCGCGCTGCCGCTGGTGCGGCGGAAAGGGAGCGCCCCATGAGCCCAGAACGATGAGATACACCGACCGCCTGTTCCGCCCCCCCGCCGAGGCCGACAGCCTGATCTTCCAGGTGGCAATCGGCTGTCCGCACAACACCTGCCTCTTCTGCGCCATGTACAAGGGCGTCCCCTACCGCGTGCGCCCTGAACGGGAGGTGCTGGCCGAGGTCGCGCAAGCCGCCGCGCGCTACCCCGCGACGCGGCGCGTCTTCCTGGCCGACGGTGACGTGATGGCGCTCCCCTTCGACCGGCTGGCCGCGCTGCTCGACGCGCTGAACCGCCGCTTCCCCAGCCTGGCCCGGGTCAACGTCTACGCCAACGGCAGCTCCGTCCTGGCCAGGAGCGACCGCGAGCTGGCGACGCTGCGGTCGCTCCGGCTGAACACGCTCTACGTGGGGCTGGAGAGCGGCGACGACGAGCTGCTGCTGCGCGTGGCCAAGGGCGAGACTGCGGCGGGGATGTGCGAGGCGGTGCGGCGGGCGCAGGCTGCGGGCCTCACGTGTTCGGTGATGGTGCTGCTGGGGCTGGCCGGGCAGACGGGCTGGGAGCGCCATGCCGACGCGACCGCCGGCGCCCTGAACCGCATGCAGCCGCGCCTCCTCTCGGCCCTCCGCTTCGTCCAGGTTCCCGGCGCGCCCATGTTCGAGGGCTACCGCACGGCCACGGAGTTCGGCGCCGTGAGCGAGCTGATCCGCCTCCTGCGCGGCCTCGCCCTCGATCGCACCGTCTTCCGCGCCAACCACACCTCCAACCCCGTCCCCCTCGAAGGCCGGCTGCCACGGGACCGCGACGCTCTGATCGCCCACCTCGAGGCCCTCCTCCCCCGCCTCGACACCTGCGGTCCCGGCCGCCTCCCCTTCGCGCTGTGAGTTGGCGCATTGCGGCTGACGCTCACTGCGTAGCAGGTGCGGCAACTTGTGAATGGCCACGAGTAGTGCCGGCCGCAGGATTGATTCCCGGCTGAACGGCTAGCCCAAGTTTCGCAGGGCTAGCCCAAGTTTCGGTAAAATTGTGGCGTTTTGCGTTGTAAGTGGTTGAGAATCGGGATGGGTGCCACCTTGTAGTGCCCATAAATGCCGGCGGCTCTTGAC
>Ga0172375_10009006_pt1 | contig 13260 bp, 7 predicted proteins | sample LakKiv1m_FD_114537 | JGI IMG/M metagenome (GOLD analysis project Ga0172375, IMG submission 114537) | Freshwater microbial communities from Kabuno Bay, South-Kivu, Congo - kab_092012_11.1m | ecosystem: Environmental > Aquatic > Freshwater > Lake | place: Democratic Republic of the Congo...
AAGATTATCTCGTCAAAGGTCGCGTGGACGGAAAGATGCTCGTGCGCGTGATTCGCTATGCGCTGGAGCGGTCTCGCGTACAATCTGAGCTTCGGGCCCAACCGTTGGCCGAATGATTTTCTCGCTTAAAAAGGATTGAACATTCAAACGTGACACAGGATTTATACAAAAAATTCGTATTAATGGCAGAGGATGACGAAGACGATTATTTGTTGTCCAAAGATGCTTTCGAGCGGTGCTGCCCGGGGATCGAGTTGTTGTGGGTACGGGACGGCGAGGAATTGATGGATTACTTGAATCGGAGAGGCTCGTTCAACAACGGAGAGAAATTCCCCATGCCCGCGCTCATATTACTCGATTTGAATATGCCGCGAAAAGACGGCCGTGAAGCCCTCCGCGAAATAAAGGCGGATCCTCGATTACGCTCACTGCCTGTCGTGATTTTAACCACCTCGAATGCCGAGGAAGAAATTGCCCGGGCATATGATTCGGGGGCGAACACGTTTATCCGAAAACCCGTAGGTTTCGATCAGTTCGTGGATCTGATGACGGGGATCAATCATTATTGGCTCAAGCTCGCGCGGCTTCCCGTCGTTCAAGATTCTTGATTTTTTTCGTTCTGCTTTTTTAACCCAGAGGGTCAGGGCTTTTCCGCAAGAAGAAAAGAGACTCACTTCAAACGGGAGATGAGCCGCATGGAAGAAAAACAGACGAACATTCTATTGATCGAGGATGATCCCGAAGACGAAATGATCATTCGGGGCACTCTTCCCGAAAAAGACGAGCGCGGGACCCGGATCAATCTCGTTTCGGCGCCGACGCTCGAGCAGGGATTGGAAAGATTGTCTTCGGGTTTGACCGACTTGGTTCTTCTTGATCTGTTTCTTCCCGATTCGCAGGGATTGGATTCGTTCACGCGGATTCACAGTCAGGCCGAAGGAGTTCCGATCGTACTGCTGACCGGCTGCGACGATGAGGTATTGGCTCTCGAATCGGTGCGTCAGGGTGCGCAGGATTACCTCGTCAAAGGGAATCTCAATGTGAAGGTACTCTTGCGTGCGATTCTCTACGCGATCGAACGCAACCGCACTCAGGCGGAACTTCGCAGCCTTTCACTCGTCGACGATCTCACGGGGCTTTATAACCGGCGCGGTTTCCTAACGTTTGCGGAGCAGTATCTCAAGCTTGCGCAGCGTAAAAGCAAAGGTTTGGTCATGCTTTACGCCGATCTGGATCACTTCAAACAGATTAACGATACCTTCGGGCACCACGAAGGAGATTTGGCCCTTATTCGCACCGCCAAAATCTTAAGAGAAACGTTTCGTAAATCGGATATCGTCGGTCGCGTCGGGGGAGACGAATTTCCCGTCATCGCGATGGACGCCGATTCGAAAGATGTGGAGATTCTAAAAGAACACCTTCATGAAAATCTCAAAAAATGCAATGCCCAATCAGACGGCCGGTATAAACTTTCCGCGACCGTGGGCATAGCCTGCTATGATCCCGATGTGCATGATTCCGTCGACGAGCTGATGCTTCAGGCCGATCGGGATCTTTATGAGCAAAAAAAGCTAAAAAAAGAAACGCGTCTGGACCGTACGCAAAAAGGCCGAGTCTAACGGACTGATTTGCGATCCCGCCGTATCTTGAAAACATCCCAAAAAGAGAACCCCTATCTCAAAGACGAGCCGGCTGTGTTATCATACCCGGGTCGGGCGATCCGCATAGCTTCCGCCGCAATAGGCGGCGGACCCGTACGGGCGATGAGCTCTAGCGGGTGTTTCATTTTTCAGGGCGAATAGCTCAGCTGGTTAGAGCACCTCCTTTACACGGAGGGGGTCGTGGGTTCGAATCCTACTTCGCCCAATATTTGAGATCGTAAACAGGGGAAGTCAGCGGATCGACCTTTTGCAGCGAAGGATACAATAGGTTCATGAAAAAATCGTCTTCTCTCGAACGAATCGAAGATCATCTTCAGCGCTTAGACCCGTCCTCGTTCCGTTATAAAGCGCTGGATGCGGCGCGCCGTTTCAAAAGCTCCTGGGTGGAGCTCGGCCAGCTTTTATTTACCGTTTATCAGGACAAGTTGTATCGGGATTGGGGTTATTTGACCTTTGAGGCCTATTGTTCGAAAGAAGTCGGGATCCGCCAACCGACCGCCGTCAAGCTTTTGAAATCCTATTCCTTCCTCGAAAAAGAAGAACCTGCTTATTTGCATCGTGACGGCGGGTTGTCGGAAGCCAAACCCAACCAGATTCCGAGTGTTGATTTGGTCAATGCCTTGAGACTCGCGAAAGCATCGGGTCGTGTCCCCGAATCACAGTACAAGGAACTACGCGATGATGTCCTCGAAAACGGACGGGAAGAAGCCGAGGTCAAAAAGAAAATCCGCTATATTCTCAAAGCCTCTCCACGGTCCGGGGGCGAGCCGGAGCCCGAGGCCAAGAGCGCGGCCATGAACAAACTCTTTATTTATCTCAAAAATTCCAAGGCGCAGGGTGAGTCGTTGCATATTCCCGCGAAGATCTTGAAAAAAATAGACGAGTTACTGGAACTCCTGGCCGACTATCAAGGAAAGCCGCCGGCATGAAATCCGGGATCCTGTCTTCTCCAAAAATATTCAGCCGGCAGGAAGCCAGCCGAATGCTTCCGCTCGTCCGGCGGATTGTGGAGGACATTCTGAAAGTCGGCCGTGAAATCCGGCATCTGGCGGTCGACGATCAAAAAGACGCGGGGGATCCGCAGTTGGATGCGCTCATGGATCAGTTGGATGAATTTTTCGACGAGCTAGAGGCGTTGGGCTGCTCGTATAAAGATTGGGATTTCTCGACGGGCTTGGTCGACTTTCCCTCGCAAATTCGCGGACGTAATGTTCAGCTGTGCTGGCGTAGCGATGAACCGGATGTCCGGTTTTATCACGAGCTGGACAGCGGGTATGAGAACCGCAAACCGATTCCGGAGGAGACGACGAACGGCTAGAAGGGGATTTTAGGCACAAAAAAAGCGGCGCTTTGGGCGCCGCTTTTTTTATTACGGATTTAGGACAGGTGCTTGGACACCAACTTCGTCATTTCGAACATCGAAACCTGATTCTTCCCGAAAATGGGCTTCAGGTTCGCGTCCGCGTTGATATTGCGCTTGTTCTTCGTGTCCTGGAGTTTGTTCTTCTTGATGTATTCCCAGAGCTTCTTGACGACTTGCGTACGCGGCAGTGCTTTTGAGCCGACAACTTTGCTCAGTGCTTCACTGGGTTGCAACGGTTTCATGAACGCCGCATTTGCTTTTTTCGCCACGGTTTATCCTCTCTTTAAAGATGTTGTTTCGTTGGTATCCAGGCCAAAATGCCCGAAACTGACTCATTCGTTGTATCATAAAAGGAAAAAAAAGAGAAGCCCCTTTATCAGGCGCCACAGAGGGCGTTTTCGAGGGAATTTGATATAATTCTCCTATGCGCGGGCTCTACGTTCACATTCCATTTTGTTCCGCGAAATGTCACTACTGCGATTTCACGACGACCCTTTACGGTTCGGGCGAACGCGTCGAACTTTTTTTGAATGCGATCCGAACCGAAGCGCAGCAGTGGGCCCCCGTTTTTTCCCAGAAGCGATTCGACACGCTTTATTTCGGAGGCGGAACGCCTTCGGTTTTGTCGAAAACCGAGCTCTCGCGGTTGTTTGATATCCTCAGACGCTCATTTTCTTTCAAAAAAGACGTCGAGATCACGTTCGAAGTCAATCCGGGCGATGTCGATCGGGAAAAAGCGGTGCGTTTGGCTTCGCTCGGCGCCAATCGGATCAGCTTGGGGGCGCAAACGTTTCGGGACCGCTCTCTCGGAGAATTGCATCGCGTCCATGATTCCGAGGCCATTCGCCGTACGTTTCGCAATCTTCGCCGGGAAGGGTTTAAGAATATCAGCTTGGATCTCATGCTGTCTCTTCCCGGAGAGACGGTGAAAGATGTCGAACGCTCGATCGAGGAGACGCTGTTGCTCGATCCGGAACACGTTTCCCTCTATGAGCTGGTCATCGAAGAGAAAACGGCCTTTGGGCGGTTGATGAAAAAAGGCGCTCTCGATCTTCCTTCCGAGGAGGTCCAGTTGGAAATGCTCCTTTTGGCGCGCACGCATCTAAAAAAAGCGGGTTATAAGCAATATGAACTGTTGAATTACGCAAAACCGGGCTTTGAGTCGCGTCATAACATTTTGTATTGGAAAGGAGAAGATACGCTGGGGCTGGGTCCGGGTGCTTTTTCATATTTGGCGGGGCGGCGGTTTTGCGTGTCGCGTCAGGTGAACTGCTATTTTAAGAAAATCGAATCAAAAGATCCGATTTACGACGAAGACGAAAAGCTCAACCGTGCCCAAAAGGAATCCGAAGGGTTCATTTTGGCTCTGAGGCTGGCCGAAGGCGCCGAAAAAAAGCTCTTTGGGCCGACGATCGAACGGAAACGGGATGTGCTTGCCGATTTGATCGAAAAAGGCTTGCTCGCCGAGACCCGGAATACGATCAGCCTGACCGAAAAAGGGACCCTTTTCGCGGAAACCGTTTTCTCCGGATTATTATAAACTATGGGGTCTAAACTATGGGGTCAGGCACGGGTCAGACCCGTGTCTGACCCCATAGTTAGGAGACATGCAGTGAAACATCATAAGTTGAATAAAAAAACCCGTGTCGCTCTCGTGCAAATGACGTGTTCGCCCGATCCTGATAGAAATATTAAAATGGGTCGAGACTTTGTCTCAAAAGCAGCTCGTGGAGGAGCGCAGGTCATTTGCCTTCCCGAACTGTTTCGATCGCGCTATTTTTGCCAGACCGAAGACACGAAGGCGTTTCGTTTGGCCGAAACGATCCCGGGTCCCACAACGAGAACGTTTGCCCGTCTGGCTCGCCGGGAGAGAGTCGTTTTGATCGTGCCGATGTTTGAGCGGCGCGCAGCCGGGGTGTACCACAATTCCGCGGTGGTGATTGACGCCGACGGTTCGATTGCCGGCGTCTATCGAAAAATGCACGTTCCCGACGATCCCCATTTTGTCGAAAAATTCTATTTCAGCCCGGGCGACGAGGGGTGTTTGGTCGTTCAAACGCGTTACGGACGGATCGGTGTTTTGATTTGCTGGGATCAGTGGTTTCCCGAAGCGGCACGGCTCTGTACCCTCAAAGGGGCGGAGATTTTGTTTTATCCCACGGCGATCGGCTGGAAAGACCCCGGAGCCATCGAGGCCTATCGAACCGCATGGGAGGTTTCGCAGCGGGCTCATGCCATTGCCAACGGAGTGTACGTGGCGGCGACCAACCGTTGCGGCCGCGAAGGGGAATTGGAGTTTTGGGGCCATTCGTTCGCGGCGGATCCGTTTGGCAAGGTTGTGACGTGTCTCGATCGTAAGCCCGGATGGCTTTTTTTGACGTCGATCGCGACCGCATCGAGCGAACGCGTCAGGAATGGCCCTTCCTCCGGGATCGAAGGATCGACGCCTATGGGGGACTGGATAAGCGGTGGCTCGAACAGAATGAAAAATAAGGATCGGCGGAATTTTTTGATCGACACAAACTACCGAATGCCCGCGGAATGGGCAAAGCACGAAGCGACGTGGCTCGTTTGGCCGCATAATCGTCAGACGTGGCCGGGTCGGTGGATCGTCGAGGTTGAAACGCTTTATCGTAAGATGATCGAGGTTCTTCTTTTTGGCGAAAGCGTGCGGCTTTTTGTGCGGCACGAGACGGCAGCCAAACGTATCCGTCACTTGTTTAGGGATCACCCCCACCGGGATCGTCTCTTGATCCAAGTCGTCCGGACTCAGGATAGCTGGGTCCGGGACTACGGCCCCATTTTTACGATACGAACACCGGCCAAAAAAGGGGAAAACTGCCGGATGACGAAATGGCGTTTTGATGCGTGGGGAGGTAAATACAAAAGTCTAGTGGGAGACGATCGATTTCTCGATCGCGTGGCTTTGACCTCGATCCCCCGGATTGACGCTCCGATCGTACTGGAAGGCGGGTCCATCGACGTCAACGGCTCCGGGCTTTGTTTGTCGACCGAACAGTGCCTATTGCGCTCGCGCAATCCCGGTTTATCCAAAAAACTGATCGAAGAAACGCTCTCGACTTATTTGGGAATCAGAAAAATAATTTGGCTCTCGAGGGGCATTTCGGGAGACGATACGGACGGACACATCGATAACCTGGCCCGTTTTTGCTCGGATCGCTGTGTATTGACGGGTATGACCCCTAGGAAAAATTCGAATTATGCGGCACTCAGCGCTAATTTAAGGAGACTAAAGAACGCACGGGATCTTTCCGGAAGAAAATTGGAAGTTATTCCTATCCCTATGCCGGAGAGTCAGTTAGCGCATCGTTTTCCTCTGAGTTATTTGAATTTTTATATCGCAAACGAGACCATACTTGTTCCGGTTTACCGTGCCTCGACCGACCGTGAAGCACTTGCGCTCATTGAAAGCTGCTTTCCATCCAGAGTCGTCATTCCGTTCGATAGTTCGGCGCTGGTTCGCGGTTTGGGGTCGATCCATTGCGTGACTCAGCAAGAACCGGCGAATGTTAGTCATCAAAAAAGCTAAATCAGAGTAGCTTGAAGTCTGCTTTTTCGTCAGGTAAACTCTCCGTATATTACATTTACGCATATATGACTTATTCATTGAAAGTTGAACCCGCAATTCCGTAAGTTTTGGTTTGTAGTTTTTTTGCAGCTATTTTTTTACCCAAAAACTTTAAAACTTTTATAAAGCGCCTGTTTATGGGACGGGAACGAGCGACAATTCGAGTTTGTGCGGCGATTCTTTGCGCGGCTTTTTTTCTGCAAGACGTTTCTTTCGCCGCTCCCCAAGAACTTTTTTCGCCGAAATCGTTAAGTTCCGTTCCCGAACGGTTGGCCTTCTCCCCTTCGATCGCCCAGATCCAAGACATTTCCCGCGGTCCAAGCGGGAAACTGATCATCCACATCCAGGATGCGCATACCAACACGAGCGCTCAGAAGAACATCGCTTCGATCCTCGAAGAATTGATTCGCCGCTACAAAGTCCAGACGGTATTCGTCGAAGGCGGCACGCGGGACGATTCCCTCGATTATTTGAGACCGCTCGCCGCTCCCGCGATACGCCGAAAAGTGGCCCAGAAATTTCTGATGAACGGGATTTTGAGCGGGGCGGAATATCTGAGTTTGGCAACGGATTATCCGCTTCAAATCTGGGGCGTCGAAGACGCGGCTCTTTATCAAAAAAACCTATCGCGCTATGCGCGGACCGTCAAACGGCGGGAACCGGTGCTGGCCTACCTTTCCGAAATACAACGTCGTATCGAGACACTTAAGAGACGGCTTTATCCGGTTGAAGCGCAGCGCCTAGACGAAGGCTTGCGGTCTTTCGCTCAAAAAGAAACAGCTCTTTCGGATTATTATTCGCTTTTGGCGGAAGTGGCGAAAAATCACGGCCTCAACCTCCTGGAATACCCGAATTTCTTCTCTCTCGAAAAACTCAAAGAGCTCGAATCTCGGATCGATTTCAAAAAGGCCAACGAAGAACAGGAACGGCTGGTGCGGTCGTTGACTTCGACCGAAGGCGCTCCGACGCCCGAGCGTCTGCGGTCGCTGGCGACCTGTCCGGTCGCTTTTTACGAAGAACTGATCAAACAAAACCGCGAGGGATCCGTGCCCGAGTTGACGAAATATACGGATTATTTACGGGAATTCGCCAAAACCGATTTTCGAAAAATTATCGACGAAACGGAAGATCTCGAAAAGGAAGTCTTTTCGGCGCTGCTCAATACCCGCGAGGCCCGATATCTCCGGCAAATCGATCGGCATGTTCTTGCTTTAAAAGAACTTTTCTCCCTTCGTATCGAAAGCCGTCAATTTAAATCGTGGGTCGAACAAAAAAAGACGACGCCGTTTCATACCGAGGTTTATCTTTCGTTTCTCAACAGACAACTTTGCGCGCTCGGGCTTCAGCGGGAAGTGATCGCCTACAAACCTCTCATCGAAGCGAATTTGAGACCCGTCGAATCTTTCTATGACGATAACGACCTCCGTGACGGCGCCTTCGTCGAACGCGCGTTGAAAAAAATGAACGAAAGTGGAGTCGATACGGCCGTACTTTTGACCGGCGGTTACCATACGGAAAATCTGAAAGAGCTGTTCAAAAAGCGGGGATTTTCTTACGTGGTCGTCGCTCCGACGATCGGTCAGGAGACCAATTACCAAAGGTATGAAGAAATTCTTCTTTCTCCTTTGGCCCATAAACAGGAAATGGGCTCGGCGGCGGCCGGCATCGCCAAAAGTTTGAATAAAACCGCTTTTCCCGAATGTCCTTGGATGCAGGACGTCGTGATCGGCGAACTCAAAAATTGGGGCGGCGACGGAGTCCAAACACCTTCGACCAAGGGCTCTCGAATGAGTCTGGCCAGTCCCCATCTTCAAGAGGCTTATGGATGGCTTCATCAAGCGGAGCCTTTGATGGTCTGGGCTCACGTGAGGAAAGCGATGGTGTTTGCCCTGTATCGTACCCAAGTGCATCCGAATACATTGAGTGCTCTAAAAAATGAGCTGAGTATTTTAATGGAAAACCCTAAACAAGATGACGAAATGGCGGATGCCATTGAACGGATTTTCCGTCGTCTAGTTTATCTTGATATGGTTTTAAAAAGGATCGAGCCTTTGCTGGATGCGCAGATTCCCGAGCTTTTTTTTGCCGGATTGACTATGGCGGCTTGCTGCCTTGTCGACGAATTAGCCGGATATGGAAGGCGCCAGCGTGCTGATGAAATCATTGCAAACGCGATACAGGAATCCGCTCGCCAAGACAAGGGAAGCGGAGCGCGTTTGAGCGTGCTGGAATGGATGGCGGCCAATCCGGGTACGTCCGCGATGATCGGAGGAGCGGCAAGTTTGGTTTTGGCCAGGCTTTATTCCGCTTATCTGCGAGTTTCGGCGGATACCGATTTATACTGGGCCGAACGAAGCATTCGCAAGGCGTTGGCTTACCAAAAGGTATCAAGACTCATTCCGAAAACCAGACGTTCCGGAAAGAATATCCCACGAGCTTCTAGAAACGCCGTTACTTTTTTCAAACGAATCGCCGCTTTGGCCGACTCGGTCAAAACGTGCCGGGAAACGGAAAAAGAAGCGGTATTTCTTAATGCAGACACCGAGCGGTTGCGCGGCGCGGTCAATGCCCGTCTAAACAAACTCCTCTACGACCGGGATGCCAAAGGGCTTCGCGCGATCGGCGATGAGTTTGACAACCTTCACAGGGCTTTGGGTTTGGACGAAAGTGAATTGGAACATATCCTGGATTTGCTGGATGAAGCCGAAACCAGAATCGATCGGGCATTTGCGTCGACGCCTTCCATTGCCCGTCGGTTTCAATCGTGGAAAGTACGTGTGTTGGGTGCGCGGCTTTCGGAAGGACCGAGTTTTGTCAGAAGAAAGATCGCGATATCCGCGGAACTGACTCTCGCGATCGGAACGGCTGTTTTATTGCATCAACCCGAGTTTTTCCCGATCTATTTTCTCTTCTTTCGCTTGATCACGATGACCGCGGAGCATTTCGCCCGCCGTTATCAAGAATCGATTTCTCCGGACGCTCCGGCCGAAAAAGCTTTTTGGATTTGGAAAAAAGCGGTGAAAGCGACGAAAGACCCGGCTTCGCTCGATTTTTTAAGGTGGTTTTTGAATTTCGTGCCGGCAGCACACGTCGGTGCCCCTAACATGACGGTCGAGCGAATTTTAAACGAAACCAGCACGGCCTATCGCACGTTCCGCGAATATTTTTCTCTCCAGAAAGAAAAACCCCATTCCATGGCGGTCGGCCTTCTTAATCCCGAAGATGCCTCGGGAGCGCCGCATACGGAAATATTCGTCGTGTGTCCGATGCGTCCGAATCTTCTCACAGAAATCGAAGGAGCTCTCAGGGAACACGGAGTCGAAATTTTACAAAGCCGAATCGGCCGTACCCAATCGGGGCAATATGCGGCTCAGATCGCCTGCCTCATGTTTGAAGTCAAAATGAACGGTCGTCGTATTCCCGCGCCCAGATGGGACGAGATCCGGGCGATCGTTCAGAAAGTCAACGAAGCGGCGATCAACAAAGACCGGCAAGAAGTGCGAGTTCAGGGAGTTTGTACGATTCCCGGAGAAATTTTTCACGGACCTTGGGCTATTTTGAGAAGACACCCCGCCAACGACATTCGTGACATCGCCTACAATATCATCCCCCCGGAACTGCGCGATTATGCGGGTGATGTTGAAAAAACACGTCAAGTCGCGTTGATCGTGAAAGACGACGGCCGCCGCGTCGAAAAAGGACTCCGCAGAGCTTGGAGAGTATTGCGATGGGGCCCCAGAGGCAGAAGGGTGTCTTCCGATGAAAGACGGGCAGCCCTTCGGTTGGTCGAATCGTTGACGGAGTATGTGCGGGATACGACCCAGGAGCCCTTATTGGGGAATCCGGTGCGGCGATCGGCCTCGAACCGTTTATGGGATCAGTTTGAAACCATAACCCACCTTGGAGTGACCGGGTTGACCCAAGCAAATTTCCAACAAGTGCGCGATCTCATCGAAGAAAGTCTTGAAGAAGAAGACCAAGTGTATACGACTTCGGCTGTGGATCTAGTTGTTCTCGGGGTCAGTTCTTATTTGGGAATGGGGGCAATCGGAAAATGGATTGTAGATCGAAAAAGAAAACGCGCAGTTGACCGTGAACTCGATAAGCTCGAAAAAGCCACTGAAAAGGTCTTGAAGCCTATTTTGGAGGATCCGGAGCATCGGTCCAAGCCGGTTGCTTTGTTCATTCAGAATAGAATCGCAATAGCGAAGGAAGGGGTTGCTCAGGATAGGAAGAAAGCCGAAGTCGTTGTCCATCGTTTGATGCCGACTTGGCTCGAGAAGTTGGATGACGGGGCCAAAGGGACCGAAAACGCGATTGAGTTTGAAAATATACTCGTCGATATCATACGGGTATTAAAAGGAGAAAACACGATCCGCTCGGTTTTGAGCGCGCAATTCAGGTCTCCTTTGATCCTTCTCGGAGAAGATCTCACGTCTCCCGTGATGGAAGGGCTTTTGAGCGGCGAATACAAGGGTCGTCTCGCGGGAGTCGTGACGAATACGGGTATGTCGGCACATCCGATGATTATGGCCGATTATGCGAATATTGCCGGTTTTGTCGTCGACTTGCGAACATTACGAAACCAAGGTATTGACCTTGAGGATCCTTTTTTGGTGGATAGCGAAGTTTGGATGGACGGTACGACGGGAGCGCTGATTTTCAATCCCACAGAGGCCACGCGCCGCGAGCTCGAAGAAAAAGAAAAGGTCGCGGAAGCCATAAGTCAGGATGCATACGCAAGGCGATTTGACCGGGCGACGTCGGTGGACGGAAAAGTGCTCGGGGTTTACGCGGACGCCGATACGCCAGAACAAATCAGGCAGGCGATCGATCAGGGAGCCGAAGGGATCGCGTTGTGTCGCGGTGAATATGAATACCGGAGAGCCAATACGGCTCTCGCGAGTTATCGCGAAAATCCGTCTCAGGAAAACAGGCGGCGTCTGATGCGATATGTTGCCGGTCGTCTCATGCGTAAAGCGAATGCGGCCCGGGGGAAAGAATTCGTGAGCCGCACGTTTGACTTGACCAAATCCGGAGACAAAGACATTTCCCTTCCCAATCCCGAAGGCCGCTATGGGAACGGATATTATCACCAGCATCCCGAATTTCTCGACATTGATCTCGAAGCGCGTTTTATTGCGCTCGCCAAATGCAGAACCGGAAATTTGAATTTCCTTTTTCCCACGGCCCGCCCTCTCTATGAGCTCAAAAAAGAATTAGGCATTCCCGAAGACGAGAAACTGGAACCCGTCGATCTGAATCTTCTGAACGACGATGCCTTGCTGAATGCGGTGGATTTGGACGCCCTCCGTGAAGGAAAGCCCTGTCCGGCGCTCGAAGCCAAGCTCTCACCCCAAGGAATGGCACTCTTGCGACTCGCGGCAAAAGACGTTTTTTTGATGCGAGACCGCTTTGAGTCCGCTCGGGAAAAAATGGCGAATGAATTTCAACCGAATTCAAAAGAGCGAGAACGAATCGAAACGGCCACCTACAGATTCATGATCGAGAGCTTTGAAATGGTGCTCCTCCTTCGGGCGATCATGAGGGACGCCCGCTTTGCTTCGTTGAGGGGTTGGAGCTGGGGAACGAACGATTTGACGATCAGTCTCCATCGGGAACTCGAGATCACGCGAGAAGGTAATAACGAATTTTTCTCGAAACCGAATAAACGCTTGTGGCTGGCCGAAAAAAACGGTCTGACACAGATCAAACGACTCATGAGCGAAGACGATTCTCTTCACCCGACCGGAACGATGGCGGTAGCCGTGTGCGGGATTGCGGCGGGCAGCCGAAGACAAGTTCTTTTTTTGCTGGACCAGGTTTCGGAGCTACTGCCGGATCTACGGATTGGCGTGGCACCCCATCGAGTGGTCAATCAGAAAGGATTAGTTTGGAGAACCAACGTTTCCGAGGATTTGGGTGGAACCAGAGACGGTATTTACATGAACAATTTTGCGCAGATGACGGAAGAGGAAATCATTGAAGAGACAGCCCGGATGGTTAAGAAGATCCAAAAAAGACCGATCCCTTCTCTCAACGTGATTGATCCGGCCCAAGTTGATTTTTCCGGGATTCCGCAGGAAACGACTTCGAATCGTCTTGATCTCATCTACCAGACCGGCAACCGCGCGGGACTTCATCAAAGACCTAAGACTGAAATCTGGACTTTGTTTGCGCCGGACGGAAAAAATTTAGCCCGGCCCGGGGTGGCTCTCTTTGCGCAGAAGATTCGTATCGTTCAGGAGGGAGGAGAGGTCAGAGCTGTTTTGGATGACGAAGTCTATGAGCTGTGCGACGGAAAGATTTTTGATATAGGGCTTTTTACGAACTTCCGTCGCGAACAAAAGGGCGATTTTCTCTATCTGAAGCTTCAAATCGTTCCGGAGCTTGTTCCTCCCGGAAAAATCTATGACTTATCCGTTATTTCGGATCATTTGGAAGCGATGAAAGAAGCCAGTCAGCCGACTCCCGATACGAGTGTTGAGGAGCCCGTGTTGGTGAGGGTCACGCCCGTTTCGGCGGCGCCGACTACCGAAGAAGAGGACGAGCTCGAAGCGTTCAAACGGATGTTCGGAGGGCGGTTGGCATCGACCGTCAAGCCGGCGAAGGCGGGAATGGCGGGGGGTATGCTCAACGAGGATCGA
>Ga0172375_10009007_pt1 | contig 13260 bp, 6 predicted proteins | sample LakKiv1m_FD_114537 | JGI IMG/M metagenome (GOLD analysis project Ga0172375, IMG submission 114537) | Freshwater microbial communities from Kabuno Bay, South-Kivu, Congo - kab_092012_11.1m | ecosystem: Environmental > Aquatic > Freshwater > Lake | place: Democratic Republic of the Congo...
CCGTAATCGGGACAGCCCTCGTACCGAATGAGGATCACGCCCGGCGGGCGACTTTGTAGTGCCGCAAAAATCGAGGTGTTGATCCTCAATGACTTATGACGTGAAGTGCGAAACTTGGGCTAGTCGCCCTGCCGCACGAGCTTGAGGGCCGCATCGCGGCGCAGCGGCGGGAGGGGCAGCGTGGGCGCGTCAGCCGTGAGAGTGAAGTCGCCGCTCAGCGGCGGCGCGTCGGTCCACGTATCCCAACACTCGTAGCGCCAGCGGCCCGGCTTCAGTCCCTTGCCGTTCAGGCGGAGAACCGCCCCATCGCAGGAGAATTGGTCGGCCATGGCCTCCTGTGCGAGCGGATCCCATGCGCCGCGGTTTTGGTCGTACAGTCCCATGGTGCGCCACGCGTGCGACCACCAGCCGTTGCGCCCGGCGGGCGCGACCACGTCAACCAGGTCGGTTTTGTAGATCCAGACGAACGCGCGATCGGCGCTCGTGCGCATGTGCGCGGCCAGTGCCGGCGCGTTCTCCAAGGCGGCCGGGCCGCAGGTCCAGGTGCGAACCGAGAGGTCCTCGCCGCGGATGAAGGCTGCAAACCGGGCGAAATGGCGATCCAGGTTCTCGGTGAAAATGAAACTCCACCACCAGGGCATCGGTGAGCCCGAGACGTTGAGCACCCAGGCGGCCCAAGGACCGTCATGGAGCTGCTGGGCGATCCAGTGGCGTGACCCGCCCATGGAGTGTCCCCCGTACTCCTCCAGCAGCAGCGGTTTGTTGTAACGCTCGAACGTGGCGGCGCGGGCGCGGAACGTGTTCATCAGGCCGTTGCTGTCGTAGGCGGCGACCTGCGTGAAAGCGATCGCCGGCAGGCTGAAGGCGCGCGGGTCGCCCCAGGGCGAGCGGAACTCGGTGGAAACCGGGCGGTCAAGAGGGTCCCACTCTTTCAAGCGCTCGGCCATCTCGGCGTGCCATTCGGGGATGCCCCTGGTCGTGGCGCCGTCCACTTCGATCCAGATCGTCCAGGCCGCCAAGGCCGGATCGGCGCCCCAGCGGGCGGCGGCGTAGCGGAGGAGGTTGCGCTGACCGGCGCGGAGGCGCGGATCGAGCAAGACGTCCGTGGGCTCTGCGAGCGGCCCTCCATTGGCGCGGTTCCAAGGGTTGTCGGCCCATTGCGCATCGATCTCCTGCTGCCAGGGACCGTGTTGCCAGAGGGCGAGCTCGAGCGTCACCCGCCGTTTGCGCGCCACGGCCAGGAGGGCGTCGATCCGGCTGGCGTTGGCGAGGTTGTAGCGGCCGCACCCATGGTAGCCGTCCCAGTCCCGGGCCCATTCCAGTCCGAGGCTTCCGGGCATGGTCCATAGGCGCATCCAGGTAAACCCGTTGTCGGCGCAACGCTGGATCCACGGCGCCAGCGCCAGGGTTCCTGTGCCCGGGTTCGGCTGCGGCACCTGGGGCATGAACGCTTGCAGTTGCTCGTCGTGGGGCGAACGGATGTTGATCGTCAGCGGGTAGAAAAAGCCGCCGTCGCGGGTGAACCAGCGGCCGCTCACCCCGACCGGTCCCGGCAGGTCCGAGGCGGTGGCGACAAACGTCGTCTCCCGCGCGGCCAAAGGCCCAACCGCGTCGCGCCCCGAGAGGCGCACGCGCCAGAGCCCCGGCCGATCAGGTGAGACGCGCGCCCCCCAGCGCGGGGCGGCGAAGGGACGCATCCACTCGGTGCCGTCGGGCTGCGCGGTGCTTCTGTGGTCAAGGACGAAGAAACAGGGGGCGGCGAGGCGTGCTCCGCCGGGGCCCTCGGCCGTGCACCACAGGTCAACCTGCTCGGCATCGAACGGGTTGCCCCGGACGCGGCTGAGGTCGAAGCGGAGGTTCCAGACATCGTTCACGGCCACGGAAGCGGGCGCGTGCAGCCCGGTGACCACCAGGGGCGGCGTCACCAGTCCCGGAACGGACTCAACCGCTTCCAGAAGCAGGGCGCCCGCGCAGCCGGGCGGTCCGCGCAAGCGGAGCCCCGCTTCGCGCACCCGCAGCAGCCAAGTCGGCGCGAAGCGGAGGCCGGCGCCGGCGCCGCGCCACCCGTCGTCCAGCGGGAGCGCGATCCGCTGTGCCCCAGCCGCAGGGCGGATAGAGGTGCTGCGCTCAAACCAGGTTCCGTCCCATAGCTTCAACCACGCGACCACTTCCAGTTCATCGGCGCAATCGCCGGTGACGGTTGCCGTGAACACGGCCGTTCCGTGGCCGGCGGCGCTCCAATCGGCGTCGGGCGCGAGTCCGTCCTCGGCCAGATCAACAAACGTGGCGCGGCGCATGGCGCGGCGCAGGTCGTCGCCGGCCCGCGAGAGTCCGTCGAAGTCGGCGGAACGGACGGACCAGAGGGACACGCCGGCGGCCACCAGCAGGAGCGCAAGTCCCGCGGCCAGCCGCGGCCAGTGCCAGACGGCCGACCGGTGTGCAAGGACCGGGACTTGGGCGGGGGTGTCGCATCTGATGGCGGGAGGCGCGTCCGCGTCCGCAACCAGGGCACCGGCGCTGGCGGCGGCCTGCTGGGGGGGGGTCGGCGGCGGCGTGGGGTGTCTTCTCCCAGTAGTGGGGCTGTCGGATCGACTGCAGATAGCCGCGCCAGGCTGCGGCGGAGGCCATGATCCAGGCCAGCGGCAGCGCGGGGAGTACGCCGATCAGTCCGCCGCGCCGCAGCAGCAGCGCCGCCGCCGCATGCGTGGCCAGGAAGAAAAGATGGAGCAGCAGCAGGCCGGTGGCCAGAACCGGCCCGGCCCAGGTCCACGGCCGGAGCGGGTCGGCGAGCGGCCAGCGCTCGACCAACCACGCGACCGCAAGGAATGCGGCGACGGGAAGCAGGAGGTGGGTGAACACCGTGCCAAGGGTGAGCTGCACCATCCAAAGCCAGCGCCACAGACCAAGGTCGCGCAGGCTGCGGCGGTCGGCAAGGTGGGTGGCGGCGGTGACCCACCATCCTTTGAGCCAGCGGCTGCGCTGGCGCAGCCACACCGGCCAATCGGGCGGCGCGTCCTCCCAGGTCGTGCTGTCGAGCACGCCGGTGGCGAGACCGGCACGGGCCAGTCGGATGCCCAGTTCGGCGTCCTCGGTGACGTTCCAGGCGTCCCAGCGCAGGCGGCGCAAATGATGGGCGCGGAAATGGTTGGAGGTGCCGCCCAGGGGGATGGGCGCGCCCACGGCATGCAGACCGGGAAGATAGAGCTCGAACCAGGCGGCGTACTCCAGTCCCCAGAGGCGTCCGATCAGTCCGCGCGCGCGGCTGTCGGCGGCCAGGCGCGCCTGCAGACAGGCCACCGAGTCGGGGAGGCGGCGAAAGGCCGCCGCCGCGCGCAGCAGTTGGTCGGGGTCGGGCCGGTCCTCGGCGTCGAAGACGACCGCCAATCCGTCCGGCAGGTCAGCCAACGCGTGGTTGCAGGCGCGGGGCTTGGTGCGGGGCAGCCCCGGCGGCACCACGACCACGGCGACGGACGCAGGGAGCGCGCGCCCGGCAAGCGCGCCGCGCGTCGCGGCGTCGTCCTCTTCGACCAGCAGACGGACGCGCAGGCGGTGGCGCGGATAGCGAAGCGCGCCCAAGGCCTGGAGCAGGTGGGCGATCACCGCAGCTTCCCGGTGCAGCGGCACCAGCACCGTGTAGAGGGGCAGCGACGCGTCGCTTTCCGCCAGCGGCGGGTCATCGCACCACTCGCGGCGGTGGCGGAGCAGGCCGGCCAGAAGCGCAAAGGCGCGGGCACAGGCCGTGGCGGCCATGACGCCGCCGAGCAAGAGGCCGCCGAGAAGACGGCCGTCGGCAGCGTTCCGCCAGAGCACCAGAAAAGCCGCAAGAAGCAACGGCACCGATACCGTCCACGCGCGCGTCAGGCGCGGCGGACGGGTCTCATCGGCGCGGAACCGGTCCGCCATCACAGTCGGTCATCCTTCCATCCTATCGGTCTGGCCAAGCCCACGGGGTAACCTGTCCGCGACAGGTTACAACAGGGGCGGCACACCGAGCAAGCAAGCCGTTTCTCCGTTCTCCGTCCGTCCCTCGTCCGCGATCCTGATGCGCGTCCGGCTCAGTGGCTTTTGGATCGCAAGGCAAAACCCAGCGCGCGCATCTTGCGGAAGAGCGTGGTCTTGTGCACGCCCAGCTCGCGCGCGGCGGCGAGGCGGTTGCCCCGGTTGCGGTCGAGCGCGGCGCGGATCGTCTGGGCGTCGAGTGCCGCGCGCGCCGTGCGGAGATCCCCCGCCGGCGCGGTTGCCGCGCCGCGCGTGAGCTCGTCGGGGAGGTGTTCGATCTCGATCCGGCCGCTCCCGCCGCACAGGATGAACGCGCGTTCGACCACATTCTCCAGTTCGCGCACATTCCCCGGCCAGTCGTGCGCCAGGAGCAGGGCAAGCGTCTCATGGGCAAGGCCGGCGACCTGTCGGCCCTGCACGCGGTTGAAGCGCGCGACAAACTGCTCCGCCAGCAGCGGGATATCCTCCAGCCGCCGCCTCAATGGCGGCAACTCCACGCGCACCACATTGACGCGGTAATAGAGATCCTCGCGGAAGGCGCCGGCGCGACAGCGCTCCAGGAGGTCGCGGTGGGTCGCCGCGATCACCCGTACGTCGGCCCGTTCCGAGCGGGTCGCGCCCAGCGGCTCGAAGACCCGATCCTGCAGCACGCGCAACAGCCGCACTTGGAGCGCCGGGCTGATCTCGCCGATCTCGTCGAGGAACAGCGTGCCGCCCCGCGCCAGGGCGAAGCGGCCCGGCTTGTCGCGGGTCGCGCCCGTGAAGGCGCCGGCCTTGTAGCCGAAGAGCTCCGACTCCAGCAGCGTGTCGGGCAGGGCGCCGCAGTTGACGGCCACGAAGGGAGCGGACGCCCGCGGGCTCAGGCCGTGGATCGTTCGCGCCACGACCTCCTTGCCGGTTCCGGTCTCCCCTTGGATCAGCACCGTGCTGGGGCTCGCCGCGATGGCAGGCAGCACCTCGAAGACCCGTTGCATCAACGGGCTGCGGCTGGTCAGGTCGCCGACATGGGAACGCCCGCGCAACTCCTGGCGCAGCGCGTCGAGTTCCGAGAGGTCGCGAAAGGTCTCGGCGCCGCCGATCACCCGTCCCGCGGCGTCGCGCAGCACGGCGGTGGAGACGCTGATCGGTATCCGCTCGCCATTGGCGTTGATGATGTAGGCGGCCCGGCCGATGATCGGCCGTCCGCTCTTCAGCGTCTGCCGCAGGGGGCAGGCGTCGCCGCACAGGCTGGATCGGAACACCTCATCGCAGCGCCGTCCAAGCGCCTCCTGCCGGCGCACGCCGGTGATCCGCTCCGCCGCCGGGTTAAAGGCCGTCACGCGTCCGTCCGCGTCTATCGTAAACACTCCGTCCGAGATGCTCTCGATAATCGCCAGGGTGGATGTTGCGGCAACAGGCGCCTGTTTCTTGCGTTTCATGTTTTCGCGACTTCAGCGCGACACGGAAAAGCCTCGCAAAACCCGGGCGGCCGGAAGCGTAGCGGACGCCCGATTGGCGGGGAGGCGACGCATGAAACCCGACTGCCGCTAGCGGAAGCAGGGGCGCATGCGACCCGACGCCCCGCACTGTACACAGGCCCTGCGCGGGTATCAAGCGGTAATTACGCGAGGGGGTTTGCATGGGCTGATGCGTTTGCCCTGGGACGGGCGCTCTCCTGACTCGACGCGCGGGGGGCACCCGTGCCAGAATGGAACGAACCACCCGGGGCGACTGCAAATCCCCGGTCGTAACCCTGAGGAAAAGAGGCGATCATGAGCGAATCAAGACCCGTTCGAATCATGCCGTGCTTGGACATGCAGAACGGCCGCGTCGTCAAAGGCGTGCGTTTTGTCGACATCCGCGACGCGGGCGACCCCGTGGAGAGCTGCCAGGCGTACTGCCGGGCGGGCGCAGATGAACTCGCCATGCTCGACATCACCGCCACGGTCGAGGGGCGGCAGACGCTGCTGGAGGTTGTGCGCCGTGTCGCCGCGGCCGCCACCATCCCTTTCACGGTCGGCGGCGGCATCCGGGACGTGCGCAGCGCCGCCGAGGTGATCGGCGCCGGCGCCAACAAAATCTCGACGAGCAGCGCCGCCTTCCGCGATCCCGCCGTCATCGCCGAAATGGTCCGGGTGCTCGGCGCCGACCGCGTCACCGTGGCCATCGATGCCGCGCAAAACCCCGCCATGCCTTCGGGCTACGAGGTCTATATCGACGGCGGCCGTACCGCGACGGGTGCGGACGCGGTGGAGTGGGCCAAGCGGATTGACGGTTTCGGCGTGCGCACGATCCTGCCAACCAGCAAGTCGACCGACGGCGTCCGCACCGGCTACGACCTCCCCCTGATCCGGGCGATCCAGGCCGCCACTTCCGCCGATGTCGTGGCATCGGGCGGCGCCGGCACCCTCGCCCACTTCAAGGAGGCTGCGGAAGCCGGCGCCACCGTGCTTCTCGCCGCTTCGGTCTTCCACTTCAACATCATCGCCATCCCCGACCTGAAACGCTACCTGCGCGAGCAGGGCGTCGTTGTCTCCTGAGCGGCGCAAGCCCCCGCTGAAGGGGTTCGTGCCGCGGGTTCCCCACTCTCCGCCCGACAAGACGTCCGCGCTCCCGATGCGCGTCCGGCTCAGGAGCTTTTGGCTCGCCAGGCAAAAACCAGCGCGCGCATCTTGGGGAAGCGCGCGGTCTTGTGCACGCCCAGTTCGCGCGCACTCCCCTTCTGTCCCATACCCATCACGGTTCTGCCGAGACGGAGAGGCGCAGGAAGGCGGGCGAGGCAAGCGTCACGGAGTTGGTTACCCGCGCGCCCACGCCGGGGATTTCGGATAGTCCGGAGACCGGCCGCCAGTCAGGAGCGGTCAGCGAGGGCGTCGCCAGCAGCGTGTACCGTCTGCCGGAGAGGCTGTCCCAGACCACATCCAGGGTGACGGCGTTGCCGAGCGCGCGCGTCCCCGCCAGACCGAGCCGCAGGACGCTCGCCGGATTGGTGGCGTCCGTTCCGGCCACCTCCTCGTCCGCCGTGACATATCCATCGCCATCGTGATCCGCCTGGGGATCCAGCAACAGCACCGAGTCGCCGACCATGGCGCTGGCGTTTCCGACGCGATCCACGGCGAACACCAGCACCTGGTTGGTCAGGCCGGGGGCGGCCTGTGACAGGGTGGCTGCGGGGGTCGCGCTGAACACCGGTGAAGCGAAATGGCCGTCCGCCAGGCCAAACACGTAGTAGCCGGCCACTCCGGAAAGCGCGTCGCTGAATCCGCCCCAGTCGGCGGTCAGCGCCGGCCCGACCGCATACGGGCCGAACGCGCTGCGGCGCGCGCGCACAAAGGCGCCCGCGCTCAGCGGCGGCGCGGTGTCGACGCAATAGGGGCCGATCCGCGCTGTGGCCGAGGCGTTGCCGGCCGCGTCCACCGCCTGCACGGCAAACCAGAGGTTGGAGCCGTCCATTGCGGAGAAGGCGGCATCGGCCGCCGTCGCGCGGGCGGCGCCCTCCAAGGTGTCGGCCGCCGATTCCGAGAGGCGCCGCCGGTAGACCACTCCGCCGACGCCCGCGCCATCCGTGACGCCGTCCCAGCGGGCCTGCATCGCGGCGGAGCCCGACCAGACTCCGACCGCGTGGGTGGTCACGGCCAGACCTTCGGGCGCGGGCGGGGGCTCGTTGTCAACCAGGAAGGGCTCGGTCACGAGGGGCGGCGAGGCGAAATAGGGGCTCACCGCGCGCACGCGCATGCGCACGTCCGGCGCCAGCGGGGGTAGCGGCGGCAGGGTGGCGCGCGTCTCCCACAGCGCCGAAACCGTGTTCGTCACGGCGAGGCCGCCGACGGACGTGGCGATCTGCTCCACCCGCGAGGAGGCGGCATTCAGCGCGCAGATGCCCAAGGCGCTCCGCGCGTCGGCCAGCGCGGTGTCGAACCACGTCAAACCGCCATCGGTCGAGCAGGCGATCTCCAGGTGGAGCGGCTCGCCGTCGGCCTCGGCCACGTCGGTCATCAGCGTCACCACGCCTTCGCCGTTGGTGCTCGTCTGCGCGGCGGCGGCGGCGCCCACCCAGGGCGGGTCCCGGAGCTTGAGCGACCAGTCTACGAAGAGGTTGGGGGCGACCGGATCGTTGGAGAGAATGTGGATCGGCAGCAGCACGTCGCGGTGCGGCGCGCCGTCGGCCATCAGGTAAACCGGAACGGAGATGCCGCGTCCGGGGATGACCGTTCCCGCTGTGGCGCCGCAGGCGATCCACGCCGGCCACGCCGGCTCCAGAACCGGGCCCACACGGATATCGTCCACATACCACCCTTCACGATCGGTGTTGTTGTCGCCGCCGACATGGAAGCGCAGCCGCACCGTTTGTCCGGCGTAGGCGTCCAGATCGAAGACGACCTCCTGCCAGCCGGCGGAACCATCGCCGGCCAGACAGGGGGTGCCGTCGGGCCAGGGCGAGTAGGACCAACCGGCGATGCGGTGCGTGTAGGGGCCATCCAATTGCTGGAACGACTCGCCCTGGTCGGTCGAGATTTCGAGGATGGCGCCGTCAAACGCCCAGCCCGCCTGTCGCGCGTCGAGTTCGGTGTCAATCCAGTGCCTGAAGAAGAGACGCGCGCCCGGCGCCGGCTGAAGCGGCGGCGAGAGCAGTCCGGACCGGACGGCCGGCGAGAAATAGGAGCCCACGGAAAGCGGCTGACCGTGAAACGCGAACGGCGGCGACGCGCAGCGGGCGCTGGAGACGCGCCACGGCTGGCCGAGCGCGTTCGTCGTCCATGCCGTCGGCGGATCGGCGACCGCCTCATAAAAACCGTGCGCCAGCCTCCAGACGAGGGACGCGTTGCCTGTGTTGGTCAGAATCAGCGCCGACTCCGCCTCGCCGCCGCTTGTCAGCAGCGTCTGGCGTCCATCGGCCGGAGTCCGGGCGACGCGCGGATAGACCAGCGTTGTGACGTGGGGCCCATGAACGGCCTCCTGGCCGGCGGGGTCGCTGGCGACAATCCGGTACTCGAAGCAATCGCGCGGTTCGCCGGGCGCGGGGATCTGGGCGGTGTAGGTGTCGCCCGTGCCGCGCGTCAGCGCGTTCGTCCGCCATGGCTCGTCGTTGCGTCGCCAGAGCAGGTGCGCGGAGGCCACGCTCAGGGAGTCGCTGATCTCGGCGCGGATCGCGAAGGGCGGCGGCGTCGCCTGCGATGCGGCGAGCGGCGCATGGACGATTGTCGGCGCCTGCGGGTACGACTCGGGATCGAGCGGATCGGTTCGATCCGCGTATTCCTGCGCGGTCGTGAACCCGTCGCCGTCATCGTCGGCGTCCGGAGGCTGGCCGTTGGCGCCGAAGTAACGGTGCTCCCACCAGTCGGGGATCCCGTTCCCGTCCGCGTCCATCGTGTCGGGCAGATAGTGCGCGAACGCGACGCGCGATGTGGTCATGGCGATGGCCGGAATGGGGTTCCAAGCCGCGCCGGGCGCGTCGGGCTGGCGTTGGCCGTCGAGGCTCCAGCCGGCAAAGCGATGGGTCTGGCCGAGCCACACGGTCGAATCCGGGGCGACCGCCGAGGAGGTCACGACGCCGGGCGGGAACCAGGCCGCGGCCGTGAGCAGCCCGGGCACGTTGGACGTGTGCAGCAGGGCGTACTCGGTTTGCCAGAGCCAGGTGAGCACGGACGGCTCGGAGATGACGATGTCGGCCGTGGGCAGCGGCGCGGCGGCCACGCTCCCGGAGCCGTCGAAGCCCCGCAACGCGCGGCTCACCCCTCCGGGCTCGACCACGCGTGCGGGCGCCGTCGCCCGCACGGTCATGCCGGAAGCGACCGTATGCAGGCCATACGCCGGATCCACGGTTCCCCACGTTTCGGGGTCGCCGCGAATCTCAAGGGTGAACGCCGGTGTGATCGCGAAGGCGTGTTCGCCGGCGGACGGCCAGGATCCTGCCACGCCGCCCAGCGTTTCGGCATGAAGCGCATACCGGACGGTCGTGCCTTGGGGCTGAGGCGGGATCTCGGCAGCAAAGCGGCTGCCCGCGATCCGTGTCAGCGGGTTGGTGTGGATTCCATCCGGATCCGCCGAGGTGCGCCAGACGAGGCGCGGCGTGGCGGGGTCGTACAGGCTCACCGGTCCGAGTTCGACGGTCACTTCGTAGGGCGACGCGCTGTCGAACTGGTTGGGCAGCCCCGCATGGGTCAGCACCGGCGCCTGGCGCAGCGCGCGCGCCGCGAACGGCGTGGCCGGATCGCCGAAGAGGGTGATTTCGTAGTAGCACCAGCGAAAGACGTTGCCCGCCTGCGGATCCACCAGGTGCCGCAGCCGCTCCTTGGAGAGCGCGTTGGCGGCGCCGAGATGATAGGCCTGATGGCTGAAGATGCCATCCCAGAACATGCGGTGGAACCGTTGCGAGGGGCCGTCATCCGATCCGAGGTATCCCCAGCCGTAGCGGGCGTTCATCAGGGCGGCGAAGGCGCCGGCCGGGGCGGTGACGATCTGTTCGGCGAAACAGTCGGCCACGTCGTCAAACCGTCCCGCTTCACAGGCCTGTGAATAGACGAGATGATAGAGGTCGTTGGTCAGGCCGGCGACCGCCAACCGGTCGCTTTCCACTTCGAGGTTCAGCTTGAAGCAGATGCGCGGCGCGCCGTGGCCGAGATGATTGAAGACATGGACGTTCCGGTTCATCAGGTCGAGGATGTCGGCTGTCGGCCAGCGGTAGCCGGGCGCGTCGTACAGCATCCAATCGGTATCGAACCGGTCGCCGTAGTCCGGGTTCTCGAAGCCGAGTGTCGTGACTCCCGCGGCATACGCGCCCAGCCGGATCTGCTCCATGGCGCCCGTGGCATATCCCTCCACGCCGTTGTATGTCCACAGATATTCGCCGACGCTCGCGACGCTCGCCAGGCGCGCGGCCGGCTCCGCCTCATACGCCAGGGTCTTGCGGATCAGGCGCGAGAGCTCCGCGGCGTCGGCAACCGGGAAACGGCCGACCTGCACCTCGGCCACCAGATCCACGTCTCCGCCGCCGACGCCGTCGCCGATCTCGCCGAAGACGTTGTTGCCGTTGCTGTCGAAATCGCCGTCCAGGCAGCCGTAGTACAGGGCGTCCGACGGGATCAGGGCCGTGTAGCCGCTGAACGAGCAATACAGGTTGCGCGTCGGCAGAAGCTGGGACGTGCCGACCAGCAGCACGTACCGCGTCGCGCACTGTTCATAGGCGTCGCGGATAAAGGCGCGGATACGCTCGGCGGAATCCCGCCCCGCGTAGTGGGCGTAAATCCATTCGAGTTCCACAACGGCTGAGGTGAGGCCCGCCTCCCGGCGGGCCGCCACAAGCGCGTCCAGGTTCCACGGGGCGGGCGTATTGGAGACCAGCGCGACCGGCGCGATGATGATGTGTTCCGGGCGACCCGCCGCGAAGGACAAGGGGGCGCCTTCGACCGCGCCACCCTCGGCGGGCGCCCCGCCGCCGTCGCGGGTCGTGCTTGCGGTCGGCGCGAGCCGCGGCGACTGTTGCGTTCGCGCCTCGCGCACCTCCGGCGCGACCGGCACCCACGCCACCTCGACCGTCAGCTCCGCGTGGCACAACAGGCGGTTCTCCGCCGGAACGACCTGCACCGGGTGGAGCGTCAGCGTAAGTTCGTCCGCGCCACGCCGGCGATCCACACGCTTGCGCGTCCCTTCCCCCGAGTCGAACGCGGGATAGGGCGTGCGCCGGCTGAAGAGGATCGGATCACGAGGCGTGGGAGCGAGGCGGGCGGGGGGTGCGCTGAGCGGGATCGCCTGCTGGATGCAGAGGAGCGGGCCGTCGAGCGTGTGCGCGGTGGTGCCGCCGGCGGTGATACGTACCGCGCCGGGACGGCACTGCGGCGGCACCGGGAGGGTGACGCCCCGCACCGGCAGTTTCGGCGCTCCGGGGTCGCCGTCCTCCTCGCATCCGTCGAGCGTCACCTTGAAGCCCCGATCCGTCCGCTCGATGCGCGGCGCGTCGAAGCAAAAAACCAGCCTGCTGGCAGGAGGAGCGGACGCCACCGCCGCTTCCGCGCATACGTCGCCCGCCGCGACGCACCCAATGGCCATAGCCAGCAGGATGCGACGCCCGGCAGCCACTCGAATAGGTTGCACGCGAACCGTCATGGAGAACAGGATAGCAAAAACGGCGCCCGATTACTTTATTTTTCGTGCCCGCGAACGGCCCAACACGAACACCCAACACGAAATCACTGGACGCCCCCCCCATGAAATCGGTAACGTATTGCCCCGTCTCGTGGGGATGCGTTTGCGCGGCGAACAGAGGGGTGTGGGATGGCGTTGAAAGTGGGATTTGTCGGCTGGCGTGGCATGGTCGGTTCGGTTCTCATGGATCGGATGCGTGAGGCGGGCGATTTCAAGGGGCTCGATCCGCTCTTCTTCTCCACGTCGCAGGCGGGCGGCGCCGGGCCGGATGTCGGTTGCGGGCCGTCGCCGCTGCTCGACGCATCCGATCTGCGTCAGCTCGCCCGGACGGACATTCTGGTCACCTGCCAGGGCGGCGACTACACCTCCGCCGTGTACGCCGATTTGCGCAAGACCGGCTGGAACGGCTACTGGATTGACGCCGCCTCGACCCTGCGCATGGCCGACGATGCGGTGATCGTCCTCGACCCCGTCAACCGTGCGGTGATCGACCGGTCGCTCGCGGCTGGAGGCCGGCTCTTTGTGGGCGGAAACTGCACCGTCAGTCTGATGCTGATGGCGGTGCATGGTCTTTTCGAGGCCGGTCTGGTCGAGTGGGTCTCGACCATGACCTACCAGAGCGCGTCCGGGGCGGGCGCCAAGAACATGCGCGAGCTGCTGCTGCAGATGCGCCAGGTCGCGGCCGCGCCCGGCGCGCTGCTCGACGATCCCGCGGCGGCGATCCTCGAGATTGATCGCCAGGTGGCCGCCAGCGTCCGCGCCCCTTCCCTGCCGACCGACCAGTTCGGCGCGCCGCTCGCCGCCAGCCTGATTCCCTGGATTGACAAGGCCGTCGCCGCCGGGCAAACCCGCGAGGAATGGAAGGGATTCGCCGAGTGCAACAAGATTCTCGGCGCCGTCGAGCCGATCCCGGTTGACGGCGTCTGCGTGCGTGTGGGCGCCATGCGCTGTCACAGCCAGGGGCTCACCATCAAACTCAAGAAAGACCTCCATCTCGAACATGTCGAGTCGCTCCTGGCCGGGGCGAACGACTGGGTGCGCGTGGTGCCCAACACCCGGGAGTCCACCTTGCGCGAACTGACGCCAGCCGCGGTGTCGGGCACGTTGACCGTCCCCATCGGACGTCTGCACAAGATGAAG
>Ga0172375_10009008_pt1 | contig 13260 bp, 11 predicted proteins | sample LakKiv1m_FD_114537 | JGI IMG/M metagenome (GOLD analysis project Ga0172375, IMG submission 114537) | Freshwater microbial communities from Kabuno Bay, South-Kivu, Congo - kab_092012_11.1m | ecosystem: Environmental > Aquatic > Freshwater > Lake | place: Democratic Republic of the Congo...
GATAGTTCAGGTCAATCATACTGTCACGAAGAAGGCTGGAGCTGTACGCGGTTTGCATTTCCAGTATCCGCCCCATGCCGAAACCAAGATAGTCAGCTGCATCAAGGGTGAGATTTTTGATGTGGCGGTTGACCTCAGGAAGGGGTCTCCGACATTCCTGCGCTGGCATGGCGAGAAACTTTCCGCGTCCAATAATAAGAGCCTTTTAATTCCTGAGGGTTTTGCCCACGGTTTTCAGGCTATGACAGATGACTGTGAAGTGGTATATCTGACCACGGCTCCATATACTCCTGACTCTGAAGGTGGATTTAATGTCCAGGATCCCTGCCTTGGGATTAAGTGGCCGTTATTGATTACCAAGATTTCCTGCAAAGATAAGATACAGAAGTTTGTTGAGTCGAGCTATGGTGGAGAGAGTCTTTAAATTCCTAGCCCTCTTCTTCCCGGGCGCGGCCTAGGAGACTTTGATTTTGCGGCCTTTGTTTCCTGAAATTATCGATCTTAGAGTTTCAGCCACAGGCTGATCCATCAGGGCGGAAAAGATCTGAGGATAGAGGTGATGGGTTGAAAATATCGGTTACAGGTGCAAGTGGATTTATTGGCCGGCATGTATTGAATGAACTTGCCCGTCATTCCGTGGAGGTTACTGCCGTAACCAGGGATGCCGCTAAGCTGGCCGATGCGGGGAAGAGTGTTAAAGTAGTAGAACTTGATATTGGTAAACCCAACGCGGATGACTATGAACGTCTTAACAGGCCCGATGTACTTATTCACCTCGCGTGGGATGGACTACCGAATTACAAGGCGACACGCCATATTGATGTAGAGATGCCTAAACAGAAGATATTTCTCGAAGGATTGATTCAGTCCGGCTTGTCGTCGCTGGTAGTGAGTGGTACCTGTTTTGAATACGGAATGCAGTCGGGGACGCTATCGGAAAACCTTTCGCCAAAGCCGAGCACGGCTTATGGCGTTGCCAAGGATCAGTTGAGGCGTGACTTGGAGCTCTTGCAGTCTAACTATCGATTTGTCCTCACCTGGGCGCGGCTTTTCTATATGTATGGCGAAGGGCAGCACAAGGATTCATTATATTCACAGATTCGGGAAGCCGTGTTGCACGGGGATAAGGTTTTCAACATGTCTGGCGGCGAACAATTGCGAGACTACCTGTCTGTTACCGAGGTAGCGGAAGTAATTGTGATGCTTGCTATGCGGCATTGCAATGCCGGCATTGTCAATGTCTGTTCGGGCAAGCCCATCTCAATCCGCGCTCTAGTGGAGAATTGGATTCGAGAAAATGGTTGGAGAATCGAATTAAACTTCGGATATTTCCCATACTCGGGCTATGAACCAATGGAATTCTGGGGCGACAACTCAGTCTTGAAATCAATCATGAAGAGAGAATTAAGATGAAACGATCAACTTCTGTCAATTTCCGTGAGCCCAAACAGTTGATTTTTGCGATAGGCAGCCGCAAGGTCCTGATTTGGGGTGCCCGCCATGACGGTTATGCCGCCCATCTTGCACTACAGCGGCATGGAATTACAGCCACAAGTTATATTGACAGCTCTTCGGCGCTCAAGGGGACTTCAGCTTTTGGCCTGCAAATAATATCTCCGGATTCATTTTTTGAAAGAGAGACGCCGGCAACGGTATTTGTCATCGTTGCCTCTGGTTTTTTTGCCGACGAGATTGGTTCGCAGCTTGAAAGCCGCGGCTGGCGTAAAGATGTGGACTTTACCGTATATGGCGAACTTCGCCGTTTCAATTATCAAGTGGATATCGCAGGTGTTTGCAACCTCAAGTGTATTTCATGTCCGCGAGGCAACTGGCCGGTTCACCGTAAGCCAGGACTTATGTCGGCTGAAATTTACGTTAAACTGATTGATAAGATATTGTCCGATGATCCATGGACCGGCATTATAACGCTCTACAATTGGGGTGAACCGCTTCTCAATCCTGAACTTCCTGAGATTATTCGTATTACCAGAGCGAAGGGGCTGCTGTCAGCGATCTCAAGCAACCTGGCAATGGAGAAAGACTTTGAAGCTGTTGTCAAGGCGTATCCCACCTGGTTTCGTATTTCGAATTCAGGGTGGGGCGGTAACTATGAGATTACTCATACAGGAGCGAAATGGGATGTCTTCATCGAAAATTGCCGAAAACTTTCTTCATATAGAAAAAAGCATTGCCCTGAAATGCTTGCCGAATTCTTTTTTCACATCTATTCACATAACCGGGACGACTTCCCGAGAATACAGGAACTATGTAATGAGCTGGGTTTTACCCTGCGTTATCGCCACGCGGCACTTGCGCCGCTGGATAATATCGAATGCGTTCTAGAGGGGAGAACTGTTACGGAGGCTGCCCGTAAAACGCGGAAGATTCAATTTCTCCACGTTGAGGAAGTCATGGAAATTGCGAGGGCAGAACGAGGGCGTCCATGTTTTTACATGGACCATCTCTGGATCGATTGGGATCTTTCCATTGCCAATTGCATGGAATGGTATGATCCCTCTCACAAACTTTTTAAGGACCGTGATTTTCTTTCTGTAACGCCGGATGAGATCGAAGCCGCCCGCGTAAACAGTAATCATTGCAAGTGTTGTATGGCACGCGGTATCCACAGGGCCTATTGTGTCTACGGTGACGAGAAACTTATTGCACGAAAATCGAGTATTCCTGTTCAAAAGGAAGAGTAAGTTATGATGTCCATTGATCAATTACGGCAGGTTTGCGGGAAAAAGAAAGTCTTCATCTGGGGCGCGATGATTGTTGGCCAGGGTGTCTGTCGCGCATTGGAGAGGATTGGAATACCCATCGAGTCATTTCTGGACAGCTCGCCTTCCCTCCAGGAAAAGAGCGCATTGGGGTACCATATAGGCAAACCGGAGAGCGCGCTCGAAATGGTGCGTGCCGGTGATGGTGTCATCATAGTTTCTTCGGGTCACTGCGATTTGGAGATAGGAGGCCTTTGCGAGGCTGCCGGCATTGCGAAAGGAACTGGTTACCTGCTTTGCCGCGATCTTAACGACATAGATCCGAGTGTGGACGTTGCCGGTATGTGTAATCTCAGGTGCATATCTTGTCCTCACGGGAATGACAGCATGCGATTTGCGAAGGGCTGCATGAAGGCCGCCACATACAAATTGGTTCTCGATAAATTAATCAGCGAAATTCCTCTGTTGGGAAGCGTTCAGCTTTATACGTGGGGGGAGCCACTGCTTAATCCGGAACTTCCTGAAATAATTTCCATGACTGGCAACGCCAGGGTACTTTCCGCTATTTCATCCAATCTTAACTACTCTAGGAACCTTGAGGCCGTGGTGGCATCACGGCCTGACTGGTTTAAAGTTTCCTGTTCCGGCTGGGGGAAAAGCTATGAGGTGACTCATACCGGGGGGAAATGGGACATCTTTCTCCAAAACCTCCGTAAATTGGCAAAATTACGGGATACCCTCCATCCGGAAATGCAGATTACCGTTAATTATCATCTATACAAACATAACATCGGAGATGACTACCGCCGGATGGAGGATCTCTGCAAAGAATTGGCCCTCATTTTCCGCCCAAGTCCAGCATACCTTTATCCTGCTGATTCCGTGATGGATTATGTGGATGGCAAGGAACTTTCTGCGGAGGCCCGGAAAACGCTTTCTTTACTCCTCATGACCTTGGATGAAGGCATTGGTAAGGCGCGGGAACGCGGCTCTGTGCCATGCCCGGAAGAACGGTGTTTTCCCATCAACTGGGATTGCAGTGTGCGTACATGTGGGATTTATTACCATCCTTTTATTGCCGACAACTTTCTCGATACGCCGCTTACAGAGATAATTGAGCGGAAGAAGAAAAGCGCGCTTTGTATCGAATGCAGGAAACGAGCCATCCACCAGTTCACTGGTGTTTATCTTACCGAAAAGAGGCTCTACAAAGTGGAGGCCAGGAAATGATCGCACCCCTTGAACTGTTGCAACACAAGGGCGCCAAAGGCCAGCGCATATTTATCTATGGCGCAGGCAGTCAGGGCCGCGGCGTGCTTCGTGCTCTTTGCAGAAACGGCATCGCAGTAGCCGGCTTCATTGATCGTAATCCTGATATCCAGGGCCGCATTCTTGCGGGATTGCCGATCGTTGGTCCGTCTGTCCTGGAGGCAGCCGGTGCAATGGATTCAATGTTCGTCATTGTGGCAGTTTTTTTCTTTGAACGCGAAATATCTGCGCATCTTGAGTCCCTTGGCTTTATTAAGGGGGAAAGCTATTTGTCTTACAGTGTAATGAAACCGCATGATTATGCTGTGGAGGTTTCGGGCGTCTGTAATCTACATTGCATTTCGTGTCCACGTGCCGAGCGGTATCCCGCCGGGCGCAATGCCATGATGATGGGTTTGGAGACTTTTAAGAAAGTCATAAACAAAATACAGGGGGAAGCGCCCTTTGTCGGCAATATTCAGTTATACCAGTGGGGCGAGCCGACACTTAACCCGGAACTGCCGAACATGATCCGTTATGCGCACGAAAAGGATATGTTTTGCACAATATCCAGCAATTTGAACCATAATGCAGACTTCAGATCTTTGATGGAGTCACGTCCTGAGTGCCTGCGTCTTTCGGTTTCCGGCATGGGCGCCAATTACGAAATCACGCATACTGGCGGAAGCTGGCAATCTTTTATAGCCAATGTTGAGATTATTGGAAAACTCCGCCACGAAATACATCCCGAGATGAGAGTCGAACTCTATTATCACCTCTACCGTCATAACACTGAGGCGCAACAGAAAGAGGTGGGCATGTTATGCCAGCGGCTTGATTTCGAGTTCCACCCGGTGCCTGCCTATATTATATCGTTGGACGATGTTCTGGCATACTGTGAAGGTCGGCCCCTGCCGGCGGCAGCACAACGCGCGAGAGCTTTGTTGCTGGTGGATTTGGATGAAGGGCTGCGCCAAGCCAGGGCAGAATCCGGGTTGTCCTGCGACGCCTTACGGGTAATAATGATTAATGCGGATTTATCGGTATCTGCCTGCATGATGTTCTATGATCCGGATATGAACAACATAGCCGACAATTATCTCGAAACACCGCTTGATAAGATTGTTGCGCGACAAACCACATCCGCCCTTTGCCAAAGCTGCCGAAAGCATGGTGTTCACCGCTATTGTGGTGTTTACGCCAGGATCAGTGAAGAGGAACGTTATTGAAATGAAATCTGCAAAAAATATTCTGCACATCCTTCCGCATGCCGGTGGCGGTGTGGGATCGGTGATCCGCGCTCTTCTTACGTCGGAGCTACAGGCTAGGTCATCGTACATTCACTCGGTCGCTTTGCTGGAGGGCCTTAACGAGACAACGAAAAAGCATTTTGAAACGCTCGGCATATCGTGGGCAGACGGTCTCGCCGTAAAGGGTGAATTAAAGAAGCTATTCTCGCTAATGGAGGCCGCTGATGTTGTGTTGATGCACTGGTGGAATCATCCTCTGCTTATGCGTCTGTTATTCGAAGGACTGCCTCCATGCCGGCTTGCGCTATGGTCCCATGTTAACGGCTTTCACGTACCACAGGCGTTTCCGCGAGAGCTCTTTGAAGTTCCAGATAGATTTATTTTTGCCACAAAGGCGTCCATGCAGATCCCGGTTGTGCAAGCGTTGCCGGAGGAGCTCAAGCATAAGCTTCGTGTTATACGAAGTTGCGCCGGGCTCCCAGCGGGGTCAGAAAGTCTCTGTGTAAAGAATAAACCATTCACGATGGGGTATGTTGGAACAGTAGAGCCGGCCAAAATGCATGCGGACTTTCTTAAGCTCTGTGCCGCGGCAAAGATTCCAACGCCCTGTATTGTCGCAGGAGGGCCTGCCCACGACGATCTCAAGAACAAGGCGGAAGATCTCGGGCTTGCTGGCAGTTTCGAGATACTCGGTCCTGTCGCCGATCCCCTCCCGGTCTTTCGTAGACTCCATGCTTTAGCCTATCCTTTAAATCCAAATCACTACGGCACAGGAGAGCAAGTGCTGATTGAAGCCATGGCATTCGGCGCAGTACCGGTTGTTTTGGCCAACCCTCCGGAAAAAGCTCTTGTCAAACATGGTGTTACCGGTCTTGTCGCCAAGACCCCCATGGAATTCAGTCAGGCGCTTAGGTTCCTCGCGGATAATCCGGTGGATCGCGGGAGACTTGCCAATGCCGGCCGCCAGTTTGTTCTCGACGAGTGCGGTATAGCACACAGCCTGGACGCATTTCATGTTATTTTTGAGGAATTGTCCATGCTTCCCAAACGTTCGCGCCGCATTTGCCTCCAAAGAGTGAAAAATGTTGTTGATGGCAGTCCTTTTCATCTATTTCTTGCTTCATGCGGTAACAACAGAGAGGGAAACATTGCGCTTGAGATGATTGAAAAAACTATAGCTGAAGAACTAGTTCCTCCGTCATTTTATGTCCTTACCCGAGGCTCTCCGGCGCACTACCTGCGGATGTTAGGGCCTGACAAGGACCTTGAACGGTTATGTAGAATTTAAAGCAAATCAAACATTGGGAGAAAATAACCTATGGACGATCACTCTCTTTTTGTCAATGGGCGCAGGCAGCGGGTTTCTTCGTGTCGGATGAATGGGCCTCTGCAGCATGCCGCAGATTTGTTCTTGCAGGAAAGCGTTAAGTCATCCTACTCATACAATTTCGACTGGCTAGGTCTGCCTGTCATCCAGTATCCCCAGGATTTGCAGGCATTACAGCAGATTATCTGGACAACTAAACCTGACTGCATAATTGAGACTGGCGTGGCGCGTGGCGGTTCATTGGTGTTTTATGCATCAATGTTGGAATTGCTTGGAAGTTCAGGAATTGTAGCAGGTATAGATATCGACATCCGGGAGCATAACAGGAAGCGTATTATGGAGCACCCGCTTTCGCGCAGAATCCGCCTGGTCGACGGTTCAAGTATTGATGCTGCGACTTCCGGGGCAGTCCATTCAATCGCCGAAAACTACTCAAGGATTATGGTCTGCCTTGATTCTAATCACACGCATAGCCATGTAATTAAAGAACTCGAAATTTATGCTCCAATGGTGTCTACGGGATGCTATTGTGTGGTTTTTGATACTATTATTGAGCTTATGCCTAAAGGTTTCTTTTCCGATCGCCCCTGGGATAAGGGCAATAATCCTAAAACGGCAGTAGATGCATTTCTTGTAAACATCGGCAACATCCCTTGTAAAGGCATTGATGGAAAACCCCTTGCTTTTGAACTTGATGTCGAGATAGACAACCAGTTATTGCTGAGCGCAGCACGTGGCGGTTATCTTAAACGCTGTGAATCCGTCGGACACTGAATAACCTTTTGCGGCCCACCACCTTCATATGATTGGAAAATATCAGGGTTTATGATAAATCAGAACTATACTTTATTGAGAGCCTGTCCTGTTTGTGATAGGCGATCAGGAACTGTTCTCAGCAAGCTTGTTTATGCTCTTTTTGACGATCTCGACATGCCAGGCACAAAGACGCTTATTCGTTGCAACGAATGCGGCATGATGTTTGACGATGTGGGGTTTACAGAAGAGCAATTACGGGAATACTACCGAAGGAATGAGCATTATGCAGTATCCAGCACTGGAGGTTCAGGAGGCATCTCTGACGATAACAATGGGCGCTATGATAGAATTCTTGACACACTGAGGCCCGGGAAAGAAGGACTTATACTTGATTTCGGATGTAGCCAGGGTGGATTTGTGTCGCAATGCCTCAAGCGCGGCTTATGTGCTGCAGGTATAGAACCTTCTGCAAAAAGCCGCAAAGTCGGACTTGACGCTGGACTGGATATTTCGGAATCCATAGAGGCATTTCGTGCAGCGCATCTCAATGTCAAGGTGCAGGCGGTGATAATTTCCCACGTGCTGGAACACATGCTTACACCATTGAAAACACTCCGTGATATAGTTGGAAATTATCCTGAAGCAAAGGTGTATATTGAGGTGCCGGACGCTGCGTCATATCTTGCTCCCAACGCTATCCGCTGGCACGAGATGTATTTTGAGCACCTTTGCCATTTTCGCCGGAAGAACATTGTTGATATTGCAAAGCGTGCCAGGATCAGGATTATCGGGGAGGGTTTCAGTTCTTTCTCTGTAGCGCAACAAGATACGCGCTGTTGTTTTCTGGTTGGAGAATTAGATGACTTACCGCAAGTGCCGGAATCATTTGCTTTTGCCGATAGGGCTGATATTACACCGCTGCCTCCGGTACCGGGCGTATCCGTACCGTTCGGAGTCAAATCATTAGCATTATGGGGCGTATCGCAGTATGCCATGCTTCTGTTGGGAAGTCGTCCCGAAATATCTAGAATAAACAGGCTGTTTGATGCATCCCCAGCAAAAGTCGGCAGAAAAATACATGGAGTGATAGTGGAGTCTTCGGAGAAAATCTCAACAATGTCTGAAGATACTATTCTGATTCTTCCGTTTTCGCCGTATATACGCGAGATAAGACAAAGTCTTGAAAAAATAAACTACAAAGGAAGACTTGTTGAAATCTGAATAAGTATTCTCGGCAATAAAATTAAAAAAGTTCGACACAGTGAAAGCATTGTTAATATCTTCAAGCCGGTTTGGAGGCGTCTCCCGCTCTGATATTGCACCGCCTCTTAATTTGTTATACATAGCTGCTGTTTTCAGGAAGAGCGGGGTTGCCTCACAACTACTTGATCTTAATCTTGTACCTGTCTCTGGTCCCGATAAGGCAAATGATGAGCAAATGGCTGCTATCCGCGCGCAATTGCTGGCATACACACCGGATATAGTAGGGATCTCGTGCCTGACAACAGCTCATTTCCCATTTATGCTAAAAGTAGCGGTGCTTGCACGAAAAGTCCTGCCAAGAACAAAGATTCTGCTCGGTGGCGTACACGCCACGCTTTTTGCCCGTGAGATTCTTGAGCACTGTCAGGAATTTGACTTTCTGGTACTGGGGGAGGGAGAGGAGCAAACTGCCAAACTAGCAAAAGCAATTAGTCTTGGGAAGCTTGATGATCTCTCTGGCATTCAAGCGCTTGGATGGAGGACGCCGTCAGGCGAAGTGAGAATCAACCCGCGTCGGAATTACATAGAGGATCTGGATTCTATTCCCATGCCAGCCTGGGATATGATAGATTTCAAACTTTATTATCGGAATCATAGCAATTGGTACAATCCGAAGCAGCATGACATTAAGATCTCCATCCCACTCCTGTCTACTCGAAGTTGTCCCTATGACTGCAACTTCTGCTCTGCTCATGAGACAATGGGGCGAGGATTCAGGCGGCGCACCCCATCGCATGTTGTGGATGAGCTGGCGTATCATGTAAATACTTTTGGCCATCGCTATTTCGGGTTTGCCGATGACAACCTCACGCTGGACAAAAGGTATGTGATCGATGTTTGCAGAGAAATCGCCAAAAGGGGGTTGGACATACAGTTCGAATCATTCAATGGATATAACTTGGCTTCTCTGGATGACGAAGTTGTGGATGCTCTTGCTTCCGTGGGATGTATCTACGCTATATTGCCAATCGAACACGGCTCGGACAGAATGCGTAATGAAGTAATAGGAAAGAGGCTTCCCCGCGAGAAGATATTTGAGGTGATTAACCTCTATAAAAAGCATAAAATCCAGACTCGTGCAATGTTTATCATGGGTTTTCCTGAAGATACCGCTGATACGTTGGAAGAGACTCGGAGGATGGTTGGCGACCTCGCTCCAGATATGGCCGATGTCTTTACTTTGATTCCCTTCCCTGGAACCAGGGTTTTTAGGCAGGCGATTCGTGACGGACTTTTTATTCGCGACATTGATGAATCAAGCCTGTGGGAAGGTGTTCTGCCACTTAACACAAAAGGTGCAGAATTTTATATTAAGCCGTATGCTATGTCGTTGGAAGAGTTGATCCATTGGCGTAAAGGTTTTGATGCGATATCGGCCGATCTTCTTGCCAGGAAAAAGAAATAATGCAAAAGATTATGCGAGGCGAAGATGTTGCTTCCCTGATAGGGAAGCGAAGACTTTATATATGGGGTAGCGGTCACTTCGGAGCATCCATCCGGTATGCAATGTCTAGGATTGGGGTGAAACTAACTGGCTTTATGGATTCGAATATGTTCGGCCACCAATTCCTTGGCTTGCCTGTGGAGAGACCTGATACCATTTTGGCCGAAGGCAACGACAACGTTTTTATAATCATATCCGCCTTCCTGTTTACCGAAGAAATGGCGAAACACTGTGAAACATTTGGATTCTCAAGATCCAGAGATTACCTGACCCACGCGGATATCAAGCCATATCATTTTGAGATCGATGTGTCTGGTCGCTGTAATCTAAAATGTATAACCTGTCCGCGAGGAAATTCCTTCGCTACTCGGCCCGAAGACGGGATGCTCTCGATTGTAGAATACAAGAAGTTGCTGGATAAGCTTATGTTTGAAAATCCACTTTTGTCAGATGTCCAGCTCTATTCATGGGGCGAGCCCCTGTTGAATCCACAATTGCCTAAAATGATTGCTTATACTGTATCCAAAGGGTTGGCGGTGGCTATATCAAGCAACTTAAGTCTATGTTGTGATCTTGAATCCGTAATCAAAGCTGCACCAACTTGGTTTCGTGTCTCCCTTTCCGGGTTTAATGAAGAGGAGTACTCGACCATCCACCGGTGTGGCAAATGGGATCTTGTCCTTGATAACATGAGATGTTTGTCTCGTCTCAGAAACGAGTTAGCGCCCAAAATGTTTGTCGATGTCAACTACCACCTGTACAAGCACAATCTGAAAAGTATCGCTAAAGTCGCAGAACTTTGCCGGACGCTGGGCTTTATTTTTCGGACTAATTATGCGTTTCTTGACCCACTTGATATCATAATTGAATATGCGAAAGGTTTTGCCATTCCTGCGCTTGCGGCAGAAGGCCGTAAGTATCTTCTTATGGACATAGACAAGGCAGTCCAATTATCGCAAGCTAGTACACGTTATGATTGTGTGTCGCAAAACAGCTTTGTCATTCATAGCGATTTGTCTTTTAGGCGATGTACTCATCTTTATAATAACAAAAGTAATATTCTTGCTGATAACTTCTTGGAGGTGCCGTTCGAAGAAATCTTGCATCGTGCAGAAAACTGCGAAATATGTCGCACCTGTAGAAGTCTGGGTGTGCATCGTTTTCATTTTGCCTATATTAACAAGGGAACCGAACTAGGAGTACAGGAGATATGAACGACAGATGGGCCTTGGTGACGGGATCTTCTCGTGGACTTGGACTGGAGAGTGCTTTGGCTATGGCAGGGGCGGGGTTTCGCGTGGTGATCACCGGACGTAACCAGGAAACATTGACTGAAGCTATGATTCGACTCAAAAGGATGCCGTCATCTATACATCATGCAGTTTGCATTGATCTTGCTGAAGAGGGGGCTCCAGCAAGACTTTACGCACAACTTAAGAACATCGGTATTTCTCTTTCTGTTATTGTCAATAATCTGGGGGGTGGTGTCTCGGGAGACAGACGTAACATTCCGACAGACATCCTGAGAGCTTCTCTAAGGCTGAATCTTGAAGTTGGAATTGAAATCAATAATCTTTTCTATGAGGATCTCAAGTATAACAGAGGGGTTATTATCCACATCGGTTCCACTGCTTCTCTTCATTTTGATGCGCCTCCAGGCTACGTTATTAGTAAGGCTGCGCTGAACGCCTATGTCAAGAATGCTGCCATGACTTTTTCTAAGGAAGGAGTATGTATCTTTGCCATCCTGCCGGGAATGTTGGATCATGAGGGTAGCTATATCCATAAGTTGAAGTTATCTGATAGAGAACGATATGAGAAATTATTATCAGAATCCAGTTCTGGACGCTTTGCTACAAGTGTGGAGGTAGCACAATTTATTGTTAAGACAATTGGAACTCAAAGACCAGTGATCAATGGATCTCTAATACAATTTGATGGAGGTAAGGAGTTTTTTCCTGATTATAGCGGGATATATGTGTAAAGAGGACAAGTGCATTTGTGACTGATGCAGTAAAGTACTCAATAGTCATTCCAACACGGGAACGGCATGAGACGCTGCCGTTCGCGATCAGGTCGTGTCTTGCCATTAATCGTAATGATGTTGAAATAGTTGTGTGCGACAATGCCAGTTCCCCGGAGACGAAACAGGTTGTGGATTCTTTTGGCTCCAAACGCCTGCGATATGTCAGGTCCGAGAAAAGACTGAACATGGTGGAGAGCTGGGAACTGGCGATCTCCCATGCGCAGGGCGAGTTTGTGACCGTCATAGGAGATGATGATGCCGTTGTTGCTGAAGTTTTAGACAGAGTCGATTTGCTTCTTAATTCTTATGAAGCAGTAGCATGGTTTAAAACGGCCTACTGGTGGTCAAGTTTCACAAAGGCTTGTAATGCTCTGTGGTTTACTGCTTCTGAATATGAACAGGCATACGCCGGAAAAGAGTCTCTGGAATATTTGCTTCGTACTTTTGGTAATTTTCTATTCTACCCGTCATTTTACAATTCATTTGTTCGAAAACATGTGATCGCAAAGATCAGGATGAGTCATGGAGGAAAGCTTTACCCGGCAGGCGCAATAGCCCCTGATGTGTATTCATCGCTGGATGTCATGGCCACGGTGGATAATTATTGCCTGATCAGTTCGCCTTTCTCGCTTGGAGGTATTTCCAGGTTTAGTGGTGGTTCCGGGGTTAAGAGAGAAGAGCAAAGGTATCTTAAAGAGCGTGGTGCTAAAGAGCTTTATGAACTCTATATGGATAACAGATTCCCCTATCATAGTCATGAGAGACTGGGGTTACTCAGCGACTATTTATTATTCTTGTCGAAAGCAGATACTCTTCATGGCGATGCGCTTACAAAATGCATGGTTGGGAGTTTCGTTTCGAAGAATAAGGAACAGTTACCGCGATGGGTTGTCAGGGAATTGATGGCTAATTTCGAGTTGAATTCTGCGGAGGTGGTTACGGATGATGATGGAGGATTTGGCGGTTATCTGCCTGCTCACAAAACGGTCCAGGTGGATTGCAAACACTACGGAATTACCGATATATGCAAAGCTGCGGAGGTGTATGGACAACTGCTGAAAGGCCTGCCGCTTGTCTGTATTGAACCAAAAGTGGTGCGGAACAAATACTGGTACGGAGCGATGATCCGGAAAATCCCGGTGCTGGGGAAGATTTGGGCTGAGCTGCGTAATTTAATGAAGAAAGAACAGCGATCTTAACGCAAAGGACGCAGAGTGGCGCGAAGA
>Ga0172375_10009012_pt1 | contig 13260 bp, 10 predicted proteins | sample LakKiv1m_FD_114537 | JGI IMG/M metagenome (GOLD analysis project Ga0172375, IMG submission 114537) | Freshwater microbial communities from Kabuno Bay, South-Kivu, Congo - kab_092012_11.1m | ecosystem: Environmental > Aquatic > Freshwater > Lake | place: Democratic Republic of the Congo...
AAAAAATATTCTTTACAGGAATAGTAGTTCCCGATAGGGTGTCAGTGACGCTTGAACTGTCACTCATTCCGTAGCCAATGCTGCTGTATGGTTTCAGCCCGAAACAACCTCCCCACCATTTGGTAACCGGGAAACCGAAAGCAAAATACTGAACTGAAGCATTGGTAACAGTTTCATTGTTTCTTGAATTTTTAAAACTTGCATAAGTGCCCATGAAACCGGCATCAAAGGAAGTGAACTTGAATGCTGTATAGGAAGCAGGGTTGTTTATATTTATAAAATCCGGGATGATGGAATCCTCGCGCACTGCTATACTAAGTCCTCCCATTCCGGCATTTCTTGCATGAGAAAAAGTCTGCAGGTCACCTATCCCATAACGTGAGTAAGGGGAAGAAGTCCCTGTTTGCGCATATATTTTGAAGGACATGCCAATAAATATTAAAACGAGGAAACTACTGATTTGCTTTATCTGCATTATAGTTGAGGATTACATTCAAGCCGCGAAGGGTTAAAAACGGGTCGGCAAAGATGTGATTTTTTAGCTCGCTTTCAAAAAAAGCCATGTCACCCCCTGTTAAAACAACTTTCATATTTGCATTAAGGGAATGGAAACGGCTTATTATTCCTTTCATTTCTTCCAACGCTCCAAGCTGTACCCCAAGCCTTATCGCCTGTTCAGTACTGCCACCGCATAGCTCTTTATCTTCTGCCTTTGAAACAAGTGGAAGCTGCTCAGTAAAAATATTCAGCGCCTTAAATCGCATACCAATTCCTGGAGAAATATTTCCACCGAGGTATTGATTCTTTGCATTTACAAAATCATATTTGATACAGGTTCCTGCATCAATTGCCAGCACATTTTGCGAAGGGAAAAGATTGTTTGCTCCCACTGCTGCTGCTATCCTGTCATTGCCAAGCGTTTCAGGTGTTTTATAATACTTTTCTACCGGGAGCGGTGTCTGATGATTAAGTTTCAGAACCTGAAAATTTGAATTGAGAAATGATTCTAACTCATCATTCTTCCTGATAACAGAGGAAAGAATGACATACTGAGGTGTAGTGTATTCTTTTATAAAATTTTCGAGGTTAGGTAATTTCATTACCGGCAAAAACTTATGTGCAATCAGTTCACCTGCACTGAAAAGTCCCAGTTTCACAGAAGTATTGCCCATGTCAATCACCAAATTCATCCTGTTTTTTTTGAAGCCACGCAAAAATAGGAATATACGGCAAACTGCATATCTTATTTTTTGTGGAAGCAAAATCTTTTTTAGCTTTGCGCCCTCTTTTTGAGTTGGTGCCTTAGCTCAGTCGGTAGAGCAAAGGACTGAAAATCCTTGTGTCGCTGGTTCGATTCCAGCAGGCACCACCAAGGTTGGAAAACCGCCCGCAAAGGCGGTTTTCCTTTTTCAGGAACTACATGAATTCATTGCTGCATGGGCATTTCAGAAATGTCCGTCAATGATATATATCAGTTTATTGATAATAGCTGTCTGTTCTCTGACATTGCATTTTAATAGGCTTATTCTCAGTTAATAAAATATAGTATCAATAACTTATTCTGCGTTTTCGCAAACTTTAATTAGCAAAAAAGCAAACTCTCAGATGAGTTCAGTCATTAGTGGTTTTTACAAAAACGCAGACTTTTGTCGTATATCGGAAGCAAAATAAAATTCCGAAATTTGACCCGGAGAAAATTGTAGATACCTTTAGGCATTATGCACAAAAAAATCAGAATAGGATCAAGAGACAGCAGCCTTGCTTTATGGCAGGCAGAATTTATTGAATCATTGCTGAACAGGCAAGGAATAGGAACAGAACTTATTCTTGTTAAAAGTGAAGGCGATATAAATTTGACTTCTCCATTATACGAAATGGGAGTTCAGGGCATTTTTACCAAAACACTTGACAGCGCTTTGCTGTCAAACAAAATTGATATAGCTGTACATTCTCTTAAAGATGTTCCAACTCAATTACCGAAGAACCTGAAAATTGCCGCTATACCTGAAAGAGCAAACGTGAAGGATACACTGGTATTCCAGGATCCTGCATTTAAAGTTTCGGAAAAAGAGGAAATAACAATCGCAACCAGCAGTTTAAGAAGAAAGGCGCAATGGCTGAATAAATTTCCCAATCATAAAATTGAATCGATAAGAGGGAACATCAACACCCGTTTAGAAAAATTAAGAAACACCTTACATTGGAATGCTGCCATATTTGCTGCTGCCGGGATTGACCGAATTGGCTTAGATGTTCCGAATAAACTGGAACTGGACTGGATGCTCCCTGCTCCTGCACAAGGTGCATTGGCTGTAGTTTGCAGGGAAGACAATTTTGAAACGGAAACACTTTGTAAAACTTTAAATCATAACGAAACAGCGGTTTGTACCGGGATTGAAAGATCTTTTTTAAGAAACCTGAAAGGAGGATGCTCAATTCCTATTGCAGCTTTGGCAACAGTTGATAACAATAGAATCCGTTTCAAAGGAAATATTCTTTCATTAGACGGTGTAAGGAAAGTTGAAATTGAAATGTTATTTGAACCTGCTGATTTTGAAAAAGCCGGACAATTAGCTGCCGCGAAATTGCTGGAAAGCGGTGGAGATAAAATAGCACAGGAATTAAAAAGTCTGATGACTGAATAGAAATACTTAACTCCGGAAGATGGATATAGATAGTAGCTTTGCGCCAGTCTTCGGAACGATTTATTTCATAATACTATTAAAAAACAAACTATGATTAATGAGCACATCTTTTTAAAAGCATTACAAGGGAAAACAGTTGAGAGACCACCGGTATGGATGATGAGGCAAGCCGGAAGGTATTTGCCTGAATACATTGAATTGAGGAATAAATACGATTTCTTTACCCGTGTGCAAACACCTGAGCTGGCTTGCGAGATCACCATTCAGCCTGTTGACCATATCGGTGTGGATGCGGCTATATTATTCTCTGATATTTTAGTTATCCCGCAGGCAATGGGAGTTGAGGTTCAACTGTTGGAACACAAAGGTCCGTTTCTGCCAAGGACAATTACTACGCAAAAAGATGTGGACTCTTTAATTATGGGTGATGATGCTGTGGCTTCCTTAGATTATGTTTCCAAAGCAATAAAACTCATCAAAAAAGAATTAAATAATCGCGTTCCTTTGATTGGATTTGCGGGCGCTCCTTTTACAATCCTTTACTACCTTGTGGAAGGGAAAGGCAGTAAAAACTTTGATGTTGCAAAACAATTCTGCTTTTCTCAACCAAAACTGGCGCATCAGTTATTAAATAAAATAACCGATGTAACAATTGATTACCTCCATGAACAGGTAAAGGCAGGAGCAGATGCAGTCCAGGTTTTTGATAGCTGGAGCGGTATGTTAAGTCCTAAAGATTTTAATGAATTCTCTTTGCCTTATTTATGCAAAATTTCTGACAGCTTAAGTGCGAAAGTTCCTGTAATCCTTTTCCCTAAAGGAAGCTGGTATGCATTAGAAGAATTAAGCAAATCGTCTGCGTCTGCAATTGGCATTGATTGGTGCATCACACCAAAACTCGCAAGAGAACTGACACAAAACAGGAAAACGCTGCAAGGCAATTTTGATCCTTGCAAATTATTGCTTCCAATACCTCAAATTCAAAAAGAAGTAAAGGAAATGATAGATGCATTTGGAAAGGATAAATACATTGCCAATTTAGGACATGGAATTTTACCGAACATCCCGGTGGAGAATGCTAAAGCATTTGTAGATGCTGTAAAAAATTACAAATCAAATTAATCACATTCTGAAAGATGTATTCATATAAACAAAGCGAACAATTATTTAAAAGAGCAAAAACTTCAATTCCGGGAGGAGTAAATTCTCCTGTGCGCGCATTTAAAAGCGTAGGCGGAACTCCTGTTTTTATGAAAAGCGCAAAAGGCGCCTATCTTTTTGATGCTGATGGAAACAAATACATTGATTACATCAGTTCATGGGGACCAATGATTTTAGGTCATTGTCATGAGGAAGTGGTTAAAGCTATTCAGCAAAAGGTAAATGAGGCAATTTCATTTGGTACACCAACTGAATTAGAAATTGAAATGGCAGAACTTATCACAAGCATGGCTCCCAATGTAGATTTGGTACGCATGGTGAGCAGTGGCACTGAAGCATGTATGAGTGCAATCCGTTTGGCGAGAGGCTTTACGGGTAGAAATAAAATTATAAAATTTGATGGTTGTTATCATGGTCATGCAGATGCTTTTTTAGTAAAGGCAGGAAGCGGGTTAGCCACTTTCAATATTCAGACTGTTCCGGGAATAACTGCCGGTGTATCTGCTGATACATTAGTTGCTCCTTACAATGATTTAAAAGCGGTTGAGAATTTAATTAAGAATAATGAAGGGGAAATTGCGGCAATAATTATTGAGCCTGTTGCCGGAAACATGGGCTGCATATTACCAGAACCCGGATTTTTAGAAAGTTTAAGGAAATTATGTACACAAAATAAGATTGTGTTTGTTTTTGATGAAGTGATGACGGGTTTCCGTCTTGCTCCGGGTGGTGCACAGCAAAGATTAAAAATTGAAGCAGATTTAGTAACTTACGGAAAAGTGATTGGAGGCGGAATGCCGGTTGGCGCTTTTGGCGGTAAAAAAGAAATAATGGAACATATTGCTCCGTTAGGTAATGTTTATCAGGCTGGAACTTTAAGCGGAAACCCGGTAGCAACCATTGCCGGTTTTACCACACTCAGCATATTGAAAAACAATCCGAAAATTTATCAGGAGCTTGACAACAAAACAAACTTATTAAAGGAAGGATTACATAAAATACTTACAGCAAAAGGAATTGCACATACTGTTAATCATATCGGAAGTATGATCAGCGTTTATTTTGGCGAGCATAAAGTAACTAACTTTGAAACTGCTGCAAAATGTGATATTCCTTTTTTCAATCGTTTCTTTCACCACATGTTGTCAAACGGGATTTATTTGCCGCCATCAGCGTTTGAAAGCTGGTTCTTAAACAACGCTTTAACCAATGATGATATTGAGAAAACTATTGAGACTTTAAACAAATTATAGAAGAACAAAATGGACGAAGATATTTTACCATTACTTAATAAATACGACCTGCCTCTTCCAAGATATACGAGTTATCCAACGGTACCATATTGGGAAAAAGATAGCATTACCACGGCAAAATGGAAAAAAGCAGTTATTGACACTTTCAAAAAAGAGAATGGAGAATTATGTATTTACATTCATTTACCATTCTGTGAAAACCTGTGTACTTTTTGCGCATGTAATAAGCGTATAACAACAAATCATAGAGTTGAAGAGCCTTACCTTGTAACTGTTCTGAAAGAATGGGAAATGTATCGTGCTTTGTTACCATCCAAACCGGTTATCCGTGAAATACATCTTGGTGGCGGAACACCCACTTTTTTTAGTCCTGAAAACCTTGTGAAACTGATCAACGGAATTACAAAGAATTCAAAGGTCTCGCCTGATCATGAGTTCAGCATAGAAGTTCATCCGAATTTCACTAAAGAAGAGCATTTGTCACAACTTGCATCAGTTGGTTTTAACAGGATTAGTTTAGGAGTTCAGGATTTTGATCCGGCAGTACAGTATATTATTAATCGTGTTCAGTCGTTTGAAAAAACAAAGGAAGTGGTTGACTGGGCTCGCAAGCATGGTTATAATAGTGTAAATATTGATTTGATTTACGGGCTGCCTAAACAGACAGTTAAAAGCATTGATTTCACAATAAAAAAGATAAAAGAATTAAAACCCGACAGAATTGCATTTTATTCCTACGCATTTGTTCCCTGGAAAAGCAAGGCACAGAGAAGATATACCAAAGCAGATTTGCCAAAGGCAAACGAAAAATGGGAAATGTATCAATTGGGAAAAACATTGCTTACAGCGCACGGATACAAGGCAATAGGTATGGACCACTTTGCATTGCCAAACGATAAGCTTTTTGATGCGGTAAACAACGGAACAATGCACCGCAATTTTATGGGATACACAACCACACAATCAAAACTTATCATCGCACTTGGAGCATCCAGCATCAGTGACGCATGGACAGCTTTTGCTCAGAATGAAGAAGTAGTGGAAGAATACCAGGAAAAAATAGCTGAAGGATTATTCCCGATAAAAAACGGACATCTTCTAAATAAGGAAGATTTAATTATCAGGAAAAACATACTTGATTTAATGTGTCGCAGCAATACTAAAATTGACGAAAAAATTTTCGGCAAGGCTGTTCTCAAAAAGATGTTGCAGGAATTCTCTTTGCTTCAACAGGATGGTTTATTGAAAATAAAAAAGAACGCCATCAATGTAACAGAAAAAGGCAGCTTGTTTATCCGTAATATCAGTTCAATACTGGATGCACGCATGCGAAGAAAAAAAACGGAAGGTGATATGTTCAGTAAATCAATTTAATATCAAATATGTATCATTCGTTTAACAACCTATCAGTATGACTTTCTTCTACGTTAAAGCTATACATATAATATTTATTGTTACCTGGTTCAGCGGTATGTTCTACATTGTTCGTCTGTTTATCTATAACCGTGAAGCCGAAGAAGCAAACGAACCGGAGAAAACAATTTTGCATAAACAGTTTAATATAATGATAAAGAGGTTATGGTTTGGAATTACATGGCCATCGGCAATTCTCAGCCTGATATTTGGTTTCTGGATGTTATATCTTTTGCTGCCCGATATTTCAAATTTCGGAAGCTACCCGGGCTGGCTGATTGTTAAACTTGGATTTGTTGTGGGTTTATATGCCTATCACTTTTCATTACATCAGATTTATAAACAACAATTAAAAGGAGATTTCAGGTATTCTTCCCAACAATTAAGAGTTTGGAACGAAGTGTCCACCATTTTCCTGATAGCAATAGTGTTTCTTATCGTTGTTAAGCAAGGTATAAGTATGGTATATGGGCTTTCTGGTTTATTGGTTTTCACAATTATTATTATGGCATCCATTGCCATTTACAAAAATCTGCGCAATAAAAAAAATTAGAAACTATGATTTTCGTCCTGATTTTTCATTTTAGTTCATCATAGTTTTGTGTTGTAAAAAAATACTTGCATTTAAATGATTGTAAGTTTTAAGAATATTTATGTTTCACTATTTGTTTCACTACAAGTAATTCTCTTTTTTAATACCACTTGCCAGTCTCAGGATACAGTACAGATTGACGTGTCAGGCAGACTTGAAAGAGCAGAAATAGAATGGTTAAGCCAATGGCCCTCTCCGGAAAGCAAAAATCAAAAGGACAAGGCAAAGCAGAAACTCAAAGAATTTTTCTTTGGAAAGAAGGACAGAGAACTAAACAGACCTGTTTCAGTTCTCGCTGCTAATCAGAATTCATTTTGGATATTAGACCAGGAGAATGGTGCAATTTTTCTGGTTAATAATAAAGTGGGTAAAATACCCCATTTTATTGAAAGAGGGAACAATGTCTTTCCGTCATTGGTTAGCATCTGTAGTTTTCATACTAACGAATTCCTTGTTACTGATTCCTATTTAAACAAGATATTTTTAATTAATCCGGAAAAAAAGAAATGTACGATTCTTAACGATTCTCTGAAGTTAAATAAACCAACCGGAATAGCCTTTTCACCTGTAAACAATGAAATCTGGGTTATTGAAACCGGAGCTCACCGGATAGTAGTATTAAATGATAAAGGAGAAATAATTAAAGAAATAGGTCACCGAGGAGTTGGTAAAGTGGAATTTAATTTCCCCACCCATATTTGCATTGACAAAAAAGGGAATGTGTATGTAGTAGATGCAATGAACTTCAGGATACAGGTTTTTAATAAAGAAGGTGAATTAATATCTGTGTTTGGTTCAAACGGAGATGCAACCGGATTCTTCGCCAGTCCAAAAGGAATTGCGACAGATTCATACGGGCATATTTATGTTGCAGACGCTTTATTTCATGCTGTTCAGGTTTTTGATATCAATGGCAATTTCCTTTATACATTTGGTTCTCAAGGTCAAAGTGAAGGACAATTTTGGATGCCATCAGGTATTTTTATTGATGATAGTGACAAGATTTATGTTGCTGACAGCTATAATTCAAGAATACAAATGTTTCAACTTATTGTTCAGGCTAAACAATGAAAACAATTATTTTTTTTCTTATTTTATTTTCAGTTCCTGTTGTTGTAAATTCTCAGTCCATTGTTGACACCAAGCATAACTTATCAGTAACCGGTTTGGGAACAGTTAAATCAATCACAGAATCTGAAATTTGTTTGTTTTGTCATACAGCGCATAATACTAACCCCTCTGGTCCTTTGTGGAACAGAAACGATCCGGGTTCAAGTTATACCTTATATGGGAGTTCTACTATGAAAGCCTTGCCCGGACAACCCAGCGGCTCTTCCATATTGTGTCTTTCCTGCCATGATGGTACAATAGCTTTAGGTAATGTATTAAGCAGGGGATCCATCATCAGTTTTGCAAATACAGTGAATATGCCACCAGGACCAAGTAATCTTTCAACTGACCTGCGTAATGATCATCCGTTTTCTTTTACCTATGATGCAGCTTTAGCAACTGCAAACGGACAACTAAAAACCCCGGGCAGCTTACCTTCTCAGATCAACCTTGAGAATAATAAACTGCAATGTACCTCCTGCCATGACCCTCATAAGAATATATATACTGATTTTCTTGTTGCCTCTACTCAGAATTCAAATTTGTGTAATGCCTGCCATGAAAAAACATACTGGACCACAAGTAGCCATAATACCTCATCAAAAACATGGAATAATGTAGCACCCAATCCCTGGCCTTATACACCTTGGGTTACAGTTGCTCAAAATGGCTGTGAAAGTTGTCATAACCCGCACAATTCAGGGGGGCTTAAGCGTTTATTAAAATACCAGGCTGAAGAAAGTAATTGCCTGGATTGTCACAACGGTAATGTAACTACTAAAAACATACAAACCGAATTTTCAAAGACGTATAAACATAATGTGTATGGCTATACAGGCATTCATGATCCGACAGAAGCAGGAATTGTTTCTCAGAAACATGTTGAATGTTCCGATTGCCATAATCCGCATGCATCAAAAGCACAGGCAGCAACTGCTCCTTATGTCAAAGGATCACTAATTGGTGTCAAAGGAATCAACCAAAATGGTGTAGAGGTTAATCCGGCTGCATACGAATATGAAATCTGTTACAGGTGCCATTCCAGTAATCCTGCAACCGGAGCCACTACACCAAGAAAAATAGTTCAGAATAATGTAAGGCTTGAATTTGCACTGACCAATCCATCATTTCATCCGGTTGTTGGACAAGGAATCAATACTAATGTTCCCAGTTTAATTTCACCACTTACTACAACAAGTAAAATCTATTGTTCAGATTGTCATGCAAGCAATGGAACAGGAGCTCCTGCAGGACCACATGGTTCTATTTATCCTCAAATTCTAAAAAAACAATATCTGAGGACAGATAATACAACTTATAATGTAGCAAATTTCGCTTTATGCTACAGTTGCCACAGCAGTACATCCATTATGTCAGATGCTTCTTTTAAAGATCACAATAAGCATATTTCCGGAGAAAAGACTTCATGCAATACGTGCCACGATCCGCATGGAATAAGTAATACACAAGGCAATGCCACCAATAACAGCAACCTGATAAATTTCAGTACTACGTATGTAACTCCTTCCAGTAGCGGTATTCTCAGGTTTGATGACCTGGGAAATTATAAAGGACGTTGCTATCTAACCTGTCATGGAAAAAACCACAACCCTGAGTCTTATTGATGAATATATGAGATCACTCAAAAAAATAATAACAATCAGGAATATTAACAAATAGTTTAATAGTTAATTATCATGAAACAAAAAATTGAATGTTTTAACTGTACCAGCATAAACTGCTTTGTAAAAAAGTATTGTTCGGGAAATGAGTTAATAAAGATTTCTGGTTCAAAAAACCAAAACCTTTATAAAAAGGGAGACTATATATTCAGAGAAGGCAATACCATGCATGGGATTCATTTTATTCAGAATGGAGGTGTGAAAGTAATAACACCTAACCTGGATGGCAGGGAACAGGTTGTTCGTTTGGCTTCTGACGGTGCAATTCTGGGACACAGAGTGCTGGGAAATGATCAATACTACTTTAATGCAATTGCACTTACGGAAACAACTGTATGTTTTCTGGAAACCAACATATTCAGGGATTGTTGTCTTAATAATGCGGATTTCTCCTACAACCTTATACTTTTTTATGCACTTGAACTGAGACGAACTGAACTTCGTATTAAATACCAGGCGCAAATGAATATAAGAGAAAAAGTAGCTGAAGCCTTTGTTTATCTCTGGGAAATATTTGGAACTAATCAAAAAACAAAAACATTAAATATTAAAATATCAAGGCAAGAGCTTGCATACACTGCTGGAACCACATCAGAACAAGTTTCAAGACAATTAACCGATTTTGAAAATGAAAAACTTATTATCAGGAAAAAACGTGAAATACAAATTCTGAACCTGAAAGGATTGGAAAATATTGTTCGTGAATACAAAATAGAATAACCTTATCAACGCCTGATCAATATGTTTAACTCCTGATTATTATTCGCAATGAAATTAGGAAGTCTTTCATTCAGCAATAAATATCAGCTTCTTGTTTTAGTCTTTGTTGCATTCGGACTAAACATCAATACATTATTTCACGGGTATGTACTCGATGACATTGTAGTTTTGACCGAAAATAAGTTTGTCGAGAAAGGAATAAAAGGAATCCCTGAGCTTTTAAGTACCGACTATGTTTCGGGATATTCAGGAAAAATAAATGTGTTAGGCGGTGCGAGATACAGACCGCTTTCGTTAATATTATTTGCTTTGGAGCACCAGTTTTTCGGGGCAAATCCTATGGTGAGTCATTTATTTAATATCTTGTTCTTTGCCATTCTCATAGCTCTGCTATACAAATTACTGCAATCCTGTGTTTTTAGAGAACAGGATGATAATTTAGCTTTTATCACCTGTCTTCTGTTTGTGGTTCATCCCATACATACGGAAGTAATTGCCAATGTAAAAAGCCGTGATGAGATTATTACGTTTATATTGTTAACCATATCATTAATCACATTCCTTAAAAATATTGAAAAAAGGAAAATCTGGTTGCTGTTAACAAGTTTGTCTTGCTTTCTGCTTGCATTGCTGACCAAAGAATCAGCCGTAACCTTCATTGGGGTAGTTCCTTTAATCTTATATTTTTTTCTTCATCAATCCGTCAAAAACTCCATACTGCTTTCTATTCCTTTCATAATACTGTTTGCAGGTTATATGTTGCTTCGTTATTTAATTGTAGGCTTTGAGCATTATCCTGTACATGATATAACTAATTCGCCCTATCTATATGCTACTTCTTCTGAAGCTTTTGCTACAAAGACTTTTATACTTTTTAAATATTTGTGTCTTTTAGTATTTCCCTACCCTCTGTCAAGTGATTATGGATACAACCAGATTCCTTATATCTCTATATCTTCTGCACAATTTATATTCTCGTTCATATTGATTATTGGGTTGATTGCTTATTCCTTATATACATTCAAGATGAGGACGCTGTTCTCTTTTTGTATTCTTTTCTTTTTTGTAACCATTTCGGTTGGGACAAATTTTATTTTTGATATGGGAGCACCGCTGGCTGAGCGATTATTGTTCCAGCCTTCTCTGGCATTCTGTATTGTATTTGCTTTTCTTTTTCTGAAAGGGATAAAAAATTCAAAAGCAATATCTACCATACTTCTGTTCGTTGTTTTGATTTTGTTTTCTGTAAAAACAATTGCCCGAAACAACGAATGGAAGAATAACGAAACTCTTTTTCTTACTGATGTAATTTCATCTCCTGATTGTTCGAGGCTTAATTTATATGCTTCTGAAGTTTACATTATTAAAGCTAATAAGGAAAATAATATTGAATTGAAAAATGAATACCTGAATAAAGCTGTTTATTATGGCGAACAATCCCTGAGAATTCATTCAAAATTTGCATATTCCTATTTGCGTCTTGGATTTGCCTACTACCATCTTCATGAATATTTTAAAACTGCTGACCTCTGGATACAGGCTTTAAAACTGGAACCTGAAGATCCTGATGCAATAAAATGGACTAAATTTTTAAGTTCAGTTTTATACAAAGAAGGAAATGGATTTTTTGATCAGGGAAAAGATGATGAAGCCATTAAATATTTTATTAAATCAGTAGAATTGAACAAAGAAAATGTGGAAGCCCTGTATAACCTGGGCGGGATTTATTTCATAAGAGGAGACACAATACGTGCTGAACAATCTTGGGATAAAGTGAGAAAATCAGACCCAAACCATCAATTTAATAAGGAAGAATTCTTAAACTATTATAATCCGAAAAATAAGTAAGAAAATAGTTTATCATGCTTTCAGAAAAAATAAGCCTCACTGTAAGACACCAACTATTCATTTTAGTTTTTCTTGCAATTGGATTAAATGCAAACACATTATTCAATGAATACGCATTAGATGACATAGTAGTATTGACAGAAAACCGTTTTGTGCAAAAAGGGATTAAAGGAATTCCTGAAATATTAAGTGAAGATTTCTTAAAAGGATGGAAAGGAGAAAATGATATTGAGTATTCAGGAAGTCGTTACAGACCATTTACATTTATTGTTTTTGCTTTGGAATACCAGTTCTTTGGAAAGAATCCTTTTGTAAGTCATTTGATAAATATCTCATTGTTTGTCCTCTTAATTGCATTGCTTTATAAACTACTTCAAGGCTTTATATTCAGGGAACATCAAAATAATCTTGCTTTCTTTACCTGCCTTCTATTTGTTACTCATCCTATACATACAGAAGTTATTGCCAATGTTAAAAGCCGGGATGAAATCATCACCTTTATTTTATTGATTATTTCATTATTGACCATAATAAAACATATTGAAAACAAAAGACCCTGGTCGCTAATAACCGGATTAATTTGTTTTTTTCTCGCTCTTTTAACAAGGGAAAGCTCAATTGCTTTTATTGCAGTAATTCCATTGATCATATATTTTTTTTATAACCATTCAATAAAAAAAATCTTTATCATTTCTTTTCAATTATTTTTAGTATTTCTGGGCTACCTGGCACTCCGATACTGGGCAATTGGCTTTAATATTTCAACTGCGGATTCAGTTCTTTATGCCCCATTCTTATACGCTTCTGCTTCGCAGGCTTTTGCTACTAAAATTTTT
>Ga0172375_10009013_pt1 | contig 13260 bp, 11 predicted proteins | sample LakKiv1m_FD_114537 | JGI IMG/M metagenome (GOLD analysis project Ga0172375, IMG submission 114537) | Freshwater microbial communities from Kabuno Bay, South-Kivu, Congo - kab_092012_11.1m | ecosystem: Environmental > Aquatic > Freshwater > Lake | place: Democratic Republic of the Congo...
ACAACAAGCGATACGGCGGCGAGTTCAACGAGGAGGATGTCAGCCTTCTCGAACGCATGTCCCGCAATGCGGCATCTGTTATCTCCAACGCCCAGATGTATAAGGAGCTGGTTGAGGAGAAGGAGAAGCTGGTCCATACGATTGAGAGCCTCTACGCGGGGCTTCTCTTGGTGGGCAGCAAGGGCAATCTGATGCAGATGAACGCCCGAGCGCGCCAGATCTTCAACGTGCATCAGGACCCCATCGGTCTCCACTACTGCAAAGTCATCAGCCACGAACCGACGCTCTCTGCCATTGGGCGCATGCTTGCAGCCGGGAGGGATCACGAGAACGGCGCCAGCGAGATGGACGTGAGCCAGGTGGCCGAGGAAATCGGCATTCCCGACCCGGAGACGAACGAGGAGCGGGTCCATCAGATGCACGCGGCCCAGGTGCGAGACGAACAGCGGACGCACATCGGCACCGCCATCATCTTCAACGACATAACGGAGATACGCAACCTCGAGCGCATGAAGACCGAGTTCGTCGCCATCGCCGCCCACGAGCTCCGGACGCCCATGACGCCCATCAAGGGCTTCATCAGCATGCTCGCTCAGGACGCCGAGGACTCGTTCACGTTTGAGGAACGCCAGGAGTACTACGGGATCATAGAGCAGAATGTGGACCGGCTGGGGCGCCTCATCAATGATCTGCTCAACGTGACCCGGATCGAGCGCGGCATCGCTCTCCAGCTATTCTGGGAAGAGGTCGACCTGACGGCGCTGGCGGAGTCCGTGTTTGAAGTACAGCGTGGGATGACCAATACAGACAAGCACACCCTTCGCCTGGAATCCGGGCCGGAGCATGTCTGGGCGACCGTTGGGAAGGACCAGATCGAGCAGGTCCTCCAGAATCTGGTGAGCAACGCGATCAAGTACTCACCCGATGGCGGCGAGATATGCATCGTGATCCGAGACGAACCGGCGACCAAGACGGTGCTCGTGGCCGTGAAGGACCAGGGCACAGGGATCCCGGAGTCGGCCAAGGCGCGCCTCTTCCGGCCCTATCTGCGGATCCACAATCCCAAGACAGCCGGCATCAAGGGCACGGGAATCGGGCTGTTCCTGGTCAAGAACCTGATAGAGGCCCACCACGGGACGATCTGGGTCGAGACGGAGCTCGGCAAGGGCACCACATTCTGGTTTCGCATACCGAAGGCGCCGTCCGATGACGCGGCCAGGCCCCCGGCGAGCCCGCAGACATCGTAGCGCGCTCGGAACACGCCCAGGACCTCTCTCGTCGAAAGGCCATGCACGATCCCTCAACTGCAGGCTGCAACGACGGACCTGCTCGGCTCTCGCTACTGATCCAGCGGCTGCCGCACGGCGTCGGCGTGCCGGCGCCGTCGTATGCCACCGCTCGGGCCGCCGGCCTGGACCTGCCTGCGGCCCTGGACGCCCCACTCGTTCTGGAGCCCGGACGCCGCGCGGCGGTCCCGACCGGTATCTGCGTGGCTATCCCCGACGGATACGAGGGACAGGTGAGGCCCCGCAGCGGCCTCGCCATCAAGCACGGCCTCACAATGATCAACTCGCCCGGCACCATCGACGCCGACTATCGCGGCGAGGTCAAAGTGCTCCTGGTGAACCTCGGCACGGAGTCCGTCACCATACACCGAGGCGATCGAATAGCCCAACTCGTAATCGCCCCTGTGGCGACTGCAACCGTCGTCGAAGTAGTCGCGCTCCACGACACACCCAGAGGCGACGGTGGGTTCGGCCACACAGGTATGTAGGATCGCGTCCATGAAATGCAGCGCTTGCGCAGCCCAGCTTCCTGATGACGCTCTCTTCTGCTCGGCATGCGGCACCGAGCTCGCAGCCGCTGTGCCGCCCGTACACGGCGATACGGCCCAGGTGGCGCTCGCGGCGGCCAACCTGCTGCGCGTCCGCGGGCTCCACGATCAAGCTGAGGCACGGTGCATCGAGGTCTTGAGAGCCGATCCCAACAACGTGCACGCTCACTCGCTCCTCGGGGACATCTATCAAGATCAGGGCCGTCTTGAGGACGCGAGGCAATGGTACCAACTGGCGCTGGACCTGAATCCCAACAGCCGGCCGGATCGCGAAAAGCTCGCCAGGCTGTCGCGCACCGCGGCGGCGGCTGCGCGGCGCGCGCAGGCCGACGACGAGCGACTGGCAGGTGTGCGCACTGTGTCCTGGGTACGCTGGCTGGCTGCCGTCCTGGGGGTCTGTGTGCTGGGCGCCATCGCTGCGGTGGTCACCGACCGCTCGCCGAAGCGCAGTGTGACGTCTGCGACCACGCCTCCGAGCAGGCAACGTCCCGCGCAGGCGCAACTCGTCGCCCCGATCCCCGGATCGCGTGTCGAGGACGGCCGGATGCTCCCTGGTGAGCGCATGTCGTCCGAACCCCTTGGCGACGCGCCCGGGGACGAAGGCGATGCCACCGTTGCCGAGCGAGAGGCGCGGCTTGAAGCAGTTCTCGCCGAGACTCTCGCTTGGCGAACGGGCGCCTCTCCTCGCGCCGTCGTGCTCATGGGCGCCGGCCGGTCGGCGTTGATCCTGTTCTCATGCGAGGTCTCACGCACGCCGCCGAACGAGGAGAGCGTGGGCCTGGAGTGCCTACGCGCCGTTCACGCAGTGCTCCAGGCAGACCCCGATGTACAGGCCGCCGACGTGGTTGTGCGCGGCACAGGCGCCGGCGTGCCCGCGCATACCCTGTTTCGGGCACGAGCGCTCCGCAACAACCTGGCACGCGACACGGCCCTTGCGGGCGGCGCGGACGCGCTGCGCCAGTTCTCCTGGCGGCAGTGGACGCCGGTCCCGGACTGAAGCTCGAGGCAGAGGCCGGCCCGATCCTTTACGATCCTCGGCTTGTGCCGGACCTCGCGTGGGCGCCCGTCCCAAGCCAGGCGCTCGATGTTCCCGGCACATTGACGAGCGGGCAGGTCTTCCGCTGGTCCGTGACGCCGGACGGCCGTTGGCTCGGCTCTATTGGCGAGGTCGTTGTTCTGCTGGAACCTCATGCCAGGGAACTGGGGTGGGCGACCTGGCCACCCGGACGTTGGGAAGCGGTATCGCGCTTCCTCGCCCTCCACGTGGACCTCAGGCAGCTATGCTCCGACTGGGTTCGACGTGACCCTGCCTTCCAGCGATACGTCCATGGCGCCACGGGGCTCCGTGTACTCCGGCAGCCCGCCGAGGGTGCGCTGATCGCCTTTCTGTGCTCGTCGTGCAACAACGTCCCCCGCATCAGCCGGATGCTCAACGCCCTGGCCTGCGCCGTAGGCGCCGACGCGCAATGCCCCTGGGCCCCAGGCATGCGTCTCGATGCCACCCTAGCTGACATCCGGCGCCTGGACGAGCGCTCGCTCCGCGATCTGGGCTTCGGTTACCGTGCGCGTTACCTTCGCCTTGTCGCAGCGGCGGCGGCGGGGTGGCCCGACGGTTGGCTGGACGGCTTCGCGAACCGCGGCTACCTGGCCGCGCGGTCGGTGCTCACCGCGCTCCCGGGCGTAGGCCTGAAGGTTGCCGACTGCGTCTGCCTGTTTGGGCTCGGCATGCATGACATCGTCCCCGTGGACACACACATCGCCCGCTATGCGCGCAGGCGCCTCGCCCCTGACATGACCGCGCGATCCCTGACTCCGAAGGCGTACGACGCGCTCGCGTCACGGCTGCGCGGTATCATGGGTCCGTATGCGGGGTGGGCTCAGCAGTACGTCTTTGTTCGTGAGCGGCTGGAGCGCCAGCCCGGCCGACCGAGAGGTGAAAGCCATGTTGCGCCTTTACAACACACTGACCCGACAGCTTGACGAGTTCGTTGCGCTTGAGCCAGGCAAGGTCGGTCTGTACTGCTGCGGGCCAACTGTCTACAACTACGCGCACATCGGAAACCTCCGCACGTACATCTTCGAGGATGTCCTCCGACGCACGCTCCGGTTCAACGGCTACGAGCCCAGGCACGTGATGAACATCACTGACGTTGGGCACCTCGAGTCGGACGCCGATGAGGGCGAAGACAAGATGGAGAAAGGCGCCCGGCGCGAGGGACTGGACGTCTGGGAACTCGCCCGCAAGTACGAGACCGCCTGGCTCGCGGACATGAAGGCGCTCAACATCGAGCGCCCGGAGGTCGTCTGCCGAGCCACCGAGCATGTAGATGACATGATTCTCATGGTGCAGACGCTTCTGGATAGGGGCTATGCCTACCAGACGCCGGGCACCATCTACTTCGACACCTCGAAGTGCCCGGGCTACTCGAAGCTTGCCCGTCTGGATATCCGGGGCTTGCAGGCGGGCGCCGGTGGGCGAGTCCAGCTTACGGCGCAGAAGCGGCACCAGAACGACTTCGCGCTGTGGTTCTCGGACAAACCCCGGCACCTGATGCAGTGGGACAGCCCGTGGGGCCGCGGCTACCCCGGCTGGCATATCGAGTGCTCGGCCATGGCGGTGAAGTACCTCGGGCCGACATTCGATATCCACTGCGGGGGCGTGGATCACATCCCGGTCCACCACACAAACGAGATTGCGCAAAGCGAGTGCGCCACCGGGCAACCGTTCGCCCGGTACTGGATGCACGGCGAGTGGCTCCTGATCGGCTCGGACAAGATGTCCAAGTCGACAGAGAACTTCCTGACTCTTGCCGTCCTTGCGGAACGAGGCTATGACCCCCTAGCCTACCGGTTCCTGTGTCTGCAGGCCCACTATCGCTCGGAGCTCAGGTTTACGTGGGAGGCGCTCGATTCCGCACAGCAGGGACTGCGCCGCCTGTACGGACCACGGCAGGCCGACGATCCGCTGGACGACCCGAGCGCCTTCGAGGACGCGAGGGAGGAGGTCATGGCCGCTCTGAACAACGACCTCAACGTCCCCCAGGCGATCGGGCTTCTCAGCCGCTACGCAAGTCGTCGCCTCTGGCTGCAGTTCGACCAGATTCTGGGCCTGGACATCGGGAAGAGGAGCCGGGTCCGGGATGAGGCGGTACCCGAGGAAGTCCTCGCCATCGTTGCCCAACGCAACGAAGCGCGCGCGGCTAGAGACTGGTCGGCAAGCGATCGGCTCCGTGAGCAGTTGATCGAGATGGGCTACGAGGTTGGCGACGGACCCACGGGCACGACCATCACCAAGAGACCGATATAGCCCACACAGGAGGCGGCCGCTCGCGGGCGCCGGACAGGCTAGTGGCGCGCAGCCTCCAGCATGTCGGCAATCGCCCTTGGGACAGCCGTTGCTGCGTCTTCGGCTCCTTCGTACTCCAGGTTGAGGTGCCCCCGATAGCCGGCGTTACGGAGCAGTGCCGCCAGTCGCCGGTAGTCCGTCGCCTCGATCACCCCGTCGCGACGGATCTCCGTCTTCACGTGGGTCGAGACTGCGTACGGGGCGGACTTGGCGAGGTCCCCATAGGGGTCCGGCGAATCGAAGTTGCCGCTGTCGAGCTTGGCCCCCACCCACTCGCTGTTGACCCGCCGGAGTATGTCGAGCAGCCCCTCAGGCGTCGCAACGACACCTCCGTGGTTCTCCAGTCCGAGGATCACGCCGTGGTCGGCGGCGTATTCCGCGCACGTTTGAACGCACTCGGCGACCCACTGGCGCCCCGTGCGCAGGCTCACGCCTTTGGGCACGGCCCCGGCAAACACCCGCAGGCACGGGGACCCGAGGTCGGCTGAGAGATCTATCCAGTGACGAACAAGGTTGATCTGAGCCTCGCGGGCCGGTCCCGGCGGAAGCGCAAAGATGTTGCCGACCGCCGTACCGGACACTTCGAGCCCGTTCAGGAAACACCGCCGGGCGATGCGGTGCAGCCCACGAACGCTGATGGGAGACGGGAAGTAGTACGATGTGAGCTCCACGCTGTCGCAGCCCAGCTCGGCGCAGCGGTCTATGAAGTCCTCGATGCTCATGCGCGGGGAAGTGCCGGTCAGATAGTCCCGGTAGGAGTAGGCGCAACAGCCGACGCGCAGAGACGAACCCGTCGCGCGCCTGACGGGGAGAAGGACCCTGGCTTTGCTCATACGAGTCTCCTTCCGATGGCCTCGGCTACCGGCCGGCACATCTCCACAAGACGCGCGAAGCCTTCGTGGGTCAGAGACTGCGCGCCATCCTTGATCGCTTTGTCGGGCTCCGGGTGCACTTCCACCAGCAGCCCATCGGCTCCTGCGGCGACTGCCGCACGAGCCATCGTTGGCACCAGGCTCCAGCGCCCCGTGCCCTGGCTTGGATCCACGACCACGGGCAGATTGGAGAGATCGTGCACCGCGGGTACGGCCGAGAGGTCCAGCGTGTTTCGTGTGTGCGTCTCGAAGGTGCGAACACCGCGCTCGCACAGAATCACGTTGTGGTTGCCGCCCAGGACCACGTACTCGGCGGCCTGCAGCCACTCCTCCAGCTTCGCCCACATCCCGCGCTTGAGAAGTACCGGCGTAGACCCGCGTCCCACCTCCCGCAGCAGGTCGTAGTTCTGCATGTTCCGCGTGCCGATCTGAAGGATGTCGGCGTAGGAGGAGACCCGTTCCACGTTGCGGGGGTCCATGACCTCGGTGATCACCACCATCCCGGTCTCGTCTGCTACATCCCGGAGTATGCGGAGACCCTCGACGCCAAGCCCCTGAAACGAGTATGGCGACGTGCACGGCTTGTAGGCGCCGCCGCGCAGCACCCGGACCCCGAGCGCGCGGACTGCTCTCGCCGTCTGCATCGTGAGATCGTACGACTCGACCGTGCACGGACCCGCCATCAGCACCACGTCATCGCCCCCAAACTGGACATCGCGCACGGTGATGCGGGTCGTCTCCTTCTGGAACTCGCGGCTGACGAACTTGTAGGGCTTGATGATTGCTATAGCGTTCTCAACGTACGGAAGGCGCTCAAGCTGCTCCAGATACTGGGCCTTGTCCGCCTCGGGAACTCCGACCGCGCCGATAACCGTCCGCTCGGTCCCATAGATGGGGTGCACACCGTAGCCCCACCCCCGTATGCGTTCCTCGACGTCCTGGATCTGCTCGGGAGTGGCTCCCGCCGCCATCACGACGATCATGTGCTTAGCACCTCTCGGAGCGCCTCGATCAGCCGTGCGTTCTGCTCGGGCAAGCCCACGGTGATGCGGAGGCAGGTTGGCGCACCGAAGATGTCTCCGGTTCGCACGATCACGCCTCGCCGCAGCAACTGGGCGAACAGCTCCCGGCTTTCGCGGCGCGCGTCTACCCACAGAAAGTTGCCCTGAGACGGGTACACGCCCAGTCCGAGCGAGCCCAGATCCTCTTCCAGCCGGCGCTTTCCTCTCACGACCATCTCTCGCGACTTCCGCACGTGATCGGTGTCCTGCAGAGCGGCCAGGGCCGCAGCCTGGGCAAGGCTGTTCACGTTGAACGGCTCCCGAACCTGCTCCAGCGCTGCGATGATCTCCGGTCGAGCCACAGCATATCCGATCCGCAGCCCGGCCAGGCCGTAGACCTTCGAGAACGTCCGAAGCACCACCACGTTCATGTTCGCCCGCACCAGAGACACCGTATCCGGATAGTTCGGCGCGTCGGCGAACTCGAAGTACGCCTCATCGAAGCAGACTACACAGCGATCGGGGACGCTGCTCATGAGCCGCTCAGTGTCGCGAGCGTCAAGGTAGGCGCCCGTGGGGTTGTTCGGGTTCGCTACGAAGATCAGCCTCGTCTTCGCGGACAGTGAGTGGACCATCGCCTCGACATCGTATGACCAGTCCCTCAACGGCGCCTTTACGCATGTTGCGCGGTTCAGCGTCGCTGCCGCCTCGTAGCGGGTGAAGGTTGGGTCTGCCTGCAGAAGCTCGTCTCCCGGCGACAGGTATGCCAGGCCCAACAGGTGGATGATCTCATCGGAGCCGTTCCCGAACGCGAGCCGATCGGGGTCCGCACCCAGGTGTTCGGCAAGGGCGTGCCTCAGGTCGTGACACGACCCTTCAGGATAGAGGTGGGAGTCCCACACGGCCCGCTCTACCGCCGCGATCGCTTTCTGCGACGGGCCGAGCGCGTTCTCGTTAGACGCAAGCTTGACGACATCCTCGATCCCGAGCTCACGCTTCACTTCGGCAATGGGCTTGCCCGGATGGTAGGGAGTCAGGCTCGCGACGTGATCTGCGACGTCTGGTGGCGGAACTCTACGGAGATGCATGTGTTTCCTGTCGTCGTTGGGGTGACTGGAGTTTACCCCAGCCCCGCCTTGCGGGCCCGGGAGGGACGGGCGAGAGCTTTGACACCTTGGGCGCTACACGCTATACTGCCCATGTTGCGGAGAGGTGTCCGAGTGGTTGAAGGAACCCGTCTTGAAAACGGGCAGGCGATGAGCCTCGCGGGTTCGAATCCCGCCCTCTCCGCTTCCTGGCTTCCGCGCAGATCACGCCAATGACCCTTGTCACCCTGTTCTTCTTTGCCCACCAGCCGGATCGCCTGCTTCCCTACGAGCGCAGGAACCCGGCCTTGCGCCCCGAGAAGGGGTCGCTTCACGCCCGGTACTTCGACGACACGCTCAACGAAGAGGTGTTCCACAAGGTAGCCGACAAGTGCTACAGGCCGGCGACCGGGCTGCTCGGGGATCTGGTGCAGAGCCGTTCCAGCTTCCCGAAGCCGCTCAAACTCGCCTTTGGCCTCTCCGGGACTCTCATCGAGCAGATGGAGCGGTTCGGGCCGGACGTCCTGGACCTCTTCCGTTCCCTCGGCCGAACCGGCCTCGTCGAGTTCACGGGTGAGACCTACTACCACTCGCTGGCGGGGCTGTTCGACGCCGAAAGAACGGAGTTCCGCGCGCAGGCGCAGCAGCATGCCGACAGGATCGAGGCCCTCTTTGGCGTGCGTCCCAGCGTATTCAGGAACACCGAGTGCCTCTACAACGACAGCATCGCCGCCGCCGTACGGGACATGGGCTACCTGGGGATCTTGACGGAGGGCGCCGACGCACTCCTCGCGCAGGTCGGGTCGCCTGACTTCGTGTATGCGGCGCCCTGCGGCCTGCCCGTGGTACTGCGCAACTACAGGCTGTCCGACGACGTGGGCTACCGGTTCAGCAACCGGGACTGGGACGGCTGGCCGCTCCGAGCGGACCAGTTCGCGCAGTGGATGGCGTCGAACACGGATATGCACGTCCTGCTGGCGCTGGACTATGAAGCGATCGGTGAGCACATGTGGGAGGACACCGGCATCTTCGAGTTTCTGAAGGCTCTGCCGGAGGAAATGGCCCGCTACCCACAGCTCGAGTTCGCGACGCCGACGGAGGCGATACGACGGCTACCCGTCAGGGCTTCCATCCACGTTGACGACTTCGCGACGGTCTCATGGGCCGACCAGGAGCGGGACACATCCGCCTGGCTGGGGAACGAGATGCAGCGCCACTGCTACGAAGCGATGCGCCGGATGGAGACCGAGGTCAAGCAGACCGGCGACCCCGAGGTTATGGACTGCTGGCGGCGGATGCTGACCTCGGATCACCTGTACTACATGGCGACGAAGTCGCTGAGCGACCAGGACGTCCACCGGTACTTCAGCGCCTACGGCTCCGTGTTCGAGGCGTTCGTGCGCCTGTCAACCGCGCTTACTGACCTGCGATACGTGGCGGCGGGGCGAGGAGCTGCCTGACTCTCAGCTCTGGGGTGCGGCAACGGCAGCAGCGATGACGTCCGCAGCGAACTGCTCGTCTGCGTCGGATGGAAGCAGTCCGCCCAGAGGCGACTCAGCCAGTTCGTAGGTCGTCCAGACGGGCAGCGGCCAGGACCGTCCGTCGGGCGGCGCGCCTACCGTCTGAAGGCGTCGCGCGGTCTCTCCGCCCGGATCAACCGACTCAAGCAGTTCGAGGACCTGGTTCACTCTGGCCAGGTAGTAGCCGCTGTCCTCCGCGTCGTGTCCGCGACACGCGGCCGCCAGCTTGCCCGATTCCGCCAGCAGCCTCGCCCCCAGGGTTTCGAGCGCCGCGCGCAGCCTCTGGCGATCCGTATCGTGGGTTTCCGGAGCCACGGGCGCCTGGCCTGCGGGCGTGTCGTGGGCCTCCGCAGCCGTGTCCTCGTCCGCGGGCTCGACCGTCGAAACCCCCTGGATCAGCGCGTCGAAGTCGAAGCTGCGCGCGCCGCGCCGAAGGCGCTCGCGCAGGTTCTGGCCCTTATCCTGCCGCACGGAGCAGTACCTCCTCGGCCAGGGCCTCGTAGTTCTGCGCTCCCGACGCTCGCCGATCGAATAGGATGATCGGTAGGCCCTCCACCTCGGATTCTGACACCCGGACATTCTTGTAGATGACGGTCTCGAACACCTTCTCCCCAAACCGCTCGCGGATCTCGGCCGCGATGGTTGCATGAAGACGGGTGCCTCGCTCGAACATCGTCAGCAGCACGCCGAAGAGCTCGACCTTGAACCGAAGGCTCCTCGTAAGGGACACGATCATCTTGTTCAGGGTGTCCATTCCGGCGAACGCGTAGAACTTCGGTTCGGTCGGTATGAGGAGGTCGGTGGCCGCCACGATGGCGTTCTGGGTGAGAGTCCCCAAAGAAGGGGGGCAGTCTATGAGGACCCAGTCGAACTCCTGTTCCTCGAGGAGCGTTTCCAGCGCGTTGCGGAGCCGGTACGCCTTGTCGGCATGGGGAAGCAGCAACGCCTCGGTCTGGGCCAGATCGAGGTGCCCGGGCGCCAGATACAGGGGCAGGTCCGCGATCGGGTGCAGCACCGACGCGAGGGGACTCTCGTCAGGGTCCAGCAACACCGTGTGCAGGGAGGCATCCAACTCGTACCACGGCACGCCTACCCCAACCGTGAGATTGGCCTGCGGGTCAAGGTCCAGCAGGAGCGTACGCTTGCCCCGCTCCGCCAGGCACGCCCCGAGGTTGGCAACCGTGGTGGTCTTGGCGACCCCGCCCTTCTGATTGACGACGGCAACGACCTTCACAAGGAGCCGCCGGGCCTGCTGTGCGCCTCATCGTCCGGAGCGAGGGCGAGCTTGGAGGCGTGGACGATCAGGTATCCGAGCGGATTGTAAGTCGTACGGGGCTTGAGTGCTACGACCATCGGGTCTGTCGGTGACCTGCCTGCCACAGTGAAAACGCCGTTCCTCAAGTCATCAAGGAAGAGCATGTACTCCTGCGACTTGTACAGGTCGGTCTGCACCCTCAACTTCGTCAACTCCACCATCGCCTTCCATAGAGGCGACGACGGGTCAACCGCCCGCTCCGGGGGTCTGAACTGGACCGTGTCGCCCGCGCAGAACGGGTTGGCCCATACGTCACCAATCGGACACCAGTCGGTCGTGTCGCTATCGGTGATCGTGGGTACGCCCAGACTGCGGCCCTTGGGTCCCTCCTTGATGGGATACAGAGCGCCTCGCACCTCCCCTTGAGCAGCGCGGAGCGCGAGGCCGAGCAATGAGCCGTCCCCAGGTTTCTCGCCCGCAGATGCGAACACGGTCCCGTCGGCGTTGTGCCTCAGTACCCCGACGAAGGCATAGGCAACAGGTCCTACGGTGCGCAGCCACCGGCGGGCTTCCTCGAACGCCTCCCCTGGTCCGGCGTCGGCCGGCCATTCCAGGATGGCGCTTTCCGGTCCCCTGTCGGCGTGGTAGGCGACTACCGACGGACGAACCCCGCCCGTGCGGACCAACGCGCCAGTCGCACCGACGTCGAGCAGCGTGAACTCGGTCTCGAACGGAAACTGTGGCGCAGACAAGGCCTTCGTTGCTCCGGGTCTCCGCCTGGGCGCCCAGACGGTCACTAGCCGTGCGAGGGACGACGGCCCTTCGCAGGATGCGCCATTTTATAACGCAGCCCTGAGCCCTGTCAAGCGAGCGGTCGGCGCGGCCTGGACGCCGCGACCCGGTCTTCCGGCGCGCTCCCAAGCCGGTTTGACGCTCGATCCTGGGCATGGGTATACTCCGGCGCGTGCGGCTCGGGGGACATGTTCGCCCGTGCGCGGATCGGCGTGCCATCAGCATACGCAGCGCCTCAGGACTACTTGTGAATGACCGCATTCCTTCGACGCGTCTTCGACAGCAACGAACGAGACCTCGCCCGTTACCGCACTGCCGTAGAGCGAGTGAACGAGCTCGAGTCCGATATTGTGACGCTGACGGACTCTCAGCTCAGGGACAAGACGGACCAGTTCCGTGAGCATGTGCAGTCCGAGTGGCGCGCTCGCCTCGAGGCGATGGAGCGGGACGGCGTCCTCGAGTCCGAGCGCAAGGACCGCACGCGCAGGTGCCTGGACGAAGTGCTGGACGCGATACTGCCCGAGGTCTTCGCGGTCGTTCGAGAGGCCGCCCGCCGAACGCTGGGGCAGCGCCACTACGATGTGCAGTTGGTCGGCGGCATGGTCGCGCACGACGGCAGGGTCGCGGAGCTCAAGACCGGTGAGGGCAAGACCCTCATGGCGACGCTGCCTCTCTACCTGAACGCGCTCGCCGGCCGAGGCGCCCACCTCGTTACAGCCAACGACTACCTGTCTAAGGTTGGCGCTGTCTGGATGGGTCCCGTATACCATCTGCTGGGTATGTCGGTGGGCATCATCCAGGGCCAGAGTCCCGAAACGGGCGACGAGGGCGGTAGCTTCATCTACGATCCAGACTACGAGGACCCGGATCCTCGCTACACCTACTGCCGCCGCATCACCCGCCGTGAGGCATATGCGTGCGACGTCACCTACGGAACGAACAACGAGTTCGGCTTCGACTATCTGCGCGACAACATGGCGTTCCACCGGGACGAGCTCGTCATGCGCGACTTGCACTACGCGATCGTGGACGAAGTGGACAGCATTCTGGTGGACGAGGCCCGCACCCCGCTCATCATCTCTGGCTTCGTGGAACAGGACACCAGTCTCTACTACAAGGTGGATCGAGTGATCCGTCAACTGAGGCGTGGCAAGGACGCCACGACCCAGGCCGAGCGCGACGACCCCGACCACGACCGTAACAACCCCAACATTCACTATCTGGTAGACGAGAAGCAGAAGACCGTGTCGCCCACCGATGCCGGCGTCGCCAAAATCGAACTGATGCTGGGCGTGCGCAACCTGGCCGATGACCCGCAGATGATGCACTACGTGACTGCCGCGATGAAGGCGCAGGCGCTGTTCAAGAAGGACATAGACTACGTCGTCCGCGACGGCGAGATCATCATCGTAGACGAGTTCACGGGCCGCCTGATGTTCGGGCGCCGCTACTCCGACGGACTGCACCAGGCCATCGAGGCGAAGGAAGACGTCGAGATCAAGCACGAGTCGCAGACGCTCGCGACCATCACGTTCCAGAACCTCTTCCGGCTCTA
>Ga0172375_10009014_pt1 | contig 13260 bp, 9 predicted proteins | sample LakKiv1m_FD_114537 | JGI IMG/M metagenome (GOLD analysis project Ga0172375, IMG submission 114537) | Freshwater microbial communities from Kabuno Bay, South-Kivu, Congo - kab_092012_11.1m | ecosystem: Environmental > Aquatic > Freshwater > Lake | place: Democratic Republic of the Congo...
AGCCGGAGTCCAGTCTTGGCGCTGCGATTAAAGCTGGATTCCGACTTTCGTCGGAATGACAAATCGGGTGTTTGGATTTGCAGTGTTGATTATCGTTACCCACACAAAATAGCGAAGAACCGAAAAATTAAAAATTAGAAACGCATTTCCGGGGAATTTTTACGATTTTTTTCTGATTTGCCTTCGGTGACGCGGTCGGATTCGCCTTCTAACATCATCTGTTCCATTCCGCCTTCGATATTGTTATCATAAATTGTGTGCAGTACCATATACATCTTCATCTGGTATTTGGGATCGGCGTTCAGCAGTTCCCGGGTCAATTCCAAAAATTCGTCTTCATTCATCTTTTGTTGGTATCCGGTGAGTTTTATCAACGGTTCGCCGTCCTGAGTCAACACATTTCCCGGCTGGCCGAAGAAATATCCTATACCAAATACCACCGCTATCACTGCCGCTGCTGCGGCAATTTTCCAAATTGTGCGGGTAAAAGGAACAACCAAAGGCTGGGATTTCTCCGCTGCGGCGGTCTTTTCCAGATTCCTCCAGATATAAGAGGGGACCTCTTTCACTGTATATTCCGCCTCCACCTTCTCCTGCATCTTGTGAAATACTTCAAACTGCCGTCGGCAGTCTCCGCATTCCGTCAAATGCTTCACCGTATCCGCCAATTCCATCCCCTTCAATTCTCCGTCCAGCATAGTGGAAAGGTTGATCTGATATTGTTCACATTCCGGTTTCATTTTTATCTCCGAACCTTTTTGAGCTTTTAGCTTTGAGCTTTAAGCTTTTAACTTGCTTTTAACGAAACTCCTGCAGCGCTTCCGCCGCCATTTTCCGCGCCCGGAAAATGTTGGTCTTGACCATCGAACTCGACCATCCGGTGATTTCCTCGATTTCCTGGTAAGGCAGCTTCAATACTACTCCCAGATTGAAAGCTGTTCGGTAAGCCTCCTGCATATTTTCCAAAGTCTTTTCCAATCTGGACCTAAAGTCGCTATCCATCGCCGTTTTTTCCGGATTGGGATTTCCATCCGCCACTACTTCCATCAGCGTTTCCGCTTCGGCTTTTACGGTTATTTTACTGCGGCTGCTCATCTTTTTCAGATTGTCCAGACATAAGTTACGGGCGATGGCGATCAGCCAGGATTTTATCTTGGCGGTCTCCCGCACACCTGATTTAGCGCCCATCGCTTTGATAAAGGTTTCCTGTAAAAGATCTTCGGCTTCTTCCCGATTGCGGGTCATTCCCAAGAGGAATCGGAAGACCGCCTGGCTATGTTCACGGTAGACTTCTTTCCAGTCTACTACCGGAGGGGAATCGTTTTCCTGCCTATGGAATAGTTTTACGACCATATTACCCTTTTCGTTAATAAAGACTGGATTGACTGCATTAAAGTTACACTATCGCCGGAAAAATTCAAAATATTCCGTGAATTCACTGTGAGCATTATACCGGTTCCGATTAATATTTTCCGATTGTAGGGACAGAATACTGAGCCTGTCTCAGAATGTACCCCGGACTTGTCATTCCCGCGAAAGCGGGAATCCAGCTCTTTGTAAATTAAAGACATAGAGATTCCCGCTTACGCGGGAATGACGGATTTCGGGGCATTTTATTAATTGTGGGACATGCTCACTGTTCTGTCCCTACCTAAATATGCGAAAAGACTTTTTAGGAACGGTATACTGCAATGTACGCAAAATGAGGGAGGATTGACAGAAAGCGCAAATTGACACCAATAATGCGCGTTTTTTAAACTTTTCGGTTTTTTACCTCTAGTACTCTATATAGATCAATGATGAAGAAGATGATAGTACTCATCATCATCATCATCTAAATCCGCCGCGAGGAGCGATTTTTTTATCTTTTCGACGCAAAAACTGGTCGCCGCGGCGTATTTTTTGGTCTCTGCGGAATTTCCGTAAAGAAATTTCCGCTTTTTATAAATCCTTTTTGACAATCCTTTTATTCAGGTTTTTTGATTTTTCTCTAAGAAAGCATTATTTTACTTATAGGGAGGAGAATTTTATTACCTTTTCTTCTATCATCAAACAATCTGGAACAATAAAATGCAAATAAAATCCGATAACTCATTCGGCTGTAAAGCGGTTTTATTCGATAAGATCGCTTATTACAGTTTGGAGAAATTGGGGAAGAGTCAGCATCTCGATATGGACAATTTGCCTTTCTCCATAAAAATTTTATTAGAATCGGCTTTGCACAGTGAAAATGGGCGCGAAGTCACCGCCGCAGATATTTTCCGCCTTGCTTCCTACAATCCTAAGGATCCGGTTTCGGAAGAAATCCCCTTCTGCCCGGCGCGGGTGTTGATGCAGGATTTCACCGGCGTTCCGGCGGTGGTGGATTTAGCGGCGCTGCGGAGCGCTCTTGCCCGCCAAGGAGGCGATCCGGCTAAAATCAATCCGGTTATCCCTGTCGATTTAATCATCGACCACAGCATTCAAGTGGATTATTTCGGAATGCCGGAAGCTTTGCGGTTGAATTCGGAAATCGAATTCCAGCGCAATAAAGAGCGCTACGAATTCCTGCATTGGGGGCAGAAAACCTTCGATAACTTCACGGTCGTTCCCCCCGCCAGCGGCATCTGCCATCAAGTCAATCTGGAATACTTAGGGAAAGTAGTGCAGTTAAGCGGCGATGACAGTGAAAAAACCGCTTACACCGATACTTTGGTGGGGACTGATTCGCATACTCCGATGATAAACGGTTTGGGCATCATAGGCTGGGGAGTCGGCGGCATCGAAGCTGAAGCGGCGATGCTGGGGCAGCCGCTGTATATGCTGACTCCTGAAGTCATCGGTTTCCGCCTTACCGGCAAATTACAGCCGGGCATAACCGCCACCGATTTGGTGTTGACCGTGACTCAGATATTGCGGAAAAAGGGAGTAGTCGGTAAATTTGTGGAGTTTTTCGGGCAGGGATTGTCCAATATGCCGGTTCCTGACCGGGCGACTATCGCCAATATGGCGCCGGAATACGGCGCGACCATCGGCTATTTCCCGGTGGATCACCGCACATTGGAATATTTGCGGCAGACCGGCCGCAGCGCGGAATTAATCGAACTGGTGGAAAGATATTGCCAGACGCAAGGCATCTTCCGCACTGATAGCACACCCGATCCGCAGTTTAAAGACATTGTGGAATTGGATTTATCCACAGTTGAAGCGTCGATCGCCGGACCTAAACGCCCGCAAGACCGTTCATCTCTTAGGCAGCTGCCGAAAACTTTCCGTGAAAGTCTGACCGCGCCGGTGAAACAGCAAGGCTTTGGGCTGGAGATTGCTCAAGTCGAGGCGCAATCCGAAGTCGAATACCCTGATGGTTCCAAGGGTACAATTCATAATGGCGATGTCTTGATTTCCGCCATCACCTCCTGTACTAACACCAGCAATCCTTCGGTGATGATTGCCGCCGGATTATTGGCGAAAAAAGCAGTGGAAGCCGGGCTGACGGTAAAACCTTATGTCAAGACCAGTTTAGCGCCGGGGTCGAAAGTAGTGACCGATTATTTGACTAAGACCGGATTATTGCCCTATCTGGAGAAACTGGGATTCCATATCGTGGGTTACGGCTGTACTACTTGTATCGGCAACAGCGGGCCATTGCCGAAACATCTGCAGGAAGCGGTGGAAAAGGGCGGTTTGATTACAGCTGCGGTTTTATCCGGCAACCGCAATTTCAGCGGACGCATCAATCCGCATACTAAGGCGTCCTTCCTGATGTCGCCGCCGCTGGTGGTGGCGTTAGCTTTGGCCGGGAGAATAACTATCGATTTGACAAGCGAACCTTTAGGATATAGTACTTTGGGGAAAGCGGTCTTTCTGAAAGATATTTGGCCCGCCGATGCGGAAATCGCCGCTAATTTGAATATAGCTCTGGACGCGGAAGCGTTCCACCGGGAATATGAGAGCATTTTGACTTCCAATCCTACTTGGAACGCAGTGGAAAGCAAGGAAAGCGAGATTTACCAGTGGGATGAAAACAGCGATTACATCCGGGAACCGACCTTTTTTACCAGCCTGCCGGTGGACATCCCGCCGATCCGGCCGGTCATAAACGCTCGGGTATTAGTCAAAGCCGGCGATAGTATCACTACCGACCATATCAGTCCGGCGGGGAACATTGCTGTCGATAGTTCCGCCGGAAATTATTTGATCAGCCGGGGTATAGAACCTAAAGATTTCAACTCCTATGGCAGCCGCCGGGGCAACGACCAAGTAATGACCCGGGGAACTTTCGCCAATATCACTTTCCGCAATCAACTTGCCGGAGGCAAAGACGGAGGGTGGACAACTTATCTTCCCACTGGAGAAATAATGTCCATCTATGACGCCTCGCGTAAATATATTGCTGCTGAGATTCCCACTATCGTACTAGCGGGATACGATTACGGAATGGGATCTTCGCGGGATTGGGCGGCGAAAGGGACATTTTTACTGGGAATAAAAGCGGTCATCGCGGTATCGTTCGAAAGGATACACCGCAGTAATTTAGTGGGAATGGGGGTATTGCCTTTACAGTTTAAACCGGGCGAAAATGCTGACTATTTAAAATTGACTGGAAACGAGATTTTTAATATATTTATCGATGACAAGATCGAATCTAAACAGAAAATACAAGTGGAGGCAATTTCTGAATCCGGCGAAAAAAAGACTATCATAGTGGTTTGCAGATTGGATTCACCGGTGGAAATCGATTACTACCGGCAAGGAGGAATTTTACAGGCGGAGCTCAGAAAAACGATAAAAGATAGGAATTCGGATTTAGGAACTCGAAGTTAGGGATTCGGAAGGACAATAGTGTTACAAAGTGCGGGGATTATACGGCTCAATGGATTTTTAAAGGGGCGAAGCATTTTTCCCGGATTTTAGTCAATTCCATTATTCACTTAAAAATGCTTCCCCCTACCCGAATACCCAAATCGACAGTCTATTTCAAGATAAATATGAACAGAGATAAAATATATCTGGTCTTGACCGGCGACATCAAAGGTTCGTCCCAGGTCGAAAACCGGCAGGGATTGACCAACAGCCTGCTGGATTTATGCGCGGCAGTGAACCGGTATTTTTCCGTCAATATCATTGCGCCGTTCAAAGTGGTTTCCGGCGATGGGATGCAGGGATTGCTGAAGACGGATACTAATATTATGCTGCTGGCGCATTATATCCGGGCGAAGATACATCCCTATTTTATGCGGCTGGGCTTTGGATTGGGGGAATTGTCCACCCAATTAAACGATGATGTGTCTTTGATGGACGGGAAATGCTTTCAGTATGCCGGGGAAGCAGTGGAATATTGTAAAGATAATGATCTTTGGGCGTATCTTAGAAGTGAGGAAGCGGATACTGATAAGAATTATGATGCTCTGTTTTTTTTACAACAGATGTATTATCAAAGACTTAATCCGCAGCAGAAAAAATTGGTCAGAGCCTATTTTGTGCTATTTGTCGAAGAGGGCGTGGTGAATCAATTAAAATTACAGGAAGTAGTTCGAATTCAACAAGCAAACATTAGCCGTACACTAAAAACCATTCGATTAAACTATTTTATCCGCCAGATTTTAACTTCATCGAAAATATAGAAATTATATCACTATAGTGATATAAATACCATATTATATCACTTAAATGATATACATTTTACCAATACCATATGTATTACTTAACGAATATTATTATCTTAGCTTTGGCAACTTTTTCCGCCTGGATTCCGGGTAAACAGATCACATCTTTAATGATGAAAATGATTTTTCGGCGAGCGGAAAAGATGCTTAAAGATAAGGATAGAAGGCTGACCACCAGTCCTTTGTATTACAGCCAATTAAGCGCATATATTGGAATTCTGGAGCGGATAATTATTGTATGGCTGGTGATGATGGAGGCGATACCTGCGGTTACCTTTTTGATAATTCTAAAATCAGCCGCCCGCTACCATGATTATTTATCGAAAAATGACGCCGATGCAGCTGTATTCATTATCGGTACTTTATGCAGTTTCATCATCGGTATTGCTTTGGGAGTGGGTTGGAAAGAAGTTTTATATGCGGCAATAGAAATGAGTTATTAATTATTCAGTCTCATTCAATCCAACCGCCTACGGCGGTTTCATCAAATTATCAAAATTAATACCAAATGCGAGGTTCAAAATGCGGCAAACGATGTCTGTTCTCGTATCGCTGTTGATTACTTTAACAGTGAACAGTTTCTGCGCAAACCACGATAATCACGATGCTGCGCAAGGAGTGGAAGTCACTAAAATGGAAGGCGGCGGAACCGATGATATGTGGGATATTATGTATACCTACACTTTTATGGACAATGCCAATGGCATCACTTTCGACGGCAATTATTTATGGGTATCTTATCGGGGAGTGGATAATGCTTATATCGCCTTATGCCAACCGTTTACCGGGCAAGTTATCTCCAGTTTCCCCACCGGGGTGGCTTCGACTTGGGGATTGCGGGATTTGTCCACTGACGGGAATTATGTTTACGGCGGTTATGAAGGAGGATTGGCGAAGTACGATATTGTGACTCATCAATTGGTGGGGACGATTCCCTGCGGATTTCCCCGGGCCAATGCTTATGATCCCATCAATGGGCATTTCTATATCGGGAATTACGCCAGTACCTGCTATGAGATAACCAGCACTGGAACTATTATCCGGCAATGGAGTCCGTCGCCGCTAACGGCTGTTACCGGGATGGCTTTCGATTTCAATCAAGAGTATCTTTATCTTTCCGACCAGACGAATCCGGTATCGGGCTGCAACATTTGGCAAGTCGAACCCTCGACTATGACATATACCGGATGGCATATTACTTTGGCAATCCCCGGCCAAGTGGGCGGGATGGCGATGGGATTGGATTATCCGATGGATCCATTGGGGCTGCCGGTGATGCTGGCAATGTCGAATGGAAATATAGAAATGGCGGTGGCGGTGCAAATGTGTGTAGAGAATCCTTTGCAAATCGCCACCACCGTTTCAACTGCCGGAACCATCACTATTCCCACGGGCGGAGGCAGCTTCCAATATACCGTTACCATTAATAACAATGAGGTTTCTCCTGAAGATGTAGATCTGTGGGTCAAGTTAGTAACGCCCACCGGAGCGCAAATGGATACGGTGTTAGGGCCTGTCTCACTTAGTTTAAGTGCGGGAGGCAGTATTACCCGGCCAAGAGAGCAATATGTTTCGGGAAGGTTGGCCCCCGGGAATTATTCCTATGTGTTGTTTACCGGGACCGCCGGATTAATGTGGTGGGATGCGGATACGATATTATTCACCAAGCTGGCGGACGACGGCATTACTTGCGGGGAAAGTGTGAACGATATCGCAGCCGCTGTGCAGGAGAAGCACAATGAAATTACCATTTCCCCCAATCCCTGCAATATGAAAGCGGTGATTAGTTTCAATTTGCAGGAAGCGATGGAGATAAAAGCAGCGGTTTACGATATAACCGGGCGGGAAATCCGGCAGCTATTCAGCGGCTGGAGGTCAGCCGGAGAAAACAGCATAGATTTTGCAGGGGATAATTCAGCCAGCGGAATGTATTTTGTGCGGGTGTCGGGAAAAGGGATGGAGGCGGTGGAACGGGTGGTATTGCTAAAGTAAAACTGAAATGTGAAATAAAGCAAAGATGGCTTGTAGGGGCGGCGTTTCGCCGCCCGGCGAAGACCCAAAGATGTGGTGTCCGGTGTCCTCACCTGACACACTTAATGCGCCGTAAACAGGCTGTCAAAAAACTTCCCAAAACCGTCATTCCCGCGAAAGCGGGAATCCTAAAGTACTTATTATAATGACACATACAATATTCATAATATTGTATGTGTTACGATTTTTTCTATTCTTAGACAGGCTGGTAAAGTCCCAATACTTTGCGGCGGCCCAGATCCGAGGATTTTTTGTAGTAGGGGTTCGATATATCGAACCCCTGCGAAACAAGTTGCGTGTGTGTAGGGACGCAAAATTTTGCGTCCCTGCGATAAAAATCCCCCCTTTAATTCCCCCCTTTAAAAAAGGGGGGAAAGAAGCAAACAATCGGCATTGTCATATGTTTCCCAAAAAGTGGTGTCGACCCTCTGTGGTCGACACCAATTGCTGGTAATATTGAAACATGCTGTCAACCGCAGAGTGTTGGCTTTTTATATATAACGATAATATATTCAATATCATATAGTCAAAGGAGACCCTATCGAATGTACACCACCCTCAAAACCGCCCTCATCAACGAATTAGCGGAAATTAAAAAAGCCGGGCTTTACAAAAATGAGCGAGTCATTGAATCGGAACAAGGGGCGGAAATCATTGTCAAGGGTAAAAAAGCGCTGAACTTCTGCGCCAACAATTATTTGGGATTGTCAGGCGCGTCTTGGCTGCGCGAAGCCGCCATCAGAGCGCTGAAAGAGCGGGGTTATGGAATGTCCTCAGTCAGGTTCATCTGCGGAACTCAGGACATTCACAAAGAACTGGAACGCAAAGTGTCGAATTTTTTGGGGATGGAGGATACGATTTTATACGCTGCCTGTTTCGACGCCAACGGCGGGGTGTTCGAAGCATTTATGGATCAGGAATGCGCTATCATTACCGATGCGCTGAACCACGCTTCGATTATCGATGGCATCCGTTTGAGCAAAGCCGCCCGCTATATTTACAAACACGGCGATATGGCGGATTTGGCGGAAGTTCTTAGCAAACCGGAAGTGCGAAACGCCAAATACCGGATGATTGTCACCGACGGGGTGTTTTCGATGGACGGAGATATCGCCAAACTGCCGGATATTTGTGCGCTGGCGGAACAGTTCAATTGCCTGTTAATGGTGGATGACAGCCACGCTTCCGGATTTATGGGTAAGACCGGGCGGGGGACTCACGAACACCATAATGTGATGGGGCGGGTGGACATCATCACCACCACTTTCGGCAAAGCTTTAGGCGGCGCGTCGGGCGGATGCATTTCCGGCCCCAAAGAGGTGATAGAGTTTTACCGGCAGAAATCCCGGCCTTATCTGTTTTCCAATACTTTACCTCCGGTGGTGGTAGGCGCTACCATTGCCGTGTTAGACCATATTTCCGAAACAACTTTCCTGCGGGATAAATTGGAAACTAACACCCAATATTTCCGGCAGAAAATGACCGATGCCGGATTCGATATCCGACCCGGAGTGCATCCCATTGTCCCAATTATGTTCGGGCAGTTCGACAACGATGCGTTGTTAGCCACTTCTATGGCCGACAAATTATTGGAGGAAGGAATTTATGTTATAGGATTTTCTTTCCCGGTGGTGCCGAAAGGCAAATCACGCATCCGGGTGCAGATTTCCGCCGGTCATGAAATGCGGCATTTGGACAAAGCGATTGCCGCGTTTACTAAGATTGGGAAAGAATTGAAAGTGATTTAAGAGCAGGGATTGGGGATTAGTGATTAGTGAAAAGCAAAAGCAAAGAAAAAGCAAAAGCGTTCACCACAGAAGCACCGGGAACACAGAGATTCACAGAGAAAATCATATGTTTCACAGTAATGAAGTAATTAAGTGATATTGGTAGTTACTTCAGGCTCTTCGCTGTTTTGTATGGGTAACTATTTTTTACAGCTTATATCAGTAACATTTTAATAACCATTGGTAGGCGGGGGGCTCGTCCCCCCGCGCGATTTGTCGGGGGACAAGCCCCCGACCTACCATTTCTGACCACTGACGACTATTTACAGGATAAACCCACATGCGCCTGACGGCGCACAACGAAGGATGAAAATAGCTTCTCTGTCAGGTCACGCTTTGTTTCACAGAGCTAAGACCTGACAGGACGAAGTTGGCTGTCAGGCGGGGGCGCCTGACAGCACAGTTTTCCTTTCGACTTGCAGACTTGTTGACTTGCAGACTTGTAGACTTATTTTCAGGATAATAATGACATTTGACATATTACTAAGAAAGCTTCGATTCGGCTCAAAGATGATGCACCGGGAATTGCGGCGGCTGCTTAAGGGAAAACTCTATTTTGTGGCGATGGATATCACCGATAAATGCAATCTGCAATGCGTTCATTGTTACGCCAAATACAGTTATATCGGAATAACCGATCCGCAATGGGAGCCGCTGGCAGTCTGGGAAGAAAGGTTCAAACAGTTTGTGCAGGAAGGCATTATCGGCGTAGGATTAGTCGGTGGAGAACCGACTTTACGGCTGGATGTATTAATGCTGGCGAACGAAATGTTTCCGGTAATCGGAGTGATTACTAACGGAACCATAAGAATTCCTCCGGAATTCAATCACTATATTTTTCTTTCGGTAGACGGTTTGGAGGAAACCAACGATCGGATTCGCGGTAAAGGCACTTTCCGGCAGGCGATGGATAATTACCGGGGCGATAAAAGGGTGATTATCAATATCACCACGATGAAAGAGAATTATCTGGAGGTGGAGAGTTTGATCCGGGCGGCGAGGGAAAATGGTTTTCACGGATTAGTCTGCAATGTTTATACTCCGGTGCCGGGTTCGGACCCGGAAAAGACTTTGGCTAGGGAGGACCGGCATACCATCTTACGGGAATTGCGCCGTGTGAAAAAGCTCTATCCCAAGTTTTTCCTGATGAACGACCAAATGCTGGATTGGTACGAAGAGCCGGATCACTCGGATTATTGCCGCTGGGGCAGCCAGGCGTATCATTACGATGCTTATATGAAACCGCGGCGGTGTTTCGCCAATCTGGATTGCCGGAATTGCGGCTGCTTCGCCGGAGCGACTTTAAGTATTTTGAATTTCCGGAACTTATTGCTGCATCCGGTAGAAACTGTAAGAATATTAAAACTGTTGTGATTAATAAGTCTGCAAGTCGAGATAGTGTTCAAGTGAGCAAGTGTTCAAGTGAAAAGTAAAGCAGTGACAATAAATAATGGCGTACTTAACTTGAGACCTATTATTCAAATATCGTTTAGCTTCCAGAACCACATAAATCCGCTGCCGGATGTGGGATAGCCGGAAAAATCGAAATATTTTGTGAAAATTTTACTTTTTAGCTTAAACAGCAGGCTTAATTCTTGACAATTTGCGGAAAATCATTATATTTAAATCAAATAATCAAAATGTAAAACTTAACCGGAGGTAAGATGGACAGGAGGCAGATTAATCGCGTCCTAATAATTACCTTAGTATTATTAGGGATTTTTAGTTCCGTGGCGTTCTCACAGGATTTCGATCTGGTGCAGATAGCTTCCTATTACCAAAGCGGCGATTTGGGAGCAATATCCACTCAGGACGATTATGCCTTTATCGCCACACAGTATGGTTTTTTAATTCTGGATGTATCCGATCCCAGCGATCCGCAGGAAGTAGTTCATGTTCCGACTGACGGAATATGTACCAGCGTAACTCCTTTCGAAGATTTCGCTTTCGCCTGCGATTCGCAATACGGATTACTGGTGTTTGACATCAGCAATATCCATAATCCGGTTTTAGTTGGGTCGTTAGATCCGCCGGGTTCAATCAGGAAAGTCTGTCCGTTGAACAATGAACTGTTATATGTGACAGCCGAAGACTACGGATTGGACATCATCGATTACAGCGATCCATCCAATCTCTCGCTGGTGAATTACATTTATGTCGGGGGAACCGCCTACGATGCGGCGGTTTTAGATAACTGGCTGTATATCAGCATCGGGGTCGCCGGAATTGTGATTTACGATATATCTCAGCCGGAAGATCCGGAGTACAATTTTTACTGGAACACTTTTGGAGGTAACGCCCGGTCGATGTATTTATATCCCGACGGTCAAAACCTGCTGGTGGCTGATTTCAACAACGGGACGCATATTTTGGACTTGACTATCCCCAATATTCCCACCTGGGTGCAGACGATAACGGATTCAGCTCATGTGTGTATTACCACTTCCGGGATAGATCAATACGGTTATTGTTCTTATGCTGAAGCCGGAGTAGTCAGTTTCGATCTATTGGGGCAGGAATTAGATTACCTCCAAATCGGATGGAAGACCGGGCCTATTGGCACAGTAGGCGATTATGTCTATGCCAGCCGGGGCGATTCGGGATTGACCATCATCGACGCTATTCCGCCGGATAATCTGACAGTAGTCAATCAGCTGCAGGATCCATTCCGGCCGACAGTGATGGCCATTTTAGGCGATGTTATGTATCTGGGGGGAATGTCGGGCGGTTTTCAGGTTCTGGATATTGAAAATCCCAACAATCCGGTCTGCGTTAACACCTTGGAATCGACATGGCTGAACAACCTGGTGGTATCGGCGGATTCGAACTATTTGTATGCCAGCGACTTTTTCCTGGGGATTAAAGTATTCGACATCACCGACCCTTGGGCGCCGCAATTGCTTACTACAGTTGCCACAGCGCCGGATACCGGTTCGAATTTCCTGTTACTGCGAGGAACCTATTTATATGACGGGATCTGGGATTATGGCTTGAATATTTTCGATTTGTCGGATCCCGCATTACCGGTTTTAGTCTATCAGTCACCGGAACAAATACCTCTGTATGGAGTATTCGGCATTTCCGATGATTGGCAGAACCTCTACGCTACCTGTTATGACGAGGAAGAGTTCAAAGTCTATTCCTTTATCGGGCCTGATTCGGTAACTCTGGATTATGAGATTTGGGATCTATTCGAATGCCCCATTTCCATTGGAATTAAGGGTGATTTCGCTTATGTCAACGATAACGGCTCAAAGGTGTATGTCATCGATATTTCCAACTCGGCTTACATTTTCAAAGTCGATTCGCTGCAGGAAGGCACTACAGTAGGGCCAAGCTCATTCATCCTTGATAATTATATGGTGCAGTCCAAACATGATCAGGGATTCTGCATCTACGACATCAGCGATCCGACCGATGTGTTTAAAATCCCCGGCACCGATACGGAAACTCCGGGATTTGTGGGCGGCGGGATTATGAGGACAAGTGAAAACTTCACCGACAGCGTTCTGTATGTCGCTGATTATTACAGCCTACTGGTTTACGGAATGTACGGCAACGGAATTGAGGGAACTCCTCGGATTCATCCTTTGTATGACTATGCCCTGCTCTATCCGGCGTATCCCAATCCGTTCAACGCAGAAGCGGTGATTTCTTTTGAAGTGTTTAAGCCAGGGAAAGTAAAACTTTCGGTATATAATATCAATGGTGAAAAGATAACCACGCTGGCGGAGCAGTTTTATCAACCCGGCAATTACCGAGTGGATTTCTCCGGCAAGAGTTTTTCCAGCGGAGTG
>Ga0172375_10009015_pt1 | contig 13258 bp, 18 predicted proteins | sample LakKiv1m_FD_114537 | JGI IMG/M metagenome (GOLD analysis project Ga0172375, IMG submission 114537) | Freshwater microbial communities from Kabuno Bay, South-Kivu, Congo - kab_092012_11.1m | ecosystem: Environmental > Aquatic > Freshwater > Lake | place: Democratic Republic of the Congo...
AACTTGGACATATTAATGTTTGCATAAAAATTCACCATCTTAATTTTTATGATACTGTCATAAGTTTTGCTCATAAGGAAAAAACTTATTGACTGTGCATAAAAAAATCCTTTTCATTTTTTTCAATAATCACATCTTTAAGTTTATTTCTTTTTATTCTCGTCTTTATCCTTCATTAATTTAGCAATAATATTTGAGTTCTGCTCTTTGTACATCATTAATTCATCTATTTTTGAATTTATTTCATCTAGATCTGCAGAGCCTACTGACCCTGATGACTTGTTATATCTTTCTAATTCCATTAATCTTCTGTTAAAATCAGTTATAGAATCAGAATACTTATCACTATTCAAAGTTGTTGCAAATGTAGCTAATTTATTATCTACAACTAATCCTATCTTTGAGTCTAAATCTTTTATTGTATTTAATTTATCTAAAGCAGTCTTTAAATCTGTAACGTTAAGTTTACTTTGCAGATCCTGAGTAAATGAGTTTATTTTTGATGTTAAATAAGCATCAATTTTGTTTTTGCTAGCATTAACTAAACTGTCTAATATTTTGCCAGCTAAATTCATTGTTGAATTTGTTCTATTAGTAATATCTTCTAACTGAGCTTTGTATTGATCAAACAAACGAGTTAATTCCCTTGAACTGTCTCTTTTGAAATCATCCAATGTTGAATCTAAGCTTTCTTTTAAGTTACTTACTGTTTCTATTTGTTCTTTCAATGTTGTTTTCAAATCAATCATTGATTTATTTATTGCATCAATATCTTGTAATTTCTTTTCTGTGTTTGCATTTACACTCTGCAAATCTTTTACTGTTTTATCAATCTGATCTTTTACTTCTTTTAATTTAGATGAAATACTCATATCCATTTTACTTGCCAATAAAGTTCTTTGGGAATCAATAACTGCTTTCATTTTTGCAATTTCAACAGAAGTAATTTCAGAAATCTTTGTTTTTATTTCATTATCCAAATTATTTTGTTTTGCCTCGATATCATCTAATTTCTGAGTAATAATTGTTGTTACTCCTTCTTGCCAAACTCCTAAAGAAGTTTTATCTACTTCTTTTAAATCATTATCTTCTTCTGATTCTGCTTTCAATTCAGGAACATCTTCTTCTTGCTTTTTAGATTTATTTTCTTTTAAGGGCTTGTTCTTTTGTACTGAATCTAGCATTTCAATAGCATAATCATAATCTACGCCCGCATCAACTAAACTAGCCAATATCTCATCTTGAGGCATATTCAATTGAAGCATTTTCTTAATACTCTCAATTACAATCTCATCAGACATTTGTTTTACACCTTAACATATAATGTATAATATATTTATATTCTTTTCTTGTTTTTTATATTTATGGTTACAGAATTAGCTATTACATCAAGCATCTACAATCTATTTGCAAACTCAAATTCAGCAATCTTTAGTTTAAAACTATTGACAAACATACTTCCTGGAATGATTATTGCATACTTTGTTTTCTTTTGTTTATGGGAAAAGCGCTTTGCTCTTTTAGGTATAAGTTTAGTTGCAACAGCAATAGGCTTTGCATTAAAAGAGTTAATTACTTTGTTTTACCTGCGTGCTAGGCCCTACACCCTTTTGCAAGCTAATGTTGAAGCAAATCTAACACAAAACTCCTTTTATAGCACACATACTTATGTTGCTTTTCTTTTTGCATTCTTTGTTTTCTTTTTAACAGATAAACTATGGATAAGAATCATAGCAATTATTTTGGCAATATTAACTGCATTCACAAGATTAGCTTTGGCACAACATTATATAAGTGATATAATTGCAGGATTCTTAGTTGCATTGATAATTTATCTAATTGCAAAGAAAGTCTATGATAAATGGTTTGTAGAAAAAAATAATTAGAACAAAACTAATAATTTAGTAAATTCTTCAACAGATAATTTACAATCATTAATTATACTTTTCATAATTTTTGGATGTAAATTTTGTTTTGAATGATAAGGTACAGTTATTCTTGTACCATCATTATTTTTAAAAATCATGTGACTTCCGCTTTGACGAACTAATACAAAACCTAACTTCTCTATTGCTTTTATTACTTGACTAACATTTGCTCTTGGAAGCCTATCACTCATATGCTCACTTCAACACTTGCGAGGCTAAATGAATCTGTTATTGTTTTCTTAGATATTTCATCTTCTTGCATATCTTCTAAATGCAATTTAATAGCATCTTGGATATTTGCAATTGCTTCTTCATAAGTACTACCTTGTGAATAACAACCTTGTATTGTAGGGCAATATACAAAATAACCATCATTATCTTTTTCAACAACAACAAATAATTTATAATTCATAAAAAACCCTCAAGTTTAATTTCATCTTTTATCTTTATCATCATCTTCAGCAAATGTGTCTGCTGTGAAATGATATAAATTCAAAGGAGTTCTTCTCCATGATGCTTCTTGTAATCCTGCATCTGAGCACAAATGATCTAAGAAATCTTGCTTATCAGGATACATTTTCCACATAGTTGGCAAGAATACTTGTTTGTGCATTCCTTCTTTCAAAACTAAACCCATTTTAGAATTTAATTTTGCTAATAAATCATCAGGTCCAGAATATTCTAATTTCTTAGGATCGCTTAATAAAGATATTTCAACAATCAAACTAGGTAAATCATTCTTAACAACTTTTTTGTATTTATGTGAATACAAAGCAGCATTTACTGCAAATTCCTGAGCACTCACATATATTTCTTTGTTTGATTCAGTTATTCCTGCTTGAGATTTCAAATAACCATCTTGAACCAAAACAACAAATAAACCTCGCTTCTCAAAACAATCATCAGATAATTGAGTAAAATCAGGAACATAATTCCTATTTTCTAGTTTTGCTTCTATGCTTAATCTTGCTATTCTCAATAACTCTCTTTTTGTGTCTCTTGATACCATTTGTTTCCCCTCCACCGTACCCCTTTTTTTTGTTTGATTTTGATGTTTTCTTTGCCTTTGCAACAATTGACTCTAACATGTCTTTTTGTTTTGTTACTTTCTTAGGCTTTATTTTAAGCTTTGATTTTTTAGTTGATTTTTCTATCTTGTCCAAAACCTCTTGTTGTGGTTTTAAATCAACACTAGGTTTCTTCATCTTTAGAGTATTTAAATAATTAATGAATATAATTAAAAACACTAGCACAATTACTAAAACAATTAATACTAAAGCAATCAAAGTATAAAACATCATAATAATCACTATAAAATCTTGTGTATCTTAATATAATCGGAAAACTCAGTCCTCTTAATAATTCCTAAAACCTTCTTTGTACTAGGATCAACAACAGGTATGATTTCTAAATCTTTAGCTACCATATATTGCGCAACATATGCCAAATTCTCTCTTTCAGTGACATAATCAACAGGTTTTGCAACATTTCCTATTTTAGTTGTTGGCCAACTAGTCTTATTTATTTTAGATATTAATTCAACATCAACAACACCAAAACCATGTTCATATTTGATAACTGCATCAGGATTCATTGATTTTTTCATTTCTTTAAAACAATCAAATACATTTGTATCACTATCAAAAACTAATTCCATAGGCCCCATAAATGACTTAACAGATTTACCTTCCAATACACGAAGTATTTCGTATTCTCGCAGTTCTTTAACTGTAGTATAATATATGAATAATCCAATAAGAATAATTATAATATCCCAAAAGAAAAGTCCTGCAAAAACAACAATTATTGCAATAACCTTACTTAATACAGGAACAATCTTATTTGCAGAATATTGCCCAAATATTAAAGTCAAGAATGCTTTAACAAATCTTCCTCCATCCATAGGCATAGCCAAAATAAAAAGATTAAAGCAAAACAAAAGGAAAGATATCCAAAACATAAAAAACAAAGGATATTGTATTAATGCAAAATCCAAAGTTTGACTAGTCAAAGTGTTCTGAAGAATAATTGTTTCGGGCCAAAGAGTTTTGAAAACAAGTAAACCTAAAACAACAAAAAGGATCATTAACAAGAAATAAACCATTATTCCACAAAAAGCAAAAAGTAATTCTTGTTTTTCATTATCAAAATCTCGCCCAAAGAATTTTTTTGTTCCAAAAGGATAAATAATAAATTTTCTCAGTTTCATTGAAAATGCTTTTGCAATACCTATTTGAACTAAATCATGTAGAATAATAAAACCAATAAAACAAGCAAAAAGGAAAATTACAAAGAGACTTTTAGTATTATGAAAGAATATTAAACCTAAAAGAAGACCTAATGCAAAGAAAGCTAATGTTGAATCAATCTCTATTATTCCAAACTTCAAACTAAACTTAGGAGATACTAATTTATCCCAAATAGAAGTTTTGATTTTGGATAATAGAGACATAAAACAACCTTACAATGTTTCTAATTCTAGTCCTTTAGATGCTTTCAAAGCAATATTCAATATAAATGCAATTATGTATGCTAAAATGAAATATGCAATTGGCATTAATATAATCATTGCTACTGCAAATAATACCCAAGAACCCCAATTAACTAATTGTCCAAAATAACTTACACCAGTACTTAATTTGTATATCAAATCCCCTATAGTCATCAATATACCCATTATGAACCCGTACATAGCAAGTACTTTAGCAAAAGAAAAGTACTTTATTTTTGAAATGATAATTCCTGTCATTTCTAACCCTCCATGAAAAAACAAGCCTAAATATAATAGCCTTTGTATAAATATAATAATAAGGTATTTAAATATATTATCACTTTATATACTAAAGCAATAATTTCAAGAGTATTTTATTTGGTATAAGGGGTTTTTATGTCTTTATTTGGGAATGTATTCAAAAAACAAAAAAATGTAGCTGTTTTCGTTGATGGCCCAAACATGCTTAGAAAAGAGTTAAACATTGATTTAAAACAAATAAAAGACATTGTTAAACAATTTGGTAATATTAAAATAGGAAGAGTATTTCTTAATCAATTTGCACCAACAAAATTGTCTGAAGCTGTAGTTAATCAAGGTTTTGAAGTAGCTATATCTGTCGGGGATGTTGATGTAATGATGGCTGTAGATGCAGCAGTTACTGCTTTTAACAAAAATATTGATGTAATTTGTTTTGTTACAAGAGACTCTGATTTCATACCTGCTTTGCAAAAAGCAAAATCATTGGGTAAAGAAACAGTTGCTGTTTTAGTTGATGAATCAAGTGCGGCTGCATTGAAGAATAGTGCAGATTATATAGTTATACTAAATAAACAACCAAATAATTACAAAGGGAGACCATGAATATTCCTACAGGCAAACCCGTAATAAAAGGCATGGCACTAAAAAGCTTGAATTATCAAAATATGATTCAAGATTTGATTACTAAAAGATTTAATGGCTATGTTTGTTTAACAGTACAAGATAAATTTGGTTACGAAGATTCATTTATTGTTTTTGAAGATGGCATCATTTCAGGTGCATTTCATAGTTTTTTAGATAAATCAAAAGAAGATTTTGGAGATATTGCAATTAAATTATTTATGTCTTGTTTTGCCTCTGGAATTGGCACTTTAGATGTATTTGCATTAACTAAAGAACAAGCTGAATTAATACTAACTTTTAATGAAAAGATTAAAACTAACCCTATAAAAGAAGTTAAGTATTTAAATCAATTCGTGAATTCTAAATATAGAGAAAGTTTTTTTGATAGTAATAATAATGTAGAAACTAACAAATATGATTTATTCAAAAGCATAGGATTAGGAAACATAAACGTATAATAAAGTGAGACCATGACTGTTTTTAGAAAAATATCTAGATATATTCTTGGATTTGATAACACTGAGACATCAGACCAGGAAATTTTTATTAAAGATTTGTATTCTAGTCAAAAACATGCATTTAAAGAATTAGATAAAAGACATGTATCTGATTTTTTAGATTCTTTAACTAAAAAACATGATTTGCTTGAATTTAGTTTAGTTCAAAATAAACAGATATTATTATCTACAGAAAATTTTAGCAAAAAAGAAATAATGAAATATTTTGATTTTTTTGAAACTGTAAAGAATGATTTAAAAGAAAGAGTTGTTTTACTACACAATAATCCTTGGATAGGTATGTTTGAAAAAGAAAAATTTATTTTTGTAACTAAGAAAGATGTTAAATTAAGTGATGTTGAAATAAATGCAATAACACACGATGTTTTGAATTCAAGAGAGCTTTTTCTTGGCGAAAAAGAATTAAGTGAATTTGCAACAATCAGAACAAGAAATGGAATGTAATTATTTTTGGTGGTTAAAATGGACAGTCAATAAGTTTCTTCCTTTATGAGCGAAACTTATGACAGATCCAATAAAAATTGAATGAGGAATTTTTATGGTTAGAATAATAACTTTTGCATCAGGAAAAGGAGGAGTTGGCAAAACAACAATTGGTGCCAACTTGGGAATAGCATTAAAACAAATGAATGAAAAAGTTTTGTTGATTGATGCAGATGTAACTATGGCAAACCTAAGTTTAATATTAGGAATGGAATCTTCACCTATCACGATTAATGATGTTTTAAGAGGAGAAGCAAATATTGAAGATGTTATTTACAAAGGTCCAGGAAATGTTGATGTTATTCCAGCATCTCTTTCATTGCAGAATTTCCAAGCTTTGGATTTAAGTAGAATACCACAAATTGTTAAGAAATTATCTTATAATTATGATTTTATTATTTTAGATTGTGCTGCAGGTGTTGGAGAAGATACATTAGCTGCAATGGCTGCTGCAACTGAAGTTTTTATTGTTATTAATCCTTATTCATTATCAATTGCAGATGCTTTGAAAACAAAAATTATGGCACAGAAAATAAATGCTAAGCCAGTTGGTATTGTTGTAAATATGGTTGGACATTACAGAGGGGAAATAAAAGAAGAAGATATAGTTAAGATGATGGAACTACCAAGTTATGGCACAATACCATTTGATGAAGTAGTTAGAGAGAATTTTTATTATAAGCAGATTGTACCAATAATTATTAAAACACCAAATACTCCTGCAAGTTTAGCAATAAAAAATATTGCTGCAAGACTTTTGGGTAAAGAGATTTCTGAAATTAAAACAAGCTCAGGATTCTTTGGTTGGTTAAAAAGAATATTTGGAGGAAGTTAAAAATGACCCGAGTGTTCTTGCTATGCAAATTGCAAAGCAACGAGGATTCTTTTTCCGGGTTGGACTGCAAGCCGCTTTCTTCTTTTAAGAAAAAGGGGCTTATAGATATTTAAAAAATATTTTACGAGGTAGATTAATATGACAGAAACAAAACCATTCGATTTTTTAAATAACAGTATTAATAAAAACGTATTAATATTGATGAAAGGAAACTTAAGAGTTAGAGGAAAACTAAAAGCATTTGATGTTCATATGAATTTAGTATTAGAAGATGCAGAAAAATTAAATGAAGATGATTCAGTTGCTCAAAAATTCGGTAAAGCAATAATTAGAGGAGATACAATTATTTTAGTAAGCCCTTAGATTAATAAAAATAATATTAAATAAAAAGCAGGATTATTCCTGCTGTGCTTATGCACATCTAATTCTAGATAACTATTGTGTTTGATATTTATTAATATCTTCTTGTGTTAAACAAGCATATTTTGTAATATATTGAGCTGAAAATATTTTATATGGTGTTAACCCCGAACAACAAGCCTTATTTGTAAATGGTGGTTCAAAGATAGTACCTCTTTGATAACATTGTTGACAAACTTTAGTAGTTTTACTGCAAAATTCATTATTTAAACAATCGGAATCAGTAAAACAACCTGATAATTCTGAAAGCGTTTTAATTGGTAATTTATTGCTATAAATGTTACAATCTTTTTGAATATAATTCAAATTATAATCTTTTGCTTGTAAACTGATTTTATTCCAATCGTCTAATGCATTAACAATATTTGACATATTCCAGCAATAAGTATTTGTAGATAAATATAGTTTATTATTTTCTCGTTTTAACTCTATATTTGGTACAAAAAAATTAATTTTATATTTATCCATTATTGGTTTATCATAATTCTCTGAATTTACTACTATTTTTGCTTCATCTTTTGTTAATAATAAATCTTCTGGAGGAACAACTGCAAAATCAGCAAAATAATCTCCATGAATATATTTTTGAATTGTTGGTAAGTAAGTAACACCATGACCTGAAAAAGAAATATTCACCGCAGGTATATTCAAAGAACGCAATAAATCTTTAAATATTAATACTGGTTCATGACATCCAATAATTCGTTCATCAAAAATCCTTTTTAAAGAAATAGGATCAAATTTTAAACTACCATCATTATAAATCACACTTGCTTTATCATCTGTTCTTCCATCTCTATATTTATTCCAACCATAATCTGTATAAGCATGGAAGAAATTTTTTTCTTCCCATTTAATGAGTTCATAAATTGTATCTAATTGATTTGTTTTTTTAAATTTATTTGCGATTAAAAATAATTCTGTAACTGTACTTTCTGTAGGAAAATGATCTTGTTCAGAAGATATTTGATTTGAATTAATAGATATACTTGGAATTACTTGATTATTTAAGCCTTGTATCCAATACAAATTATTTATATCTTCTTTAGTATAATCCTTTAAAGACCATGGAACAACACAATTAATTTCTACCCATAAACTATGTGTTACTAAAATTATATAATTTCTTTCATAATATAAACCAGTAAAATTTGGCAAATTAGGGCCTAATGAATATTTTGATAGATTAGTAGTAAAAAATAATTCTTTCCACTCATTAGTAGTATATCCATTATAACCATTATTTAACAACATCAAAACAATATTATATGCTGTTATAGTTCCACCCCCATTTACATTATTAATTATCATATTTTGTAATGTGTGTTTTACATCAGACATAGAATTATAATCTAATACTTGTTGTGGAGTTAATTTTATTATATTATTATTGATTACTTTTGAATAATCTGGCTTATAGTTAACTATATTTTGATTAATTGTAGGTTTAGATTTAATTAAACTAGAATTTAGAGTAAACAAACCAGTTGCTTGACCAAAAACTAATATTGCCAAAGATAATAAGAGTCCTAAAGCAACAATCAAAAATATAACTTTCCTGTAATTCATATTATAATTAATCATAATACTATTTAAATCTTATCTTCATTTACCATTAACTATATATACTTATTTTATATGTATAATATAGATTTGGGTGCATATTATGTCATTTGATTTGAGTACTGAAGAAGTGATTGTTGGTAGAACTGACAGCGATATTAAAAAGTATGGTAAAAAAGGTACGGGATTCCTAGCAAAAGTTGTAATGAGTTCAGGAGAAAATCCAGTATTAGGTAGAAAGATTCTAGTTGATTTAGCAAGACCTCACGTAGTTCTGATTTGTGGAAAACGTGGTGGAGGAAAATGCTTAACAGGAAATACCGAAATCCTATTAGAAGATGGATCTAGTTGTAAAATTCAAGATTTGGCAAAAAATAAACAAAAAATAATTGCTTTAAACTCTAATTTGAAACTTGAAAAAGCTCAAAAGACAGAATTTTATGAAAGAACTGTAAATAAAATACTTAAAGTTAAATTAAGAACTGGTAAAGAAATAGAATTAACACCGGAACATCCATTATATACTATTAATGGCTGGCAAGAAACTCAAAAACTAAAGAAAGGGTCAAGAATTGCAGTTCCAAGAATAATTCCTTTTTATGGTAAAACTAAATTAGAAGAACATAAAGTAAAACTATTAGCATACTTAATTGCTGAAGGCCATACAATGAACAATAATGTATGGTTTACTAATACAGATAAAAAAATTATTAAAGAATATAAAAAATGCGTTTGTAAATTTGATAAAAGTCTATCTATAAAACCAATGGGTTTAACTTTAAGAACAGTAAATAATAATTACAAAAGAGAGATCCTAGTTAATTGTAGAACTGGTAACTTATTCAGTAAAGGAATTGAATTTACTGCTCAAAATAGTTTAAAACACTGGCTAAAAGATATTAATGCATTTGATAAATTGGCAAAAAATAAAGATATTCCAGAAATAGTATACAAATTGCCAAAAAAAGAATTGGCTTTATTTTTGAATAGATTATTTAGTTGTGATGGTTCAATTTACAAACATAGCGAATTCTATAGAATAGATTATTGTTCAGCATCAGAAAAACTAATTAAACAAGTACAAACTTTACTTTTAAGATTTGGAATAACTTCTATATTAAGAAACAAAAAAGTTAAATACAATGGAAAAACATTCAAAGCCTATGAATTAATTATATCTGGAGAATTTGTAAAAACATTTATTGAAGAAATTGGATTCTTTGGAGAAAAAGAAAAAAGGGCTAAAGATGCATTAAAGATTTCAAAGAAAATAAAATTCAATACTAATATTGACACAATCCCAAAAGAATTATGGGATAATTATAAATTTAAATCTTCTTGGACACAAATTGGAAAAATATTGAATTATAAAATCCCAAAAAGTGCAAGAGAATTAAAAAGATATTCTATGGGAAGAGATAAATTAGAAAAGATTGCAAAATTAGAAAAATCAAAATATTTAATGGATTTAGCTAAAAGTGATATTTTCTGGGACGAAATAACAGAAATAAAAGAAATTAAAAGAACAAAAAAAGTTTATGATATTGTTGTTCCAAAAAATCATAATTTTATTGCAAATGATATTATTGTTCATAACAGTTATTCAATGTCGGTATTCTTAGAAGGCTTCAACCAATTGCCTCCAGATATAAGAAACAGAATGGCAATTATAGTTATTGATACTGTAGGTATATTTTGGTCAATGAAATTACCTAACCAAGAAGAATCAGATTCTTTATATGATTGGGGTTTGCAACCTGAAGGATTAGCAAATGCAAGAGTTTTAGTACCTATGGGAAAATATGATTTTTATAAAAAAAATAATTTACCTGTTGATGCATCATTTAACATTAAGACTGCAGATATTGATGCAACTGAATGGTTATCAATGTTTCATTTATCTTGGTCAGATATTGAATCTGCAATTTTATTAGATGCGGTTGAAAAAGTAAAATCTACTTTTGGAACATATTATGGTATGTCTGAAATCTATTCAGTTATAGATTCATTAGAACAATTTGATATAAAAGATCGTTCAAGTTTAAAAAATAGATTTAAAGTTGCAGATTCTTGGGGAATATTCTCAAAAGAAGGAGCAAATATTACTGATATTGCTAAACCTGGATTTATTACTGTTATTGATGTTTCAACTTATGGTCAAGTTTTAGGAATGGAAAATGTTCGTGAAATAATTGTTGCAATTTTAGGAAAAAGATTATTTGAACAAAGAGAATTGGAAAGAAAAAGAGAAGAAATTACTTTGATTGAAGGTGGCGAAAAACAAAGTGATTTGCCAATGGTATGGATGCTTATTGATGAAGCACACATGTTCATGCCTAAAGATAGAAACTCAATGGCATTAGATATTTTGCTTGAATGGGTTAGAGTTGGACGTCAGCCTGGCCTATCATTATTGTTAGCAACACAAAGACCCGAAAGATTACATCCTGATGCAATTTCACAGTGTGATTTGTTTATTAGTATGCGATTAACAGCAAAAATGGATATTGATTCTGTTGGTTCTTTACGTCCTAGTTACTTGCATGAAGATATGGATAAATTTTATGCAACTTTACCCAGAGCAAAAGGTTATGCTTTAATTCTAGATGATAACTCCGAGAAACTCTGGATGGTTAAAATCAGGCCAAGAACAACTTGGGATGCAGGTAAAACAGCTTCTGCTTTCAAAAAATAGAATCATGCTTTTTGAAAACTTTGTCTATCTTTGATTAATTTAATTAACACACCAAACATAGCTGCAATTACAGAATAAATTAATACTGTGAAAATTCGAGTCATTATAAATATAGTATCTAATGATGAACTTAATCTACTTATTAAAACACAAATTATAATAAACAATATAAACATATACGGAAAAAATTTCTTTAATTTATCAAAATCAAATTTCTTATTATTGTAAGAAAAATACCCTAATAACCCAGATACAATTGCAAATATAATATCAAATATCCAAACAAAATCCATACTATTAATAATATGCTTAGAATAAAAACCTATCCTTTATTATACAATACAAATTTAGATTACTTACTTTTATAACCAAACTTTTTATTGTATACTTTATGATCCATGAAATCTATGCAAACAACAAAGAATTGGATTTCATTACCTGAAATAGTATAAATTAAACGCCAATATGAATCTAAATTATATTTCCACAAGTTGCTAATATCATATTTCTTAATATATTCTTCAGGCCAAAGTTTTCTAGGGATTTTCACACCCGATTCTTTATCTTGAGATAAAACAGAAATTGCCTTATTAATTAGTTCTAAAAGATACTTTTCTTCAGTTCTGCCTTTTTCGGCATATTCTTGTATCTTTACATATTCTTTATTGAATTCTTGTGATAATTTAATCTCATGCAACGCAAACACACTCATCTAACATCTTTTGTGCCTTTGGAGTATCAGCATAAACCCAAATAAGCTTTTTATCTTTAGAATAAACTACTTTATTAGTATCAACTAAATACTTCAAAACAGCATTTAACATTGATTTATCTAACTTAGATGATATTTTTGAATATAATTGAGAAACAGATAAATAGTCTTTAGAATCTCTTATTTTATTTCTAACTAACATATACATATTATAATCTAAAGCATTTATCATATATAATCACTATATATTATAATACCAAAAGGATTAAAAACATATCAACTGTCCGATAAAATCGTACAATTCAGTTGTACACAATTTGTGTACAGCTCACTCGTACCCAAAATGGGTACGACTCAACTATCGACAATTTGTCGACTAATCAACTAGAGTACAATTTGTACCCCCCTTATGTAGTAGCTCTTCAAAAGCACAGATAAACATATATATTATTTTAGGGTATTATAATAATTTAACATAATTTTAAACTGGTGACAATTTGTCACCAGTTATTAATCCCATCGAATTCGATGGCCTTAAAAAACAAAAGAAATTAGATAAGAAGTGAGACTAATGCAAATACAAAATAAAGAGTTATTTAAATTAGACAAAAAGATTTCTGAGTTCTATAAACTGAATCATAACTTTTTTAATGCCAATGCGAATCTTTATGGTAAAAAACTATATTATGATAAAGTTAAAGAATTAAAAGCAGAAGCAAAGAAAATTA
>Ga0172375_10009016_pt1 | contig 13258 bp, 12 predicted proteins | sample LakKiv1m_FD_114537 | JGI IMG/M metagenome (GOLD analysis project Ga0172375, IMG submission 114537) | Freshwater microbial communities from Kabuno Bay, South-Kivu, Congo - kab_092012_11.1m | ecosystem: Environmental > Aquatic > Freshwater > Lake | place: Democratic Republic of the Congo...
GGGTGTTGAGCAAAATGTACACAATATAATAATTGCCGAGGACTTTTCGGAAATGCATATTGTAACCGGTTGTTTGACTGTGAATCAAGCTAAAAATGGCAAACATAATGGAGTAACTGAAATGTATGTGGGAAAAGGGGCAAAACTAACTTTTACTATGATACATTCTTGGAGTGAAGATACAATGGTTAGACCAAAAACAGTAGTAAGAGTGGACGAAGGGGGGCAATTTATTAGTAACTACATCTGTATTGATAAAGTGGCTGATATAAAGATGTATCCCAAATGTATATTGGCCGGTAAAAAATCGTATACAAATATGAACTCTTATATAATGGCTAAAAAAGGAAGTAAATTTGATATAGGTGCGGGTGTTGAATTAAAAGGGGAAGATAGTAGTTGTCTAATTAAAGCCAGAATTGTATCGATAGGTGGGGAGGTTATAAATAGGGGAATAATGGAAGGGGTATCGGCAGGGGTTAAGGGACATTTGGAGTGTTCTGGTTTGATTGTGGGAAAAGGTCTAATTCATGCAATTCCCGAAATTAAGGCAAATTTAGCTAATGTAGATTTGACACACGAAGCATCTGTGGGCAAGGTATCCAAAGATGTATTGGAATATTTACAGACAAGGGGATTAACAGCCAGTGGTGCACTGGAATTAATTTTAAGGGGATTTTTGGATATAAATAATGTGAGTGTACCGAAGACAATTGCAAAAAGAATTTCGAGAATACCAGTAGAAAAAGGAATGACTGACTGATTTTTGATAAAATAGACTGATTGCCACCTTAGCTCAGTTGGTAGAGCAAGCGATTTGTAATCGCTAGGTCCTGGGTTCGAGTCCCTGAGGTGGCTCCATGAGAAATAAGAAAAAAGTATTGGTATTAACGGATCATATGCCATGGGGACATAGGTCAATAGCTAAGGCAATATACGGATATTTATCTAAAAATCAGGATGATTTTGAGGTTGAGTATGGAGAAGTGAAGTCAAATTTGGGAACCTGGAATGATAGCTATACATTTATGTATAGATATTTACCGGCAATAAATAAGTTAACTATGAAATTGGCATCAACTAAAGTGGCAACTGAAGTCTGGGAAGATGTAGCTAAAAAGAATGAAAAAGGACTGTGGAATTTAGTTAAAAAATCGAAGCCTGATTTAGTAATTTCGGCATATCTAGTTTTTAGTAAGGCGCTAGTCGGCTTAAGAAGAAAAAAGAAGTTGAACTTCAAACTATGGACTGTGGTGGCTGACCCATGGACAGTGGTACCTCAATCATATTTGAAAGAAGCTGACTTGCATTTGGTATATGACGAAGTGGCACTAGGAGAAGGATTGAGGAGAAGGATACCAGCTGAAAAAATATTGATGACTGGATGGTGGACTAGAGCGGAAATGTATAAAAAGTATAATGGTCAAAAAGTAAGACAAAAATTGGGTTTTGTAGACAACAGACCAATAATTTTTGTAGGTGGAGGAAGCTTGGGAAGTAATATTTTGGCAAAATTTTTACCATCCTTATTGTTTATTAACAAGAAAGTCGGTTTTATCTTTAATACGGGGACTGATAAATTGGCCTTAAGATTAGTAAAAGATTCAGCAAAGTTACTTAATAGAGTAAAAAAGAAAGGTTTAGTTCAAATTAAATGTTTTGGGTGGATTGATAATATGGCTGAAGTGCTGTCAGCCTCTAATATAGTATTTGGGAAAGCCGGTCCAAATTTTTTATTTGATGTAGTGGCTTGTCAGAAACCATTTGTGTCCGTAACTCATATTGGTGGTCAAGAGGATGGAAATGTAGACTTGATAAGAGAAAAGCAATTGGGTTGGGTAAAGGAAAAACCAATGCAATTGTCAAATTTTTTATTGGATTATTTAAAAAGACCAAAAAAATATGAGGAAAAATATAGTCAAACTATATCTGAAGAAGCGAATAGGAACAAAAAGAGTATGTCAAAAATTTTGGAAAGATTAAAAGAGGAATTGCAAGATTAAGCTCTGTCCGGTTGGTTTCAATATTGGCTTTTCTCTTGTGAAAAGTCATAGGTTGGAAACTATTCCTATTCCCAAGGGAATAAAAAACGCGTCTCCAATTTTTGAAGGTTAGCTAGAAAAAACACCTTCTTGAAACCTTGCGAAACAGAGCTTGTATAATTATAGCATGGTAACAATATCTAAAAAAACTGAATACGCTTTGATGCTAGTAATGTTTTTAGCTAAAAACGAGAAAAACAATAAGGTATCTTTGATGGAAGTATCCAAAGAATTGGCTTTGCCATACAGATTTTTAAGCCAAATGGCTTCTGAAATGAAAAATGGTGGATTGTTAGTGTCAAAAGAAGGCAGAAGTGGTGGTTATAAACTAGTAAGTGATTGGCAAAAATTCAGTTTGTATGATTTGATAGTGATATTGGGGGAAGATAGGAATATGGTGGAGTGTCTATGTGAAAAGGGTAAATGCAAAATGAGCTCTGAGTGCAAATTGAGATCGGTTTGGGAAAAATTAGAAACTGGATTTGTGACTGAATTGAAACAAATTAAGCTAGTTGATTTATAATAACTTTATGAAAAATAAAAAAATAGATAAAAATATTAATATTGCTGAATTGATTGATAGGGTGCCTGATGCGGCAGAGATAATGATGGAAGCAGGTCTTGGTTGTGTGGGTTGTATGATGTCTACTGGAGAAAGTTTGGAAAAAGGAGCCAAAGCACATGGATTAAGTAATAAAGAGATAGAGGTAATGGTAGAGAAAATAAATAAAAGTATTAAATAAGAATTTTGATTAGAGGAAGGGCAAAAAATTGAACAATTTGGATAAGAAGACCGGTGTAAGCCAAAATGATTATGAGTAGATAACCGTATTTCTCCATACTTTCTTGCCAATTTAGAGAAGATTCTAATGGGAGTAAATTTAGGATAATTTTGGAACCATCAAGGGGCCAAATTGGTAAGAGATTAAAAACGGCTAGAAATATATTCAATTGGATGAAGCTAGAAAGCAGGAAAGCAAGAAAGCTGGAAAGTGACACAGTATTTAAAACGAGAGAGGTTAGAATTGCCAGTAAAAAATTACTAGCCGGACCGACAATGGAAACTAAAATTTCGTCTCTTTTGGGATTTTTAAAATTGTAAGTGTCAACAGGAACTGGTTTGCCCCAACCAATTCTAAAAATAAATAAAGCCAGTAAACCAAGAGGGTCGATGTGTTTGAGGGGATTTAAGCTAAGACGGCCATAGATTTTGGCGGTCGGATCACCTAATTTGTAGGCAATAAGAGCATGGGAATATTCATGAACAGTGATGGCGATGATTAAAAAAATGACAGAAATTATTAGCATATTTAAAAAGACGAGATATTCTGTTATTATAACAGCCATGATGAGTTGTAGTTTGTGTGGTAAAAAAACCCAAATAGGCAGAAACAGATCTCATGCTCAAAATAGGAGCTCGAGAAAATATAAAGCTAATGTGCAAAAAGTTAGTATAAAAGTTGGCGATGATAAGCTATCCGGTGTATTTTGTGCCAAGTGTATAAAAAAGATTAGGGGAGAGTTGAAAGAAAAGAAATAGATTTAGGAGGTAAGATTTAAGATTTAAGAATAGAATAATAAGAGGAGATTTGGTTCCAGGTGGTTGGTTTTTTACCCTCAATTTGGACTTGGTGGGGTTGTAATTGATTGTCTTTAATACCAGCTGAAAAAATTTTCATAGTTAATTTTTGTTGAGTAGAAATATTTTGAATATAAGTCCAGGCAATTGGCCACGGGTTCATGGCTCGAATAAACCGTTCAATTTTGTCAATCGGCCAAGACCAAACTATTTTGGCAGTATCTTTGGTAAATTTGGGGAAATAGGATCTCTGTGAGTGGTCTTGTTCTGTGATAGATCCAGGATTTTTAACGTAGGATTTAAGTACGTTTTCCAAATTTTGGGAGGCAAGATCAAAAGCATATTGGTAAAAATTGTGACTAGTCCAGATAGGTTTAATATCAAAGGGAATTTGAGAAATAATTGGACCGTGATCCGGTAGGGCATCGATTTGGAAAAAAGTAACGGCTGATTTGGTCTCACCATTAATGATTTGCCAGGGGCCAGGAGTGGCACCACGATATTTTGGTAAGGGTGATGGATGGATGTTGACGATTTTGTAAGCGGGAACGTCGATCATTTCTTGGGTAAAGAAGGGAGGACCATAAGCAACACAGATAACTAGGTCAGGCGATAAACCTTTATAAACAGACAAAAATTGAGAATCAAAATCAGTTGGCTGTAACAATTTTAAATTGTGATCTTTAGCAAAATCGGCGACAGGATTGGGAGTAATGGCTTGAGAGCGACCTGAAGGTTTGTCTGGTTTAGTAACAATGGCAACTACTTCTATGTCTTTGATATCCAGAAGAGACTTTAAAATAATATTTGAATAGATAGATGAACCAAAAAAAATAGTTTTATGCATGGTAGATTATACAACTTTAAAGAAGATGATAAAATAGATTATGCTTAAGATTGTGTTATATCCAAATAAGGTTTTGAGAAAGACTGCCAAAGTGGTGGAAAAAATAGATGAAAAACTTTTGAAAGAAGTGTTGAATTTGGTAAAAGTATTAGAAAAAAGTGGGGATGGGGCAGGATTGGCAGCACCGCAAATTGGGGTAAGTAAAAGATTTTTAGCAATATTTGACAGGAGGGATAAAAAAACTAGGGTTTATATAAATCCGAAAATAGTGAAATTTTTTGGGACTAAGGATTTTGTAAAGATGATAATAGATAAAAAGGATGATGAGGATTTCTTGGAAGGTTGTCTGTCTTTTCCGCAACTGTTTGGAACGGTTAAAAGATATTTGAAAATTGAGTTGGTGTGGCAGGAAATAATTGATGGGAAGTTAGTTAAAAAGAAACAAAAGTTTGAAGGTTTTGAGGCAGTGGTGCTTCAACATGAAATAGACCATCTGGATGGAGTGCTGTTTATAGATCATGTCAAAGAGGACAAGGGTAAATTTTATAAAATGATTGAAGGAAAATTGGTGAAGTGGAGCTTGGATAAAATATAGTAGCTTTATATAAATTCGTCATCGCGAAGCCGAAGGCTGTGGCGATCTGTGGACCAATTGTCAATTCTTCAATTACGAATTACGAATAAGTTTCGGGATTGCTTCACATTCGTTCGTAATGACGTAGGGAAAAATAACTGTTGGAGGTCCTTCTCCGCCAGTTGGCGGATCAGGATGACTTTGTTGGGAGTGCTAAAATTTGCTTTTTAATTCTTCAATTTTTTCTAAGGCGTCGGTGTTTTTGGGATTGATATAGTAGGCGGACTGGAAATGGTCTAAGGCGACTTGATAATTTTTCTCTATTAGATAAATTTGGGCAAGACCCATGTGAGCGTGGTCGTAGTTTGATTTTAGATCTAAAGCTATTTGATAGGCAGTTTTGGCTAAATCGATTTGGGACGTGGATTGATAAAAAGTAGCTAAGATATAAAAAGTTTTAGCGTCGGTTGGAGCCAGAAGGGAAGTTTTTTTGATAAGGTCTATGGCGGTGTCTGTTTGACCTAAACTAAATAAAATTTGAGCAGATTTCTTGAGATAATTTGGATGAAAAGGGGAAATTTCTTCAGCTTTAACTAAAGCATCTAGAGCTTTTTGAGAATAGGTGTTGTCATTAGTCGATAACGCAATAGTTGATAAAACTTGAGCGTATTGAATTTGATATTCGGGGTTACCTGGTAAAAGCTTAACTGATTTAGAAATTTCAACAAGACTGTTTTGAGGATATTTGTTTAAATATTGATTGCTCAAAAAATAATGGCGGTCGGCCAGAAAGTATTTAGTTGAAAAGAAGAGAAAATAAAGAGGAATTATTAATAGTATGATTAGTAGTAGTTTGATGGGTTTGGGTGATTTAGTTTGTGGTGTTTTTTTATACTTATCTAAAGCAAAAATAGGAATTAGAAAGAAATAAAGTGAGGTGACGACAACGGAAAAACCGGCAAAGTTGGTAATTAAGATAGTCAGATAGGCCAAAAGAAGATATGGTTGATTTTTAAGGGCTAGCAGACTAAAAATTACCAGAAGTAAGTAAGAAATTATACCAACGGAACCGGTGGTGGCGGCATAATTTAGATATTCATTGTGGGCTTTGTTGTAAAGAAAATCCCATTCGGAAGTGAGATTGTGAGAAACAGGCCTTACCCAATAATAGGAAATGGCAAAAGTTTCAAGGCCACTTCCTAAAATGGGAAATTTTTTCCAGAGGTTGAAAGCGCCTTGCCAGACAATTTTTCGAATATCCTGGGAAGCTGTAATATTAAATTCTTCAGTTTTCAATTGATCAATTACGATATTATTTTGCTGGGGTAAAATTATTTGTTTGATGGGGTTATCAAAAATAATTAGAGGAATCAAAACGAGGAGAGACAGGTTTAAAACCTGTCTGTACCGTTTATTAAAAAACATTTTTAAAAAGAAATAAGTAAGAGGAAGGGAGACGGCAATAAGTCCGGATTTAGATTTGGTGAAGAGGAGAGACAAAAAACAAATAAGAAATATGATGTATGATTTAAGATTTAAGATTGATAGGTTTTGATCTATTTGAAAAAGAATGAAACAAATAATAATTGATAGATAAGCAGCCAGCCAATTAGGTTGACCAAGGGTAGAAAAGACTCTGTTTTGGACATCCTGAACCCAGAGGTCTTTGTCGATTCCAAAGTGTTGGGCGATGGCATAAAGACAAACTAATATTGAACTAATTACAGATATTTTTATTATTTTTTGAGTAAAATCTTTATCTATATAAACAGACAAAATTTGAAACAAAATAAAGTAATAAATAATAGAAAGTAGTCCACCATTGAAACGGGAGTAGTAGCCAAAAAAAGACATGTGTCGATCTATAGAAAAAATAGTTGATAAAATTTGGCTAAAAAGAAAAATTAAAAAGATAAAAGTTAGACGGTTTTTTGTAAAAAGAGGAGTGTTGTTAATAATATGATTGAGAATATGTAGAATAAGAAGGATTGAAGTGAAAGAATAGATAAGAATTATTTTGGGAAATTCAAAAAGTTCAAAATTTTTAAAGGAGAAAGCAAGTGGGGTAAAAAAGAAGAGGGAGAGGATTGTATATCTAATTAGTTTGGTCATGAGGTAGAATTAAACAGATGATGTTTAAGACTATTGTATCTAAATTTATGCAGTTTTTGTCGGAGTTTGGAATGGATGTGGTAATTGATCTTGGCAGCAGTCAAACAAGGATTTATGTAGTGGATAAAGGAATAGTGGTAAATGAGGCAACAATGCTAGCCAGACCGAAGAGAAAAAAATGGGTAGGACTAGGTGCCCCTGAAGTAAAAGTTGAATCAGCTGTTGCAATTGGAGATAGAGCAAAACTGATGAAAAATAGGGAAAGTAATCGAATTGAGGTGATAGAACCGGTGGAAAGAGGAATAGTTCATGATTTGGAGGTGGCTGAAGAAATGTTGGCTTATTATTTTTCAATTGTGTCTCAAATACCAACAAAATATCCAAAATTGTTGAAATTTACAGTATTGGTGGCAGTACCCAGTAATATTACTGATGTGGAAAAAAGAGCATTAAGATCAGTATTGTATTCGGCGGGCGCTAGAAAAGTATTTATGGTAGAATCGGCCATATTGGCGTCAATAGGGATGGGATTGGATATGGATAAAAATTCGGGATTGATGATTGTAGATGTGGGTGGAGGTAAGACAGAAATATCAGTAGTATCTTTGGGGGGAGTGGTGGTAAGTAAGAATATATCCTTGGGAGGGATGGACTTGGATAGAGATATAGTTAATTTTGTCAAAATGAGATATGGAGTGTTGGTGGGAATGTTGACCGCTGAAAGGTTAAAAAAAGAATTATCAGGTGATAAGGATGGCAAAAGTATGTTGGTAATCAGAGGTAGAGACTTGGAAAGTGGCCTGCCTAAAACAATAAAAGTATCAGCAAATGACATAGTTGAGGCGTTGACTTTAGTAAATATTAGGATTGCCAAGACTGTATCTGAAGTGTTGGATGAAATGCCGCCGGAAATTGTGGATGATGTATTTAGTAGGGGAGTGTGGTTGATAGGCGGAGGGGCAAAAGCCAAAGGATTAGCTAATGCTATTGAAGCCGAAACTAAAATTAATGTAAAGGTAGCTGAAGACTGCCAAGAAGTGGTGGTTAGGGGTGGAGGGATGGTGCTTGAAGATAAAAGCTTATTATCAAAGGTTAGGGAAATCGTGTCAGTATGAAGGAAAAAGATTTTTTTTATTGGTTTTTGAACTTTGGTGTGTTATTGGGTTTTTTGGTAATTTTTTATGTGTTAATTGATTTAACTGTGGTTAGAGGGGCATATTATAGAGGATTGTCGCTTGACAATAGAATTGCCGAAAGTAAGATTCCGGCGGCCAGAGGTAAGATATTGGATAGAAAAGGGAGAGTAATGGCTGAAAGTGTCTATCAATATTTTAAGGTAGTCGATGGTAAGAGAGTATATGACGATGTGGGTGAGTTTGATGGTTTAAAATTTGAGGGAAATGATTTGGCTTTTGAATTGAGGAGAAAGTATCCATATGGAGAGTCGAGTGCATTTGTAACCGGATATGTAAATAAGACAGGAGAAGAGGATTTAAAGAAGGACAGCTGTGTTAGGAGTTTACTAGCAGATGACTGGCTTGGTAGAGGGGGGGCTGAAGCTTTGTTTGAATGTAAGCTGAGGGGGGAAGCTGGCAGAAGATTGGTAGAAGTAGATGCGAAAAGAGAATATTTAAGAGAACTGGGGAGAGTGGATCCGGTAGCAGGGGATGATATAAGTTTGAGTGTAGATGCATATTGGCAGGAAAAAGTTTATGAATTGGTGAAGAACCGAAAGGTGGCGGTAGTAATGAGTGATATAAAGACGGATGAGCTTTTGGTGATGGTGTCCAGTCCATCGTTTGATCCAAATATTTTTTCGTTTAGTCGCAATAATCAGTTAATACTGGAAATGCTATCGGATGATAATAATTATCCGCTTTTGAATAGAGCCATAGCGACTAGATATCATCCGGGATCTGTATTTAAAATGGTGGTAGCAACAGCAGGACTTGAAGAGAAGGTAATAGAGGGAACCAGTTTAATTGAGGATACTGGAGTGATAACTTTGGGGGATTATAGTTATAGAAATTGGTTGTGGACAAAGAGGGGAGCTGTTGACGGTATGGTGGATGTAGTCAAGGGACTGCAAAGGTCGAATGATATTTTTTTCTATAGATTGGGAGAAAGATTGGGAGCAGATGATATTTATAAATGGGCAGTGAAATTTGGATACGATTCTAAAAGCGGGTTGGGTTTTGCTGGAGAAGTAGATAGTATTGTGCCAAACCCCGAATGGAAACTTGAAACCAAAAAGGAAAGGTGGTTTTTGGGAAACACATATCATTTGGCCATAGGACAGGGAGATTTGGCGGTAAATGTGGCACAAGTTAATAAAGTGACATCGGCAATAGCTAACGGGGGTAGATTGTGTCAATTGACAGTAGAAAAGGGAAAAGAAGATTGTGTTAACTTACCAATTTCGAAACAAAATTTGAGTTTGGTAGTAGAGGGAATGGAGAGGGCTTGTAATGAGGGAGGGACGGCTTGGCCATTATTTAATTTTAAAACTAATATTGCTTGTAAAACCGGAACAGCCGAAGTTGGCGATGGCAGTAAAGATACACATGCTTGGTTAACAGCATTTGGGCCGGTAGAGGATCCACAAATTGCTATTACAGTAATGGTAGAAAGAGGTGGAGAAGGAAGTGATACAGCCGCACCAATTGTGGGAGATATATTAAAAATGTGGTTTGATGAACCGGATACAAAAGTAGCCAGATATGCCAGTGACGGAAAGACGGTAGTATATGAATAAATATCAATTTTTCCCGATGAACTTCGTTATCGGGACTTCACTTCGTTTCGCAATTACGAATTACGAATTAGCACGAGATTGCTTCATTTTATTCGCAATGACGAAGTAAAAAAATGTTTGTAGTGGTTTTTTACAATGTAGAGACGTAGCATGCTACGTCTCTACATTAATATACCAATTGGTGGGGGCCGATACGAAGTAGATAGATATCACTAGAATCGATGTTAATGATAATTCTTATTGACATGTCGACAGAAATTGAAAAATTGATTGTGCCTGAAAGTTTATGAAGACGGAGAGATGGGTGGTGTGGATTTGATTGAAGAAGATAGAGACTTTTTCTAACCTTGGCTTTGTAATTTGAATTTTTATATAAGTTTTTGAGATCTTTCTGAAATTGGCGACTTGGGTACAAAGTCATGGCTTAGAAACTATTTAAAAAATTATCAATATCCTTTTTAGTTTTGAGAGGTTTTATTATACCTAATTTAGCTTCTTTTTTGGCAATATCTGCCCAGATATCATATTGAGATTGATTAATAGTTTGCCGTAGGGCAGTTCTAACTAAATCACTAAAGGAAGCATAGAAGCCCATATCAATTAGTTGATTGGCTTGCATTTTTAGTTGTTCAGGTAGAGAAATATTTATAGTATTCATGTATGAATAATAGCAATAATCATACATAAAGTCAAAATAAACCCCTTTTTTTTGATCCTCATTCATTTTGTTTCGGAAGGACAAGCAGAGCGGAGTCGCAATAACAAAATTACGTCATCGCGAGGCCAAAGGCCGTGGCGATCTAGTTGAGATTGCTTCATTTTATTCGCAATGACGAAGTATAAAAAAATATTTGTAGTGGTTTTTTACAATGTAGAGACGTAGCATGCTACGTCTCTACATTAATTGACTATTTGAATCCAAGAAAATTTAATTTATTGACATAGGTGGTACTATAAAAGACAATGAGTGATATGAAAAAAACATTTTTGATAGTGGAATCACCGACAAAAGCAAAGACAATTGGCCGTTTTTTGGGTAAAGATTTTGATGTAATGGCAACAATGGGACATATGAGAGATTTACCAAAAAGTAAAATGGGAGTAGATCTAGATGGAGATTTGGCAATTGATTATGTGACAGATGGGGCTAAAAAGAAAACAGTATCTGACCTGGTTAGCAAAGCAAAAAAGTCTGATGTAATAGTGTTGGCAACTGACCCCGATAGAGAAGGAGAAGCTATTGCCTGGCATGCAACAGAATTGATTAAAGATTCAGGATTTAAGATTCAAGAAGAGAAAATAAAGAGGGCGGTGTTTCATGAGATTACTAAAAGTGCTATAGATGAGGCTTTAGTAAAAATGGGAAAACTGGATATGAATTTAGTGGATGCTCAACAGGCCAGAAGGGTGCTGGATAGGGCAGTGGGCTATACACTGTCACCAGTATTGTGGAAAAAAGTAAGAAGAGGACTATCCGGAGGCAGAGTTCAAAGTGTGGCCGTCAGATTGATTTGTGAGCGGGAGGCAGAAATTGGAAAGTTTAGTGTAGAGAAATATTTTATGGTAATTTCCAAGTTTTCCGGCTTTGAAGCAGAATTAAAGAGCATTGATGGTAGGAGGGTGACAGTAACAAACAAAATAAAACTGTTTGACGGGGACTATAGTAATACAATCGGAGTATTTAAAACTGAAAAAGAAGCCAAGGAATTTGTAGAAAGTTTAGCTGAAAAATTTATTGTCAGTAAAGTTAGCGAAAAAGACAGTAAAAGAAGTCCGTTGCCACCTTTTACGACATCAAAATTGCAACAAGCGGCTTTTAGAGTGTTTGGCTGGTCGGGTAAACAAACAATGAGTGTGGCTCAAAAGCTATATGAGAAGGGTTTGATTACGTATCATAGAACCGATTCGGTCTATTTATCCAGCAAAGCCATAGATGAATTTAGAAATTATATTGGTAAAACTTATGGAGAAAATTATGTAGCCAGTAAAATAAGAGTGTTTGCCAATAGAAGTAAAAATGCTCAAGAAGCTCATGAAGCTATAAGGCCAACAAGGGCAGAAGTATTATCTGATTTGGTTGGGGAGGCCAGAGAAGCAAAATTGTATTCTTTAATTTGGAAAAGAGCGGTAGCGACACAGGGGGCAAGCGCGGTGATGAAAAGAAGTGCAATAGAACTAACGAATAATAAGGCGATATTTGAGGCAAGGGGAGTCAGAATGATATTTGATGGATTTTTAAAGATTAGTGGGGAAAAGTTGGAAGATGTGGTCTTGCCAGTCTTAAAAATGGGAGATGAATTAAAGGCTAAAAAAGTAGAAATAATAGAAAAAGAAACTAATCCACCACCAAGGTATACGGATGCATCTTTGGTATCCAGTCTGGAAAAACAGGGAATAGGCAGACCATCAACATATGCCCCAATAATTTCGACCATAATTGCCAGAATGTATGTGGAGAGAGATGAGGGAAAATTTAAACCAACATCGGTGGGAATGGCTACAAATGAATTTTTAGTAAAAAATTATTTGGATATTTTATCTTTACCTTTTACGGCCGAAATGGAAGAGGATTTGGATGAAATTGCCCAAGGTAAATTGGATTGGAAAAAAATGATTAAAGATTTTTGGAAAAATTTTGCGGCTGAGACTAAAAAAATTGAAAAAGAAGCCGAAAGAGTAAAAATTGAGACAGAGAAAACAGGGGAGAAATGTCCAGAGTGTAAGGAAGGGGATTTGGTGATAAGAGAGGGAAGATTTGGAAAGTTTATAAGCTGTAATAGATTTCCTGAATGTAAATATAGTGCAACTTTAAAGGAAAAGGTGGATTTTAAGTGCCCGGAGTGTGGTAATGAGGCTGTAATTAAGAGAACCAAAAAGGGCAGGAAATTTTTTGGATGTAGTGCTTACCCCAAATGCAAATGGGCTAGTTGGAAAAAACCGAATTAGCTACCAGTACCTCCCCGTCTGACCAATTGACAGGGAGTCATTCCTGTATTTCTACCTATATGAGCATTCGAGCTGTATCTATTTTCATCTTCAACTCTATTGTCTAGAGCAGCCTGTTGATCAAGTGTTCTATCTCTTTCCTGCTCAAAACTAACTGGTACTAAACCTGCTTCACCTAAACCTTTTCTTGTAGATTCTAGTTCTGCAGGCATTCCTTCTCCTGCAAGTTTATTGTCCCAAAATTCTTGACTGTCAGTTTCTGGTGTTCTTTTTTTTTCTACCCATAATATGGCTTTATTTATATATTAATGGGTGGATTATATCCTTATAGGATATGTATGTCAAGAAAATTTTTGTGTTTCTGATTCTCTGATGTTAATACATGTTGTTGAGCCTGGAGTGA
>Ga0172375_10009017_pt1 | contig 13257 bp, 17 predicted proteins | sample LakKiv1m_FD_114537 | JGI IMG/M metagenome (GOLD analysis project Ga0172375, IMG submission 114537) | Freshwater microbial communities from Kabuno Bay, South-Kivu, Congo - kab_092012_11.1m | ecosystem: Environmental > Aquatic > Freshwater > Lake | place: Democratic Republic of the Congo...
TGCCGTTCTCGGATGCCCCCACCTTAATCGATCCGCCGTCACCGGTATATTTAACGGCATTATTAAGCAGGTTTAAGAGAACCTGGGCAAGCCTTTTATCATCAGCCATGACTTTTGGAATCCCATCGGGAATATTAACGGATACCAAGAGCTTTTTGTCTTTAACTGACTTCTCTAAAACTCCGAGACACCGTTTCAGAATAGGCTGAACATCTAAAGGAGCAAAGGCCATCTTCATCTTTCCGGATTCGATCTTGGAAAGATCCAGCAGGTCATCGATTAGATTAGCTAAGCGGTTGGAGTCCTGATAGATGATATTAATAAACTCCCTAACATTATCTTTGTCATCGAGTGCACCTTCAAGAAGCGTCTCTGAATACCCTTTAATGCTCGAAATAGGCGTGCGCAGCTCGTGCGAAACATTGGCCACGAAATCCTGCCTCACCCGCTCGAGTTTCCGCAATTCTGTGATATCGTGAAAGACCAAAACTGCTCCTTCCAGAATATCATTCCTGATTATAGGCACAGCGTTTATCTTTAATACTTTTTCTTCCGGCTGACCAACCGCAACTTCTTCGCTGAAGAGTTTCTGTTTATCTTTTAGAATTTTATCCACAGCATCTTGAATCTGAGGATTACGGATTGCCTCTATAGGAGATTTATTCTCAGGAGCCGAATCCACAAAAAAGAGTTTTCTCAAAGAAGGGTTCATTAAAAGTATGCGCCCCTTTTCATCAACAACCATTATTCCTTCAAACATGCTGGATAAAACAGCGTCCAACTTAACACCTTCCTGCTTAATCCTCTCAATCTTGCCTTTTATCTCATCAGACATATAAGACAAGGCCGTCGCAAGATCACCAATCTCATCCCTGGAATAAATAGAAGGTTTGCGGGAAAAGTCACCCTTGGCCATAGCTCTGGCAATCCTCGCCATTTCAGCAAGAGGCCTGGACACAGCAAGCGAAATAACGAAAGTAAATCCTAAGCTGAGCAAAAATACCAAAAGAAGCGCTCCGGCTATCGTTTTATCCAATTTACCCTCAAGCATCTCAATATAAGAAATAGGAACGGCGTAACGTATGAAGCCAGCTGAATTATCTTTGCCGAAAGGCACAGCTATATAGAGCAGATATTTTTTAATCGTGTAGCTATACCGCTTGCTGATACCCAATCCTTTACTGATGGCCTCTTGAATCTCCGGCCTATCTAAATGGTTCTCCACTTTAGCAATTTCCTGCGCATTTAAATCAGTATCGCCGATAACCGCGCCATCCCGGGTGATAATAGTAACCCTTACCTCCTGCTGCTTCCCGATCTTGTCTGCCAGCGTATCAGCGTCATTAAGCATATTCTGACCGCTGATCCGGCTTTCTATGAAATCCCTGCCTGAAAGAATCTGATGTCTGAGCGTATTCTCAAGGTTATGCTCGACATATCCTTTGATATGGCCAACAAGATAGAAATAGCCTATAACAAGACCAATCATCACAGCCGAGCAAAATATCAATGTAAGTTTCCAGTGAAGCTTAATCTTCATCGTCTTCCTGCTTAAATTTGTATCCTAAGCCGACAATAGTCTCAATATACTTCCCAGCTTTACCGAGCTTCTCCCTTAATCGTTTAATATGCGTGTCTACCGTCCGCGTGTAAACTTCCGCGTGAATATCCCATACTTCAGAAAGCAAGCCGTCACGCGTCTGAACACGGCCTTGCCGTTCCATTAAAGTAACAAGTAGCTTAAATTCCATGGGAGTAAGCTCTATTTCCTTTTCATTTACGGTAACTTTATGGCGCGGTATGTCTACAGTAAGAATCCCTGCGGTTAAGATATCTTTCTTGGCTTCCTCGACCTTGCCCCTGCGCAAGATTGCCTTGATCCTTAAAACAAGCTCCCGCGGACTGAACGGCTTCACAATATAGTCATCCGCGCCAAGCTCAAGGCCCACAATGCGGTCAACCTCTTCTCCTTTAGCAGTGAGCATGACAATGGGGATATTCTTATATTTTGCCTCCTGCTTAATGCTTCGGCAGACTTCAAACCCGTCCATTTTAGGAAGCATTATATCAAGAATAATAAGGTCGATCTGTTCTTTATCTAAGAGCCCGAACGCTTCCTCGCCTGATACTACAACAGTGCAGTCATAGCCAGCCTTTTCCAAGTTGTATTTCACCAGCTTGGAAATGTGCTTGTCGTCTTCAATTACTAATATCCGCTCAGTAGGCATATTATTCTTTTTTGTCTTCGCACTTATTACACAGTTCAGGATTTTTTACCGAAGGGCGTATTCCAAATATCTTAGATGCTATTAATTTATACATAAATCCCTCAAGAGGAACCTTGCACTTCTTGCATCTTTTAACCATAGCTCTTCTCTCTCCTATATTATCAATTATGGTTTCTCCGCCATTATTATGCCGAAACATTTATGGCGTGATAATGATTAAGAACTATTGCCAAGAAACTAAACCTCTTTATCCCTTTCTGAACAGAACTAAGCTATTTTTTATCTTTATCGCCAGAGTTTGTCTGACCATTTGAAGTTTTACTGTTATTCTGGGAGGAATTTGACGATTGTAGATTTTGAGGCGATAAATTTTCTATGCCATTTAAGCTTTTGCCTATTTCTATTTCTTGCGGAGATAATTTTTTTACTCCATCGATGCTTTCCTGTAATTTTTCTACCTTTTTAGGGGTATTTTGCTTTTTCTCTGCCATGGTCAAACCTCCTGTTTTCTGGAAAGAAACGAATACTGCCATTAAAACTGCGCTGACAATCCCTACATAAAAAGAGTATATGGTTAACTTATCTAATTTCCTTAAAAGCTTAGATGTATTCTCTGTGCTCTGGCTACGAAGATTTTCCTCTAAATGTTTTGCATTAAATTGGAAGATATGCAAACAACTGCAGGTTGAAACTATAAATCCTGCAATGGCTATTATTGCAAAGAAATATTGCCAAAAACCTCTAATACCAACTGTTGTAATAATAGTGACTAATAAGCCTATCGCAGCGGCAGAAAGAGTAATCATCATCTTGTCTTGTTCCATTCTTGTTTCGATCCAAGCAGCCAGAAGAGTTTGATAATGAGCGATATTTTTACCTTCTAACTCCCGCAATTCTCGTTTTTCTCTTTCTTCATTACTCTCTGCCATATTAAGCTCCCAAATATAAGCCGATCTGTCTCCAAAACAAATCGATATTGGTGTTTATCTATTGGTGCGTCTCCGAATAAATGCCTCTATATCAACTGGACTTATTCGCCACTGCCTTATCTTGGTAGCCCTAATCTCTTTTTCACGGATAAGCTGTCTGATCCGATATTCGGTTAACTCCAGCTGCTTTGCAACATCTCTGACTGTTAGGTAACTCTTAGGCATATGTGAAACTCCTCGTCAAAAGAATTTAACATTATTATACATCATTACACATTAGATAATATCAAGAAATTTCCTTAGTAGCAATCAAAATTAATGGATCAGATTATACTGGGGTTAATTTTCTGGCGAGCTTTTGAATACTGCTATCGGGGTGTTTAAGAAGTTTCTCTTTATCGTAGGCGATAAAATCGGGATGGAGGGATATGCGGTATTGTTTCGATCCATTGTTCTCAATAAACTTCTGGCCATTCTTGTCCAGAAGGCTTCCCTGCAAAGCCGTCCTGAGATTGCTGTAAATCTGAAATTTCTCGACATCCGCAATTATGCTGTCCGAGCCCAGGCTGTGCCTATAAACCCATCCCTCTTTCTCTTTTTTTAATTCCAGCACAAGCCGCAGAAACAGCTTAAATACCGAATCGCCAAGCTTTATCTTATGGTCATTCACCTCGATTTCATTGCTTCGCTTCATCGGAATGGTGCCGGGTATATAGACTTTATCGTAACATTTGTATTCAAAATTCTTATAATCCTTATTTTGTTTCTCTGTCAATTCTCTGATGACAAGATCCATGCCTATATCCGGCTTCAGCATTCCGGAGATAATCTCTCCAAGCAACTTACAAATTTCGGCATCAAATGTTTTATGAACAAGACTTGCCCGCTTTAATCGCCTTTTCAGTATATCGGCTTCATTGTTTGATACGGGCGTAAAGACTACAAGGATGCTGTTGTCTTTGCAGATATACTTCAAGGTGGATAGTTTAAGCAGTCTGCCCTTGCCGACATTAAGAACAAAAACCAGCCCCATTCGCTTCCCGCTATGGGTTTTATTTACAATATAAAAATAGCCTTTTTTCATTTTCCGCCCTCAACATGATGATCCATATGAACGTGAGGATGAACGTGTATTTTATCTCTATGCCTATGGCTGTGTATATGCACAAGATTATTGGCTTGAAGCAGCTCTGAATCTTTCAGAATAATATCCGGCTGGCCAGATTTGATTATTTTCTTTTCCTGGCTGAAGACATAAACGATATCGGATATTTCCTCCGCAATATGCAAATCATGGGTAGATGTAATTATTGTCTTTCCGGCCTCATTTGCCTGAATAAGTAAATCTATAATGTGCCTGGTTGTCAAGGGATCAAGCCCTGCGGTCGGCTCATCTAATATGAGAACATCCGGATTTATCATCAGGGTAGAAGCTATGGCTACTTTTCGCTTCTCGCCAACGCTTAGCTGGTGCGGCGACCTATTCAATAGATGTTTAATTTCTAAAATACTTAAGACACCCTCCATGCGTTTTTCGATCTCCTTCTTTTCAACCCCGAGTTGCAAAGGCCCAAAGATAATGTCTTCTTTTACTATGGGACAAAACAATTGAACATCGGGATTCTGAAAAACCAGCCCTACCTTTTTTCTGAAATCTCTTGAGAAGTTTTCATCGTTAAAATCACTTTCCTTCAATTCTTTGCCGAAAGCTCTAACAATGCCTTTATCTGGGAAGATAAGCCCGTCGAGCATGTGTAAAAAAGTTGACTTACCGGACCCATTTGCCCCGATAACAGTTATTTTTTCTCCCTGCTTTATTGTAATATCGATTCCGCGCAAAGCCGGAAAATTTTTGAGATACGAAAAACTTACGTCCTTTAATTCGAAGACTATGTTGTCCATAACTGCCTTCCTAGACTCTTATCCGGTAATTTAAATAACATAAAGCAGCAGAAATCGACAGCACAATAAAAAGCCATATCCAATCTATCGCCTTAATCTTAAAATCATCTAATACCGACGGCTCACCTCTATATCCCCTAGAGAGCATGGCCTTGTATACATCTTCATTGAGCTGATAAGAACGCTGCCACAAATACGCGATATTCCAGGCCACTATATGCTGTCCCCTTTTATAGTGAATTCTTGTTCCGACCCGGCTTTTAATAGCCAGGTAAGTGTTCTCAATGACCTCAACAAAAAGATACACATATCTATAGCACATCCCTACCGTCATCACGAATATCTGGGGGACCTTAAAAACGCGCAGCACCTTCAATAACTCAAAATGCCTGGTAGTAATGCTTAGGAGGACGGCAAATGATACTGAAGTTATGACGCGGCTGACAAATAATGCCGCACCGGATAAGCCTTGGCGGGTTATGGTAAGTTTGAGCCCCATAATATGGAATGTCGTCAGGGCTTCTCCGGGAGTAAAAATGCTAAACAAAGCTGGTATCGCAATAAAAAGCGAGAACAATGGAATAAATATCCATGTCCGTTTTAAGAAGAATCCCAAGTTGATTTTAGAAAAATAGGCCAGCAATAAACATAACACGTACAGACATAATAAAATAAGGATATTTTTTGTAAGCATTACCTGAACGATAAACAGCAGAAAAGTCAACGCCTTAATTCTCGGATCCAATGATTGCAGAAATCCCCCTCTTAAAGCATATTCATCGGCAAAAATAGACTCTTTCAAAAAAGCCAATGCAGCGATAATAGACCGCTCAATGAAACTATTGCCTCGTTTTCTAAAAACGCTGCCCATGCGCCCTCTTATTCCCTATTTTCTATCTCTATTGAATCGACAGAGAATTCTCTCTCTTTTTTGATATCTATATTCGTGCCCAGGCATTTAATACAACGAAAGGTAAGTTTCGAGCTTTCAAAAGTATGGCCGCAATCTTTGCAATTAACCTTCAGGGATAATAGCTTAATTTCGAGGGTTACATTCTTAAGCTTCTCTGTTTCGGCAAGCAGCTCAAATGTGCCTTTCAGCCCCTCAGGGGTTACATGGCTAAACGGGCTCAAGCTAACACCTACTATTACAGACTTTGCCTCTCGATGTTTAACCAACTCATTTTTAAGATAAAAGATTATCTCGCCGGCGAATCTTGTCTCATGCATATAGAATCCCTTCTACAAATACGCCCCTTCCTTAAGATATCTCACATAATCATAAATTGAAGCCTCGAGCGTATAAAAAGGATGTGCACATCCTGCTCCTCTTAGCTTATACATCTTGGCCTCGGTATAATACTGATATTTTTCCCTTATTGAATCAGACATATCAATATACTCGATTTTAAAAGGTGTCCCTAAAGCGGTAAAGATTGCTCTTGCTAAGTCGTTCCAGCTGCGCGCCTGACCGCTGCCCAAATTAAAGATGCCCGTTTTATCCGGGTGGGTAAAAAAATAGTACATGACTTCTACTGCGTCTTTTATGTAAATGAAATCTCTCTTCTGATCGCCATCTCTATAATCCGAGTCATATGATTTGAAGAGCTTTATAGGATTCCCCTTGATTATCTCAGGAAAATTCTTGCAGATAACGCTTCTCATTTCCCCCTTGTGGTATTCGTTAGGACCGAAGACATTAAAAAACTTCAATCCAGTAACTCTACTTTCATAGCCGTTATCAAGTACCCAAAGATCAAACAGCTGCTTCGATTGGCCGTATATATTTAACGGCTTCAGGCGCAGGGTATTTCCGTTGCTATCGTCATAACCAAAGCGACCGTCGCCATACGTTGCCGCCGAAGAAGCGTAAAGAAATAGGGCATTATGCTTAAACGCCCAAAGTGCTAGCTTTTTTGAATACTCGTAGTTGTTTTTTAAAAGATACGCGGAATCGGTTACTAGGGTTGAGCTGCAGGCCCCCATATGAATGATGTGCCGGGGGACAGGAAGGTCATCATTCTCAACCAGGCAGAGGAATTCGTCTTTCTGTATGTAGTCAAGATAATGCTTGCCTGAAAGGTTTTTCCACTTGCCATTATCATTGATGTTATCTACGACAATTACATCGCTTATTCCTTCTTTGTTGAGCTTCCAAAGAAAACAGCTCCCAATAAACCCCGCGCCGCCAGTCAATACAATCATTCAATTGCTATTTGCTCCTTCCCCTGATCTTAAATCCTTTCAGTCTTAATTCATCGGTTTTTTCTTTTGAGCATGACATACAGAGAAAGGTTGACCGGGAATTTCTTTTGTCATAATTAGGAGCTAGGGCCAACCTCCATAGGCTTTCTTCCTTACCGCAGTTATCGCACCTGCCGTTGTCTTTGAACTGCCAGAGCTCAACCGCATAGCTGGTAAATATGAACTTATCGACCCAGAAAAATATGGCTCCGCCGATAAGATTGGCAAGAATAGTTGACCATATCCCTACGCCGAGCTGCTTTACCACAATCCAAAGAATAGGCGTGCTAAGCTGCCAACGAAACAAGTACAGCAAGAATCTCTTCATCAATTACCTCGCCTTTACTAGAAACCGATGCTCTTTAATCTTCTTTTTTAGATAACATCTTACCGAGTAATAGCACTATTAAAGCACTAAGGCCGATACCCACAATCGCTGACACTATATAGGCAAAGCTTAAACCGCCCAACCCCTTTTCCTCCCATCCCTTGAAGGCATAATCAGGTAGGGGCGCGCTCCAGAGGCTCGAGAGTCTTTCCAATCCCTGGGGGATATACCCAACTAATTCTTCAATCCCGTCTGTGCCCCACTCACCCCAGGCATCGCCAGCCTTAAAATGGTCGGGAAGTATCAAGCCCAAAGGAGAAAGCATAATCAAGATTCCTAATCCTATCCATAATTTCGTAGTAATCTTCATGGTTACACCCCCCCTTCTTCAACCACTTCAGGCGCCTGTTTCTGGAGATATTTTACGACTAAGGCGGTAACAACAGCCTCAACCCAGCCGAATATCAAAAGATGCTCTCCTGCCATTGCCGACACAGCCACCTTCAACCCATAAGGACAATACAGCGCCTGGCCGCTCGCAGTATGGTGTAACAATGGCTGCAACCCAAACTCAGTGCCCGCCAAAATGGCAGCCACATTGATGCCGACATAACCTGCAATGCCAGCTGCAACTACCCTCCTATTAGAATCCGCGGGCGCATTATAACTGATAGCCTTATATACGTAATAACTCACGAACGACAACACAACAGCCATATTAAAACAGTTAGCCCCTATTGCAGTAATACCGCCATCGCCAAATAGCAATGCCTGAATCACCAAGGCAACGGTTATAGCAATGCAGGCTGCCCAGGGACCTAAAAGTATTGCCACCAATGCCCCTCCTACCGCATGACCCGTTGAGCCTCCGGGAATTGGAACATTGAACATCATGATCACAAAACTAAATGCCGCGCCTATCGCCAGCATTGGAACTTGCCTCGCTTTGAGAGTCTTCTTAACGATACGGGATGCGACCGTCCATATCGGCAACATCACCGCATAGAATGCTCCGCAGGTCGCAGGCCCCAAATATCCGTCCGGTATATGCATGGTATTCCTCCTTGTTATATCTTAGAAATCTACCTGCGCCCTCATGCCTCCTACAAATATCGGGCTTGTATCATCGGCTACATCCTTGCCGAAAGGATTCCAGATATACTGGAAGTCGGGACTCAGGGATAGATGATCGTTTATGTGTATCCTATAGTAGGTTTCAATATGTCCTTCAGCCTCGGCCCGGCGCGCCGGATCTAGGGACTCGCCCGCCTTCTTGTAATCTCCCGACGGAAAAATTTGCCCCACTGCAAATGCCAAGACATCCTTGTCTCTACCCCAAGGCTTTCCTTCAACCTGCAAGCCTGCGCTCCATGATTGCTCAAGCGAATAAAGCGAGCCGTCACTTGCTGTGATATCGGGGTTATAGACTTTGGGATTCTGCCAGCCGTAGCGGGTAAAGAGAGTTACAATATCGGTTACTTTCTGGTCGAAGCTTAAGCCAAAGCCGTAGGCAGCCTCTTTGGTCTTTTCGGTATCCAGCCACTTAGTATGATAAACATTATTGTTCCAGCCATAGAAGCGGTAATTGCCCGGCAGATCAAAGAAACTGGTTTTAAGGGTAACCTGTCCGATATTAAAAAGGTTATCCCCGATTTTCTCCCAACTGCTCTTTCCGTCAAATACGCCATAACCCAATTCCAACCACTCTAACGGCAAATAGGCAAGGCGTATACCTGCGGTGTTATCCGGAAACTCAAGAGTCGGTGAATTGCGGAAAATCCTGCCCAAGAACTGAGTCGTTTCGTCATTGGCGACCTCACTCTGATCGAAATAAGCAGTCGGGTCAAGTTTTCCAAAGGTAATCGCTGCCTTATCCTTAAAAAGCCCCTGCTCATACCATACCTCAGTCAGATGAACGTCTTCATTATTATCCGCATCGCGGTTGACATTGCTATAAACTATCAGGTTATCTTCTAAGCCGTCACTCTGGCCGCCCTCAAGATGCACAAACGCCCTGCCATTTATTTCTTTAAACTCTTTGCTCAAGGTTATATCTGCCGAATACGAGCCGTCGGTACGGGATTTCTTTAATGTTTGTCCATCGCTGGCGTTATTAACATTATTCGTCCCCTGGACAATCATAGTCGCGCCTGCGCCACGCTCTAGTCCTTCCATAAGCTGCATAGGAGCACCCGGCACCCGCTTAAGTTTTTCCTCAAACTGCGAGAACTTTGCCTCATACTCACTAATCTGCTGCGTTTGCGCTTGCACCGTTGAATTCTGCGTAGCGATATACTTGTCTTGATCTGAAACTCTCTTCTCTAGGGCTTCAATGCGCTTTTGCAGCTGGCGCACTGTGTCCTCTAGCGACGCTTCATCGGCAAAGACAGAATTACTACTCAAAAAAACAAAAACTAACAAAAATAATGCTGCTTTTTTTATTACCGCCATAAATATACCCCCCTTTCATTGTTGCCCAGACACAAGCTTATGGTATACTTATAGCTGGGCTTGGTGTTGATGGTTAACGTCCAAGTACCGCGCCCCGCCGGATTCTTTCCAAGGAGATGGCGGGGTTGCATTTTTATTCCTGCGACACGTCCTGCTCTTTCAGTAACACATCGTGATAAGTATTAAGGTATTCGTGTTATTACGATTATTATATTCGTGCTACTAAAAGACAAAAAAAATCATACCTATACTATGTCCTTGCCTGTCGTGGACATGCTCAAGGTTGAATGTTTCACCCCCTTTACCGCTTTTAGATTCTCTGACAAGCGCTGGACTTTTTCAGGAGAGCCCTTTACCGCAAGTATCTCTAAGCAATTATTATGGTCTATGTGGATATGCTGCGAGGAAATAATACAAGAGCCAAATTCATGCTGGATATCTAAAAGTCTATTTACCAACTCGCGCCTGTGGTGATCATAGATAAGCGTTACTGCCCCTGTAACTTCATGGGCATCCTGCCATTCCTTCTTTACCAGCTCCTGCCGAATTAAATCCCTGAATGCCTCGGAACGGTTGGTGTAGCTTCTGGATTCGATTAGCTTAGCGAATTTCTCCAAAAGCCCCTTATCTAAAGAAACTCCGAATCTTGCTATCGAAGACATGCGCTTTCTCCTTGTATTACGAATGTAAGAATAATAACACCAATATATTCTTTGTCAAGATAAATTTGTGGCAAGGAATCCTCTATCAAAATAATTTCTTCTTTTTCTTGGCTTCTGCATCTTGTATAAAAAACAACCCGGCGAGCCTCTTTTTTCCCTGATCATCAGTAAAATATTCCTTTTGCGCGTAGAATACACCGGTAACTTCTACAAGAGGAGTAAATGGCGGCTTTAGCTTTTGTCCGTCTTTCATAGTGATAAAGACTACGTTAAATATAGTGGGTGGCGGGCTGGAGCCCCAGTTACAACACGGGCATCCATAGGCATTCTTGCCTAACGCGAAATTATCAAGAGAGCCGTCTGAAAGATACGCATCATAAGGGATTAAAAGATAACCCGTCAGTTTTACTTTCTTACCGCATAAATGGAGAATATCTATCGGGAATCCGCTTATATCATTACCGTCTTTAGTAACCTCGCTTTGAACTTTCTCGAGCTCTCTTATATCTAGATTATATACTTGCTTTTCATCCGCTTGGCTAGCAAAAACTTCAGCTGTAAACTTTACGGACGGTATCGGCTGCGTTGGATTCGGTTTTTTTGTTGCAAATAATAATATTACTATTAAAATAAATGCGTATTTAATGACCGAAAAGAGCTTTCTCATTGTTTAAGCAATCTCCCGGGTTTTGCTTGGCCTGATATTGAACCGTCTTCCGGATAATACCTATGCAATTCTTCCACGGCATTATTTTTCTTGTCAAATTCCTTCAATGCATCATAACAAGTAACGAGTAATCTTAATGACGATTTATGATAAGAAACAATATCTACGGCCTGGCTCCCGTTATCCGGGCCAAGCGCCTTTACTTGTTCAAAATACGGCACGGCCTCTTTATACTTCTTTTCAGACGCCAGGATTACCCCAAGGCTGAAGTTTGCGCTTTTATCTTTGGGGTCGGCTTTTAAAGCCTGCTGGTAAGCATACATTGACTCTTTCAAATCGCCATTGCTTTTATAGCCATAGCCAAGCATATTCCATGCCATAGTGTTCTTTTTATCAATCAATACCGCCTTTTCATAACTCCTTATTGCATCATTAAATAATTCGCATGTCATATAAGAAGAGGCGCGGGATAATAATTGGTTCACGATAAACGGCCTCATAACAATAAAACTTAGAGATACAAAAAGCACGCTAAACAACCACCTCAACGCCAGGCTCGGCCACCTGCCATGGTCGTGAAATTGACTACAGCTGCAATGTTCGTGTTTATCCATATTAAGATTCCTAAGCAAGAATAAAGAAAAATAACGCAATTGCGATAAGAATGTTGCCTGCCACGAATTGAGTGTATTTTTCTATTTTTCCCGCCTTCGAAGCTAAATGTTTGACTAAAGTGGTAGATGAGCCAATCAGCAATATCGGCATGCTTTGTCCGATAGCAAAGCTTAAGAATATGATAAAAGAGTAAACCCACGAATTCCAAAACCCCACGATACTTGCGATCACAAAAAGCACGGAAGCACAGCACGGACACGCCGGCATCTCTAAAAAAGCGAACATAACGCCGAACAAAAATGAGCCTATTAAACTTCTCTTTTTAACCTTAATATTTATGTCGCAGCTTTCAGAATGTGTTTTGCCGATTTTAATCAAACCCGCATAGAAGATTCCCAAAATAAGCAAGACAATTCCTAAGAATATATATAGGTACCTGCTTACTTGCACCAGACCAAAAGCTAAATTTTTAAGCAGAATTAAAGCTACCCCCAGCAATGTATAGCTGGTAATTAACCCCAATGCCAAACAAACGGCCGATAAAAAAGATTTGCGCTTGGTATGATGTTGCGCTCCTGAAACATATCCAAACACAATGGGTATCCTGATTAAAGTGCAGGAGCTTAAAGATACGATAAACCCTGCCCAAAAAACTATGAATATTGCTAAAACAGGAGACTTAGTGATAATTGTTTGAAGTGTGCTTGTCATTTAATCAACCACCTGCCTGATAATGCCGAGATACCATAAAGGGCTGCCGCAAAAAGAACGATTGTGGCGCCGCTTGCCGTTCCCCAATAATACGAAACGACTAATCCTGTAATTCCGGAAAAAATACTTATGATTACTGCTCCCAAGGTATATGAATGCATATTCCGCGCGAAGTTGCGGCTCGCGGCAGCAGGTAAAACCAAAAGTGAATTTATGATTAAAATTCCCACTAAACGTATCGAAACGATCACCACTAATGCCAGAAATATAGTAAAACTTGTTTCTATAAGAAAAGTGTTTACCCTACGGCTGCGCGCTAAGGACGGATTAACGCTCGTAAGTATCAAAGCGTTGCCTGCCATATACCAATACCCTAAAACAACTATGGTTATTGTAAAAAACCAGATTATCTGTTGCGGGCTGACCGCGAGTATATCCCCGATTAAATAGCTTGTATATTTAACAAACCCTCCCTGCCTGCTTAAAATAACAATTCCCAAGGCAACGATAAATGCAAACA
>Ga0172375_10009019_pt1 | contig 13254 bp, 11 predicted proteins | sample LakKiv1m_FD_114537 | JGI IMG/M metagenome (GOLD analysis project Ga0172375, IMG submission 114537) | Freshwater microbial communities from Kabuno Bay, South-Kivu, Congo - kab_092012_11.1m | ecosystem: Environmental > Aquatic > Freshwater > Lake | place: Democratic Republic of the Congo...
GAGAAAAGCCATGATTCTTGATCAGGTGATCTTTCTAATAACAGCGCTCGTCATCATCATCGCGGCGATCCTGGTGGTTTCAGTGCCGAAGATGATCCATGCGGCATTATGGTTGATTTTGGCACTGGCGGGTATCGCTGTGCTTTTCGTATTGCTGCAGGCATCCTTCTTTGCTGTGGTTCAGGTAATCGTCTATATTGGGGCGATCGCTGTACTGGTAATCTTCGCAGTCATGCTGACCCGTAAAGCCATGCAAGATGATGGACCTCAGTTGAACCGCTACAGTGTACTGGCTGCAGCAGTTTGCCTGATGCTTTTCGTGGTATTGACGGGCATGTTGTTATCCTGGGATGGTGCCAGTAGCTTACCGGTGAACCCGGCAGTCCACCCGGATACAATAATCAATTTGGGAGAATCCCTGACAAACCCGCAGGGTTACCTGCTGCCCTTCGAGGTGGCATCCATATTACTTCTGGCCGCCCTGGTAGGCGCAATCTTTATTGGCCGCGAGCATCGCGCGGGGAAGGAGGAAGAATGATACCGCTTTCCTGGTACCTGATCCTTTCTGCTGCATTGGTTTGCGTCGGAGTATTTGGTGTGATCTCTCGGCGTAATGCGATTGCCATGCTCCTCGGTGTAGAGCTCATCTTGAATGCAGTCAATATCAACCTGCTTGCATTCTGGCGCTATAAAGATGTCAGCCATGTGACTGGCCAGGTATTTACAATCATGGTCATCACAGCAGCAGCTGCAGAAGTAGCCGTAGGTCTGGCGATCTTCATTGCTGTCTACCGCAATAAACGAACCATTGCCGCTGAAGATGTCGCGGATCTGAAAGGATAGGGTGATGGCAGCTGAAACACTTCTCTGGCTTATTCCACTTCCACCGCTTGCGGCGTTTATTCTCATCACCCTGGTAACCGGCAAGAAAAAAGCGCTCAGCCATAGTCTCGCCATCGTTGGAGCCGGATCTTCCTGGTTGATGAGCTTGTTCGTTTTCATAAAAGCGGTCACCCGTCCGAATCTTGCAGAGAATCCCATTGCGGCATCCATCAACTGGCTGCCGACGGGTGAAACTGCGCTGCGTATAGGCGTACAGCTGGATAATCTTTCAGCGGTTGTCCTGTTCTTTGTAGCCTGGACGATCCTGATGATCTTCATCTACAGCGTGGGATACCACAATTACGGTCACCCGGCAGGTGAAAGAGATGTACCGGGGCTTCCACCGCATGGTGCAGACGTGAAAGATGTCCACGGTCATACCCATCGCGTGCCATCTGTAGAACCCATGTACGCGCGCTTCTTTGGTTTTCTTTCGCTGTTTGCCTTTGCAATGTATTTACTGGTGGTGTGTGACAACCTGCTCTTACTGTATACCGGTTGGGAGATCATGGGCTTGTGCTCCTACCTGTTGATCGGTTTCTGGTACGGGAAAGATTCGGCCAAAAAAGCAGCAATGAAAGCTTTCATGACCACCCGGATTGGGGATGTATTCATGCTGTTGGGGATCGTATTCCTCTATACCCAGGCTGGCACCCTCAATTACCGCGAAATCTTCGGCAATGCAGCTCTGATGCATGCTTTGGCAGTCAACCCCGCTGGTTTCCTGGGTCTATCTCAGGCTGGCGCTATCGGCTTGTTACTATTCATCGGGACCATCGGTAAATCTGCCCAGTTCCCGCTGCATGTCTGGCTGCCGGACGCGATGGAAGGACCAACACCGGTCTCTGCCATGATTCATGCGGCAACGATGGTTTCAGCTGGCGTCTATCTGGCGATCCGCATCTTCCCATTGCTTACCGCTGGATGGGAACCAGGGGACGTAGGGACACCAGCTATGATAGTCGTCGGAGCAGTAGGCGCCTTTACCGCTTTATTTGCTGCCACGATCGCGGTGGCTCAGAACGACATCAAGCGTGTGCTGGCGTATTCTACAATATCGCAACTGGGGTACATGATCGCAGCCATCGGGGTCGGTGCCTACACCGCTGCCATCTTCCACCTGGTAACGCATGCGTTCTTTAAAGCCTTGCTGTTTCTGGGTTCTGGTTCAGTCATCCACGGTGTAGAGCACGGTGTCATGCACAGTGGCGAGCATGTGGATCCGCAGGATATGCTCAACATGGGCGGATTGCGTAAGAAGATGCCAGTTACCTTCTGGACATTCCTGATCGGTGGGTTAGCTCTATCCGGGTTCCCGGTCATTACGGCCGGCTTCTGGTCGAAAGATGAGATCCTCTCAGGCGCATTCCACAGCGGGCAAATTGTAATCTTTGTTACACTTGCACTGGCTGCCCTGCTGACCGCTTTTTACACGATGCGTCAGATCACGCTTACATTCCTGGGACAGCCACGCACTGAGGCTGCCCGGCACGCCCAAGAAACACCCTGGACGATGACACTTCCGCTGCTCATCCTCTCGATCTTCGCGGTGGCCGCTGGCTGGTCAGGTATCCCCGAACACTTTCCGCTAATCGGGGGATGGTTGCCGAACTGGTTTGAACACTTCACCGGCGCGATGCTGGGGCATGAAGGCGAAGCACCAGCATTTTCAGCTGTTCCTTTACTCGTTTCGGTGATTGTATCTTTGCCTGGGCTAACTCTTGGCTGGCTTGTTTACCGAGGGGTAAAGATCGCGGTCGATCCCCTGAAGAAAACGCTTGGCAGACTGCATGGCTTGCTACAACACAAATACTATTTCGATGAGCTCTACACCTTTCTTTTCATCAAGCCCGCCATCTGGGTTTCAGAGGTATTCACAAGCCGCTGGATGGATCGGGTGGTGATCGATGGCATCTTGCATGCTATTGCCAGAGCCTTTCTGTGGCTCGGTAAGCTGGTACGGCAGGGTTTTGATGTGCCGGTTGTAAATGCCGGTGGAGACGCTATCGCTTCAGGGTTCAAAAAAGGTGGAGCAGCTTTACAACCAATGCAATCCGGCCGGGTACAGCAATACATGGTGGTGATGATCACTGTAGTGATGGTATTTACTGCCATCCTTCTCGCGATACTTAAACTGGTGTAGTGGAGCCTGCGATGGAATTCATCGGACAACATTTACTCACAATCATTCTTTTCCTCCCGGTACTGGCTGCGCTGGTTGTATTTTGCCTTCCTAAACAGCAGGTAAAATCCATCCGCTGGGTGGCATTCTTGGCTAGCCTCCTCCCACTCGGGTTTACGATCTTACTCTGGATAAAATTCGGGCAGGCGATACCGGGCTACCAGTTCCAGGAACAGGGTGCCTGGTTCCCGGCAATCTCTTCTACCTACCACATTGGCGTGGATGGACTCTCATTGCCAATGGTGTTGTTGACTACCCTGCTGGTTCCACTGGCATTGCTGGCATCCTTCTCAATTACAGACAGGGTAAAGACATACATGATCTTGTTCCTGTTACTGGAAACAGGGATGTTGGGCGTTTTCGTCTCACTCGACCTGCTGCTGTTTTTTGTCTTCTGGGAGATCGGCCTGGTACCGATGTACTTCCTCATCAACCAGTGGGGCGGTGAAAATCGTAATGATGCTTCCCTCAAATTCATCCTGTACACCATGGCCGGTTCGCTCGGACTGCTGCTTTCGATCCAGTTGATCGGTGTGGTTACGGGGTCATTCGACCTGCCGCGAGTCATGGAAGTTTGGAATAACCTCCAAGGTACCCTGCTTGGATTACCAGTTTCCACGGTAAAAGCGGTGGCGTTTTGGGCTTTTGTGATCGCATTCGCGATCAAAGTGCCGGTTTGGCCATTTCACACCTGGCTGCCAGATGCGCATACCGAAGCCCCAACCCCGGGTTCAATGATCCTTGCTGGTGTCCTGCTCAAATTGGGTGCCTACGGTTTTCTACGCTTGGTACTGCCCCTCTTCCCGTTAGAAGCCAGCAGATATGCTGGTGGGTTGGTTTTTCTTTCTGTCATGGCGATCATCTTTGGCGCTTTCGCAGCCTTTGGGCAGCGCGATTTCAAAAAGTTGGTGGCATACTCATCGGTTAATCACATGGGCTTTGTGGTTCTCGGCATCGCGGTTGCCGCGGCAGCTACAGGAACCCAGCATGCCACACTGGCTCTCAATGGGGCAGTTCTGCAAATGTTTAATCACGGGCTCTCCGCGGCAGGCATGTTCTTTCTGGTCGGAGTTCTATATGAAAGAGCGCATACCCGTAATTTGGATGATTTTGGCGGGCTATTTGCTATCATGCCGATCTTTGGCGGGTTACTCCTGTTCATCTCAATGGCATCCCTGGGTTTGCCGGGTCTGAATGGATTTATCTCCGAGTTCCTCGTTGTTCGCGGAGCCTGGCCGGTATTCACCGCCGCAACCGCATTAAGTATGTTGGGTTTGCTCTTCACTGGTGCCTACATCTTGATTGGCCTGCGCAAAGTGTTACATGGCCCATTGAATACCCGCTGGGTGGCGCATCTGAAAGAGATCAATTTGCGTGAAGTGGTAGTGCTGGCTCCGTTAGTAATTCTCATTCTGCTGACGGGCATTTGGCCAGCCTGGATCCTGGGTATGATCAACCAGGCTGTCACCATGCTGTACTAAGGGAGCGAACCATGCAGTTACCCCTCTTATCCACCATCATCTTTTCCCCAATTTTGGCAGGTGTCATTATTTTCCTTCTGCCTGCCAGGCTCACCCGGCTGATAAAAACTCTGGCGCTGGCATCTACGGGGATCTCTCTGGCGCTTTCCTTGCTGGTTTATTTCGGATATGACACAGGTGCCGGTGGATACCAGTTTTTGGAAAAATTACCCTGGCTCCCTTCGCTAGGGATCAGCTACCTGGTCGGTGTGGATGGAATCTCCGCGCCGATGGTATTACTCACTGGTCTGGTAGCCTGCACAGGCGTCATGATCTCCTGGGGTGTGACAGAAAGACCGCGTGAATTCTTTGGCTTCCTGCTCATCCTCGCGGGTAGCGTGTTCGGTGTATTCGCCTCCATGGATCTCTTTATGCTGTTCTTCTTCTTTGAGATCGCTGTCTTCCCGAAGTTCCTGATGATCACCATCTGGGGATGGCCGAAGACCCGGGTATACGGCGCGATGAAGCTGACATTGTACCTGTTCATTGGCTCGGTCATAGCTCTAATCGGCGCGCTGGCTATCTACACTGGCTCGGGCCTGAATACTTTTGACCTGAACCTGCTGCAGACTGTCCACTTCCCGTTGGAGTTCCAACGCCTGTGGTTCCCCTTTGTCTTCCTGGGCTTTGCTATACTAGCCGGTATTTTTCCCTTCCACTCGTGGGCACCGGATGGCCATGTTGCGGCTCCAAGCGCTATCTCGATGTTGCTTGCAGGGGTAGAAATGAAAGTGGGTGCTTTTGCAGCATTGCGTGTGGGCATTCTGTTGTTACCGGATGGTGCAAAATACTGGTCCTGGCTCATCATCATCCTCGGTGTGATCAACGTGGTGTACGGGGCGGTGATCGCTCTCATCCAAGCCGATTTCAAATATGTCATCGGTTTCTCCTCGGTTTCCCACATGGGGCTGGTACTCCTCGGTTTTGCCACCCTAAACGACAACGGCCTGACCGGCGCGGGTATGCAAATGTTCTCGCACGGTGTGATGACAGCGATGTTCTTTGCAATTGTCGGAATGGTCTATGACCGCACTCACACCAGGGAACTTTCCAGGCTGGGCGGGATGATGAAAGTGATGCCTTTCGCCGGCATGGGTTTTATAATCGCCGGGTTAGTTTCCATGGGTATGCCGGGTTTCTCCGGCTTTACCGCGGAATTTCCCATCTTTATGGGACTATGGCAAACCTCACCCGTCGCAGCGATGATTGCGATCATCGGTGTGATTGTAACCGCCGCTTATATCCTCCGGGTCATCGGGCAAGTCTTCTTTGGCTCGATACCTCAGGAATTTGAAATGGGACTACCGCCGATTTCAATACTGGACAAAATCAGCATCATGATTCTAGCGGTATTCATGGTAGGTATTGGTGTATTTCCCACCCTGCTCAGCTCACTGGTCAGTTCCAGCGTGCAGCATGCATTATCCATTCTGGGAGGTGTATAAGTGACCGCAGGTAGTATTGATCTCGCATCGATTCAGGCGATCACACCCCAGCTGGGTCTTTTCCTGCTCGGTGTTGTGGTTTTTACCCTTGATCTTCTGTGGAAAGGGGAAGGGAGAAGACGCCTGGCTGTCATCACAGCAATGGGGTTAGCGTTAACAGGCACGGCCAGTGCTGTCTGGGGAATCCCTTCTGCGAATGGTAACCTTGTCTTTGGTGGAATGCTGCGCCACGATTGGCTGGCTTTTACCTTCACGCAGGTATTCCTGCTGGGTGGAGCTATCACCGCTCTGTTGTCACGAAATGACAAAATTTCCGGCCATCGGGGTGAATTTTACCTGCTGTTGGTCATCTCTATCCTGGGAATGAGCCTGATGGCTGCATCCGCGGATCTGATTATGCTCTTTCTTGCAATCGAGACGACGTCGATTCCCCTGTATGTTCTCGCGGGCTTCCAACGGAAAGATCATGCCTCCGTTGAGGCGGGCTTCAAATACCTGCTGTATGGATCCCTGACCTCAGCTTTGATGCTCTATGGCTTCAGTCTGCTTTATGGCTTCACCGGAACCACTCAAATGGCTGGTATCCTAAACCAATTAAGCGCGGGTAACCTCCCAGGGATCACTACGGTTGGCGTGATGGTATTGATTTTAATAGGTATCGGTTTCAAGATCTCTGCGGTACCGTTCCATTTCTGGGCGCCCGACGTATACCATGGAGCCTCCAGCCAGGTAAGCGGATTTTTATCCACGGCATCCAAGGCGGCAGGCTTTTCGGTTTTACTCCGTCTGTTCATCTCCGCGTTTCTCCCTAATTCAGCGATTTGGTTTATTCTGGTCGTGGTTCTTTCCGTTGCCAGCATGACCTTTGGTAACCTGCAGGCGATTAACCAGAAGAACATCAAGCGATTGTTGGCATATTCTTCCATCGCACAGGCCGGGTATATATTGATAGGTGTGTCGGCAATTTCCACTCTTGGAGTTTCAGCCGTAACTTTTTACCTGATGGCATACCTGGTAACAAACTTGGCAGCCTTCGGTATCGTGACGGTCATTGGGCGCGCCCTCGGTTCAGATGAGATTAACGCGTATGCCGGGCTTTCCCGCCGATCACCCGCGTTAGCGTTGGGTTTACTGGCCGCGTTTTTATCACTAGCCGGGATTCCCCCCTTTGCTGGATTTATCGGTAAAGTTCTTCTTTTCACTGCCGCTATGCAGTCGCACCTTGCCTGGCTGGTTATTATAGGTATTCTCAACTCGATCATTGGGCTGTATTACTACCTGGTGGTCCTGAAAGTTGCCTATTTGGATCGGTCCGAAGGGGATGAACAACCTGTGCGCTTGGATGGTACGGCTCGGGTAGCCGTGATCTTCTGTGTAGCCGGCGTGGTGCTTGTTGGTATCCTCTTTGCCCCACTGTATGAGTTAGCCAGGGCCGCCGCTGCAGGGATTCTATGATTTGCAGTTAATTTGGTATAATTGCGACCAATGAACTCTGAAAACCCCCGCCCACCGGATAAGCAAAAATGGCTTAATCTGACCATCGCGGGGGTTGCCAGTCAGGTGGGGTGCCTGACCATTCTGATCATCTTGGGTGCGCTCTTCCTGGGTATATACCTGGATCGGCTGCACGCCAGCCGCCCTTGGTATACGATCGGGTTGGTTCTCGGCAGCATTCCCGTCAGCCTGCTGGTTATGATCCTCATTGTTCTTGCAGCGGTTAAGAAAATCAAACCCGAAGTTAAAAACCACGTTGAGCAGGAGGAAAAAGACCTTGGAAAATAAAAGGAAGTGGCGCTGGGGCGTAAACCGGTGGTTCGTATTTGCCAGCATGGCGCTTGCCATTGTGGGTGCTTCCATCTTCCCGGCTATCAGCCCCCACATCCAGGTGGCGCCCGAGGCATTGACAGAACACCCATTGTTCACACTACCTGTCATCGGCGGATTTATCCCGACAAACACCCTGGTGGCGGTCTTACTGGTGGATGTAATTTTAATAGCCTTGGCCTTACTGGTAAGAAAAGCCACCCGTAGTGGTGAAATGGTTCCACGGGGCGTCTCTGGCGCTGTGGAAGCATTGATCGAGGGTCTGTATAACCTGACCGAAAGCACCGCAGGAAAATGGGCAAAGTCCATCTTCCCGTGGTTTGCCACCATCACCTTGATGGTGTTATTTGCTAACTGGCTCGAATTGATCCCCGGCGTGGATAGTATCGGCATAGTCCATCAAACCGAGCACGGCTATCCGCTCATCCAGCTGTCTCAGGGTATCGCAGCCATCGTCAGGGGGGAAGCGGTACACGGTGAAGCTTTCAATATCATTCCGTTTGTCCGCGTTCCATCGACCGACCTGAACTTCACAGTCAGTCTGGCCATTATTTCAGTAGTGATGACCCAGGTGATCGGTTTACGCGCGCAGGGCCCACGTTACCTGAGCAAATTCTTCAATGTAACCACCTTGTTCAAGAAACCTGGCCTCGGGTTGATGGATCTCCTGGTTTCTATATTAGAGCTCATCTCAGAGTTCTCCAAGGTGCTTTCATTCTCATTCAGGTTGTTCGGTAATATCTTTGCCGGTTCCGTACTGTTATTTCTGGTAGGCTCAATTTTACCGGCCGGAGCAGTGTGGATACAATCCGGTATTTTATTATTCGAATTCTTCATCGGTCTGATCCAGGCTGTGGTATTTGGAATGTTAACAATGGTCTTCATGTCTATGGCCACCCACGGTCATGGGGATGAGGAACATGCTGAATAGAAGCTATTATCCATACTTATTAGGAGGAAGTAACACATGACTGGTGATCTTGTAGCGGCTGCAAAACTCATTGGTGCTGGTCTATCCATGATCGGTGCGCTGGGTGGTGGTGTGGGTATTGGTCTCAGCGTTCAGGGAGCTCTGACTGGTATGGCCCGCAACCCGGATGCTTCTGGTAATCTGTTGGTCTATATGATCCTGGGTATCGCGTTTTCTGAAGCTATTGCCATTTACTGTCTGGTAATCGCTTTCCTCATGCTCTTCGTGCTCTAAGATCGGAGGATACCTTGGAAAAACTCGGTTTAAACCTCGGATACCTCATTATCCAGATCGCGAACTTCTTGATTCTATTCATCGTTCTTCGGGCCTGGGTTTACAAGCCATTGACTCGAATGCTCGAAAAACGCCGTGAAGCCATCGCCAAAGGGTTGGAAGATGCCCGCATTGCGGCTGAAGCTCGCGCGAATGCTGAAAACGAAGCCGCAAAGATCATGGCCGATGCTCAGGCTCAGGCTGGATCCATAATCCGCGAAGCCTCGAACCGCACTGAAAGCACCGTCAAAGAGTTGAAGGTAAAAGCGGAAGAAGAGATCGCTCGATCTCGTGATGTGGCCCTGGCCGAGGCCGTGCAGGAACGCGATCGGATGTTGGGAGAGCTGCGCAGTCAGGTCGCTGCTCTGGCAATCGCCGCTGCTCAGAAATTGGTGGGAGAATCTCTGGATGAAAAACGACAGCACTCATTGCTCGCTGAATTCTTCTCCGGTGTCAAAGCTGGTAAAATCCAGATTTTAGAGGATGTAAAACTCAGTAAAGCCGACGCCGAAGTAACCAGCGCGCTGCCGTTGACAGCCGATGAAAAAGCCATCTTGCAGAAGGACCTCTTCGCTCGCACCGGTGCTGAAGTTAAGGTTTCCTTCCGTGTAGATCCAGCGATACTTGGCGGACTGATCATCAAAGTCGGCGATAAGCTGATCGATGACTCAGTTGCAGGTAAACTGGAATCTTTGCGCCAGGGAATCTCTTGATTCGATTTTCAATCGACAAAGGGTTTTAGCGCAAGCTAAAGCCCTTTTTTCGTTATAATTGGCTAAGGTTCATATGTCTGCATACCAGAAACAAACACTGAGTCAATTAATGCGTGAAGTTCCGTGCATCAGCAGAGATGAAGCTGCCGATATACCGATCTCCGGTGTGGTATTCGATTCCCGTCAGGTGCATCCCGGCGATTGTTTTGTGGCATTAACCGGCGGAAATGCGGATGGTCACCAGTACATTGGCAAAGCAGTAGAAAGTGGAGCAGCGGCAGTCGTTGGTTCACAACCCGGCCTGAAACCTGGGGTTCCATATATTCAGGTGGAAAATACCCGGCGGGCACTGGCACAAATCGCCGCAGCTTTCTACGGATTCCCCGGACGGAAACTGTGTGTGATCGGTGTCACCGGCACAGACGGCAAAACGACAACTTCAAACCTGGTATATCAGGTTTTACTGGCTGCTGGTATCCGCGCGGGCATCATCTCCACAGTGAATGCTGTGATCGGTAATGAAGAGGTGGATACCGGCTTTCATGTGACCACCCCCGAAGCACCAGATGTACAGCGCTACCTCTCCCGGATGGTAGCGGCAGGCTTGACCCATGTCGTCCTTGAGACAACATCTCATGGGTTGGCTCAAGAGCGGGTAACCGGCTGTGAATACGACCTGGGTGTGGTGACCAACATAACTCATGAACATCTGGATTATCACGGTTCTTACGAGGCCTACCGTAGTGCGAAAGGCCGGTTATTCACCAGCCTGACTGAAACTGCCGTAAAACCAGGAGGTAACTTAAGAACTGCTGTCATAAACCGGGATGATAGTTCCTACGAATACCTGGTTTCCATCTGCAAGGGGCCTGTACTCACTTACAGCATCCATCAAGACGCGGATTTTTCAGTGGAGCGGTACCACGCGAGTACGGAAGGCATGAGTTTTACTGTGCGCACACCCGGCGGGATCTTCCCGTTCACCACAAAACTGGTAGGTGAATACAATCTGTCTAACTGCCTGGCAGCCATCACGGCTACGGCAGGTGCCATGGGGCTTCCCATTCAGGGTGCACAGGCGGGGATCGCTTCTCTCCAGGGAGTTTCGGGGAGGATGCAGGTAATCCACCTGGGGCAATCCTTTACTGCCATCGTAGATTTTGCCCATACTCCGAACGCGCTGCGAGTTGCTCTATTAACTGCTCGTCAGCTCACAAAGGGGCGTGTAATCGCTGTATTCGGTTCTGCCGGCCTGCGAGATCGCGAGAAACGCCGCATGATGGCAGAAACCTCAGCGGAGTTGGCAGATATCTCGGTCTTAACCGCCGAAGATCCGCGGACCGAATCGCTGGATGGCATTCTGGATGAAATGGCACGCGGCGCTGAAAGCCGTGGAGCCGTGGAAGGCAGTTCGTTCTATAGAGTGCGCGACCGCGGCGAAGCCATCCGCCAGGCAGTAAAAATGGCGCAGCCCGGAGATCTAGTCATCGCCTGCGGAAAAGGGCATGAGCAGTCGATGTGCTTCGGTGAAGTGGAGTACGCCTGGGATGATCGAATCGCCATGAAAGCGGCGTTGGCTGAGTTACTGGGTATTCCAGGGTATGAAATGCCTTACCTGCCAACACAACAATAAACTTGAACCGGAAGCTCGGTAATCACCGGTATAATCGTAGAATGGAGAGAATGGCAGGATGAAAGTCACAGTCTTTGGCGGATCCAGCCCACAGCCGGGCAGCCCGGAATACTCGCAAGCAGTTCATCTGGGCAGAATGCTGGCACTGGCCGGGCATACAGCCGTTACTGGCGGGTATATTGGAACTATGGAAGCCGTTTCACGCGGTGCGCGGGAAGCCGGCGGACATGTGATCGGTATTACCTGTAAAGAAATCGAAAGATACCGACCGACCAGCGCCAATGCCTGGGTGGTAGAAGAGATAGCTTTCGAAACCCTGAAGGACCGACTCTATGCCCTGATCGATACCTGCGATGCAGCCATCGCGCTTCCTGGGGGTGTGGGCACACTGGCAGAGATCAGCCTGATGTGGAATTTGCTGATCATCGAAGGTCAACCACCCAAACCATTAATTGCCATCGGTGTCGAGTGGAAAGCTGTAATGCAAACATTCATCGCCGGCCAGGGTGGATACATCCAGGAGAGTGACCGCGACTGGCTCCAATTCGCGGAAAATGTGGAAATGAGCCTGGAACTGCTTTCAGGTTGGAAAATGAAAGATCAATAAGAGAGAAGAGAATGGCAGACGAGAAATTACCTTTACGCAGCGAGAATTATTCCGAATGGTATAACCAGTTGATCCAACGTGCCGAGTTGGCAGATTATGCGCCTGTCAGGGGGTGCATGGTGGTTCGTCCGTATGGGTGGGCCTTATGGGAGAACATCCAACAGGCGCTCGATAAACGCTTCAAGGCAACCGGGCATCAGAACGCGGCTTTCCCGTTGTTCATCCCGATGAGCTTTCTGGAAAAAGAGAAAGAGCATGTCGAGGGATTCTCGCCTGAACTGGCTGTGGTTACGATTGGCGGTGGCGAAAAATTGGAAGAACCACTGGTTGTCCGGCCAACATCTGAAACCGTCATAGGTTACATGTATTCCCGCTGGATTAAAAGCTACCGCGACCTGCCGGTCCTGATCAATCAATGGGGCAATGTTGTCCGTTGGGAATTGCGCACGCGCTTGTTCCTGCGAACACTCGAGTTCTACTGGCAGGAAGGCCATACGGCACATGCCACCGAACCCGAAGCGGAAGAAGAGACCCGCCGCATGCTGGATGTGTATACTGATTTTGCGGTCAATGAAGCGGCAGTTCCAGTGATACCCGGCATGAAGAGCGCCACAGAAAAATTTGCTGGCGCTGCCCGCAGCTACACCATTGAAGCCATGATGGGAGATACCAGGGCATTACAATCTGGCACATCTCATAATCTCGGCCAAAACTTCGCGAAAGCCTTTGAAATCCAATTCCTGGATCAAAGCAACGTACTGCAATATTGCTGGACTACCTCATGGGGTTTAAGTACCCGTTTCATTGGCGCGATCATTATGACACACGGGGATGATCAGGGGTTGAAATTCCCTCCCCGGTTGGCGCCCATCCAGGTGGTGATTGTCCCGATCTTCCGCAGCGATGAAGAACGTCAGAAAGTGATGCCTGTTGTGGATCAGGTGGTCAGCATGCTATCTGATTTGCGTATAAAGGTCGATGACCGTACAGAAGTAACCCCCGGCTTCAAATACAATGATTGGGAAATGCGGGGTGTACCATTGCGAATCGAAATTGGCCCGAAAGATGTTGAAAAAGGCAGTGTTGCACTGGCCCGGCGGGATATTCCCGGAAAAGAAGGCAAGCAATTTGTCAGTCAGGAGGGTCTGACCCAGACCGTTAAAGACCTGCTGGAAGACATTCAGAGATCAATGCTTGAAAAAGCA
>Ga0172375_10009020_pt1 | contig 13254 bp, 10 predicted proteins | sample LakKiv1m_FD_114537 | JGI IMG/M metagenome (GOLD analysis project Ga0172375, IMG submission 114537) | Freshwater microbial communities from Kabuno Bay, South-Kivu, Congo - kab_092012_11.1m | ecosystem: Environmental > Aquatic > Freshwater > Lake | place: Democratic Republic of the Congo...
CCCGCAGGCAGAATGAAATCCGCCGCAAAGCTGCCGGGCCTACCGGTGACAACTTCCGCGTCCTTGCCCGTAGGCTTGACGTGCCGGCCGTTCACCAGCACTTCCACTTCCACTTCCTTGAGGCCCTTGCCCATGGGGTTGGTGACCAGGCCGGAGACGGCCAGGTGGTCGCCGGCCGGGGCGGGGGCGGCTAAGACCGCGGGGCTGGCCAGGAATCCGGCGATTAACAGGACTGTCAGTATATATAGAAAGGAGGTTAACCTTTTTCGCATTGTTGTATCCCCTTTAATCGTCGCTCTTATCAGGTGGGGAGGAGGCCTCTCAGGTTTCCTCCCCCCCGGTTCGGTCTAATTATTTAGCTAGCAGCACCGGCATGCCCTGCATGGGCCAAATGAAGTAGCAGAAGACCGCCAGGAAGGCCATGAGGATGATGCTGGGAATCCAGCCATAGATGAAGAACTCTCCGGCAGTGAACTGCTTGCTTTCATAGGCAATGGCATTGGGGGCCGCTCCTATTAGCAGGTTGAAGGGCATACCCGCAGTGGCCAGCGAGGCGAAGAAGATAACTTCCGGGGCCACCCCCAGGTATCTGGCGATGACCAGGGAGACCGGCAGGGTGATGGCGATGGCCGCCACATTCATGATGAAGTTGGTCATGCACAGCACGAAGAAGGCGATGGCCAGGACGAAGACCAGCCAGGGGGCCTTCTGGAACCAGCTCACCCAACTCACGGCCATCCATTCCGCAGCCTTGGTGTCATAGAGGCAGTAACCGATGGACATGGCCCCGCCAAAGAGGAGGATGATGTTCCAGGGGATGGTCTCCATGTCCTCCACTTCCAAGGTGCGGGAGATGAAGAAGAGCACAGTGGCGACGATCATAATGGCCGCCCGGTCCATGTTCTTGAAGAACGGTATGGGAGAGAAGGACTTCATCATGAACAGGAACAGGACCACGAGCACCATGGCGATGACAAACTTTTCCTTGTTGTTCATGGGTCCCAGTTCCTTCCCCAGGCTGGCCACCCGTTCCCGCAGGCCATCGATCCGGGGCCTCTCGGGTTTGAAGAAGGTGATGACGATGAGCCAGATGAAAAAGATCATGATCGCCCCCAGGGGGAGCATGTACCAGATGAGGGAGAAAAAGCCGATTTCCGTGCCGCCGGTGAACTTCTGGAACATGCCGGCCCCGGCCACAGCCCGGGCGGAACCCAGGAAGGTGATGACCGAACCGGCGCCCGCGGTCCAGGCCATGCCGATGAACAGGCCTTTGCCAAACCGGGTGGGCTGGTCGGATTCGCTATAAAGCGAATGGATGGCCACTAATAGCGGAAAGATGGCCGCGGCCACCGCGGTGTGGGCCATGAGCAGGGTCATGCCGGCGATGATAATGAAGGTGCCCAGGAGAATGAAATTGGTGTTTTCGCCGACGATGTTCAGCATCTTGTAGGCCATGCGCTTGGTGAGTCCGGAGACCGAGAAGGCCAGACCCATGACCACCGAACCGAAAATGAACCAGACCGAGGGATCAAAGAAGTCCTTCAGGGCCTGGTCGGCGGTGCGGATCATGAAGATGGTCTGAAATAGGCCGATGGCGATGGCCGTGGCGCCGATGGGCATCACCTCGAAGATCCACCAGACCGCGGCCATGAGAAAGAGGCCGATGGCCATGCGGCCTTGGGGCGGCAGGGGAAAGTGCTTGCCAGAGGGGTCTACTGCGTCTGATAAATCCGGCATGAAATAGAAAAGGAAAAATAAGGCCAGGCCCAAGAGGATAAAAGCTATCCTCCTCCAGTCGATGGCCACCTTTTTAGGGGCAATAAAGATCTCTTCGGGCATCTCCGGCAGGCCGGCGCCTACGGGCATTCTTTTGATATCTTCCGCCATGGTAGACTCCTTATATTCTGAGGTCCGGGGACGCGATCAATCGCCCAGCACCAGGTCCGAGACCTCTTTAAAGAGATCGCTCAGGCGAATCATGCCCGCCACCTTTTGCTCCTGGATCACCGGCATCAGGCCCACGTTCTCCTTGATCATCAGGAAGATGGCCTTGGCCAGGGGGTCATTGCCCTGGGTGGTGACTTTGATGGGACTCATGACCTCGCTCACCGGCTTCTGGGAGGCCTCCTTTAAACCGGGGCCGAAGAGATCGCCAATGAGGACCGTGAGGCTGGGGTCCGCCTTGACCAGGGCGGTCTCTTGCATGAATCGGGGCTCCAGGCCCTTGATGATATCCCGCAGGGTCAGAATGCCCATGAGCTGGTACTTTTCATCGAATACCAGGACGGCCCGGGGCTCGAAGCTGCCCTCAAACTTGATGGCCGCTTCCCGGACGATGGCCATGGCCTGGCGCAGCGTGAACCAGTAGGGGATGTGAGGGTAATCCTCCAAGGGGATCATCAAATCTTTCACCTTCTTTTCGTTTGGCATAAAAACCTCCCGCAGATTAATGATTGCTCGGCAAGGATTCGAAAACGGTGTTTCCCGGCAAAAACAGTTTCATGGTTCATCTTTTAGCAACTGGCATATTAAGATGGGGTTAAAACCCGGAAGCCGGCCGTTAAAATTGCGTTAAGATCGTGCATTCATTCACAAGTCCCTTGTCTGCTCCTTGACTTTTACTGACCCCTCCATTAGAACCTTAGCGTTGTCCACAAATCTTCTGGAGGGTGGTACAGCCTTTCCAGGCTGTGCCGAAACCGCCGCACAGACTGGAAAGCCTGTGCCACCAAAGACTTGTTAAATCAGCCACTTCTTGACTTGTGGGTCAGCCATGATTAGAACAGAATCAAAATATGGCATTAAAGATAAAGGTAAAAATGCGGAGGATGACGTGACGCACCAGAAATTTGCCCAGGATTTAATGATCCGCCTGGAGGATTATCCCCATATCCCCTACTGGTTCACCCTGCGTGAGGCTATAGCCATCATCCGGGAAGCCGCAATTAAGTTTGAAGGCCAGTTCGAGCCCCGGGCCGTCCTGGTTTTTGACGAAAAATACCAGCTTATGGGCATTTTGAGCCTGCGGGATATCATCATCGGGCTGGAACCCCAGTTCCTCCAGGAAACCGGCCTGATCAAAACGGACCCGAGCCTCACCGTGTTGGCGGGCGACTTTTGGGGCCCCAGAATGATGGAGCAGTCCCGCAGGCCGGTGAGTGAAGTTATGAGCCCCATTAAGGTCATGGTGAATTCCGGGGATCCCATCACCAAACCCCTCTATCTGATGATCAAGGAGAATGTGGGGTTGATCCCGGTAACCCAAGGGGACAAGGTGGTGGGTATGCTCAGGCTGAGCGATCTGTTCGCCGAGGTCTCCAAGATGGTATTGGGGGCCTAAGCCCAACTTTCCGGCTCCCTAGAAGTTGTACGTGAGCCAGCTATTCAGCCATAAACCATGAAAAGTCCCCCCTTCACCCCAACTCTCTCCCCCCGGCGGGGGGAGAGGGAGAAAGAACACCCCCGGCTTGACTATCGGCCCTAACTTCGCTTAAAATTTAATTAAAATGGTTTTTCCCGGTCTCCCCAGGAGGATCTGCCCCTGAAACGCGTTTGGCAACGCCTCGTGAAAAAGGACCAAGGAAGCAATATGCAGGCAACCTTGGCGGAGAAGTATTCTAATTTCCGAAGGTTGCTGGCGGCCAACAATGCGGTGTTGGCCTTGATGGCCGACATGGAGGAAAAGCTGTCGGGTGATTTCCTCTTCGACCTCCAATATATCCGGGCCAGTGTCGGCCAACTGGCCGAGGAAACCGGCAGCCTGGTGGAGGCCCTCAATAACCTGGGAGACCGCCGTTACGAGAATCTAAGCGAATCCTACCGGCGCATCATTCGTGAAGTGGAGGAGGCGCTGAACCCGCGGCATGAGATTCAGCAAGGCCCCCTGACCATCTCCTTTGATCGCCTCGACCTGGGGATGGCGGAAAGGGTAGGGGGCAAGAACGCCAACCTGGGAGAGGTAAGAAATAAGGTGCATCTCCCGGTGCCGCCCGGTTTTGCTATTTCGACTTACGCCTACAAGCTTTTCCTGGATTATAATCACCTGACGGCACGCCTCACCGAGTTGCTCGGCCACTGGCGGATGGATGATCTGGACAGCCTGGCCCAGGTCAGTGAGAAATTAAAGTCCATGGTCCACCAGGCCCAGGTGCCTCCGGACCTGGAGGCGGCCATCCGGGAAGCATATGCAGAGCTTGGCCGGGAGGAGATCCAGCGGCCGCTGGTGGCCATGCGGTCCAGCGCCGTGGGCGAAGACCTGACCCTCACCTTTGCCGGACAATACGCCACCTATCTCAATATTCCCCCCGATGATCTGGTCAACCGTTATAAGGATATTGTCGCCAGCTTATTTACGCCCCGGGCCCTGTTCTACTACAAAAACAAGGGCTTCAAGGAGGAGGAGATGGCCATGGGAGTGGCCGTGCTGCCCATGATCAACTCCAAAGCCAGCGGGGTCCTCTTCACCCGGCAGCCGGAAGCCGCGGAGCAGGACGCCGTGTTGATTAACGCGGTTTGGGGGCTGGGTAAATACGCGGTGGGCGGGGTTATCAGCCCGGATCATTATTTGGTGGCCTATCACCCGCCCGGCCAGGTCCTGGAACAGCACATCCCCTCCAAAGAGGTCATGCTGGTGAACCAGTCTGGGGGAGGGGTGCGAGAGGTCCCGGTGCCGCCGGAAAAGGTCAACGCCCCCTGCCTGCACCAGGAGCATTTGCGGCAATTGGTGCAGTGGGCGGCCACCCTGGAGGCCCATTATCAGCGGCCCCAAGATGTGGAGTGGGCCCTGGATGAAGACGACCGGCTCTGGCTGTTGCAGAGTCGGCCGCTGCAATTGCCGGCCAAGAGGGTCGCGGAAACCAAGAGCAGGACCCTGAAACAATATTCCGTGCTGCTGGATCGAGGGGACATCGCCTGTCGCGGGGTGGGAGCCGGCCCGGTGGTGCTGGTGCGGCGGGAGGAAGATCTGCGAAATTTCCCCAGCGGCGGGGTCCTGGTGGCCCGGCAGACCTCGCCCAAGTATGTCACGGTGATGCACCAGGCCGCGGCCATCATCACCGACGCCGGCAGCCCCACCGGCCATATGGCCCTGCTGGCCCGGGAATTTCAGGTGCCCACCATTCTCAATACCGGCATGGCCACCCAGATTTTGCATTCCGGCCAGGAAGTGACCGTGGACGCCAATTATAACAATGTCTACGACGGCATCATCACTGAATTGCTGGAACCCCGCCAGGCCAAGCTGAATGATCTGACAGACAGCCCGGTTTTCCGCACCTTAAAAGCAGTGCTCAAAAAGATAGTCCCCCTCAATCTCATTAACCCCCAAAGCGAAAATTTTACCGCGGCCGGCTGCTGCACCATTCACGACCTGGTGCGCTTTGCCCACGAATTCTCCATGCGGGAGATGTTCAAACTCACCGAAAAAGAAATCCAGGACGGCCGGGAAGTAATGGACCTGGAATCGAGCCTGCCCTTCAAGGTGCGCATCCTGGACCTGGGCGGGGGCGTGAAAAAGGGCTGGAGGCGCCGAGTGCGCCCGGAGCAGATTACCTCCATACCTTTCAAGGCCTTCTGGCAGGGACTCACCGCCATGCGCTGGCCCCGGGGCAAACCCGCCGGGGCCCAAAGCTTCAGCTCGGTGTTTGTCAAGAGCGAAGAAGAGGTGGCCCAGGGCTCCGACCCGTATCGAGACCAAAGCTATGTGGTGCTCTCCGAGCATTACATGAACTTCAGCATCCGCCTGGGCTATCACCTGTCCGCGGTGGAGGCTTACGTCAGTGACCGGATAAACGACAATTATCTGACCTTTACTTTCCGGGGCGGCGGTTCCACCCCGGAACGGCGGGAGCGGCGGGCCAGGTTGATTGAAGCTATCATCGACCGGATGGATCTCCACTATCAGCGGAAGGGGGACAATATTGAGGCCAGAATATCAAAATACCCGCCGGAACAGATGGCCCAACGCCTGATCTTATTCGGCAAGCTTACCCTCTATACCAAGCAACTGGATATGGCATTATTTTCTGAGGGAATTGTGGACTGGTACATCAAGGATTTCCTGCGGGAGCACGCGGGGGCGAAGGCTTAGCCCGCATCAGGAGAATAGATGACTGAGCGGATATTGGTTATTGACGATGAACCCAACATGCTGAGGCTGCTCAAGACCATTCTCATGGGTAAAACGGGCTATGAAGTCGCCACCACCAATAACCCGTTGGAGGTGGGCAAGCTTCTCCAGGAGGCGACCTTTGATGTGGTAATCGCCGACCTGAAGATGCCCGTAGTAGATGGGATGGATCTGGTGGACATTATCAAAAAGATCGATGTCAATCTGCCCATTATCATCATCACCGCCTACGGCACGAGCGAAATCGCCAAAAAGGCCGTGCTGAAAGGCGCCTACGATTTCATCACCAAACCTTTCCGGAAAGAGACCATCCTGATCAGCATTAAGCGAGCCCTGGAATGGAAAAGGATGCAAGGTGAATTGGCGGCGCTGAAGAACCCCTGGCCTGAAGTGCGGGGCTAAGGCAGGTTGGCAGGAAATTCCGGGAATATTCGCGATAGTAGAAGTCATCTCTGGTTCAACCCCCTTGCCAAAATCACCAGGAAGTCCTGGGCGTTGGTCAAAATCCCCCGGGCGGCCAGGGAGCCGCGATTGGTGAGTTTGTCCGCGGCGAATTCGCTCATATCCACCACGTAAAAATAGACCGGCCTCACCTGTCCCTCCGCCAAGACCCGGTAGCCGGGGGTTAAATTCCCCGCGGCAATGCTGTGCAGTTGGGTGGCCACCGCGATCACGGTGGTGGCCCGGGCCGTGAGGGCCCGCATGGCGTCCTGGGCCTGTAAGACATCCGTGATCACCTCCGGCAGCGGCCCGTCGTCCCGGATGGAGCCGGCCAGGACGTAAGGAATCTCCCTTTGCCAGAGGGCGTGCAGCACCCCGTCTTTGATGACCCCGGTTTCCATGGCCCGGGCCAGGGAGCCGGCACGGCGCACCAGATTCAGGGCGTCCAGGTGGTGGTAATGGCCCAGGTGGACCTGCCGCTTGCAATAAATCTCCTGGCCCAGGGCCGTCTGGAAGAGCGCGGCTTCCAGGTCGTGCACCGCCAGGGCATTGCCGGCCAGGAGGCCGTGGGCGTAACCTTGCCGGATGAGGGAGACCAGGGCGCTGCGGGAGTCCCGGTCAAAGACCGCGGCCGGGCCCATGACCCAAAGGATAAAGCCGTTTTCCCGTTCATAGGCCAGCAGCTCGTAAAGCTCATCGTAATCTATGGAAAAGGAGGTCTCCCGGGACAGCCGGGTGCGAAAGGCAAATTTTTCTGGTTCCTGGGGACCTGGAGCAAAAGCCGCGGTGTGGACGAAGATGCCCTCCTCCCCGTTTTCCCCCCGGCCTACGGCTACCTGCTCCCCTTTCTGTAAGTGGTGAAATTCCTTGACCAGCAGCGAGCCATCAGGCCCCCTGACCACCACGCAATCCATGCGGGAATTTTGCAGCAAGACCCAATGATCTTTGCTTTGCTGGAAATACTCGGGAAAGATTGTGGTGGCATGGTAATTTTCGGGCGCGACCCCTGGCGCCGGCGCGGGTGCGAAGTTCACCACCGGCGCTTCTTTGAAAAGGAGGCTGCTGAAATCCGGAGGATGATATGCCGGCAGGGTGAAGGTCATGGGGAGTTTTCCCGTAGGGGCGAACCTGGTGTTCGCCCCTCCATGTCAATAGCTTTTGAATGCATCCTATGATTCTTGGCTGAAAGCTGAAAGCTGACAGCTTTTTCACGGAAAAATATGCGTGCCGGTGCGTCCTTCCAGGGCCGCGGCCAGGTTTTCCGGCTGGGTGATGAGCACCCGCCGGCCGCCCTGGGTCAAAAAATCAATGGCCGCTTCGATTTTGGGGCCCATGCTGCCGGAGGCGAAATGGCCGTCATACCAATATTTCCGAGCCTCAGCGCAGTTTAGCGTCTGTAAGGCGCGCTGTCCGGGCTGCCCGTAATCCAGATAGACGTATGCCACGGCCGTCAGAAAGATCAACAAATCCGCGGCGATTTCCCGGGCCAGCACCGCGGCGGCCCGGTCTTTATCGATAACCGCCTCCACTCCCAGGAGGTCGCCATTGGGCTGGCGGATGACCGGCACGCCGCCGCCGCCGGCGGCAATGACGATAATGCCCCCCCGCAAAAGATAGGAGATGATGTCCTGCTCGATAATGGTTAAGGGCCGGGGCGATGGGACCAGCCGGCGCCAGCCGCGGCCCGCGTCCTCCGCGAGCAGCCAGCCCCGCTCCGTTTGCAGGCGCTCCGCCTCGTCCGCGGTATAGAAGGGGCCGATGGGTTTGTCCGGGGCCAGGAAAGCCGGGTCCGCCGCGGACACCACCACCTGGGTCACCACCGTGACCACGCCCCGCTCCTGGCCCCGGCGGCGCAGTTCGTTCACCAGACACTGCTGGATCAGGTACCCCAGGCCGCCTTCGGTGTCGGCGTCGGAAATAAACAAAGGCATGGGCGGGACCAGGGCCCGGGCGCATTCCATCTGTAGCAGCAATTGTCCCACCATGGGGCCGTTGCCATGGGTGATGACGGACGCGAAGCCAGCGGTAACCAGGTCGGCGGTGGGCGCCATGGCCTGGCTGATGCGGCGGTATTGTTCCTCCAAAGTCCCCGGTTCCCCGGGGAGGATCAGGGCATTGCCCCCCAGGGCCAGGACTAATTTAGGATAGCTGACCGGATCGATGGGAATCATGGGATTGATTTGAATATAAGCACGCTTAGATTAATTGGTAGTGGCGGGGAAAGGTTGAACTTTGAACCTGGAACTTGGAACTATTTTTTAAGAGGTGGCAGGCATGTACAAGGTGACCCTGGAAGGCGAAGACACGGTGCTTCGGATCAAGCGGGGAATGATGAGCCAGGCAACCATAAGCCGGCTGCTGGACCTGGTAAATATGGCTGCGGTCCTGGAAAACAGCAGGTTTGCCGACGCCGAGGAGCAGATTCTGGCCAGAATGTTGGGCCTGCCCACCGGAGTGGCCTTGCTCCGGGACCCGGTCTTCAATAAAGACGGGGCCTTCACGGAAGAAGAACGGGAAAAGCTCGGTCTCCGGGGGCTCTTGCCGGCCCGGGTCCAAACCATGGAAGAGCAGGTAGCGCGGACCCTGGAGAATTTCCGGAAAAAGCCGAGCAACCTGGAGAAGTATCTCTTCATGATCGGCCTCCAGGACCGCAATAAGACCCTGTTCTACCGGGTGGTCATTGATTACATCAAGGAAATGATGCCCATCATCTATACGCCCACCGTGGGCCAGGCCTGCCTGGAATACGGCCATATCTTCCGCCGGCCCCGGGGGGTCTTCATTTCCGCCAAAGACCGGGGGAGGATGGCGGCCATGCTGCGGAACTGGCCCGACCGGGATATCCGCGTCATTGTGGTCACCGACGGGGAGCGCATCCTGGGTCTGGGAGACCTGGGTGCGGACGGCATGGGTATCCCGGTGGGCAAGCTGACTCTGTACACCGCCTGCGCCGGCATCCACCACGCTCACACCCTGCCGGTGACTCTGGACGTGGGCACGGAAAACGAGGAGCTGCTGAATGACCCCTTATACATCGGCCTGAAACAGCGGCGTCTCCGGGGCGCGGCCTACGATGAATTTGTGGAAGAGTTCGTGGTGGCCGTCCAAGAGGTCTTTCCCAGGACCCTGATTCAGTTTGAAGATTTTGGCAACGCCAACGCCTTCCGGCTCCTGGAGCGATACCGGGAGCGCGTCTGCGCCTTGAATGACGATATCCAGGGCACGGGCGCCATGGCCCTGGCCGGATTATACTCGGCTTTGCGCCTTACGCGCGGCAAGCTCAGCGACCAAAAATTTCTGATTGTGGGCGCGGGCGAGGCCGGATTGGGTATCGGGGCGCTGATCGTCGCCGCGCTGCAGGAGAAAGGATTAGCCGCGGCTGAGGCCCGGCAGCGCTGCTGGTTTGTGGATTCCCACGGCCTGGTGGTCAAAAGCCGCAGCGACCTGTCCGGCCGCAAACTCCCCTATGCCCACGAGCACGAGTTCATCTGGGATTTGTCCGCCGTGGTGGAAACTTTGCAGCCCACCGCCATCATCGGGGTCTCCGGGAAGCAGGGATTATTTATGCAGCCCATCCTGGAAGCCATGGGCCGGATAAATGAGAGACCCATTATTTTCTCCCTTTCGAACCCCACTTCGAAGGCCGAGTGCACCGCGGCAGAGGCCTATCTCGCCACCGGGGGACGCGCGATTTTCGCCAGCGGCAGCCCCTTTGAACCCGTTACTTGGGAAGGAAAGACACTGGTGCCCGCCCAGGGGAACAACGTCTACATCTTCCCGGGGGTGGGGCTGGGGGTGGTGGCTTGCGGGGCCCGGCGGGTCACGGACGACATGTTTTTTGCCGCCGCGCAGGCCCTGGCCGCGATGGTCTCAGAGGATGATCTGGAGCAAGGGAGTGTTTATCCGCCGCTGGCGAGGATCCGGGAGGTTTCCGCGGCCATTGCCGCGGCGGTGGCCGACGTGGCCTACCGTGGGGACCTGGCCACCAGGCCGCGGCCCGCTGATCTTCCGGCCTACATCAAGTCCCTGATGTATGAGCCCAGGTATCAAAGTTACGTTTAGTCCCTTGGGGCGGCTTCCGGGTTAACCCGGAAAGTTACGCTTCTCCGCTGGTGGGCAGCGTGAAGTAGAAGGTCGCACCGGCGCCGACTTTTCCTTCGGCCCAGACCCGGCCGCCGTGCCGTTGGATAATCCGCTGCACAATGGCCAGGCCGACGCCGGTTCCTTCGTACTCCTGGACGCCGTGCAAACGTTGGAATATGCCGAATAACTTATGGGCATAGTCCATGTTAAACCCCACGCCGTTGTCTTTGTCCACGATGACTTGGAGCAATCTGAGGCCTTCGGCGTCGAGACGGGCCGCGTGTTCGTCCAACAACATCCGGGAGAAACCCTGGATGGCCCGGACCGGAGACTTGAGGTCGTGGGAGATGGAGTAGGAGAACGACTCCAACTCCCGGTTGGCCGCCTCCAGTTGGGCGGCCCGGGCCCGCGCCAGCTCTTCGCTGCGATGCAGGGCATCAATCTGCCGGATAAGCTTGTTAATGAGCAACTGTTGGTGCTTCTGGTCGAAAGAGTCCGGCGGAAACGAAGTTACCCGGAAGGCCCCGGCCTTGAGTCGGCTCTACCCAAATCAGTCCAGCAATAACAGCAAATTGATGGCCGGGGCGACGCCGTTCCGCGCAGGCAGGCTGATGCGGCCGATGCGGCTGCCCCAGAGGTTGTTAGTGAGAACATATTCATTGACGATCCAGGCGGTGGCCCCGCTGGGGTCGGCGGGGTCCAGGGAGACGGCGGAATAGTCTCCCCAGCGTTGGACGAAGGGATCCCAAGTCGACGGTTCTCCGGTTAAAAACGTGGCGCTACTGTAAAGCGGGGAGCCGTTGGAGATGACCCCCGGGGGGTCGGTATGCAGGCGTCCGCCAACGCGCACCTGGGCGTTGACGTTATTGGGGTTATCGGTGGAAGACCAGGTGACGAAGACATCCTTGAACCGGTTAGCGGCAATACTGGCGTTGAAGTCATTGGAAGTGGCGCTGCCGTAAAAGATGCCGCTTTGGATGACGCGATTATTGAGCGTGTCGAATTCATAAAATCTGGGGGTGGCCAGGCCGCGGTAATCAACGGTGTGGACCTGGAAGAGGGAATTGCCAACCTGGGTGCTGGCGTTCTCAAAACGGCAGTCCAGGGTGTCCAGCATCTGATTGGTGCCGGGCTGGATGGCATAGGGAGGCAGCCAAAAAGTCGGCACCGGGATGTAGTTGGTGAACAACACGGGGGCGGAGGTGCCGGAGCCCAGCAGGGCGTAGAGAGTGACATAGTTGTTGTAGGTATACCAATCTGCCACCGCCAGAAAACTGTAAGGATTCTCATCCAGGACGATGGGCGGCGCCAGGGTGCCGTCCAGGCCGGTAAAAAGGGGCGAGGTGAAGGCCTGGCCGTTATAAGCCAGAGATTTGGCCACGGAAAACATGCGGCTATCGACCACGCGGCCGGTATTCAAATTAAAAAAGTCTCCGGTGATGATGATGGCGTTGCGGTCCAGACCCAGTTGAGGATAATCCCATTGGGTGTTGCCGCTCACGCTGTAATCGCTGACTTCGATCTGGTAAAGGTAAAAGCTGCCCGTGGGATCGGAGGTTAAAGAGACCGCCAGATATAAGTACTGGTGCGTCGGGTCGGACGGAGTCCGCCATTGGGTGACCAAAAAGATCCACCGGTTATAAACCGGGTCGTAAATCATCCGCGGGTGGGAGAAATAGCCGGGGGCGGCTCCGAGCCAGGCCTCCGTAGATATGCTGCGGACCAGGGTCTGGGGGGCGGACTTCTGATAGATATCGAGATGGGTGTTGGTGACCTCGGCAAAATAGTCGCGGCCCACCGCGCCGTGGGTATCCGGCGGATAGTAGCCGGCGGTGGCCGCGTTGACCCCAGCAAAATTAACCGTACCGGTTATGGGGGTCTGGGGGGCGGCGGTCTGGGGGGCCGCCGCGGTCCGCCTGCCGGGGCTCGCGGCCGCTTTGGCCTTCAGCTCCCGATAGTCAGTCGCGTCCAGGCGGGAGAGGAAGGGTTTCGGCCGGGGCGGCAGTGGGGGAGCAGCCGGCTGCAAGGCGGCGGCCGCAGCCATCTGCTCCGCGGTGCGGACTTCGGCTGACGTCACTTTGATCTGCTGGGTGGCCTCGATCTGAGCCGCAGGAGCCTGCGGGGCCGCGACCGAGCTGCCCGCCAGCCCCAGGAGCGCCAGGGTTAAAATCATGACCGGAGCGGCCAGGCGCATTATTCTTTCAGATTTCATATTCCCTCATAATTGCTTAGATGGACACCTGCGGCAGATGTTAGGCCCTTGACTGTCCCGGGTGATAATTTTCATAAATTCCGGATATGGCCCTCGTGGGCAGGCCAAGTTGAGCTGCCGCATAATCGGGGGTGGCGTTTGCTTGCCGAATTCCATAATTAATAATAATTCTGAAAAGTTCTTGATAAAATCCCCCTGGACGGCGGTTCCCACTTCTCCCCCCCCCATTTTTCAAGGTCTTATATTGACTCGGGGCCATGGGATTGATAGATTCTCTAGGTTGGAAATTTACTAGGAAACTAAGACCTTTCAATGGTAGTGATCATAGATTATCGGGCCGGGAATCTCACCAGCGTGGTGCGTTCTTTGAAAGTGCTGGGCGTGGCCGCGG
>Ga0172375_10009021_pt1 | contig 13253 bp, 10 predicted proteins | sample LakKiv1m_FD_114537 | JGI IMG/M metagenome (GOLD analysis project Ga0172375, IMG submission 114537) | Freshwater microbial communities from Kabuno Bay, South-Kivu, Congo - kab_092012_11.1m | ecosystem: Environmental > Aquatic > Freshwater > Lake | place: Democratic Republic of the Congo...
CCTTGATAACAATTGGTGCACGGACTCCCGAAAGGAGTTGTTCAAGTCGATGCGTGATCGGCTGGCCAAGACTGTAATCAGCCCCTGGGTGTTTATCGAGAACTTCTTGAATTTCTTTGAAGAGTTCTTTTTTCTTCTCCTCCAGTCCAGGGTTGAACACCACTTGCATTTCGCTACTATTTGATCCACCGCCATGCGCGTCTGTTGTCGACCGTCCGATTGTATGGCTTACTCGCAGAACGCCAGGAATTTTCATCAAATCATTTTCAATCCGTGTAACAAAGGCATTCGTCGTTTCAAGATTTGTGCTGACCGGTAGAATAGTCATGATGGTGGCAGAACCTTCATTGAACGGGGGAATTCCTTCTTTTCCTGCGGTGATATAAAGACCAGCAGAAACGGCAATGGAAATAAGGACGGCGAAAATAAGTGGCTTTGGATGATCAATACTCCACGAGATTGCAGGAGTAATAGCGCGCTTAATGTATGCCACAAATCTGGTATCCCCATGCTTTTTCAGCGATTGTCCGCGACCAAGGAGATAGCTACAGAGCACGGGCGTAATCGTCAGGGAAACGATCATTGATGCGACCAAAGATACAATATAAGCAGTTCCAAGTGGCGCTAAAAGTCGTCCTTCCATGCCGGGAATAAAGAACAGGGGAGTAAACGCAATAGCAACAAGGAGCGTTGCATAGACGATAGAATTCCGTACTTCACTCGATGCTTTATGCACAATAGTGTCAGCTTCTTTGTTGGATGACGGAACATGGGATCGCAGTCGGCGATAGACATTTTCTATGCCGACAATCGCATCATCGACAAGCTCTCCAATGGCAACGGCAAGTCCTCCAAGGGTCATGACGTTCACGGAAAGGCCGAGCGACCAAAACACTATCGCTGTAACAAAAATACTCAAAGGAATCGCAGTGAGCGTGATCAGCGTAATGCGCACATTCATAAGGAACAAGAAAAGGACGAGGATGAGCAGCAGTGTTCCATCGCGGAGTGCTTCAATGACATTTTTCAATCCAGCTCGAATAAACCATTCCTGACGCAGGAGATCATTCTTTATCTCCACTCCCTCAGGAAGCGTTTTTTGAACCTCTTTGAGGGTTTCATCTATCGCTTTTGTGACTTTGAGTGTTTCCGCGTCCGGTTGGCGTACAAGACGAAGAATGACTCCTGGTTTTCCATCAACTGCTGCGGTTCCGCGCACGACGCTTGGAAGCTCGGCAACCTGCCCAATATCGCCGAGACGCACAACAGCACCCTCAAATTTACCGACAGCAATTGATTCAAGATCTTTTGCTTGTGACGGAACGACGAGAATGCGAATCGGGTATTCTTTGTCATTTTGCAGGAGAACGCCACCCCCCCGATTCTTGAGTGAGCCACGCACCTGCATGCTGACATCTTCAAGATGAAGCCCATATCGGCGGAGTCGCTCGGCATCTACATTGATTTGCCACTCTTTTACATCCCCACCCATAATAAGGATATTTGAGATACCTGGAATACGGAGAAGTGCAGGGCGCAATGTCCAATCAGCAATGGTTCGCAATTCCATAGGCGTGACGTTTTGATTTTTTGTGGTCAGCCCTACCCACATTATTTCACCCATAACGGACGAAACGGGTCCGAGAATCGGTTTTACGTCTTGAGGAAGATTTGCTTGTACGAGACGTTCCTGGATGATTTGGCGATTTCGATATACATCCGTTCCCCATTTGAATTCGATATTGACAATACCAAGTCCGAATGTCGACGTGCTGCGGATCGTTTCTATTCCCGGTGTTCCCGCAACCGACCATTCAATGGGATTAACAATGAGTCGCTCGACATCTTCTGATGCAAGTCCGTCTGCCTCGGCAAATATTGCAACAGTTGGTTTATTAACATCCGGCAGGATGTCAACTTTCATTGTCGCGAGACTGAAAATGCCGGATAACGTTATAATTACCCCGATGATGAGGGTGGTTAGTTTGTGGTGCATTGACCATGAAATAACGGCATTAAAGAATGTGCTCATATATGGTTGTGGTATGATTTAGTGGCGCTATTTATTCGCCATGCATTCCTTCCATAGAGCCCTTCATGTCTTCGCCGTCGGTATTTTTTGTTTCTTCGTCTTGGGTGCTCGGTTTCATTTCAACTGTGTTCGCCGCATCTCCTTCAACAAGAACTGTTTTAAGAACACTGTCCGGAATTTGGCGCGACAAGTATTGTTCCTTCGGAGAAATGCCCTCAATTATTTCTATTCGGTCACCGACCGCCTTGCCTGTTTTGACGATTCTATCGGCTATTTTTCCTTGTGCTACGGCGACGTAGATGTGTGATTGATTTTCTTCATCCCAGCGCAGGGCAGTAAAGGGAACCAGAATACTTTGCGTAATTGCCGATGGCATCACACGCACAAGTGCGTGAATTGGCCAATCAGTTTTCTCGCTAAACTCGGCTTCAGCGGTGAATGCCCCATTTTCTCCGAGTATTCCACCAACGCCGACAATTATCGCTTTTTTCTTGTCAAACGGAAAACTTGGGCGTGCTACCACCACCTCATCTCCTACTGCCGGCAACCGAGAATCACTCGGGATTCTAAACCGAATAAATGCGTCGTCCGTATTGTCTTGGCTAATGGTTGCAACTACCGTTTCGGGAGTCACATAATCGCCGGTATTTTTAAAAATACCCGATACGACTCCTGAACGCTGGGCAGTTACGGTCTGTGAAGAAAGCTCTCCGATGAATGTTTGATACGCTCTCTCAGCAGCCGTGACGTCTGCTTTTGCAAGCTCCAGCTCACGATTGAGTTCGATAAGTTTTATATCAATTTCTCGGACACGATTTTGATATTCAAGTTCAGAATCGATGGATCCTTTTTTTCGTGTTATCTCATTACTTTCAGAGCTAATGCGCGATTGTATTTCGTTAATCGATGAGTCGGTGATTTCCTTATCTTGTTCGGCAATCATTTTTTTGAGGTCCGCCTCCTTGACCGACAGCATCGCCTTGCTCTCTTTGTAGTCATTAACCATTTTAGTAATTTCCATTCGCTGCTCTTGTGCCATTTTCTGCCAATCGGAAATATCCGCGTCAGAAACCTCATCACCCTGGGCGCTTGCATAAACGATTTTGTTATACGCATCGACATACGCAACCGATCTATCAATGGTCGAATCAATAGTATCTGCGTCATGTAAAACGTTGAATACGGCACTCTCATAGTCGATCCGTGTTTGGCTTGTTCGGATGCCGACGGTCGGTTTGAGCTTATTGATGAGCCCAAGACTCAGTATTGTCTTTCCATCAAATTGATACCCGGTAAGCGCGACTACATTTTTTTCGAGCATAAGACGCACAGATGTTTTGAGTGTTTGCTCCATGGCTCGAACTTTCACAGTCGCCTGATCACGTTCTTTTTCTGCAAGCGTGACAGCGGCATTTTTTTCCGTTTTTGTTTTTTCTAGTTGAACCGAAGAACTGGCAGTAAGGTACGATGTTCTATCTGCTTCTTTTTGATTGAGAGCGATAGCGGCATCACGGGCAGGAATAAGAGACTTGCGCGCCTCCAAAAGTTCAATTCGAGATTTTGTTACCAAGCGGCTGGTTGCATCTGCATTTGCCCGAGCGCGAATAAGCATTTGCATTTTTTCCGACGCGGCGGTGGCGCGATCAACAGATGCTGGTGGCGGTGAGAGCTGAGCAAGAACTTGTCCGCGAGCAACTCTCTGTCCAACGCGTACAGCGAGCTGAACGATTGACCCTTCGCTTTGCGGATGAGATTCGATTGTTGTTGGCGATACGAGCTCGCCCGCCCACGAAGCACTCGCGTCACTCAAGCTGGTAAGCCCATTTCCCTGTGCCGTTTCAAGCGGAAGACTCATTTGAGAATCTGTGGGAGTGTTTTTTGTTGGGGCCTCTTTTTGATTATTGAGCTTTCCTTGAACAAGAAATGCGCCGGTTGCAAGGAGCGCAATACCGATACCGGCGACACTAAAGATGCGAATACGAGACATATAGTATACAGACAAAAATAAAAAACCCTTGATAAGAGGGACTTCAAAAAAGCCTGTATTGTTAGTATGTTTTTGTATTCAAAATTCCTCTCAGAAAGAGAAAAATAAAAACATTCCAAAAAGAGGTTGAATTGTATTTTTGTATATAAGAACGAAGCCACTCGCATCCATTTTTAACGGATGCCCATCCCCGTGAACAGACAAGGAGTACGCCCAACAGCATCCCCAAGAATAAGATTGCAGTGTCATTTATTTTTTGCGGTAATGCGAGTACCGTGTTCATGTGGTCGCCATCATGATTTTCGCTTGAGGTTGCCATTGTTGCATGAGTGGATGATGTCATCGATATCATTGATTCTGAACTATGCGAAAATATGAACGAGAGACAGCCAAAGAGAAAAACAAAAATAAAGGAGCATAATAGTATTCCGAATAGCGGTGAAAAACATTTTTGTTGATGTGTTTTTTGGCTAGAAATCCGTGTCATAAAGTGTGTTCGCTTAGGCTCTATATACCATAGTTGCTGGCGGCAGTCAAATTTAACCATTGCAAAAATTGACGGGATGCTTATAATGAAAGAAAAATTATCTCCCATTCTTCATCTATGGACATCCTCAATTTACGAGACCACGGAAGAGCCCTGTGGGGCGGAGAAAAGCTTTCACTATCACAAATAATCGTCCGCATGGGGAAAATATTTGGTGATATTTGTCGGTGGGAGCGCAATGCTCCAAAAGATACAAATACTCACACCGATGATGAGCTAAAAAAAGAATTGGGTAATATGATCTTCTCATCAATTCGGTGGTGCGATGATCTTGGATATGATCCTCAAGAATGTATACAAAAGGCGATTGAATGCCAAAAATTGTTTCGAAAAGATTGTTAGGTATTATTCTAAGAACTATGGATAGTGACAACGGATCGAACTGTTCTACCGGACTGCAGGCAAGGACTCTTGATCAAGAGACGTTTGATCGAGAACTCGCGCTGTGCAAGAAATTATCTCAGGAAAATGGCGGGAAATGTGGATGGGGAAATTGTGCTGATTGCGGTGTTATTCCGTTGCTCCACAAGCTTCACAAGGGCGTGCTCATTGAAGATAAAGAGGAGATAGCAAAGATTAAGCTGAATAGTTTGACGTAAACTGCATAAAAGACCACCGTTATCTTGATCGACAGTATGAGTCTTCCCAAATGAAATAAGTCATAGTCAATAATTTTATGCCAAATCTTATGGATTTTTGTGAAGCACTTGCACTTGAGGGGCGACTCGCGCAAAATTACGACGAGTTTTTGGAGGAGACAGAGAACAAGCAAGCACAGCGTAATTTGAAAAAACTTATTACTCTTTCTGCCGAGAAGATGAAAATTCTTCACTCGATCGTAAAAGATGCACCTTGGAATTTGAAACACGAGCGGGGGATAAAGCGATGAAAAAATTGCCAGCTGCTATCCAAAACATTCTTGATGCTATTACAAAAGAGCTCCCAAAAATATTTGGAGATAATCTTTTTGGCATCTACCTTTACGGTTCTTTGATATCCAATACTTTTGATCCAGATCGAAGCGATATTGATTGTGCGGTCGTTATAAAAAAGAAATTGACGCGAACAGAAATTGAAAAAATAAAATTATGGTATGCGGCGCTGTTTTCAAAAAATCCATTCGCGCAAAAGATCGAGATGTGTTTTGTGCTGCGCGACTATCTCTATACTGACGGTAAAACGGTTTCGCGGACACCGCAGCTGTGGAATGGAAAATTTTATCTTCGGAAGGACTCGGATGGCAACAGTCCGATTGTCTGGAGCACGATCCGTGAAAAAGGCATATCGCTCTATGGCCCGAAACCAAAATCGTTTGTTCCGTTCGTTAGTATAGCTAGCATGCGCACTTCCCAGCTCACGGAGCTAAAATTTATCGCGCAGAAATCCGAACAGTGGATGACGATTCCTGCAAACCGTATCTTTATTGTGATAACACTGTGCCGGATACTCTATACGTTGAGGTTCTCCCGAATAGCTCCAAAGAAGACGGCACTCCACTGGTGTGTCACAGTACTTCCAAAGAAATGGCATGCGGTGATTCTGGGAGCACTTGATGATCTCCAGAAAAAGAAAAATGAGGTGGCTCTATTGAAAAAAAGTGACGTTCGAGAATTTGTCAGTTTTGTTTTACGGAAATGTAACCGTTGATTTTAGGATTTGTTGCATCAAATGGTTTTGTATATGATGAGTCACCCTCAATAATTCGCGAAGCAATTAATACATCAGAATTGGAAAAAGATGAAAACATGTAAACAATGCCACACACCGTTTGAGCGAGCTGAAGAGGAATGGCACCGTATGGAACAATTTTCAGTTCCCGAACCTGAGTATTGTTTTTTGTGTATCCAAAAACAGCTGCTCTGTACTCGTAATGCCCGGACACTGTATCGTCGGAAATGTGATTTTTCCGGCGAGGAGATGATTTCTATTTATCCTTCCGAGAGTCCTTACAAAATATACAAAAGCGACATCTGGTATAGCGACAAATGGAGCTCATTTGACTATGCTCGGGATATTGATTTTTCGCGTCCGTTTTTTGAACAATTTGATGAACTCCTGCACGCAGTTCCATTGATCGGGTTGTTAAACATGAAGGCCGTTGACAGTGACTATTGCAACAGTACATACGGCAACACGCGATGTTATTTGATTTTTGGCGGCGACAATAATACTGATTGCATGTATGGTGAGCTTGGCATGCGCAACAAGGATACGCTCGATTGTGATTTGGGAAACGACAATGAGCTCTGCTATGAGGTTATGAGCTCCTTTGATTGTTATAACTGCCGTTTTATCTACGATTCAAAGAATTGTAATGATTGTGCGTATGTCATAGATTGCGCAAGCTGTTCAGACTGTATTCTTTGCACAAACTTAAAAAACAAACAGTACTGCATTGAAAACAAACAATATTCGAAAGACGAATATAGTGAACGGAAGAAACACGTGTTGAATGGGTCGTATGCACAGCAGCAAGCAAACATGAGGCGATTTTTGGAGCTCAAAGCCGATCGCATCGTAAAATACGCACACCTTATTACCTGTGAGGGCTCTACCGGGGACTACTTAAAAAGCTGCAAGTCATGCATTAATACCTATGATGGTTCGGAGAGCGAGAATATGAGAGATGTTGTTTTTACTTCTCTGGGGAGAGACTGTTTTTTTTCAGCAATGATTGGGGACAAAAGCGAGCTTGTGTATAATAGCATCTCAACCTATAACGTTCATCGCACGATCCTTTCCAATTTTGTCATTGATAGCTCTGACGTAGAATATTCGTATCTCGTTATGAATTCAAGCAATATCTTTGGCTGTGCGGCAATGAACCATGGGGAGTATTGTATTTTGAATAAGCAATACAAACCCGATGAGTTTAAGAAATTGCGTACGCGGCTTATTGAGCATATGAAAAAAACAGGGGAGTGGGGCATGTTTTTCCCGCCAAAAATTTCTCGATTCGGATACAACGAGACAGCCGCCCATCAGTATTTTCCGATGACAAAAGATGCAGTAGTTGCCCAAGGATTCCGATGGGCAGACACGCTTCCCGGGACGTATGGGAAAGAGACAATTTTGCCAACTGATATACCGGACTGTATTGATTCGGTGCCGGAACATTGCGCGAAGGAAGTTTTTGCCTGTGTCGGGTGCGGCAAAAATTATCGAATACTTCCTCAAGAATTATCGTTTTATAAAAAGATACACGAGGCGATTCCGAGAAAGTGTTCCGATTGCCGCTATGCGGCGCGTCTCAAAATCCGCAATCCGCATCACCTATGGCACCGGCAATGTATGTGTGAGAAGAATGGACATGGGCACACTGATCGGTGCGCGATAGAATTTGAGACGACCTATGCGCCGGAAAGGACGGAATCAGTGTATTGTGAACCGTGCTATCAGAAGGAGATTGTATGACAAGATTATTTCTCGCATCAGCATTTGGAAAAATTGCACACAAACTTCCGTGGGGACTCCTTGAGAACGCGAAAAATAGAACCGTTGCATTTATCCCAACGGCAGCGAACCCGTATGAAGATGCATGGTGGATGGAAGAGGATAAAAAGAAATTGCAGGAACTGGGATTTGTCGTTCGCGAGATTACTATTGAGGACAAAGATTCAGCGACAATACGATCGGAGTGCTCAGGGTGTGATGTCATTTTTGTTGCCGGCGGCAACACCTTTTATCTTTTATATCACCTGCGAAAAAGCGGATTTGATGCGGTGCTTAAAGAATTGATTGACGCGGGAGTTCCCTATATCGGTTCGAGCGCCGGATCAGTTGTTCTTGGCCCAACATTAGAGCCGGTGTATGATTTGGAGGAGAGCGTCATGGTGCCAGAGCTGACATCGTATGACGCTTTGCATGTTATTAATACTGTTATTTTGCCGCATACCGGATCGGATTTCGGCATGCTCAACAAAAAGATACAGGAAGATTTTTCCGGGCGGGGCTATTCATTTATTTTATTAACAGATACGCAAGCGCTTGTCGTGGAAGATAAAAACGAAGTAATTATAAACGCATAATAGGATGGATCTAAGTAATAGTTGGATATAAAATATGAAATTCTGCAAACAATGCACAAAAGAATTTGAAACAACGGAAACACAGCGGGAGTTCTATACTAAGATTCATGTTCCCGAGCCAACCCTCTGTCCTGCTTGTCGCCAACAGCGACGGCTTGCCTGGCGCAATGAGCGATCACTCTATCCGAGAAAATGTGCTCTTACTGGCAAGGATATTCTTTCGATTTATGCGCCGGAAAGGCCATGGCCAGTCTATTCATCAGAAAGTTGGTATGGTGATGAGTGGGATCAGCTCGCAACGGGCCGTGATTTTGATTTTTCTCGACCATTTTTTGAACAGTATAAGGAGCTCCAAACAGCAGCGCCGCACCTCGGCGCTATAACGGTAAATAATGAAAATAGTCCGTATGTGAATCAAGCATGGCATAATAAGAATTGCCACATGTGTTTTGACCTTGGCTATTGCGAAAGTTGCCTTTATTGTTCTGCAACCTATCACTCAAAAGACAGTTCGGATGCAAATTTCACCCATGAGTCAGAACTTTGCTATGAAACGGTCGGCTGCACCAAATGTTTTAGGGGCGTATTCTTGGAAGACTGCCATAATTGCAGCGATGTTTCTTTTTCTTTTGACTGTAAGAATTGTTCCAACTGCATGCTCTGTTCGAATTTGAGAAACAAGCAGTACTGTATTTTGAATACGCAGTATACAAAAGATGAGTATGAAAAAGAAAAAGAAAAATATATTGTGCGATCATACGCAGCATTTCAAGAACTTAAAAAACGTTTTTCAGATGTAAAACAAAAAGCGATACATCGAAGTTCGCTCAACTTCCAGTGTCAAGATTGTCACGGTGATTATCTCAACAGAAGCAAGAACATGAAGCTGTGTTTTGACTGCGATTCAGCGGAAAACTGTTCGTATGTCACTCGCATCGATAGTGATGTCAAAGATTCAATGGATGTTGATCATGCGGCTGAAAATGAATTGATGTATGAAGGCGTTGCAATGTGCGGCTTTAATAGCAGATTTGGCTACAATGTTGTTCATTGCCAAAATGTTGACTACTCAGAGGTGATGATCAGCTGCACGAATTGCTTTGGTTGTGCGCATCTGCATAATCAGGAGTATTGTATCCTCAACAAGAAGTATTCCAAGGAAGAGTATGAGTCGCTCAACGTAAAAATCATTGACCACATGAAGCAGACGGGGGAGTGGGGGCAGTATTTCCCGCCGACGGTTGCGCCGTACTCCTACAACGAAACGACTGCGAATGAATTTTATCCTCTCACACGTGAAGAGGCTCTCACAAAAGGATTCCAATGGAAAGACGATATCTTCCGTACCACTGGAAAGGAGACAATAAAAGAATCGGATATCCCAGACGTTTTATCTGATGAATCCGCCACATGCTTGATAGGACAGGTAATCGCATGCACGCAATGCGCAAAGAATTATAGATATACCAAGCAAGAGCTTGGGCTGTATGGCAGGATTGGTGTGCCCGCGCCTCGACAGTGCTATGATTGCAGACACATGCGCCGTTTCAAGGCTCGCAATCCAAGGATTCTTTATAAACGGGCATGCATGAATCAAGGATGCGCAAATGAATTCGAGACAACCTATGCGCCGAATAGGCCGGAAAGAGTCTATTGCGAAAGTTGTTACCAACAAAACATAGCATAAAGAAATCTATGGCACCCGAAACAAGAAAGTGTAATAACTGCAAAAAAAATTTTCAGATTTTTCCAGAAGACTTTGCGTTTTACGAAAAAATGAAGGTGCCCGCACCAACGTGGTGTCCGCAGTGTCGAGAGATGCGACGCTGGTCATTTCGCAATGAGCGGTATTTGTATTCTCGCCAGTGCGACAAATGTAAAAAATCGATAATATCCATCTGGTCTCAGGATAAGTCGCGTACGGTCTATTGTCGCGAATGTTTTAATAGTGATGATTTTGATCCAGTGCTGTATGGCCGGGATGTTGATTTTTCTCGGCCGTTTTTTGAGCAATTTCACGAGCTTTTCAATTCGGTGCCAGTCGTTGCATTGATTGGCGGGACAAATAGCATCAACAGCGATTATATTAATCTTGAGACAGATGATAAAAATTGCTACATGAATGTCGGGGGCCATTACAACGAGGATTGTTATTACAATACGTTTTCGCTTTACGGGAAAAATAATGTCGATAATTATTTTGTCTTCAAATGCGAGCTTGTATATGAGAGCTCTGATTGTCACAATTGCTACCGATGTTTTTATTGCCGAAACGTGGTGGGCAGTAATGACTGTTGGATGTGCTATGACTGTCGCAACTGTACGAATTGCTTTGGATGTGTCAATCAACGCAACAAGCAGTATATGATCTATAATGAACAGCTTTCTCGAGAAGAGTATGAGAAGAGAATTGCTGAATTGACAAACGGTTTTAGATCAATTGAGGATGCAAAAAAGCGATTTGAACGTGAGCTTCTAAAGCACCCGCGCCGCTTTGCGTTTGTAGAAAAATCTGAAAATTCCGCCGGTGACTATTTAACACAATGCAGGGATGCGGTTGAGTGTTTTAATGTTGAGGACGGGGAAAACGTAAAATTCATGCAGATCGCGGGATACGTCAAAGATTGTATGGACGGTTCAGCTATTGGACAGGGAGAGCTTTTTTATGAGGTTGTGGGGGTGGGGGTAGCTGGTGCAAATGCTCTGTTCAGCGGTCTCTGTTTTCCATCTATCCACGAAATACGATACTGCCTATTCTGTCGAAATTCGGACAATCTATTTGGATGTGTCAGTCTTAAGAAAAATAGTTTCTGCATCCTCAACAAGCACTATTCAAAAGAAGAGTACGAAATACTTCTGCCCAAAATCATTGATCACATGAAAATAAACGGTGAGTGGGGTGAATTTTTTCCAACACGCATTTCACCATTCGGATACAATGAAACGGTTGCACAACTCTATTTTCCATTGAGTAGAGAATTAGCAAACGAAAAAGGGTATCCATGGAAAGATGATGAGTCGCATGCCCATGGAAAAGAAACACTGAAACTGACAGATATGCCTGATTCGATCGATGAAATAGATATCAGCGGTATGATGCCGAATGGCAAAAATTTGACCAAAGAAGTAATCTCCTGCATGGAATGCGGAAAGAATTATAAAATTATTGCACCTGAATTTTCATTCTATAAGCGGTTGTGCCTACCAATTCCTCATCGTTGTCCGCACTGTCGTTATGAGCTGCGCATGAAGCTTCGCGGGATAAACCATGTGCTCTATACGCGTCACTGCGCATGCGATAAAACAGGGCACGATCATGAGGGTCACTGTTCAGTACAATTTGAAACAATCTATGCCCCCGACCGACCGGAGATTATTTATTGCGAACAGTGTTATCAGAAGGAGATGGTATAATATGAACAAACGAGAAAACAATGACGCGCCTCCGGACGGCAAAAATTTCAATCTATAAATAAGACATATGCTGAACTGCAGTACTTGTAAACAAGAATTTGAGAATAGCATAAAGACACTTGAGCTCTGCCAAAAAATCGGCATCCCACCGTCCAATGAGTGTTTTGAATGCCGCACAGCCCACAAGCTTGTCTTTCGGAATGAACGAACGTTGTATCCCGGCACCTGCAAACTTTGCGGCAAAAAAATCATCACCCTTTATCATCCCGCGAGTCCTATCATTACCTACTGTCAGGAATGTTGGTGGTCGGATAAGTGGGATCCTTTGGAATTCGGACTCGCATTGGATATGAGCCACTCCTTCTTCGATCAATATCGAGAGCTCCAATTGCGCGTTCCTCATATTGCAATGATGAATCGTGACGGGGAGAATAGCGAATATTGCAACTACACGCTTAAAAACAAGAGCTGTTATCTGATTTTTGGCGGTGATTACAATGAAAACTGTTATTATGGAACGTATCCGTTCCATTCACGAGAGACAATGGAATCGTATTGGCTTGAACGCTGTGAGCAGTGTTATGAGATTCTTGACTCCGAAAATTGTTACCGTGTTATCTACGCTCGGTATTGTACAGGGTGTTCTGATTCATGGTTCTTGCACGATTGTCGTGATTGTCAAAATTGTTTCGGATGCGTTGGTCTGCGCAACAAGCAGTATCATATTTTTAATCAGCAATACTCAAAAGAAGAGTATCAGAAAAAGATCGGCGAGTATCAGCTCGGAACACGGACGGGCTTTGCTCATGCCTTGCATGAAGCGGAGTCGTTTATCAAAACGCAACCACACATTTTTGCCCAAATTCGTAAATCCCAAGATGTCACAGGGGACGACATACATGGATGCACCAATTTGGAAAATTGCTATGATTTCAACGATGGGTGTGAAAACGTTGCGAACTCAATGTTTGCAGCGGGAAGAAGCGTTGATTGTGTTGATTCCGTCATCATGGTTGAAAACTCATCGCTCATCGGCAATTCGATGGGAATTCCGGGAGGATATCATATCGTCGGCGGAAATATTTGTTGGTTTGATAGGGATGTCTATTACAGTCACTTCGTAGTGACATCGCAAAATTGTTTTGGTTGTATTTCATTGAATAAAAAGCAGTATTGTATTCTGAATACGCAGTATACGAGAGAGGAGTATGAGAAATATATTGATCTCATCATCAACCAGCTCAA
>Ga0172375_10009022_pt1 | contig 13253 bp, 5 predicted proteins | sample LakKiv1m_FD_114537 | JGI IMG/M metagenome (GOLD analysis project Ga0172375, IMG submission 114537) | Freshwater microbial communities from Kabuno Bay, South-Kivu, Congo - kab_092012_11.1m | ecosystem: Environmental > Aquatic > Freshwater > Lake | place: Democratic Republic of the Congo...
ACGCCGTCAGGTCCTGGCGGGCAGCCGCCGGCGCATGGGTCACGCACACGGGGATCGGCAGCGACTCGCCTGGCGCCCAGATCAGCTGCGGCAGCTTGACCAGCACGTGCGTCGGCTCGTAGGTGCGTTTCAGGAAATAGTACGGCGCGGTCGGATGGCCGAAGCCGTCGACCAGCATGATCGCGATGACCGGCCAGGGGCGTTTGAAGACCCACGGCATCAGGCCGGCGGTGACGGGGTAGTTGGCCTGCATCTGCTCGGAGAAGATCTGATAGAACTCGCCCGCTCCCACCTGGGTGGTCTCGGCGAGCAACTCGATCGACGGCGCGCTGATATCGGCCATGTGCGAGGCGCGGCTCAGCATCCGCGGGACCCGGCTGGCCTGGAACTCGACAAAATGGTGCAGCAACTCCGGATGCCGGGCCGGGAAGTCCTTGTCCAGCATCCCGCCCAACGGCTGGTCCAGTTCGGACGCGGCCACCAGCTCGCGCAGCGAGGCGGCGTCGGGAATGCTGTGCATCCCGGTCTCGGCGAGGTAGGGCACCAGCGGGTACAGGTGCCCGTACCAGGTCGGGTCCATATCGGGATAGGTGTGCAGGCTGCCGGCGTCGGGGCTGGTCCGCCGCCGGGGCCGCCCTGGGTCGAAATCGGCCAGGCAGCGTTCCCAGACGCCCATCGTCGCCGAGTTGCCCAGGGAGTAGGGATTGAACTCGTTGCCGCCGCACCACACCGCCAACGAGGGCTGGTTGCGGAGGCGGAAAATGGTCTGCATGACCTGCGTTTCCCACACGTCCAGCGGCCATTCGGGGGTGTCGCGGTTGCCGATGGGGAAATCCTGCCAGACCAGCACACCCCGTTGGTTGCAGGCGTCGTAGAACTCGTCGGTCTCCAGCAGGCCGCCGCCCCAGACGCGAAACAGCTGGATTCCGGCCGCCTGGGCGGCGCCGACCAGCCACTGGTAGCGTTCCTGCGGCAGGTCGAGCAGGATGTCGGCGGGCATCCAGTTCATCCCCTTGACGAAGAACGGCCGGCCGTTGACGACGAACTGCCAGTCGGCCCAGCGGTCGGCCGTCCGCGGTCCGGGCGTCGGCCGGGTCTCGATGGTGCGGATCCCGTAGTCGAACTCCAGCGCGTCCTCGGCCTGACCTTCCCGAATCAGCGTCAGCTTGACGCGATACAGGTGCGGCTCGCCCATCCCGTTGGGCCACCACAGCTTCGGCTTGGCGACCGCGAACGATTCCTGGATCCAATTGCGGCCGGCGCGGGTCTGCAGCGGGAACGTGCGGTCCAGGGCGATCGCGCCGCTGGCTTTTTCCGCCAGTTCGACGCGCAGATCGAAGTGCGACTTGCTGGGCGTGCCGACTTGCCAGCCCCCCGAGCCGTCCGCCAATTGGGCGTTCTTCCACGGATGCAGCTGCAGTTGCAGCGAATGGGTTCCGGCGAACAGCTCGACGCCCAGCGACAGCCGCGCCTCGTCCTCGCCGGCGGTCTCGGTCAGCAGCTGCGGCCGTTCGAGGTGGCCGAGCGGAACCAGTTCGATCCGCGCCCCGCGCCACATGCCCAGCGGAAAGAACATCTCGCCCCCCGTGCCGCCGGCGATCACCCACGGCTTGATCACCGCGCCTTCCGGCCCGCGAGGCTTCCAGCCGGCCTGGTTGCCGAAATTGCCCGCCCGCACCTCGACGACGATCTCGTTCTCCGCCCCGAATCGGGCTTGGTGGCTGATCTCGATCGCCGGCCCGCCGAACATGCCTTCGTGCCGGCCGAGCAAGGTCCCGTTGAGCCACACGCGGGCAAAGTAGTCGATCCCGTCGAAGCACAGAAAGGCGTAGCCGGCGGCGGGCCGCGGCGGCAGCGCGAGCGTGCGGCGATAGTACCAGACCTTGTCGTCCACCCAGTCATACTGCGTCGAGTTCAAGTGCTCGTAGGGATGGCCGCACTTGCCGGCACGGTGCAACGCCCATTGCACCGAGCTGGGTACCTGGGCCGGGAACCAGTTGCTCACAGCGGCCAATTCGTTGAAGTTGCTGACCGCCGCATCGCACCAGCCGAGTTGCCATTCGCCGTCCAACGCGATGTGCTGGGCGCCGCTGCGGGGCGTGATCCGGTACGGCTGCCAAAGACTGGGCACCGGTTCGGGGGACTCGGCCGCGCACACAACACCCCACGAGGCCGTCGCGTCGAGGGCGCTCAGCGCGCCGAGGACGATCAGCAAACCGGCGGTGCTGACGTGGCAGAAGCGGGCGTGGGACGCGAGGGTTTTCTTAAGTAAACAGTCAGGCATGAGATCACCTTCACGAGCAGCAGGACTGGACATGGCAAACGCTGGAGGAACCGGCATGCGCGGTTCCCGACAGTCGTTGATTCTCCGGCGCCAAGCCGCCGGGATCGACCGGATGCCCCAATGTAACCCGCAGCGTCAGGCAGGAACAGACGTGGAACACGCAGGTGGAACACGCAGGACGGTGGGGGCGTAGACTTCCGCCGGCAAGAGAGCCATAATGCCGTGGGGTTGGGATGTACGCGTCGCCAGCACGGGCAAACAGGGCTGGGTGGGGCGGTCATGGTTTCTCAGACGCTTGATGATTCCGCGAGCGGGGCAGACCCGGGACGCGACGACCAGAGCCGGCCGGCGCCTTCCCCGGGCACCTCGCTGGACGTCACGGACAGGATCCGGGCCGAGGAAGCGTTGGCTGGCGAGCGGACACTGTTGCGGACCCTGATCGACCACCAGCCGGATCTCGTGTTCGTCAAGGACACGCAGGGCCGCGTCACCCTGTGCAACGCCACCGCGGCCCAATACCTGGGCGTCCCCGAGTCGGCGATGCTCGGCAAGTCCGTCTTCGACGTGAACCCGCCGGAGTTGGCCCGAGCTTACCACGAAGACGACTTGCGGGTGCTGAAACACCACGAGGTGATTCACAATCGCGAGGAACTGATCCGCCGCCACGACGGTCAGGAACGCTGGCACCTGACGACCAAAGTCCCCTTGCGAAACAGCGCGGGCCAGGTGAGTGGCCTGATCGTGATTTGTCACGATATCCATGAACGCAAGCGGGCCGAGGAGACGCTGCGGGCGAGCGAGGCGCAATACCGGCTGCTGGCCGACAATGCCGAGGACTTTGTGCTGCTGAACCACGTCGACGGGCGGCGGCTGTACGTCAGTCCCTCGTTCTATCGCGTCACGGGCTGGACGCCCGACGAGTTCGAGGCCCCCGACTGGCGGACGCGGATACATCCCGACGACTTGCCGCTGGTCGAGCGGACGCGGGCCGCCAATCTGGCGGGCCAGACCACGCAGATCGAATACCGGATGCGGTGCAAGAATGGAGCTTGGCTGTGGGTCGATACCCGCTGCAAGCCGATCGCCGGTCCGGACGGGCGCGTCGAGCAGATGCAGTTGTGGTCCCGCGACATCACGTCTCGGAAGCGGGTCGAGGCGGAGAAGGAGTCGTTGGAGGCTCAGCTTCGGCAAGCCGTGAAACTGGAAGCGGTGGGCCGGCTGGCCGGCGGAGTGGCTCACGACTTCAACAACTTGTTGGGCGTCATGATCGGGTTCGCGGAATTAGCCTGCGACGAAGTGGCGCCGTCGTCTCTCGTGCACGAGTACCTGCAAGAGCTGCTCGCCACGGCCTCACGGTCCGCCGCGATCATCCGGCAATTGCTGGCCTTTGCCCGCCGCGAGGTGATTCGGCCGCAGACGCTGGATTTGAACGAGACGGTCGAGGCCCTGCTGAAAATGCTGCGGCGGATGCTGCGGGAAGACATCGAGTTGGTGTGGCGGCCCGGGGCAGGGCTGTGGCCGGTCTTCATGGATGCCTCGCAACTGGACCAGATCCTGGCCAATCTGTGCGTGAACGCTCGGGATGCGATTGCCCACGTCGGCACCGTCACCATCGAAACCAGGAACGCCGTGATTGACGCCGATTTCTGCGCCACGCACCCGGAATTCGTCGCGGGCGATTTCGTCATGCTGGCATTGAGCGACACCGGCTGCGGGATGAGCGGGGACGTCCTGGACAAGATCTTCGAGCCGTTTTTCACCACCAAGGAGTCCGGCAAAGGCACCGGTTTGGGATTGGCCACCGTGTACGGCGCCGTCAAGCAGAACGGGGGCTCGATCAGCGTCGCCAGCGAACCGGGCCGGGGCACGACGTTCCGGATCTACCTGCCCCGGCACCACGCGCCGCCGAGCGAAACGCCGGTAGCACGTCCCGTCACCATGCCGCGGGGACGCGGCGAGGCGGTGCTCGTCGTCGAGGACGAGGCGGCGCTGCTGAATCTCATCGACATCGCCTTGAGAGGCTTGGGCTACTGCGTCTGGACGGCGCAGAGCCCGCGTGAGGCTTTGCAGGTGGTGGAGCAGCAGGGGCTCACGCTCGAACTGCTGGTCACGGACGTGGTCATGCCCGAGATGAACGGCAAGGAATTGTCGGACCGGCTGCGAGCCCGTTACCCGCAACTGAAGCGGCTGTTCATCTCCGGCTACACCGCCGATATCATCGCCGAGCAAGGGATCGTGGAGCAAGAAATCCAGCTGCTGCAAAAGCCGTTTTCGACACTCGAGTTGGCCACCGCGGTGCGGGCCGTGCTGGACGAACCGAGTACGATGTCGAGGATGAACATCCGGGGTGACTGACGGAGACGAGCGGCCCAGGCGTGGCAGGGCTGACGAACAAGGAGACGAACGGGATGATGCCGGACGAGGATTTCGTGACGGTCGCGATTCGCGACGGTGATGAGTGCCGCCTGGGCACGGCGCTGGACGCCGCACGACGAACTCGATCCTCGTTTCTACTTTGACCTATGTCGCGAACTGCTCGGGGCGGCCTGGTCCTGGTGCGAACAGCAGGACATGCAGCTCAGACTCCAGGCGGGCGAGGACTGCCAGCCGGCGCTGGTCGAGTTCTTGAGAACCGTCAAGGAGGATCGGCTGGCAAGCACCTACGAAGGTGGTTCGCCGCCAAACTTCATCCTGCAGTGCAGTCGCCGCCGAGTCCCGCGGGGCGTCGGTGTGCCGATGGTCGGCACGTCGGAGCGGCAAGTCAAGCGGGAGAGATTCATGGATTCCAGGGGAGGCCGGAAGAGGTGACGGCCATGACCGAACTTCGTGCCTAAATCGGTCGATTTCGGCCGCCCGCCAGCGGCAAGAAATATCGCCGTGCTTTGCGCGTCGTGGGCTTAACCGTAAGCTGGCAGGTGATCGAGAATAAACCGTCGGCTACCCCGCCCAAAGCCCCGCACCGGCCGCGGTCCACGCCCGCCACCACACCCGGCCCGACACTCCGAGTATCCGTTTCACCAATGCTGACAGGAGGTGTGCGATGAACTGTGTGCAACCAAACTCGATCACTCGGCGTGTACTGCTCAGGGGCGTGGGCGTCATGTTGGCGCTCACGGTTGCCCAGGCGCTGGGGGTACGCCACGGCCTGGCCGCAGATCCGCAGGCGACCGGACCCAACGTGATCCAACAGGAGAACGCCCGCGAGGGCGCAACTGACTGGCAGCTCACGCGAACCCGCGTCGACAAGTCCGACGGATGCCGCTGCCTGGCCATCGAAGGCTACTGCTCCCGGCAGAGCGTGGCGGCCGGTGAGCAACTGCAGATCATGGTCTCCACGCAGCCCGCGTCGAAATTCCAGATCGAGATCTTCCGCACGGGCTACTACGGCGGGCGCGGGGCACGGCTGGTGACCAAACTCGGCCCCTTGGAGGGCAAGACGCAGCCAACTCCCGAACCGGACGAGCGGACCATGCACGAGTGCCGCTGGGAGTCGTCGGCCGAGTTGACCATCCCTGCCGACTGGATTAGCGGCGTCTATCTGGGCCGGCTCACCACGCTTCCCGACACGGACGACCAGCCCTATTGGCAAAGCTATGTGGTGTTCATCGTGCGCGACGACCGCCCGGCGGACATTCTCTTTCAGTGCAGCGACAACACGTGGCAGGCCTACAACGGTTGGCCCTACAAGTCGTCCGTCTACACGCACCCCAAAGGCAACCAGGGCCCCTGGGCGGACGTGAGCTTCGATCGGCCCTATGGCCGTGAGGCCCAATACTCCGGAATCGTCAACGATCCGCTGTCAATCGGTTCGGGCGCGTGGCTGACGTTCGAGTTCCCGATGGCCTACTGGCTGGAGCAGCAAGGCTGCGATGTGAGCTACTGCTCCAACAGCGACATGATCAGCCCCGATCGCGGGCTGAAGTGCAAAGCGTTCCTCAGCGTCGGCCACGACGAATACTGGGACATCCGCCAGTACCACAGCGTGGTGCAGATGCGCGATGCGGGCGTGAACCTGCTGTTCCTGTCGGGCAACGCGGTGTGCTGGGTCAGCCCGCTGAAGCCCAGCAGCGATGGGCGGCCTAACCGGGTAACCTTCCGCGGCGGGCCCTATGGCGGCAACAACCAATGGATTGAAAAGCGTCTGCAAGAACACGGCCCGTTCCCCGAACGCGGGCCCGACGAAGGCTACCTGATCGGCGCGCGGAATTCGAGCCCGATCAACGGCGGCGGCGACTGGATCTGCGTCAAGCCGGAGCACTGGATTTTTGCGGGCACCGGCATGCAGCAGGGCGATCGCGTTCCAGGGCTGATCGGCTGGGAGTATCACGGCGACCCGCCCACCGATTTGCCCGGCTTGGAGATCGTCGGCCAGGGCACGGCCTTTCAGGGCGGCACGAATCCCTCACCGTGGACCGCGACCATCTATCCGGGACCCAAGGGGAATTACGTCTTCAATGCGGCGACGATCTTTTGGTGCCAAGATCTGAGCATGCCGCCGGGGCACACCCTGCCCTGGTCGCACTGGAGCCGACCGCACGGCCCCGATCCACGCGTGCAGCAAATCACCCGCAACCTGCTCCAGCGGGCCGGCGGTCTGCCCTGATCGGCTCGACACGACCCGAAGTTACAAGACCGACAAGCAGACGCAACGCAGCGTCCTGAGAAAGGAGAAGCCGTTATGAGGCACAAGATTTCCCGGCGAGGTTTCCTGGCGGGAACGCTGACCGCTTCGGCGGTCAGTCCGCTTGTTCTTCCATCGGCCGTCTTGGGGAAGGACGGCCATCTTCCTCCCAGCGAGCGGATCACCATCGCCGTTTTCGGCGCCGGCAACCGGGGCCGGCATTCGCTCAGCGCCATGCGTCCCCTGCCGGATCATCAGGTTGTGGCCGTGGCCGAGGCCCGGCGGGATCGTGGCCTGAGCGCTTGTCAGACGGCCGAAGCGTTCTATGCGGAACGCTTGGGCAAAGCCTCGTACCGAGGCTGCCAGCTCTACAGCGATTTCCGGGACGTCCTCGCCCGCGACGACATCGACGCCGTCTGGGGAACCGTTCCCGACCATTGGCACGGCTGCTTGTACAGCCGGGTGATCGAATCGGGCAAGGACATCTATGGTGAAAAGCCCTTGTCGCGATGGATCGCGCAAGGCGTCAAGCTGAAGAAATTGGTTCGCCAATACGGGGCCATCTTCCAAGTCGGCCTGCAACAACGAAGCGATCCGAAGTTCCGCCTGGCCTGTAACCTGGCGCGAAACGGCTACCTGGGAAAGGTCTCCGAAGTGCAAGTCGCCGTCCCCGGCGGTACGGTCATTCCCGCCGTGCCGCCCTGCGATCCGCCCGAAGGATTCGATTGGGACATGTGGACCGGTCCGGCACCCATGTTTCCCTTCGACCCGCGACGCGTGGAATGGCTGGGCCTGTACATGATCTCGGATTACTGCGCGGGATTTATCACCAATTGGGGCGTCCATCATCTGGATATCGCCGGCTGGGGCGTCCCGGAAATCTTCGAAAAACCGTTCCAGGTCTCTGGACGCGGCATCCTGCCCGACCGCGGAATGGCCGACACCTGGATCTCCTGGCGAATGCAGATGCAATACGAAAGCGGGCTGGTGATGAACTTCTGCAATACGGGCAATCCCTATGAGCAGGGTTGCCGATTCATCGGCGATCAAGGTTGGGTTCACGTCAATCGCGCGGGGATCAAGGCCAGCGATCCCAAGCTGCTGCAAATCACCTTGAAAGACGCCGATACTCAGCTGCACGTCAGCCCGTCCTGGGGCGATCCCTACACGGCCCATACGGCCGACTTCTTCCGCTCCGTGCGTACGCGAAAAACGCCGGTGTGCCCGCTCGAACAGGGACATTACGCGACAACGCTCGGCAACGTGTCCGACATCTGTCTGCGCCTGGGGCGAACACTGAAATGGGACCCGCAAAATGACTGCTTCATCGGCGACGATCAAGCCAATTCGATGCTCAGCCGGGCCGAGAGAAGCCCGTGGACCATGTAGGAGTCCAGAAGAAGCGTCGATCAACAGGCCCTCTCCAAAGCAAAACGTTAACGGATTCATTGCCATGACACGTGCATGTCTGCTGTGCGGATTCCTCTGGGTGGTTCCCCTGCCTGTGTTGGCGGATGATTGGGCGACAACAGGCAAGGGGGGCAGCGAAGGCAGTCTTTCCGCCGCGCAAGTTGAAGCGGCCTGGACTGAAATGGCCCAGTATGAGGCAGGCCAGGACCAGAAAGCCCTGCTGGCCATGAACTGGGTCGTCATCAACGCCATGAACGACGCGGACCAGCGTGCGGCAACCGCGGCCCGCCTGGCCAAGATCCTGCAGGCGCCAGCCACGACCTCCGCCGCCCGGCAGTTCATCTGCGCCCAACTGTTTTGGATCGGGACAGCGGCCGAGACGCCTGCGGTCGCTCCCCTGCTTCTCGATCCGGCCACCACCGACACGGCGCGACTATTTCTGGAGAGAGTGAGGTCAGAAGCTGCCATCGCCGCGCTGCGGCAAGCGTTGGACAAACTGGAGGGCCGCCCTCTGATCGGTGTCATCAACTCGCTGTCGCTCATTCAGGACGCGGCTTCCGTCGAGAAGATGATCGCCTTGACCAACAGCCAGGACGCGGCGGTCGCCTTGGCCGCTTGGCGGGCCCTGGGCAACGTTGGCAACGAAGCGGCGGCCGACTTTCTGATCGCTGGTTTGCAGAAGGCCGACAAGCCCTTTACTCCGATGGAGTCCGCCGCCGTACGCACCGCCATTCTGTTGGGCTCGGCGGGCCAGCGCGACAAGGCGCTGGTGATCTACCGTCTGCTGGCCGACGCCAGGCGTTCCCTGGGCGGGCGTCAAGCGGGTTTCAACGCTCTGTTCGCCGCCGCTCCGGCCGAGCAGAAGACGGCTTTGATTGCCCTGTGGTCGAAATCGGCGGACGTTGCCCAGCAGAAGGCCGTGATCTCCCAGATGACGACGCTGAGCGACGCGGCTTTGGAAGAAACGCTCCAACAGCAGGGAATCGGCGCGAAAGTGCAGCTCGCCTTGTTGGAAGAATTGGCGGCGCGACAGGGCGACAAAATGCTCCCGGCAATGCTCGCCGCGGCCGACAGCGGCGACCCTGCCAAGGTCCAAATGGCGTTGCGTTTTCTCGCCTCGCGCGGCGATCCCCAGGTCATTCCGATTCTCATCCAGGCCCTGGGCGGCGACGAAGCCGCGCGGACAATCGCGGCCGAAGCGCTGGCTCAGCGACCGAAAGAAGTTGCCGGCCCCGCCCTGTTGGAAGCGCTGAACAAACAGGTCGACCTTCGCGAGCAAGTCGTCGACATCTTGTCGAAAATGAAATACTACGAGGCGATCGACCCGTTGACCGAATTGGCGCGCAGCGCAGACCCCGCGGTCTATGAAGGGGCCGTGGAAGGATTGCGCGCGATCTGCGATCCCGACGAAACCGATCTGAAACGCATGTTCGCGCTGTATCTCGACGTACCGGCAGGCGCGCAGCGGGATTACGTCGAACGGGCGATCGCCTACATCTGCGAAAAGAACCCCGAGCCTTCCGAGCGGGCGAAGATTGTCCTGGGGCTGGTGGATCGCCATCGCGACAAGCATCAAGACGCCTTTCAGGCGTCTGTTCTGCCGCTGCTGGGGCGATTGGGAAGCGACGCCGTTTATCAGAAGATCCAGCCGCTACTGCACTCTCCGACCCCGGAACTCTCCGCCGCCGCAGTGCGCGCGTTCTGCAATTGGCCGAACGCTCAGTACGCCGACTCCCTCTGGGACCTGGCTGCGAAGTCCGGGTCCCCCCCTTATCGCTCCCAGGCGTTGCGAGCGTATATCCGCGTGGTGACGCTCCCCAGCGACCGGCCGGAAGCCGAGACCCTCGGGATGTTGAAAAACGCCATGCAGCTTGCCGACAGCAGCGACAACAAGCGTCTGGCCCTGTCGCGCGCTGCCTCGGTGCGAACGCTCGCAACGGTCGATTGGATCGCCGCTTATCTCGACGACCCCGAGTTGGCGGAAACGGCCTGCCGGGCAATCGTCGAACTGGCGCACCACCGTTTCCTGCGTCAGCCGAACAAGGCGCATTTCGAGCCGATTCTGCGAAAGGTCGAGGCGACAACCAAGGACAAGTCCGTTGCCGGGTTGGCCGAAAAGGCCCGGTTGGGAATGTAGAGGACCGTTTTTCACGGGGCGAGCCGGGAATTTCTGGATGCCCGGGCGCTGTGTCTGCCCAAGCGACGGTGAACATGCCGAACGCGAGGCGCCTGTCCCCGTCTGGGAACACATCGGGAGAGCCGTGTCATGACGTTCAGGCGAGTTCTGCTTCGCGGTGTGTTGGCGGCCGGTTGCCTGCTGGCCGGTTCGGCCCTTTCGGCTTGGGCCGGTCCGCCCACCGTGCTGACGCCGCCGGTGGGCGAGAAGGCGTACGCGCTGGCTGGCGAGGCGCTGGCGGACGTGTGGGAGAAGGTAACGGGCCAGCGGCCGGTGGTGCGGGTCTGGAGCGCCGCCGCGGACCCCGGGCAGGACTCCCGGGAAGAATTGCCGGACGGCGATCTGGTCCTCGTCGGCTCGGACGCGGTCCATCCGCTGGTCCACCAGTTGATCCGCGAGGGAGCCGTGGCGTCGCTGGGCATCGCGTACGGGAGCGACGAGTACCGGCTGCTCTGCCAGGCGCACCAGGGGCGCCGCTGGCTGATCCTGGCCGGTGGCTCCGGCCGCTCGACGCTGTACGCCGTGTACGACTTCTTCCGCCGCCAAGCCGGGGTGGAATACTTCTGGGACGGCGACGTGATTCCGCGGCGGGACGCGATCGACTTTGCGGGGCTCGACGTGACCGAGAAGCCGCACTTTGCCTATCGCGGCCTGCGTTACTTTGCCCACCGCGGCCTGCACCGCTTCCAGGCCGAGCATTGGGACCTGGAGGATTGGAAGCGGGAGATTGATTGGTGCGTGAAGAAGCGGTTCAACTTGTTCATGCTCCGCACCGGGATCGACGACTTGTTCCAGCGGGCCTTCCCCGACGACGTGCCGTACCCGCCGACGGATGCCAAAGACCCCGACGGCGTCGACCGGTCCTACGACGACCGCACCTCGTTCTGGGCCCTGAAGTACCGGGGAGAACTCCGGAAGCAGGTTCTGCAGTACGCCCGCGACCGCGGGCTGGTGCATCCGGAGGACACAGGCACGATCACGCATTGGTACTCGCATACGCCCAGTTCGTTCTATCGCAGCCGGCCCGATTTCCCGGTCATCCGCGACCAGCGGACCGGGTATTCACTCGCCACGCAAGCGATCTGGGACATCGAATCGCATGTCACCTGGGACGCGTACTGGAGATTGACCGAGACCCACATCCGCGAGTTCGGCCAGCCGCGGATGTTCCACACGATCGGCATGGCCGAGCGGACGTTCGGGGGCGACGATCGCGACAATCTCCAACGCAAGTTGTACGTGTACCGCAAGACGCAGCAGCAGTTGCGCGAGCATTATCCCGATGCGCTCCTGTTGATCGCCAGCTGGGACTTCATCGGCTGGCGGTGGACCGATGCGGGCGTGAACCGGCTGCTGGCCGAGTTCGACCCCGGCAAGACGATCCTCCTCGACTACACGGCCGACTGCGCCCGCAAGGTCACCTATCGCGACTGGGGGGTGCTCGGACAATTCCCCTGGATCTTCGGCATCTTTCACGGCTTCGCCCGCAACAGCGACGTGCACGAGGACTACCGGATCCTGACGCCGCGAGTGCAGGAAGCGGCGGCCGACAAGATGTGCCGCGGGCTGGTGCTGTGGTCGGAGATTTCCCATAACGACACGCTGCTGCTGGAATACCTGGGAGCCAATAGCTGGCAGCCGAGCGAACTGGAGTTGCCGGCCGCGGTGGCCCGGTTCTGCCGGACGCGTTACGCGCCGGATCTAGCCCTCCGGATGGAGCAGCTGTGGACCGGGTTCGCGGACGCTTCGCAGTTGCTGCACTGGTTCGACGATCGCGGCGAGGCCCAAGCCTGGTTCGGCGAGCCGCAGTACCGCTTGCTGGCCAGTTCGGCGTTCCTGAACCTGGCGCCGGAGCGATTGGCACGGCTGCGTGCCGACCTGGAGCGTTTTCGCGCGGGCCTGGCGGCGGCGCCGGAGGTGCTGGCGGGCCTGGCCGAACTGGCAAGCCAGCACGAGAGCGATCCGCTGTGGAAGCGGGACGCGTTGGACATGGCCCGGACGATTGCCAGCCGAGCGCTGGTGGCCGCCCTGACTCGCGGCGCCCTGGAGATGGAAGACTGGCGCGAGGGCAAGGCGGACGCAGCGGCGGTTCGCCAGCGCGCCGAACTCACGCGGCAACTGATGGACGCGCTGGTTGATGTGTTGGCCCTGTCGGACGATTTCTCCATGCACGCGTCGTTGCAGCGTCTGGAGCGGGCTCAGCCGCTGAGCCAGGTCGCCCCGACGGTCAATCCGCACAGCGAGCGGACGCTCAAGTCGAACGCCGAGAACAGCTACTGCCGGAGCCAGCACTACGAGTTGGTCCGCCACGTTTACCGGCCCGAGCTGGAGGTGTTCTGGGACTGGGTCCTGGGAAAGATCGACTCGGGCGACAAGACGCCGTGGAAGCGTCCGGCCGAGTTCTCGGCGCAGGCCAAGCAGATCGCGGACAAGTTCTACGAGACGCCGTTGGCGGAGATGGCCCCGGCGGCGCGAGAACCCGCGGCGTTCGCCGCCGCATTGACGCGTCTGAGCGGCCTGGTGAAAACAGCGGTCGGCGAGGTGGAAGAGTCCCACTGAGCCGGCCGGCAAGCGCAACGTGACAAGCCCATGCATGCCTGTTACGAGAGCCCGGCGTGGGGGCAACCGCGGGGGAGGTGGAAGGCGGGGGCTCAGACGTACAGAATTCAATTTTGCCGGAGCAAACGCTTAGCCAATTGGCTGAACTCAACCCCGGCAAAATTGAATTCTGTACGTCTGAGCCCGATCAGGAGGAATCTATG
>Ga0172375_10009025_pt1 | contig 13251 bp, 10 predicted proteins | sample LakKiv1m_FD_114537 | JGI IMG/M metagenome (GOLD analysis project Ga0172375, IMG submission 114537) | Freshwater microbial communities from Kabuno Bay, South-Kivu, Congo - kab_092012_11.1m | ecosystem: Environmental > Aquatic > Freshwater > Lake | place: Democratic Republic of the Congo...
TGATGCAGGTGGTTCCATTGCGAGGATTCTGCATCCACTGCTCGTCCACTCGGATATCACTGAAATCACCCATGAACCCCGAGGGCGTGTAATGATTGTCCGGAGCATTCGCATCGGTGTAAATGGGGAAAGTTCGAAACACACCGGGGGTTCGACTGGCGGGAGCCCCCGTCGGAACGACCGGAGCGGAACTCGGAGTCATCTGAGTGTCCTGCGAAGAGGACGCGTCCGGCCCGTACGATTCTTCGCCTTTCTGGCCGCATCCCGAAACCAGGGCCGCGGCAAGCACCGCAATCAATATTGAACGCGGGAATGATACCTTCACGTGAGATCTCCTTTTATTGGTTCCACGCCTTCTTATAATATTCGTAGGCTTTTCTCAATTGCCGCAGATACGGAGAATGCTTGCCGTCACCTTGGGACACGACGCCGAGCCATTCTTCGTGCATCCATCCGTCCGGAAACGCCGCTGCAAAATCTCCTATCTTTTCATGCTCGGAAGCGCTGAACTTCGGCGGTAAACCCGTCTTCCACCATTCATCCACAAATTCAAAAATGATCCCGCCCACGCAGTTGCCAAAACCGTATCCGGCAGAATTGTCGAGCATGTCTTTCCAGTTGCCCTCGTGGTACTCCATTTGCTTTTGCTCGGCGTATTCCTGATCTTTGCCGGCACAGCAAGCCGGGCAACCATACTCCGTCAACAAAACAGGCTTGTTCATGTAATCGCGCACGTCTTTCCAAAAACTCAAACCGAATCCCCGCCAGCCTCTGTAGGCGTTGGACCCAAAAACATCGATATTGTCACTATGCTTACCCAAAAGATCGACGGTGATCGTGTCCCCGTTCGAGAAAACGATCGGTCTGGTCGGGTCGAGGGATTTTATCATGCCGGCAACTTCGTTGACAAACGCATAATGCGCCTCGGGTTGTGTCTTGGCGTTGCTACCCAGCCCCGCATCATAGGACTTCGGATCGGGATTGCCGACTTTGCCGTAATTGGACTCATTGCCGAGAACCCACATCAGCACATACGGTTCATCCTTGTACTCCTCGACCATCGCGCGAACGCTTTTCATCATATTTTCACGATGAGCCGGATTCGTATAGTCGGTACCTTCGTACCATTTCGCGCCCGAACCCGCTCCGTACATGCCGAGCATGTCCCCCATAATCACGTTGATCCCGTAATCTTTGTAAAGTTTTCTCAGCGTCTCTTTATTTTTCGCGTGATGGTAGATACGGATGGTATTCACGCCCATTTCTTTGAGAAGTTGAAAATCCCCGACCACGGGTTCGCCGGAGTCATACCGGTTATTCTTGTTTACATCAACCCACGAATCATACGGACCGTCCGGCTTGCCGTTCTTGTTGAGATCCGCGTCCATCCAATCGTTGTTCGGATCGTAATCCCCGTCATTAGGAGAACGTCCGACCGGCGTTGGTGCATAAGCAACCCCCTTGATCATGAAAGGCTTCCCGTCCACCTGCATCTGCCAATGGCCGTTTTCAAATTCAACAAGCTGCGCACGGCCCGTACCGACCGTCTTGACGACTTTTAATTTGGAAAGATCGACTTTCTTCGGCTTTAATTCCCTCGGGTCTGCTTTGACGAGACGACCGGGATTCACAATATACACGTCGTCGTTGATATCCGCATTGTAGCCGTTTTGAACCTGGATGTCGGCGTCGACGAGCTTGATTCCGAGCTCCGGATTGTTCCGCGTCAGGAAATCGATCCGGTCATAAGCCAGCCTCGACATATAAAGCGGAGTGTGCCAGAACGACCAACCCACTTGCTTCGGAAAATGAACCAGTATGGCATGATAGGCTTTGATCGCTTGTGCCGTTTGCCCGAGATTTTCGAGCGCCTGAGCCGTATAAAATTGCTGCACCGCGGGGGTATCGCTGGTCGAAGCCCATTTATAGAAAGTCAGCATCTGATTATCGGCATACACGTAATCCCACGCGCTCCCCTTCAACTTCCCCTTCGTCACGAGCACTCGGTACGCCGGATCTTTATTCACGGAATTATTGGGATAGACCCCTTCGCCGACGGCCGCAGCCAACCCTTTACGGTCGGTGACCTTGTAAACATATTTGTCGGTACCTTCCCCCGAAAACGTACCGTATTTCTCGTAATCGACCAACATCTCCGTTCCGGGGTCATAAAGCTGGAAATCCAACTGCATACTCTCCCCGCGAGAATTCATGATTTGGGTCCCGGAATTGGTTTCGGCTTGTCCTGACGCATAAGCTGCGGTAACCCCTTTCTGAGGGCCGACATACAGGGACAGAACAAGAATAATTAAAAGAATGAGTAAAGGAGTGAAATGCTGCAGTCGCTTTTTTTGCTTCATGGGATTATCCCTTGACAAGTCCGCCGCTTATGCCATTGATTGTATGCTTTTGCAGCAAAAGGTAAACAAATAAAATAGGCAGCGTCGTAATCACGATTCCCGCCATTAAAAGCGGGTACTGCGTGATATGAACGCCTTGAAAAGCCATGAGCCCCCTCTGCAAAGGCATCAAAGTCCGGTCTTGCAGCACGAGCATCGCCAAAAGATACTCATTCCATACCGCAAGTACGTTAAAAATCACCAAAACCGCCAGAGCGGGTCGCGCCAGCGGAAGCGCAATGTACCAATAAGTACGAAAAAGCCCGCACCCGTCGATGGCGGCCGAATCCTCAAGCTCCTTCGGCAACTGATCAAAAAAAGTTTTCATCAAAAAAATACCCAGAGCCAAACCCGCATTGATCTGCGGCAGAATATATCCCAGCCGAGTGTTGATCAAATGCATTTTATTCAGCACGACGTAAAGCGCGACGAAAGAACCGGGGATCGGGATCAGCATCGTCGAAATGAGAATGAAAAAGAGAATATTCTTTCCGAAAAAACGCAGGCGCGAGAATGCATAAGCGGCCATCGACGCGATCAAAAGTACGCCGATCACGACAATCGTCGTATAAAAAAGACTATTTAGAAAATAGAGCCCGAAATCGGCCTTGGTCCACGCATTCGCGTAGTTCTCCCAATGGGGCGACGCCGGAAAAAGGCTGTGATCGGTAAATACGGTTTCCTGAGTCTTCAGACTGGACGCGAATGCCCACCACAAAGGAAAAATGCAGCTCACCGAAACCAACACCAAAAAAATATGGATGAAAAAACTCATCGTGCGGTGTTTGATTTTTTCGTAATTGACTTCCGTTTGCGTAAAACTCATCAGACCTGCCTCATCATTTTTGAAGCCCGGATTTGCATCAGCGAAAGAACCAGCAAGATCAACCCGAAGATGACGCCCATGGCGCAGGCGTACCCCAATTTCGACGCTCCGACAATCATGGCGACGATACGCGTCATCGGGACTTCGGTGTGATAGCCCGGCCCGCCTCCCGTCGTCGCGATGATGATGTCGAAAATCTGCATCGTACCGAGTATCGTCAATATCGACACAAGGATGAACACCGGAATCATGAGAGGGGTCGTGATATTCTTGAACACGACCCACGAATTTGCGCCGTCGACGCGAGCGGCCTCATAAAGCTCGCGAGGAATGCTTTGGAGGCCCGCCAGAAGAATCACGAAGCCCCAACCAAAACCTTTCCAAAGGTGGATCACCGCGACCGCCCAAAGCGCCGTCTGCGGATGCGCCAACCAGGCGCGGCAAATATCACCCAGCCCGATGAACGCGAGAAAATGATTGAGTAAGCCGTAATTCCCGTCGAAAATCCAGTTCCAGATCAAACCGACGACGATCCCCGACAAGACGGGCGGAAGATAAAAAATCACGCGATAAATATTGCCGCCGCGAATGTCCCGATCGCAGAGAAAAGCCAGAAAGAGCGCCAAAAGGTTCTGAATCGTGAGGGCCAGCACGGTGATGAAGAATGCGTTTTTCATCGAGAGCCAAAACACCGGATTGTCGAAGAAAATATCTTTGAAATTGTTCCAACCGACGAAGGCAGCGTCGGGCGAAATACCGTCCCAGGACGTCGCGGAAATCTGAAACACCTTGAAAAAGGGATACACGCTAAACACGAGGAACAAAAAAAGCGCGGGCAAAATAAAAACGTAACTTGCCGCAATTTGTTTGGTTTTGGGATTCATGAGGCAGTCGCCATTCCGACAGTCTTGGCCAGTTCTTTTTCCTTTAAACGCTGCGTTTGGCCGGCGACCTCTTCCGGCGTCTTTTCTCCGATCAAAATATATTGAATGCCTTTGAGAAAGGCCTCCTGGACGGCGGGATCTTCGTGGACCGGATACATGTTCGGGTGGGTCACGGTCTCGATGCTGCTGACGAACTGCGCTTGCACTCCCGAAACCCATTCGCGGCCTGCGCGAATTGAAGGTAAATCCTCGGTCTTTTGCGCCAGATAGCGCTGTTGGTCTTCGGCCGTCAGCCAGCGCAAGAAACGAACAGCCTCCTCCTGTCTGGGTGAACGGTTATTGACGACCAGAGAGCTGCCTGAGCCGCCCCAAACTCTCATCGGCCGGGCCGACGAAATGGCGGGAACCGGAAACGAACCGTAATCGAGATGAGGGTTCATCCCGCGATAAATGTTCACGCTCCACGATCCGTTGAACGCGTACGTCGCGCGTTCGTTGACGAACGTCTGCTCAGCGGTTTTGTTGACCATCGTCACCGCGCCGTCGATCAGAATCCCTTCATCCGCCATTTGCTTGAAAAGGTTGAGCACTTCGACCCACTCGTGTGCCGTATAAGGCACCAAGCCGCGATACGTATCGAAAACTTTCTCCTCCCCCATCAAATTCATGGCCCAATTGGAGGCCATCGCCTCGATCATCCACAACTCGCCAAAACCGCTCACGAAGCCGGGGTAACCTTCTTTCTTCAAAATCCGATTATGCTCGACGAACTCTTTCCATGTCAGCGGAGGTTTCTCGGGGTCCAAACCGGCACTCTTGTAAATCTGTTTGTTGTAAATCATTTGAATCGTGGAAGCATCCAACGGCACGCCGTAAATCCCCGCCTCGACGCCAAACTCGTTATCGGCCGCGAACGAATTGACGGCAATCGCTTTTTCAAAAAAGGTGTCTTTCCACGCCATCGAACGGTCACCCGTTTGCTTGGACATTTCTTCGGTTAAATCTTTGACGAAACCAGACCGGATATAAGCGGCGAAATCCCTCTTTTCGCCAAGCACGCCAAAAATATCGGGAAGCATGTTCGTTTGTGCCGCAGCTCGGATACGCTGCCGATAAGACTCCGAAGGAGCCAATAGTTCAAACCGAACTCTGATCCCGGTCTCTTTTTCAAAACGGCCCGCCAAATCCCGAAAAACGTCGTCGCGGTCCGACATCCAGTGCCAAACAGTGACTTCGTTGGAAGGCCGCTTCCCCGCCAAACATCCGGCGAAAAAAACCACCAGGCAAAAAAAGGCTAAAACTTTTCCCGTGAGTTTCATTGGATTAAAAAGAAATTAAACCCCTAATAGGGCTCGGAGTGTGATACGTGCCGTTTCCATGATACCCTTCGACTTGTCATAAAGCCGGTCGTACTGATCGCTGAATTCGATGTATTTGGCTTCAAACTGCCGGGGCGTCAACTCTTCCGTTTTTTTCGGTTCGTTGATTTCCCGCCATAAAGTCGAGAGCATCACCTCGATCCGCTCGATTTGGTCCACGCATCCGGAATAATCCCGGAACGTTTTGATATCCGAAAGCGTTCCCAAGAGAACCGTCGAAAGCTTGTATTTCCATATGCCTTCCGCGTTGTCGCAGCTCTTGATGAGAATATTGACCGTCTGCTCGGTGGCGAACTTGCGGTGAAAAATCAAAAGCTCACGCAACACGTTCGTTTTGATGTTGAGAAATTCCGAGCGCGGGCGGATGAGCGGTAACAAATGAATGTTCTTTGATACCTGGGGAAACCAGTTGGCTAAAAGAGGATACGTCCCGTACACATCGACCAGGCCCTTGGCGTTTGATTTGTCGCCGATCCTAAAATCGCCGATCGCGATGTCCGCATCCGACGTCTCGAGAAAGCTTTTCAAGTTTTCGTAAAAAGTCTGATCTTCGTGGGCATAGACGATATCGCCCGGAACGACCGCCACCCGTTGAGCATCGGGGTGGGTATCGAGCACATGCCCCCATCCGATGAGCCAATTCTGGCAGGTGTTGACGGACCAGGTCTGGATCACGTCGAGCGTCTTGGTCCTTTTGTCGGCAAGAAACCGGGGCGCCTGATTCTTGATGATGGTATCCCGAGAAATCACGACGATGGGCTTGGGATCGACCGTCCTGCATAAATCGACGGTCCACCAAAAATACCACTCGCAGCGTTTGTTATTTTCGTAACCTGAGTACGGAAAAATAACGATCGTCTTTATTTTTTGGGACGGTTCTTTCTTGGACGTCTCGGTAGTCGGAGACCCTTGGGGCTGGAAACTCTTCGGATCGGGTGTTACGGGTCGGTTCACGTCGGACGGAACCATGTTAAGACCTTTCGTCTCTAGACCGTTTCGGGCACAGCGCTGCCCTCGCAGCATTCATCATTCCATTTGCCCCTGCGTTTTTCGAGCTGATAACGAATCTTATGGGCCTTTTCTTCGGTAATCTGGTAACCCCGCATGGTAAAAATCGCGATAAAGGACGCGATGATCGGCACGCCGATATCGAACACACGCATGAGAAAGAGCGTCTGCGTGCTTTGAAGACTGCCGAGCTCGACTTTGAAGCCGGTGTAATTGAGAAGATGCCCCGATATCGCAAAAGCCAGAGCCATTCCGAGCTTCACCATCCACCAATAAATCGCGCCGTACGTGGCCTCGCGGCGGTTTCCCGTCTTCAGTTCATCCATGTCGCACACATCGGCAATCATCGATCCCATGAGCGTGAAAAGTCCTCCGAGACCAAACGCGATGAGCGGAGCCGGCAAAATGACTATCCATGGAGTCGTTTGACTGTAGCAAGCCGCTTTCAAGGCATACCCGACGATGGACAGACCCGTTGAAATGAGGAACGCCCGTCGCTTGCCAACCTTCGAAGAAATCCACGTCACCAACGGAATGACACAAAACGTCGCGATCGAAGAAACCAGGCCAAACCAACCCATATACGTGGCGCCTTGGTCTTGATTGCCTTTGAACACATAGTAAATAATGATATAAGACGAAAAAGCCGAGACCAGCATGAATCCGTTGAAGACCAAAAACGTCGCGGTACAAAGCCTGCGGAAATCCGAATTCTGGAACGTGACGCCGAATCCCTTGAAAAATTGCTTGGAATTATTCCAGAGCGTCTTCACCGCGCCTTTCGCCCCTTCGGCGGGAGCCGCCGGTTGAGGTTGGCCTTTTTCGCGACACACCAGAGCGGGAACGATTCCGAAAATCACGACGATCGCGCCCACGACAATCGCAAGCTTTCTGGCTCCCGTGACGGAATCCGGAAACCAGGCCTTGTTTTCCATGATCTTGTAAAACCAGGGCGCGGCCACCCAGGCAAACTGACCGATCCAATTGCTATACCCCATCAAACGCGTCCGCTCGTGATAGTCGGGGGTCATCTCATAACCCAAACCCACCCACGGAGCCGCATACACGGTGTAAGCAATGTAGAAAAGAGTCCAGGCAAAAATGAAAAACCAGAAATAATAATGTTCCGTATGGCCCGGCTGGATTTGCCACATCAGCGCAAACACCACGCCCGAAAAAATGGCTCCGAGGAAGATATAGGGACGACGACGGCCGAAACGCGAACGCGTATGGTCCGAAATGTATCCCATGACCGGATCGATGAAGGCGTCAACCAAACGCGGCAGAGACATGAGCATCCCTACGATCGCCGGATTCATGCCCAGACCCAAATTCAAAACGATTGCCATGGTTCCGATAGCGGCACCGAGGAGGTTATTGACAAAGCTACCGATGCCGTAAGCAATCTTTTGGGCCAAACTCACGCGATCTTCGGGAGCGGTCTGATAATGTTTGGTTTCGTCCACCTCAACCCCTTTCGGTTATTTAATTAGAATGACGTTGATACGTTCCTCTATTATAGATTGGATCACGAGCGCTTCATAAAGAAAATCGTTGGATTCGAAAAACTTTTTTGAATTCTTTTTAAAAGAAATAATGACCTCGGATTTTAACAAATCCCGGAAAAATGTCAAACAGCATCTGACCATCTTCTTAAGAATCGATTGAAACCGGACTGCTCTTCCCTGCCAAAAGAGAAAAACCCTGTCCGTTTTTCGAGGCTAGACAAACTGTCGAATGCGAGAGGCGGAATTGTTTTCCAGCATTTCATCGAGAGAAAAAGGAAGCGCGAGCTTCCAATTTTTGTCGTCGACGATCCCCGGCATGTTGATCCGGTAATCCCATGATGGCCGAGGAAGAAAATCGGCCGCCGAAAGCCAATCCTGAATCAGGTGAATGCTAAAAATGGACTGGGCCTTTTTCGCGGCGCGAATAGCCGCCGCACAGAAAGCCGCATCGGGCTCATCTCGATAACGTCCCGAAAGTCCGATAAAATTCCAAAATTTTTGTTTTTCTCCGAAGGTGGATCGATGCAACTCGATAAAATCGCGCAGCTCATGGGCCGGCTTCCCGAGAACGCTCACGACTTGGTTGGTCTGGGTAACCGTGGCCTTCCATCTCAATCGGCCGTGCCGCGAGAGCTTTTCGTCAAAAAGCTCTTTTTTGACGGTATCGAACGGAATGCCCCGGGACTCGCATTTCATCCTAAAAAGCGCCTCGTCCACCGTCTCGGCTTCAAATTGCCACCAGATAGGAACCGGCGTCGTGTCATGCGTCGAAATCACCGCGATGGAATTGGCACGATACTCCTCAAACGATTTGAACTCGTCCGTGTGTCCCCAATCTTTCGTCCACCGCTGCACCTCCATCCCGGGGATCGAGAATTCGCGGAGAAGCTGATACGAACATGCCGGGATGGTCCCGAGATCCTCGGCGCACGGCAGCATGCTCGTATGATTGATCATCGTGGAAACGATACGGCGCCCGTGATCCTCCCAAACATGCTCGTCGCTGGGATCAAAAGCTCCTTTGGCATGCGGATCGTTGAGCGGAAACGACCATAATCTGAAAACGCCCACAAAATGGTCCACTCTGAAAATATCGTAAAAAAGTTCCGCCGTTTTCAGCTTCTGGATGAGATAGGCGTAGCTTTCGGAGGCAATATGATCCCAATTATAAGGCGGCATCCCCCACCTCTGCCCTTCCGCGAAATAAAGATCCGGAGGGGCTCCGGCCGCAAAGTCGAGTTTGAAGTCACTCTGATGGGCCCACACATCCGCGCTATCGCGCGAAACCAGAAACGGTAGATCGCCGACGAGCAAAACGCCTTTTTGGCCCGCCACGCGCTTGACCTCGGTAAACTGCGTGAACAGCTGCCACTGAAGCCACTGATAAAATTCCAGCCGGGCAGATTCCTCGATGTCGAGTCGTGCCAATGCCACCGGGTCGGCGCGGCGATGCTCTTCGGACCACTCGGACCAGCCGTGAAAATCGTACTTTTCTTTCAAGACCTTGAAGCGCGCATAATCGCGGATCCAATAGCTCTGGTCTTCGACGAACGTCTTGAAGGCATCGTCCTTTTCGTGAGAACGCTTTTCGAAAATTTTCCAGAACAGATCGAGCTTCGCGCGCTTGATGCCATAATCGATCCGCGGAAAACGGATCGGAAACTGTTTGCGGAGATTCGCAATTTCTTTGGTGAATGTTTTTTTGGGGGACGGAAACAGGTGCTCGGGCGAAAGATACATCGGCTCGAGCGCAAAAGAACTTTCGGCGTCATACGGCGTAAAACTGAAGCCGACGTCGTTCATCGGCAAGAGCTGCAACAACGAAAGACCGGCCTGGCGGCACCAATCGATGAATAGAGTCAAATCCGGGATCTCGCCGATCCCGACGCTCTTTTTTGAATAAATCGAAAAAAGCGGAGTGGCGACACCGGAACGTTTTTCGATCCCGATACGCGCCCACTGCTTGCCCGTGGCCGACTTTAAGAATGCTTCGTAACCGCTCGGCGTCCGTTTCACAAGTCCTTTCGGTTGCTTTTGTGAAAGCTTGTTATAACAGATTTCTCGAAAATGCTCAAATAACGGTTTTGATCCAAACGGGAGCAGGCTGTTTCGCTGAAGGAAACGAATCCAGAAATCGGAATTCTTAGAATTTCCGGTCGAGCGTAAAACGATGTGTTTCGGAAAGCCGCATACACAAAAGGAGGAACGTAAACCAAAGCGCGGCGTCAAGCGTCAGTGTCATTGAAAGAGGAAGAGCGCTCATTTTGGGCCCGAAACAGCCGCACCCCTCGATCGAAATGCCTCTGAACATCGCCAGAAACACGGCGATTGAAAACGCCGTTACGAAAATCCACAACGTCAAAAGTGCGAAGTCGGTCCACAAACCGAGCGCCAAAAAAACACCCAAACACAATTCCGCCCAGGGCAAACCTCTAGCCAAAACAACGGCCGGTGTGCCGCTTAAAATCCGATAACTCAAAACCGACCTTAAGAAATCGTCGGGAGCCGCGACGAGTTTCAAAAAACCCGAAACGGCAAACACCATTCCGGTGAGCATCCTCGCAATCGAAAAAAAACCCACTCCCGGCTTCATACGCTCTCCCATGAAAACTTCGCGTCAAACAGTTTTTTGAGATCCGCCAAACCGGATACCTTTTTTCCGTTCACGAAATAAGTTGGAATCGACCTGATGCCTAAAGCCTCGGCTTTTTTGGTTTCATCCCGAATGGCCTCTTCGATCTCGGGCCGCCTCAAACACTCGGCGAGTTTCTTGCCGTTGATGCGCGCGGCCTGGTTCTTCAACCACGCATCGTGAAAAGGCCAGAACTTCCCCTGTCTGGCGGCACATTCGAAACGCAAGACCGTATCGAGCGCGGAACGGTCCTTGGCGAGAAAACGTACTTGATAAAACACCGAGAGAGGGTCGGCCGCCACGGAGGCCAAATAACGCCCCGACTCCACGCATTGGCGAGACGACAGATCGGTGTATTCGACGATCCAAACCGGAGCCTCGGGATTGCCGCGAGCCCGCGCCCAATCTCGGGCCGTGAGCCCATAGCGCGGTCCGGACAAATACACGCGTCCCACCAAAACGGCTGCGACGCAGAAAAGAACGACAAGGAAAGTGGCGGCCGCTTTTTTAAAAATGTTCATGACGATAGGATAACAAGCAAAAGGCGTCTTGGCATACAAAAAATCAACGGGTTAGAAACAAATCGGGTTGAGGATCCGGCGTAGACCGAAGACCCGAGACGCCCAAACCCAGGAGACGGACCGGCTTCCGTCCCGCGAGTGTTTTGTTTCTCAATAGTTGGCAGGCAATACGATGGAGTACGTCGGGACCTGACGGTTCGGCCGGAAGCGTCTGGGAGCGCGTCAAAAGCTCGAAATCATGATACTTGACCTTCAAAACGACTGTACGTCCGCTCCGTCCGTTTTTTTGAAGTTCGGAATAGACCGTATCCGCAAAACCCGCAAGCTTTTCCTCCAGCCAACCCAGATGCAAAACATCCCGCGCGAATGTTTCTTCGCAACTGCACTGTTTGGGTTCCCAATGCGGATCGACAAAACGATCGTCTCGGCCGTGAGCCCGTTCAAAAAGCGTCGCGCCCCATTTGCCGAAATGCGAATACAAAAAAGACAAGGTCGCCTTCGCCAATTCTCCGCACGTGCGAAATCCCAAACGATCAAGCTCCTGTTCCGTGACGGGACCGACTCCGGGAATGAGACGCACGGAAAGATCCTTCAAAAAGTCCATCTCCTCCCCCTCGCGCACGACGCAAAGTCCGTCCGGTTTTTTGAGATCGGAGGCGATCTTTGCCAGAAAAAGGTTCGGAGCGACGCCCGCGGAGGCCGTCAATCCCGTTGCGGCATGAATACTTTGCTTCAGCATCCCGGCAATCACGACGGGATCCTGAATACCAAAGTGATGATGCGTCACGTCGAGATACGCTTCATCGAGCGAGACTGGCTCCACGGCATCGGTGTGACGTCGTAAAATGGCGAGAATACGTTCGGACTCGACGGAATATTTTTCGAAACGAGGACGTAAAAAGATCCCGCTCGGGCACAAACGGCGCGCGGTCGCGGCCGGCATCGCCGAACGGATACCGAACCGCCGCGCCTCATAGGACGCGGTTGAAACCACGCCGCGACCATCGGGGTCTCCCCCGACGATCACAGGCTTGCCGCGCAACTCGGGCCGATCCCGTTGCTCCACGGCCGCAAAAAATGCGTCCATATCCAAGTGGATGATTTTTCGAGCCATCGCTTTTCTGGTTTTTTCCTCATTCTATTTTAAACCCGGATGAAGAGCCGATAAAGACGAATCATTTGCGAATAACCGCCCGCTCCGCCGGATAAATCGCTTCAACGGTTTGGGTTTATGCTACGATAGCGCCATGGAACCCGTTCAACAGAAAGCGCCGTCCTATCCGTCTCGGGTAGATTTGGTCATTATCGGCGGGGGGATTGCGGGAGCCGCCGTCGCTCGTGACGCGGCGCTTCGAGGCATTCGTGTCGCGCTTTTCGAAAAGAATACGTTCGGGTCCGGTACGAGCGGCAAAAGCTCGAAACTCATCCACGGAGGCATTCGTTATCTCGAGCTGTCCTGGAATGCCTTTCTCGGGGGCCGATTCGCAGACGCCTGGAAAAATTTGAAATTCGTTTTCGTCTCGCTTTCCGAGAGCCGGCGTCTCGAGCGGATCGGTCAAGGACGGGTGAAACCGATTTCGTTGGTCATCCCCATTTATCGTAACGGCGGACGCGCGCCCATCCTCATCTATCTCGGAGCGTTCTTATATTACGTTCTGGCGATCCTTTCCGGACGCGCACGGCGACCCTCGATTCTACCGAGTCCCGAAGCGGCACGAAAAGCGATACCCGGCCTTCGGAGCGAAGGGCTTGCGGGTGCGATCCGCATCTGGGATCGCTTCACGGACGACACCGCCCTCGTGAAAGCCACGATCGAATCCGCCCGTCAAGCCGGCGCGCAATGTTTCGAAGAATCCCCCGTAACGGCTTTCGAAAAAACAACCGAAGGCTACCGTGTGCGCTTTCGCTCGCAAGGACAAAACCTTGAAGTGTCGGCTTCAACGCTGGTCAATGCCTCCGGTCCCTGGATCGATCACACGCGCAAACTGAATCCGAAAGCGGACACGAGCAGTCCGTGCATCCATCCCGTCGCCGGCTCGCACCTGACGCTCGAGTCCTTTTTGCCGGAATCCGCTCTTCTCCAGGCGGAAGACA
>Ga0172375_10009027_pt1 | contig 13250 bp, 12 predicted proteins | sample LakKiv1m_FD_114537 | JGI IMG/M metagenome (GOLD analysis project Ga0172375, IMG submission 114537) | Freshwater microbial communities from Kabuno Bay, South-Kivu, Congo - kab_092012_11.1m | ecosystem: Environmental > Aquatic > Freshwater > Lake | place: Democratic Republic of the Congo...
AAGATAAACACCGGCAAGGACGAAGTCACGGTGGAGCTCACCGAGGTCGCGGTGCCAATCCCGGTCACCATCAAGGCAAACACCATAAAGGTGTTCCAGAAGGCCGCCGACGCGAACGCATAGGCGGTGCCCATGCCCTCCGCGCGCGGCAAAGCGAAGCGCAAGATGCCGCAATATGAAATACGCGTGATTAGCAAAGGCCCGCAGCTCAAAAAAATCGGCGCGAAGGCATTCATGGACTTCATCAACCCTTTCGTGGGGGAGAAGGCTTACCTTTCCATCCAGAGGAAGGTGACTCTGAGGCAGGAGAAGGAATGGCTCGGGAAGAAAGCGGAAGAAATCGACAAGGGCGAGCAGGCGGAAGTGCTTCTTTTCATCGATGGGAAGCTTGCGGGAAACTGCGATGCCCGCAAAGGCGAGCTTGCCAACCAGAAGCACAACGTAACATTCGGGCTTGCGGTCTCGCGCAAGTGGCGCGGCTATGGCTTTGGGGAGCTTCTTCTCCGCAAGGGAATTGCGGTCGCAAAAAAGAAATTCAAGCCGCACAGGATGTGGATTGAGCACGACTCTGAAAACACGGTCGCCGCGCGGCTTTATCGGAAAGTGGGATTTGTGCAGGCGGCGCGCCTGAAGCACTATTCGGCTCACTTCGGAAGATACACTGACAGCTGCATAATGGAATATCGTGGGGAATAGCGCTCAGCCGTCCACGCGCGAAAGAACGGTCTTCTCAAGCTCCACGCCCTCCCAGCCGACAAGCGCCTTGATGGCAAAGTCAAGCTTGGTCTCCGAGTCGGAGTGTATCTCGAAAAGCGGGTCGCCGCGCCTTACCTTGTCCCCGCGCTCGCACAGGAGCTTCACCCCCGCCACCTTGTCGTTCGGCGCGCCTGCCGCGCGGGCAATCTTGGAAATCATGCGGTTGTCTATGTGGTACACCCTCCCGTTCGCCTCGGCAACCACGGTGTGCCTGTGCTTTGCGACCGGTATGTCGTCCAGCCGCAGCGACTTGCCCCCGCCTTGCAGCTCCACGATTTCCTGGAACTTGGCAATCGCCTTGCCCGAGTCGAGGATGCCTGACGCCACGTCAAAGCCCCTGCCCTTCTTTACCTTGCCCGCCATTTCAAGTATCTCGGCGGCAAGCCGGCAGGACTTGTCGCGAAGGTCCGGCGGGCCGGTGTTGTTGAGCACGGAAATGACGTCCGCGCACTCCAGCGCCGGCCCCACGCCCATGCCAATCGGCTCGCTGCCGTCGGTTATCAGCACGCCTATCTTCATGCCGAGGCGCTTGCCTATGGAGATGAACTGGTCCGCGAGCCGCTTCGCGTCCGCCTGGTTGGCAAGCTTCACGCCCTTGCCAATCGGGATGTCTATTACCACGTGTTCCGCGCCCACGCTTTTCTTCTTCGCAAGGATGGACGCGAGCATCACGCCTTCCGGGTCAAGCGAAAGGGGGTTCCTTATCTTTATGAGCTTGTCGTCCGCGGACGCGAGCTTGAGCGCCCCTCCCCAGACGATGCAGCCCCTTGATTTCTGCACGATTTCCCGCATCTCGTCAAGGGGCAGCGAGACCGAGCAGAGGGTTTCCATGGTGTCCGCAGTGCCCGCGGCTGATGTGATGGAGCGGCTCGAAGTCTTCGGTATGTAAAGCCCCGCTGCCGCGATTATGGGCACGACCACCATGGTCGTCCTGTTGCCTGCCACGCCTCCCACGCAGTGCTTGTCGCAGACGGGCGAGCGGTCAAGCTGCAGCGTCTGGCCGGACGCCACCACGCTGTTGGTGAGACCGACCACCTCGTCGGGGGTCATGCCGCGTATGTACATCGAAGTGATGAAGGAGGACAGCTCGGCCTCGGAAAGCCTGTTCTGCATGAGCTCGGACATTATGGTGCCCATCTCCGCCTCTGTCAGTTCCTTGCCATCCATCTTCTTCCTGATGAACTCGATGGAATCCGGGCGCTGCATGTGCAGTATCTCGACCCTGTCGCCCTCCTTGGCGTCGAATTCGGCGAGCACCTCGGAGAAAAGCATGATTTCGCCGCGCTGCACCAGGTCGTGGGACAGGTCGATGATGGCGACCTCCTGCATGGCGCCGCACTTGAGGATGACGCGGTGGCTTGCGTACAGGTCGTTCTCGTGCGCCTCGGCTTCGTTGAGCACCACGATTTTCCCGCCTGCCGTAAGGTCCATTATCTTCGCGCGGCAGACGTACTTCTTGTACTTCCAGACCTCGTCCTTGAGGTTTATGGTTTCCCTCGCTTCCAGCGCGCGCGCTTTCCCCATCTTCATGTCCGCAAATTCGCTTGCCACATTTATAAAAGGAGTTGGCGCGCGCAAAGGGCACTACGGATACCGTCTGCATTTGATGATGAGCGGCTTGCCGACTTGCTGCTTGGTGATTTGCTGCCCGTCGATGTATTCGATGTACTCGAAGCCGAAACCGTTCATCTGCAGCGTGCCTGCCTGCGTGGTGTTGTAGCTGCAGATTGAGGAAGCGGTGCGCAAAAACGTGCCTGCAGATGTGCCTGATGGTGTGAAGTACAATAATCTGCTGGCAGGCAATGCCCATCCGCCGCCCCAGCCAAAGTACTTCTCCTCGCCCGGCGCCATGTAGTAAAGGTCAGACATGTTTGTGTCGGTGGCGCCGTTATTCACCTGGCTTATGGACTGCCCGTTGCCAAGCATCTTCGTTACCCTTATGGGATACATTCCCATGTTCCTTATGCGAAGATACGGCAGCCCGTAGCTTGCGCTGTTCGTGGTTGCGTCGGATTCTATGATTGCTATCGGTGATGCCGACTGCCAGTACATCTTGCTCTGCGTAACCTGCGCGTCGGACGCCATGCCCGGGAAAAAGCCGAGGAGCGCGACTGATACGAGGGCGACGATGAGCACCACTGCGAGAAGCACCAGATATTCGGTCGCGCCTTGCGCAAGCATGGCGCGATAGGTTGTACGACTCGAACCGCCGTTCGAGTGGACCACTTGTCGTTGCGACGACAAGTAGGTCCCGCAGTTCGAGCGTATGGCGCCCTGCGCGCGCGATTGTTTCATGGCGATTGAAAAGGGGAGGAATCTTTTATCCCTATCGCTTGCAGCGTTTCCACTAAGAGGCATATGTTGTGTCAACAGCAATGCGCGTTCCCGCGTGTAACGCAGTACAGGCAGCATCGTAGGAGGGCTTAACTTCCGAGTTCGGAATGGGTTCGGGTGTTTCCTCTCCCCTATGACCGTTGACAAGGCTTTGTATAAAACGAAGGGCTTTTAAGGGTTGCCCCCATCCCCGTTTTCACTGCGGCGCATGAGCTTCTCGTAGCGGCGCATGTCCTCGTCTGCCTGCCTGTCCATGCCCAGTTCCTTGTATATGCGGCTCCTGAGCTTTAACGCATCTGCACTGCCCGGCTCAAGCGAAATGCATCTGTCGCAGCTGTTCTTCGCATCATTGAGGCGCCCCTCGTCAAGACAGGAAACCGCAATATTGTAGTGGTAAGCAGCCCTTTTTTCCTTCGATTCAGTGTATCTTATTGCTTTCAGGTAGCTTTCAATTGCCTCATCGTTCCTGCCCATCCTCCCAAGCGCCGTGCCTGCCAAGCCATGCGCCCTGCCCGAGCAAGGCTCCAATGACGCCGCAAGCAGGCTCTCGGCAAGCGCCTCATCGTTTTTCCCAAGCCCCAAAAGCGCGCGTGCAATGCCGCAATGCGCGTCTGCGTTTTCAGGGCAGAGCGCAAGCGCTTTCCTGTTAATCGAAATCGCCAGGTCAAATTCCATCTCCATGGCTTTCTCGTTTGCCGCAAGCACGCAAAGCGCGGACTGCAGCTGCGCAGAGTCATAAATCGGCGCAAGGCCGTCAATGCTGGCAGGCTTCGGGTCACAGGCAAGGCAAATCGTGTCAAGCGGCTTCCCGTCCCGCTGGAGTTTCTTCACATATGCCAGCCGGTGCACAATCTCAAGTTTTCCATCCGCCATCCTCTTGTTGCTGAACATGAGCTTTATGCCGTCGTCCGCAATCGCAACGCCCACATTCTTTGCATCAAGCGCTATCAGGACATCGTAAATGAGCAAGGTGAAAAGGTCGGCGCCCCTTCCCGCGGGTATGCTGTATATGAAATCCGAATTGCGGAAATTCGGGCTGCGCACCTCCTCCATCACCCTCAAAAGATAGGCTTTGGCATCGGTGACATCAATCCCTTTCCCGTTTATGTTGATGGCAATCCTGCTGACAAGCCCGCTGTATTGCTCTTCCATCTTGCCCTTATTCTGCCGGCATCTGGCGTCTATCGCCGCAAGGCCCGAGTGCTCGTATGGGGGGCGCCTGCTGATGCCGTCCATGGGCTCCTTGCCGAAAACGAACGGCTTGCGCTGCCCGTTCCTGTCAAGCGAATAAAGCCCGCCGTTTTTGCTTATGAATGTTTGAGCCGTAATTCCCACCCGTTACTCTATCCAGTATGCCGTGAACCTTGCCGCTCCCTTGAGCGTGTCCCTGCCGAATTCCGGGCCGGCCACAACAGCCTCCTCCGCATTGCGAAGCGCAAGCATGCCTACCTCGCGCACGTTCGGGTTCTGCTCGCTGCCAATCGCCGCGGCGATTTCCTTTTTGAGGCGGAAAAACGCGCCCACGCCCCCTTCCTTCAGGGCTTTTCCGAGGGAGCCTGCCATTCGGGTTTCCCCCTCCCTTACCAAGCCGTCCAGCGCCAGGAGCCGTATTTCTCTCTTGCCGTTGGCTACAAGGCTCCCCGCACAGTTCCCCCTCCTGTTTCTGAACGCGATGTAGTCCTGCGCGGTTACCCTTGTCTGTGGCATGTTGGCTGTCGCCATGATTATCACCTGTCCTCTGATACGCACAAAGTGTTTAAAAATGTATGTTTGTGTCTATGGTGCCTTTCCCTGGCAACCGTTTTAAAGCAAGGGCAATTAAATCTTCCCATGAAAGCCGCGCTATTCACAGACAGCTACCTGCCCAACACCGACGGGGTGGTTTCCTCCATACTTGCCTACAGGCGCGGGCTGGAGGCGCAGGGGCACAAGTGGGCGGTGTTCGCCCCAGACGCGCCTGGCTACAAGGACGACCCGCGCGACGAGGTGCTGCGCTTTGCCGCAGTGCCCTTCCCGCCCTATCCCCAGTACCGCGCGGTCATCTTCCCATACGCGATTTCCGCAAGGACGGCGCAGAAGCACGGAATACAGCTTGTGCACTCAAAGGCAATGATGACTTTGGGCATCGCAGCCTACAAGTTCGCGCGGCGCTCCCGCCTCCCCTGCATGGCGTCGGTGGAGACCATGGTGCCCGACGGGGTGCATTATGTGCTGCCTCACAAGGGGCTGCATGCGCTCGGCAGGCATTTCGCATGGTCGTACCTGAAATGGCTCTATTCGCATTTCGAATTGGTGACCGCGCCCTCGCGCCACACGCAGGCAAGGCTCGCGGAGCACGGCATTGAAACCGAGGTGCTGCCCTCTCCGGTGGACACAAGGCGCTTCAAGCCCAATGCAGCGGGCGGCGCGGGCGTGAGGCGGGGGCTGGGATGCGGCAAGGGCGCCAAACTCGTGCTTTCCGTGGGCAGGGTGGTGAAGGAGAAGAACTACGGCTTCCTGCTGCGCGCCGCCAAGGCGATGCGCGACCCGTCGGTGAAGTTTGCAATCGTGGGCAGCGGGCCCTACCTTGAAACGCTGGAAAAAGAGGCTGAAAGGCTGGGCGTGGCGCAGAAATTCGCCTTCACGGGCTTTGTGCCGGATGCAAAGCTCGTCTCCTATCTCAATGCGGCCGACGCGTTCGTGTTCGCCAGCAAGTTTGAGACCCAGGGCCTGTCGCTTCTGGAGGCGTTCGCGTGCGGCAAGCCCGCGGCGGTGCTTGAGGGCACTGCGATGGGGGAGCTGGTGGAAGGGGGGAAGAACGGCTTTTTGTTTTCCGAAAGCGAAAAAGAATGCGCCGAGGCGCTGCTTCGGTGCATTGAGGGGGAAAAGCGCCTCGCGGCAGGCGCGCGCAAAACCGCAATGGCGCACTCCATCCCGATTCTTTCGCGGCGGCTTGCCGGCTTCTACGGGCGGCTGCTGGAGTAGCCGTGCATGCCGCCCGTCGTGCGCCCGGCGGTGCGGCCGCCTGCCTTTGCATGGCCGCCCGCGGCCCGCAAGGCGGCTGCCGGAATGGCCGCGCATGCGCGTTTTTTCCGTCCAGCCCCCGTGCGCGCAAGCAAAGCCTTTATAAGCTCAGGCAGTGAATTTGCCCTGTGGGCTTATGGTCGACGTTAAATACTTCTCTTACGGCGCGGCTGCGATGGCGCTTGTGGGCGCGATGGGCTCGTTCGTGGGCGCGTCAAACGGAATAATCGCCGTGATTTCCGGCCTCATGTGCCTTGCGGGCGCGGCGGGCGCAATCGCATTTTACAAGTACGGCTACGTGCTCGTGCCCCTCATGCTGCAGCGGGGCAACATTGTGCAGATAATGGAGGGCGGCTTCGAGGTGCCTGCCACCAACGACGTGGTGCTGAAAAACGTGGGGGGCGTCTATTACGCCTCCAAGTACCTCGGCGTGAGGATTTACGAGTCGGCATCGGAAAAATCAAGCGAGGAGAACATCGTCTATTCCGAGTATTTCGAGCGCGCGATTTCCTCGGTGAAATACGTCACAAAATTCGCCATCATGGTGTACATGAAGGACATCTCCGACCACCGGAGCAGGATTGAGACCAAGCACGCGGAGTCGCAGCTGCGCCTTGCGCGCGAACGCGACAAGCCCGACCCGGACGTGCTGCGGCTCGACAGGTACGAAAAGGAGGTCGCGATGTGGGAAAACCAGATAAACAAGCTCACGCGCGGCATCAAGCCCATGGGGCTGGTTTCGTATGTGATGACGACCGCGGTGGGCGTGAGCAAGGAGGCGGCGGCCGCGGCGGCAAACGCGCAGGCGAACGAGCTCCGCGCCACAATATCCAACTCGCTCAACGTGCAGGTGGACCTGCTTTCCGGCGACGAGATGCTCCGGTGCTTCCAGTGGGAAGTGATGATACCGCCGACGCCCTCTGAGCTGGCGCAGGCGGTCATCTGAGCACCGCATCGGGCGGGGCGTGAATGGCATGGCGCCGGGGCCAAAGCGCGCCTCCGCCGGCCGGAAGCCGCCGGCGCCCATCAAAGTTGATTGATATGGGACGATTGCAGGTATCCGAGCTTGACAACACGGATTTGGCCAAGCGCAACATCTTTGTCAGGCCGCCCGAGCCGCCTGAAGAGGTGCTCATGGCCGACCCCACGAACGCCATTTTCATAGGCAGGACGAAAATATTCCACGTGCCCTTCTACTGGACGTTCCAGAAGACCACCAACCCGCATATAGCAATCGTCGGAATAACGGGCTCGGGAAAATCCTATTTCGTAAAGACATTCCTCACCCGCGCCTCCTTCGTCTGGGGCACCAACGCGTTCATCATCGACTGGGCGGGGGAGTACAAGGACTGGGTGAAGCAGACCGGGGGCAAGGTGATTTCGCTCGGGCGCGGCTCGGCCATCAACCTGCTCGACGTGGCAGGCATGAAGCCCAACGACAGGATAAAGCAGGTAATGCGCACGCTCGACATCCTCACCGACATCGTCCGCTATCCCGAGCAGCGCAGGCTGACGGAGCTTGCCATAGAGAAATCCTACGTGAACGCGAAATTCAAGCTCAACTCGAAGCTGCAGGTGGACGGGCTGGGAAAGCAGCTCGCGCCCCCCACGCTCAAAGACGTGCAGAAAATACTCGAAGAGATGAGCGAGGCGGGCAACTACGAGTTCCCCGCAGAGCTTGAGAACGCGATTTACCGCCTCAAGCAATTCACGCGCGAGGGCGAGGACTTCTTCTCGCAGCAGTCCACAATCGACCTTGAGAAGCTCACGAGGGCAGGGCTGGTGGACCTTGACCTGTCGGGGCTGCCAGACGAGACGTTCAGGGGGCTTGCCGCGCTTTCCATGCTGCAGTTCATCAAGGAGAAGATGCGCGAGGAAGGATGGTCCTCCACCAAGGGCCTCAAGCTCCTCGTGGTGCTGGACGAGGCGTGGAAGATAGCCAAGGACGACAGCTCGGACGCGGTGATGATTGTGCGCGAGGGGCGGAAGTACCAGTTCGGGCTCATCGTGGCCTCGCAGAACCCCACGGACATATCGGAGGCGATTTTCTCCAACGTGGGCACCACCTTCATACTGCGCGTGAAGTTCGAGCGCTACCTGGACTACCTGCAGTCCACGCTGAACTTCTCCGACTACATGCGCGCGGAAATCGCAAAGCTCGGCGTGGGGCAGGCGGCGGTGAACATGGCGTTCCAGTCCAACGCGGACTTTTCCGAGACTTTCATGCTGGACAGGATAGAGGGCGAGGAGCCCATGCAGGAGTTTTTCCTCGACATGGAGGGCGTGCTTTCGCGCGAGGAGCTTTCCATGGAGGGCGTGGCGCGCGCGGCTTCCTTCGAGAAGGACGAGCTGAAGAAGAAGCTGCGCTCGTACGGCATGAACGAGGAGCAGTCGGACGAAATCGTGGCGCTCTTTTCCAAGAAGGGGAGGCGCATGGAAATCGCAAGCTTCATAGTGCTCCTGTCCCGCTACGGGATTGCGAGGGGCAACACCTCCAACTTCCTCAAGGAGCTGGGGCTGGAGGACAATACGGTGGTCAATGTGTTTGCCAAGGCGGACGAGCTGGAGATGCAGCTTGGCGACGACGACATCTCCGAGCACATACAAAACGCGCAGGCTCCGCAGCAGAAGGGGAACACGAACCCCGAGATTTGACATGTTGGGCGCGCGGCCCGGCTTTGCCGGCGGCCGGCGCGGATGGATTGGCATGGCACGGACATTGTTCTTCCCGAAAGACGAACTGAGGCGCCGGCTGCGCGCGTTTAGGCTCGACGAGCTGCGCGTGGCAGAGATAACGTCGGTGTTCGACAAGAACAACCGCCACATCGACGTGATTTCCTTCGTGATAATGCTTGAAAGGTACGGCGTGCAGCGCGGCGAGATTTCATCGTTCCTGCACGACATAGGCGTGGACGAGAGCACGCTCATCAATATTTTCTCAAAGGCGGATTTCACGCGCCTCGGCGCGAGCAACAGGGAGATAACCCAGGTGGTGCTGGCCTAGCGGCTCGCGCGGCCGGGTTCATGGGGTGGAAAAATGGCAAGGGTCTGCATAATATGCCAGAAGGAAACGGCCGGCTCGCCGGTGGCGGACGACGCCGTGATACGCTGCATCAGGCGCGCCAAGCAGGCGCTTTGCATCGCCCGGAACAACGAGCTTGTGGTCTGCGGCAAGGACATGGAGGCGTACAGGAAGAAAAGGCAGTCCTACGAGCGCAACCTCGCGGTGTATATGGCGATTGCGGGCATAGTCCTCGTGCTCTTGGTTTTCGTGCCCATTCTCACCACCGGCTTTTCGGCATCCGCCGTGCTGCTCGGCATCCTTTTTGCCGCCCTGCTGGTGCTGCTTCCCGTTGTGACCTCGCACACGCCGGCGCTTGAGGCGGCGGCGCAGCCTGCGCGCGCGGCGGGAAAGGCGGCGGCCGCAAGCGCCGGGAAGGCGGGAAAGAAAGGGAAGAAAGGATAAGGCGGATTGAATGGCACCTCCAACGCAGCAGCAGCCGGCCAGGGGCGCAGCGCCCTCCTCGCCAGCTTCGGCGCCCGCCCCGTCCGTGCCCACCGTGAGCGGCTTCCGGATTGCCGCCAAGCGGCTGAAATCCCCGCAGGAAATATCGCAGAGGCTCTCCGAGCTTTCCTTCCTCGAAATGGCGTCCGACAAGGATGCGCTGTCCGTGCTGAACGTGGAGTCCCGCGACATCCAGAAAAACCCGTTCCTGTTCTCCATAGTGGCGTTCCTGCCAAATTCCATCGAGGCAAAATACACGTGCATGCCGTCCTCCAGCCCCAAGAAAAGGAGGATAGACGTGCTGCGCCATTTCCTCAACCTCCTCACGCTTTCCGAGGACTGCTATGCGGTGAGGATGCAGGACGTCTACCAGCTCCTGGAGACCTCGATTGCCGACATGACCGAGTACGCCTCGGTGGAATACGAAAGGCTTTTCGGGCTTTATGACAGCCAGAAGTCGGAGTTTGCCGCCATCCAGAAGAAGCTGCGCGAGGCTTCCGAGGGCAATGCCGGGCTGTCCAAGGAGAATTTCGAGCTGAAGGGCAAGAACGACGAGCTGGTGCTCAAGCTGCGGTCGCTCGAGACTTTCTCGGACTCGGTGCTCGCGCTCAAGATACAGGAGTGGCTCTCCGAGCACAAGGGCGAGATAAACATCGCGGACTTTTCCAAGGTGTATGGCGTGCCCGAGAACCGCGTGGAGCAGATGCTCAACAAGCTCGTCACCGAAGGCTACATAGAGACGAAGGGCTAGGCGGCGGGTATTTACATGGCTGGTGACGAAAATGCAAGGGGGGATTCCGGCGGGCAGCCGCGCAGCCTCAAGCTCAGGATTGCCAAGAAGGCATACGTTTTCGACGTCAGGAAAAAATACGCAGCCACGCGGAGCTTCGCGGTGAAGAAAAAGGCCGAAACGCCGGCCGAAGGCATAAGGGAAAGCATAGCGGCAGCGCTTTCGGGCAGGAAGCCCATGGGCGACGCCAAGGGGCAGGGGCCGCCTGCCCAGGCGGGCGCAGCCGGCGCCGCGGCAGCTCCAAAAAAGCCGCCAAGCGCAGCGGCGTCCGCAATCGCGGTGGCAGCAGGCATATTCCTCCTCTTCGCCCTTGCCATAATGTTCATCGTGCTCCAATACGGGGGCGCGCCTGGCGGCCCGCCTGCCGCGGCGGCGTCCTCGTTCATGGGCGCATACTCGCTCTCAATCGGGCAGAGCATGGTGCTCTCCGCAGGGCAGACCGACAAGCCCTCCCGCACGGCATACTTCCTGCTGGAGTTCGGCTCGCAGAACGTGAGCGGGGCGAACTTCTCCGCCCAGCTGTTCCGCGAAAGGCCAATCACGCAGGTTTTCGTGCTGGACCATGCGCGCGAAAGCGCCGACACGTTCCCATCGTTCCGCGCCAGCCTCGCCTCGCGCCTGTCCCGCCTAGGCATATCCCTCGACGAAATCGGCGCCGAATCCCTCTCATCGCTCCCCGAAGGCGCGCTTTTGATAGTGCCTACGGGCTATCTCCCAATTGAGCTATTGGGCAACGGGAGCAGCGGCTACAGGGGGCTGCTTTCGCGCGGCGTGGACATCGTCTACATCGGCATGCCGTTTGACACGCTGGCGCTGGACGCCACCGGGAGCACGGTGAGGGTGTCCAACAGCGACGTGAGCTTCATCAAGGAAAAGCCCGAGTCAAAAGGCGGCTTCATGCTTTACGACGCGCAGTACGTGGCTGCGCCCGGCAAGACGGGAAGCTCGGCCGGCCTGGCGCCCCAGGCCGCGCTTTACGGCTCGGTTTCCTCCCTTCGGCTGGGCAACGGCACATTCCTCCTGGTGCCCCAATTCCTGGACGGCGGCTGGATGACCGATTCCGATTCGCAGGGGTTCGAGAAGGCGGCTGGCGACATATCCCGCCTCATCTACGAGGAGGCGTGGCTTGCCCCGATTGCGAACGCATCCGCCACGCTTTCGCCCCCGTCCGGCAGGGACAGGGTATCGCTTTACACTTCGCAGTTTTCCGGCGACTCCGCCTATGCCAAGGTCTCGGTGGAGGCATCGGACGCAAACGGAGCGCGCTCCCGCTCCTTCACGGTGCTGCAGCTGGCAAAAACCCAGAAAGGCGAGATGACGCCGCGCGACTTGCAGGCCGTCCCGTTCTACCTTTCGGGCATAAAGACGCGCCTGAACCTCGCGCTCAAGGAATCCGACCCCGCGCCCGTCAAGCTTTTCGTGGCAATGTACAAGGATGGCATGGAGCTCCAGCGCTCCGAGTTCGAGCTGGGGCTCACAAACCCCACCATAGAGAAGTCCGTGGACTTCCAGGTCAACGCGGAGCCCGGCAACTATGTCCTGGAAATCGTGGATTCGGCGGGCAGGATATACGCGGCCACCATGCTCGACGTTGCCGGCCTGGACGTCTCGCTTTCCTCCGCCGACTGGCCGGGCGGGGATTTTTCCTTCTCGCTCTCGTCCGCAGGCAAGCCCATAAGCCCCTCATCGCTTTCCGTGGCGCTTGACGGCGCATGCGAACAGGCCTATTCGCAGTCCTCGCTTGCAAGGGGCGGCCTGTCCTCGTCGCTCAGCTATTCCTGCCCTTCCGCGATACAGGCGGGCATGCACACCTTCACGTTCACCGCGGGCACCTTCTCGAAGGATTTCATGGCCGAGTATTACGCGCGCAAGAACATGTGGGACAACCCGCTGGTCGTCGGGCTCGCTATAGTCTCCATCATCATTTTCGGGGCCGGGACGCTCCTTCGCCGCCCCGAGGTGCTGCGCTACGGGCTTGACATCCCGGACTTCCCTCCCCTTTCCACCATCAAGATACCCATCAAGCGCGAGACCGTGCTCGAGATTTTCGACAACGTGAACGCCGGCTACTCGTGGAAATGGATGCCTCTCCGCGCGGACGAGATAAAGGGCGGCTTTAGGAAGCTCACCTACAACGGCAAGCCCATACTGATTGGCGACTTCAACCTAGAGCGCGTGCTTGCAAAGCTCCGCGAGGAGGGGGCCGTGAAGGACGAGCTGGACTACTGGGGCAAGGCATCGTGGGAGAAGGAGAGCGGCCATTCCATACGCTACCTCATGATTTACCGCGTGCTTAGGAACGTGTTCGTGAACAATGCGGTGAAGTTCTCAAAGCTTGACGCCATGCCCGAATGCGACGTGAAGGCGGTGGCAGGCAGCGAGGAAATACATTTCCACATAATGGAGGAGCCGCGCGAGCGCGTGGCGCACCGCGCGCTTGCCACCGTCACAAAGGGGCACACCATCATCGTGTTCAAGACGAGCGAGGAGGTGGAGGGCTTCCGCCGCGCGCTCAACTCGCCCTCCAAGCTCGCGGTCGCGCTCAAGATGGAGGTTAACAGCAGGAACATTCTGCTGCTGCCCGTCAAGGAGGCGGTGAACGCGTACCTGAAAGGGATTGCTGGCTAGCTGCTGCGCGGGCAGCGCTAATTGTAATTGTTCATGCACTGCACGATGAGAGGCGCGGTGCCAACCTGCCTTTTCGTTATCGTCTGCCCCTCAATCGTTTCCGTGTACTCAAAGCCGAAATTGCTCACTGTAAGGTAGCCATAGGGGGCGGTGCGCGAGCAGAGCGAGGAAGCCGTGTTCTTGAAGTTGGCATTGTAGCTGTTGGCATCGCTTCCTGAAAATGAAAAAAAGGAA
>Ga0172375_10009029_pt1 | contig 13249 bp, 22 predicted proteins | sample LakKiv1m_FD_114537 | JGI IMG/M metagenome (GOLD analysis project Ga0172375, IMG submission 114537) | Freshwater microbial communities from Kabuno Bay, South-Kivu, Congo - kab_092012_11.1m | ecosystem: Environmental > Aquatic > Freshwater > Lake | place: Democratic Republic of the Congo...
ATCAGAAGGCCTTGGTTAGGTGACTCAGATAATGATGGCGATATAGATGAAGATGATATTTATGTGTACAGCATAGATGGTACAGGTACTAGGAGCGACCTAACAGTTTCCTCTGTAGTTGTGCGAACAGGTAAGTTTGTATTATCTTCTGCACCAAGCGGGGTTAGATTATACTGTACATATAGGTCTGCTCCAGTAGATATGGATAATGATACTATGGTTAGATTAGCAACATCTTATTTGGCGGCAGCGTTCTCATTTACTAAGGTAAGTGCAGGAGCAACTAAATCATTCCATGTGGGAAAAATATCTGTAGTTAAAGAGCCTGGTTTTGATAAGATGATTTTAGCTTATACTAATGAAGTTAATAAAATAAAGAAAAATTGGTTAAATGTGGGTATGAGTGCTGATGTAGTATGACTGAATTTGATATATCTCCTTTATTTGAATGTAGCGAATTAGTTAAAACAGTATATGTTTATTCAAATACAAATACATCTATTGATGAGAGAGGAGATTCTCAAGAAACTCAAACACTTAGAGGTTCTGATTCAGCAATAGTAATTTCAGCTCAAGGAAATAATGATTGGCAAAATAGAGGTGTAATTGTAGACCACGACTATGATGTATTTTTTAAAGAAGAAACATCTATGTCATCTTATTTAATTGATGGTAATTTATTGTCTATAGATGGTATTAGCTATATGATTAGAGAAGTAACGCATAATCCTGGACACTACGAAATATCTGCAAAAAGATAATCTTTATAAATGTAAACGACATTGAATTTAATTGTAGGAATGATTCCTATAATTTAAAACTCTGAGAGTGTAATAAATGACTGATAAAGATTATTCTGCTAGTTTAAGAGTATATAATAGAACTGTTACTCAAAGTCAATTATTCACTACAGTGTGGAATGCATTTACTTCAATTATAAAAACATATACTAATCCAAGAACTGATGGTTCAAAATGGTATTATTCTGCTTATCCTTTTAAAAATAATGAAACTAAATCTGATTTCCCATTGATTATTATAGGCGAAACAGATATTAATGGTCAAGAAATGCAAAATTATGATTCAATTAGATATAGTATGTCAATTTCATTGTATATTGATGATGTTAGTTCAGAAAAATGTGATGTATTAAGTGATAATATTTTTACACACATATTAAGTAATAAAACAAATTTATACAATTATGAAATTAGAAATCCTAAGATTATTAGAACTAATAAAGATTATTTTGATACAGGTAGTTTTGTAGTTCATGAAAGAAGATTGGATATACAATTTGATTTTTGGGTAAGTGGATTACATGGCATATAATGTTAGAATTACTGCTAATGGATTAACACAAGTAATAGACCATTTAGGAAGAATAAGGATAAATGTTCCAAATGGTTGTGAAGATATGGCAAAAGATATTGCTAGACGATATTCTGAAAATCTTGCTAAAGCATACAAGATGTTAGCTATAACAAGAAATACTGGAATTTTATGGGCAAGTATACATAGAGTATACAAAGCAAAAACAGGAAAAGATAATGTTTTATATAGGGTTGGTATGCCAGGTTATGGCCCTTTGTTATCTTATATGAAACCACACCAAGTTGGAGTTTATGGGGAAGGAAAAAATAACTTAATGTTATGGGCTGCAAAAAGAGGTATTCCATCAAATGTAATTACTGTTAGACCTAGAAACTTTATTGACCCTGCAGGTATGTGGACTAGGCAACAATTACCTGGTATTTTAGATAGATATGTAAAACAAATGGTAAGATGATACTTAATCTAAACGATTATAAATTATGAGGTGAAATTTAAATGGTAAGAGAATGGACTTCAAAAGAATGTGAAATAAAAGTAAAACCTTCATCTAGTGTTACAATAGTTACTAGTGCAACATTAGCATCATTATTTAGTTCAGGACAAGTAACTGTTTCTAGCATAGCTAAAGATGTAACAGTAACTCCTCCTAAGAAATCAGTTGAACAAACTAATTTTATGGGTAGAGATACAAACGGTTTCCAAAATGCAACTATGACTAAAAAACCTTTTGCAGGGGCTAAAGCAACTATGACTTTAACATTAGATTCAATAAATCAAATATTAAAATATTGTACTCCTACCGCTACTGATGTTTCTGGCGGATATAAGAGATACCAAATTGGATACTATAATGCATCATTGGGTCAAACTGAAGAAGTAGCTATGTCATTATTAGTTAATATGTCTGATTCTGATGAATATGTTGCTTTATTGTTGAATAACGCAACTATGGATTTAGGAGATAGAAAATCAGGCGGAACAGATGGTGTTTGGGAATACGATGTTGAATTTAATTGTTTACCAAAAGACTATTATGAAGAATATGAGGAATCATACTAAATGTAGTAAGGGATTTTTCCCTTATTATATTTTAAATTGGGGTGAATAAAATGGCTTTGAGCAAAGAAGACTTTTATAGGTTAGTTAAACCTACAACAACATTTAAAATTAAAGATACAGAATTTGAATTGTTACCAAATATGGGGGATATGTTATATTTTACTCCTATTACTAAAGATATGGACGAAAAGCAAAGAAAGATTATTACTGAAGAAAAAATGAATATTATTAGAAATATATTTAAAAGAAGTATATCATCAGGATATTTTCCAGAAGTTCCAGAAAAGGATTTAGAATTATTTATTATTCAAAATTATGACGATATAAATAATGGTTTACTAAAATGTTATGGTGGAATGTCTGATGAAGAATTACAAAACATAAAAAAAAAGCAAAGGGAAGCATTGGGCTTAGAGATAGACTCGCAATAAAGGCAAAAACAGAATCTTGGCAAGAAGATACTGCATTAAGTATTGTTTGGATAATAAAAGAAACAGGCATGAAAATTGATGAAATTATATCATTAAGTCCAGGAAGATACAAGACCCTAAATAAAGGATTAGTTGAATTAAATAAAATGATGAATGCTAAAAATAAACGAAGGTAACTGTAATGGTAGAAACTACTGTTGATAAGGTATATATTGATTTAGAAGTTCGTACACAGGGTACAGACAAAATAGATTTAATAGCAAAAAATGTTAGAACTTTCAACGGAGTTATGGCATCTTCTGACCAATCATTAAACAAATTTGTTAAATCTGGGGGAAAGTTCAATACTTGGCAAGCTAATTTTGCTTTAGGTATAAAAAAAGCAACTACTGGTTTACATAGTTTTAGAATGGAATTTCTATCCGTTATGTTTTTTGGAATGGAAATGTCAAATGTCTTTGGTAAATGGGCGCAAAATGCATTAGATTTAACTGGGGCTACGGAATTACTTAATACAGCATTAAATGTTACTGTTTTATCATCTGATTCTTTTTGGATGTTAAATGATGCAATCACCAGTTTTTCTTTATGGCTATTTGAGGCAGACGACTCAACAAAGAATTTAATTGGTTCATTTATTGTTTTTAATCAAGTTGCAGGTAATGTATTGTTCTTTTTGGGTTCTATGATATTAGGATTTGGAGGGCTTGTTGAAGCTTTTGGACCAGGATTAACTACTGTTTTAGGAACCGCAGGGATGTCTGCTTTAATGGGGGTATTTGCTAATTTATTAGGAATTAGTCTTGATAGCGCACAAGATTTGGTTTTAACATTAGGGGCTGGTTTTGCAGGATATAAATTATTAATACCAGGTATTACTTCTGTTGTTGATACTTTGACCAAGATAGGTAGGTCAAAAATAAAACCAGAGATTGGTTTAATTTGGGATTCATTCAAAACAGGAGTAGGAGATGCATTTTCATATTTAGCTAAAAATTTAATAGCTCCTGCCGCAAAAATAGCTTTGAAAGTAGAAAAAGTATTTGAAGGTGCAACTAAACTTATAGATTCGGCATTAACAGGATTATTTGGTACAAAGGGTGCTGGCTGGATTATGGCTACCGCAGGGGCTGGTTTAGTCATATATAGTGCATTAAAATTAATAGATGCTAAGCCTGGAGATAAATTAACAATAGATTATATTGTTTCTCAATTATTATCTGGTTTAGGATTAACTACTGGTGCTATGATACTTGCAAAAGGTCTTAAATTTTCTCAGCCAGTTGCATTTGCAATATCTGTAGGACTAATACTAACTGATTTTGCAATAGATTTTGGATTCGCCAAAGCAGTAGAAAATACTTGGAATAAAGTAATAAATTTACCTATATTTAGAAGTATTATAAATTGGTTTAATAATATAGGAGGAAAGTTTAGTATTGATATATCTACTGGTAATATGAAAGGCGGTGTTCAAGAATCATTTGCTACTGGTGGAATTGTTTTTGAACCTACAAGAGCATTAGTTGGTGAAGCGGGTCCAGAAGCTATAATTCCTTTAAGTAAATTTGATGAGGTAATTAATAATACAAATAATTCTTCAAATATAAATGTTTATGCAAATGTATCAAATAATTATGATGTAAGACAATTAGCTGATGAATTAAGTCAATACATGGGTTTAAATGTAAATAGGAGTGCATATCTATGACAGATATTATGACTTCAAATATTTGGTTTGAAATGAATGTTACACAAAAACCATCTTGGGATGATATTTCAATACCATCAATAGGGCAATATAAAATATATATATTTACTACAAAAATATCTGAAAAAATATCAGAATCACTAATTTCATATCAACTTCCAGCACCAAAAAGTTCATCTACAAAGCCTATTACTAATGTAGTAAAACTTAACAGGATAAAATATACTGTTATGGTTAGTGGAACAATAAAACCACAAACTGCTGTTATTTCTGGGTCTAATGTTGATATAGATTCAAAAACTGCAAAATTATATTTAATTGATTTATTTAGAATGTATCAACAACCTAAATTACATTGGTCTGGATTTAATAATAATGAACAGTGCGTTATGGTAGATAATATTTCTTTTGATGATGATAGTAAAAGATTTGATAATAAATCTGATGATACTAATTATGACCCTAATGCAGAAATAGGTTTTAGTGCATCATTCACAGTTGGTACTAGAAAAAATGTTGAATAATGGAGATGATTTTTGATGGTTGCACCAGTAATAACTTTTTGGGATTCAGGAGATTCGGCAGAATATACTTCTTTAGATTATGGAAGTATTGATGCAGGACAAACAACATCAGTAACAACAATAAATGTATGGAATGATAAAGGTGGAGGGGCAGGTTCTGCGACTGCAAGTAATGTAGTTATGAAAACTGTAACTTCTGGCGGAGCATACTCGGGAATAGCTTTAGTTGATGATAAGTGGTACAATGTTGAATGTACTAGCTATGGTGATGTCGTATATACTGCTATTGGTGGTGCTACAAGTAAAGCAATTGGTTATGCGTCTGCTGACCAAACTATTCCTACAAATCAAAAGGCTGTTGTTTTAACTAAGATAATAGTCCCTGTTGGGGCTACAAGTGGTAGTATTTCATTTAAAATAAGAGCAAGTTATACATATACTTAAATAGTTTTGTGATGTTGGTTTATTATGTCAGAAAGTATAGATATAAAATGGCAAGTTATTGATAATAAAGGAACATTTTTTTGTGAGAATAATGGAGATATATTTTCTAATATACCAAATGAATCTATTAATTTAATGTGTATTAAGAGTAATATATTGGGAAAAATAGTATATAGTAAAGAAAATGATAAATTATATATTAATGATGATGAACATATATTTTCATTTAAAATATTGTTTAATGATAAAGAACACATATTATCAAAAGATAATCTGATTAAAGGTATGCCAAATTATTATAAAGTGGCTCATACTGATTATGATATAATTACCAAAGAAACAAACACTATGGTTGAAGCATATTATTGTGGTTTTGATAATGAATATTTAATTGAGAATAAAATATTTAAAGTAAGTTTTATGCAAAGTATTGATTTAATTAAAAATATTATAGGTATATCAAGAATAAAAATATCTAGTGATACTAAATATTGGTTATTTAAAATATACTTAAATGATAAAAATGTATATACTTTAGATGTTAATAATTATAATAATGAATTGGAAATAAATTTATTTGAGTGAATAATATGTCATTTTATACTAGACAAATAACAATAACAAATAATGATGCAATAGAATATACTAATTTAGAAGTAAAAATAGATTTTGATTGTACTAATGTAAGTGATGGGACCCACATTAAATTTTATAATACTTATGATGAAACGCTTATTTCACATTATTTGGAAAGTGGTGCTGGGACTGGTTCAGGGATAATTTGGGTTAAACTACCTACATTAACTGCAAGTAGCTCAGTTACATTACGAGCAGAATATGGTACTGATGTTACTGATGGAGTTAGTTCTCAATACAATGTATTTCATCTATGGGATGATTTTGATACTGATACTAGTGCTAATTATAATTTAATAGGTACTCCTACTTGGGATACTGCAAATAGTAGAGTAAGAATAAATGCACAGAATGAAGGAATAATTCATAAAACTATAAATTTATCTGATTATGAGGTAAAATTAGTTTATTCTAGTGAAGCAAGTTGGGCAACTTTATTACCTTTTGGTAGAAGTTCAAATAACACTGGCGGGGGCAATGAATATAGTATAATTAGCTCTAATGCATGGGGCATAAATATATCAAAAATATATTATAATACAAGCGAATTAGCATCTACTTCACCATATATTGGTAAAACACTAACACTAAGAATGATTGGAACAACTATAAGTTTTGTTGAAGCAAGTTTATCAGTAACTGATAATTTATTATCTTCTGGGTATATGGGTGTATATCAACCATTTGATATGGTTCCTACCAGTCCAAGGTATATTGAGAATTTAAGAGTCAGGATATTAACAACAAACGACCCCACAATATCTTTAGATACTGAAATAAATACTTATTCTATATCATCATCAATAATATCTACTATACCGCAAGATTTATCATCTTCATTAAATGTTTATGGTATAAATACTCCTAGATTTTATATTGATGGAGTTTATTATGGAGATTATATATTATATTTTAATTCTAAAGTATCACATAAAGATATAGGTTATTTTACTGCTAAATTAATTGGATTAGAAACTGGTGATTTAACACATATTGCAGAAGGAAAATCAATTGCATTGTATATTAATGGTAAAGTACCTTTTGTAGGAAAAATAGAAAAGATAACCCCTAGTGAAGATTATACTTGGGAAATATCTGGTAATGGTTTTATTGAATCTATGTTATATAATCAACAGGTTAATCCTACCGCATCAACAACAACTGGTTCAGGTTATGGTAGACCTCAATATGATGTTAAAGCAGTTAATACGGTTGTTAGTGAGCAGTTATCTGGTTCAGGAGTAACTTTAGTTACTGATGGGACATATACTTATCCTAATGTAACTATAAGAGCAGATTTTGATAATAAATTAAGTTTCTTAAATGGATGTTCTGATTTAACTGATTTAATATGGTATGTTAAATATGGGACAGTAACTAAATCAGGTGCAGGGTCTAGTTCTACATTATCTTTATCAACACCACAATATTATTTAGTTCCTGATACTTATTTATTAACTTCACCAATAACTGGATTATATACATCTAGTCCAAAGACTGCTTGGGGTATGACTTATACTCAACAAGTTGAAGAGTTTTCAGAAGAAACAGATTTAGAACAATGTTGGAACTCAGTTTATGCTTTGGGTTATGGAGATGGTATAAATCAATTATATTCAAGAATGTTTGATTCCACAAATAATAGAACCTATCTAACGGCGGATTTATCTTCATCTGGAACAAGTGCAACTGTTTCGGATGGCTCTGTTTTGCCAGCTTCAGGTAATGTATGGATAGGCGTTGAAAGATGTGCCTACACTAGGTCTGGAAACACATTAACATTAACTAGGTCTACTGCTGATAGTTCAGTTACTATTGGTGGTATATCTTATGCTTATAAGAAAGCTTATGCTCATAGAAAAGGAATATATGTACAAGATTCACAATATGGAGAATCAAATTATGAATCTAGTGTTGGAACTAGTATAGAAACCTATGGTTTAAAACAACATAGTGTTACAGATAAAAGAATAATTGACCAAGATTCATTAGATTGGTTTTGTCAAAGGGTATTTGATAATCATTTTTTACCTCCTGGAAGAATATTTGTAACTATGAATGACCCTAATCAAGGATATTTAGAAGACTTTGAAATATATCAGAATTATTCATTGTATGACCCAACAATAACTGGTGTAGATGGTACTTATACTTTATATAGTAAAGAATACACTTATGATAGTGGATATTTTACAGCTAAATATGAATTTAGTAATGTAACATTTGATTTAATGAAAATATTAAGAGAAACTAAAGCCACTCAAGATAGTATTACCAAATATATGCAAGGCTCAACCAATATTTATCAAGTTAATCAAGCAGAGAATTGTGATGCCACTCATCCTTTAGAAATGAAATTCTTTATTCCTGGTGATACAGTTGCATTAAATAAATTAAAATTGAATTTTAAAATAGATGCATATAGAGCTTATGAAACTACTACTACAAATATAAATGTTACTAATCAAGATTTAATCGGTTCAAATTTTGCTAGTTGGTTTTCATTGTCTTTTCCATATGCTATGGCTACAACATCTAAAATAAATAGTTGGAGTAAAAGTTTAGGATATAATTATTTAACATCTGATGGTAGTTGGTATTATACTGGGCCAACAACATATATTCCTACAGCTATTTGTTCGGGTTCCTGCGGAGATGAAATTTCTGATCATGGGATATCTTCTAATAGATATGTAATACGTTCTGATGAAATACCTTATGGAGACCAAGTTGTATATGATGCAACATTAGATTATGATGATAACTCATTTACGTGGGCTAGTGCACCTAATTATACTAGTACAACAATTCCTAATCAAGAATCTGGTTCATTTTATAAAACTAGGTTTGTAGGATATCTGGCAAATGAAACAAATCAATCTAGAACATGGAATTGGGAATTAAGATTAGGTAGTATATCTGGAACCGTATTGGATTCGGGCAGTTGGAATTCCACCCCTTTTACACACATTACTATAAATTCTTCCACCACCTCTGATTATACGGGTCAATCGGTATTTATGTGTATTACTGGAAACATATTTAATACTACTAGTGAATTTGATGGTTCATTTTTTCAATTATTTGTTTATACTTTAGGAACTAATACAACTAGTCACAATCACGCAATTACTTATGGTATATATGAAGAATCATATACTAGTCCAAGTATACAAGTTCATGTAAAAAAAGAAGGTGGGGCATATTCTTTAGTAGGTACATATACTTCTGACCAAAGTAATTTAGATATAACATCATTATTTGATGGAACTAAAGATACTTGGTATTATGTTAAGTTTACGCCTAACCAAAGACAAAGATTGGATAGTAGTTTATTTGTACAATTATTTATTAATAGTAGGTGATATTGTGGAAGATAATTTATATAGATTAAAACAATTAAATATGCTAAAAGAACAATATGAATCAAAAATATCAGAAATAGATTTAGAAATATCTAACATAAAAAATATTTCTGGATTTAAAACAAAGGATTTAAATGAAAAATTAAAAGAAGTACAATGTGGCGTAGAGATAAAAATAAATCATTCTGATATACCTTCAAATTTTAAAAAAGTAGAAAGTGTAGCTGATTAACTACACATATTTCTTCTTATTTAATTCTTTTTCATTTCCAAAGTACATAGGTTGTCTAGTTTTAACATTCTTATTCACCAAAGGATTAAAAAATTCTATATCTAATACTAACTTTTTACTATTAAATAAGAATTTTAACCTGTTAAAAAATGTTACCTTAGAACTTATAGGTTTAGCGTTCATTTTCTTTTCTTCTGATTTAACTTCTTTAACAACTGGTTTTTTATTAACTAACTTTTTTGTTTTCTTTTCCATTTAATCAACTCCATGTTATGATAATAATTTAGTGTTTCAAATAAATGTTTAGGACTAGCTCTACTATACATTCTTTCGTGTAATCTCATTAATACTATTGAATTTAAATTATCTTTTAAAGAATGTGCAATAATGAATCCAAATTTATGTGTTGGTAAAACATATATTACACCATCATTTAATTCATTTTTATATACAAATCCATATATTACACAATAATCTTTAAATATTTGTAAAGTTTTACAATTCCAATTATTTCTATTAAATCTATTTCCAGGATAAAATATACATCTATCCTGATAATTTCCTTTACAAAATTCACATACCATTTTTATTCCCTGTATTAAATATATTTGTATTATTTGATTTAACAGTGGTAAAAACAATCTTTAAAAAAGAACCTACAATAATCATAGCTATCCAATTTAAAAATGTATATTGTATTGATAAATTAAATAATTGATTTAAAGCCCATATCAATAATAATGGCATCCCTGCAATTATTAATACTATTAACATAGCGGCACCAAATATTTGTATTGAATTCATTTAATTCCCCCTATAATTTATGTTTAAAATAAAACAACCCACATATTCTACCCTTAAATAATAATTTACCGCCAAGTTTTTTCATCTCATCTATTTTCCATTGTGTTAAATGAGTTTCATGAATATTACCTAAAACTTCTCCTTGAGGATAATCTATTATAGGAACACTAACAATTACTCCCCTTTTAGCAATTCTTTGCAAATACTTTATAGTTTCAATTCCATCTTTTCTTTCCAAATGTTCTATAATATCAAAAGCACATACAAAATCTACCTTCCATAATTTGTTTTTAAGATTTAATATATCTCCAATAATAATAGCATCATATACTTTAAATGGTTTTCCTCCTCTATAATTAAGATAAGGAGCAAATATTTCTACTCCATATAATTTAATATCTGGTAAAATTAATTTAGTTATATTACCAATATTTCCAAATCCTACACCTATATCAAAACAGCTAGTAGGTTTATTTTTTTCTAACCATTTAACATAAGTATCATAAGTTTCAGAATCGCTAACTGGCATAGATTTCACCCATTAATAGTTAATATACGGTAGAGTTACCTTATATTACTCTTTTACCTCAACTTTAGATTCGTCTTTAACTTCTTCTTTAACTTTTGATTCTAAGGGTTTTTCTGTTTTTATTTCTGAAATAGTTAATATTTTTAAATCCTCAGATATGTTTAAGTTATATTTACTTGAATCTATATTGTATGTGCTATATATGAATCTTCCTATGTCTTCAAATTCTAAATTTGCGCCAATCATAGCCAATTTTGATTTATTTAAATCAATACTTATTATATCTCTAGATATTTTATTTTTAGTTAATAAAGATATGACTTTATCGTCTAATTTTAGTATATCTCCATCTTTATAAACTTTTTCTTGCTTTATCTTATCTACCATATTTATCACCTATGCTAACCCCATATTTTCTAATTCTTTAGTAATGATATTACCTATAACTACATCTACATGTTCTTTTATTTTCTTTAATTTGACCGCTCTGTTTATCTTATTTGTATATGTCATATTATATATATTTTCTAACAAATAATTTGTTACTTCTTTTGACAATTTTAATTCTTTAGATGATGTATTAAGAGTATGGTCTGGTCTACTAGTATATTTTTTATAATTAGAATAACTTATTATAGCCTTAGAATCCTTATCTTTAACAAGGTTAAGATTTATATGGGTTCTCCAACCCGCATAAGAATCATATTCAAACTCAAATTCTAATTTATTTCTAGACTGTCTAAATCTATTTCTAAGACTATCAAGATTATATCTATTATGATTCATTATCCTCATCTCCACGTTTATCGTGTCTTCCAAATAAATAAGAATACATTTCTTTATGTGTTTTCTTAACAAAATTCTTTGAGTCTTCATCAATTATTGGTTTACATGATAATAATAATGCAAATAATTCTAAGTTCAAACCATCATAATGTTTTTTTCTTTCAATATCGTAATGTAAAGGTGCAGTATTTCCATTTGAGATAGTACCATTATATGCTTTATAAGGCTTAAAATAAGTAATTTTACCATCAGGCAATGCGGAAAATACAAATTGAGTACCTAATTTAAACCCTTTCACAAATTCTATCTGTTTAGGCATTAATGTAAAAGTACCTAAACTTCTAAATGTTATTTTATTATCTTCTAAACCTACAAAAACATCTACTTTATAATCTACCTTTTCCAAAATATCACCATATTAATATACTGTAATTATTTATATTTATATTTAATTAAATATACTCTAACATCTTTGAGCTTTTTATTAATATATGTATCGTTTAATTCATCTAATGCAGAATGTATACAATTAACTATTGATTCAGTATGTTCATTATATATTAACATTCTAATTTCTTTCATATCTATAAGTACTTCATAACCTTTATACTTAACCACTAAATATCTTGTATTTTCCTTTGTCATCATTTGAAAATTATATTCATCAAATGATTTATTAAGCATCTGTATTAATTTACCTTCCATTTAATCACCTTGTTATATATATAATATTGTTATATAAATACTTTACTATTAAACTCTCATCTCCTTAATTTGTTTTTTAATTTTAGGTGTTATTTTTTTAGCCACAAAATTGTAATTCATATCTATAAGAAACTCTTTTTTACAATAATCACAGAAATCTGTAAATGCATTACAACTTGGAGCATACCAAAATGATGTTTTCTTGCCACAATACGGACATTCAATTAATCCCTTAATTCTATCGCCCATCTTCTTCAACTCTTTTATATTTATCTGGATATTGCTTTATACAATTTTCGCAACAATCAACAATTTTCTCGTGTCCTCTTAAATCCTTAGTTTTTGCTTTAGTATTACATTTTGCATAACCACACTTCATACATAACATATATTATCCCTCTTTTTCCAATTTATCAATAACCTCAATTATCTTAAATACTTGTTCATAAGTATCAACTATTATATTTTCTATTTTTAAATTTATTCCATCTGGATTTTGAGGTTTAATTATTACATCCATATTCATCCATCCTTAAAAAACTTTGGAAACCTTAATTTAATTAACTTTAAATCTCTTTTTGCTTGACATAATAACCCAATACAAAAATTTATTCCCGATACATCTTTATCTTTTAAATGACCCTCTTTAACTTTAGTATAATATTTAATCCTTCCATCAATATCTTTA
>Ga0172375_10009030_pt1 | contig 13247 bp, 8 predicted proteins | sample LakKiv1m_FD_114537 | JGI IMG/M metagenome (GOLD analysis project Ga0172375, IMG submission 114537) | Freshwater microbial communities from Kabuno Bay, South-Kivu, Congo - kab_092012_11.1m | ecosystem: Environmental > Aquatic > Freshwater > Lake | place: Democratic Republic of the Congo...
AAGATCGGCTTCGGTTGGGTCATCACCCCACAGTCCAGCAGTGATGCTCTCCATGCAGGAGCGGAGTCTTCGCACCTCCCAATGCTCCGGAATCTCGCCCAACCAGTCCACGCCGGAGGGCTTCAACTTCACGTCGGGGTTCAGTCCGCGGGTGATGGCGTGTTGGATGATGGCCTGTTTCTGCTCCGTCAACAGCGCGATGAGTTTCTGCTTGGCCCGTATGTATGTCCGAATCAGCCGGTCCTGATGATCCAGAAACCGCACGATGGCGTCCTGGTCGGCGGCGGGAGGAACCAGAACGGGCATCCGCTTGAAATGCACGAAGTCCAAGTTCTGCCGCAGTCCTGATCCGTAACCATAGATGTCTTTCGACAAATCCCACACGTTCAAGAACTGGAACCCGTAATCAGGAGCCATGTCCGACTTGGTGCGAAGGCAGAGATACGCCGATGTGATGATACCACGGTCTCGGACTTGCCCCACGCGGAGGCTTGTGTGGTCGTTTTGGAGATCGGTCGTTCTGAGGATGATATCGCCCGGATTCGTGATTTGATAGGTCTCAAACGATTCGGGAACTAACCCGTGCAACTTCTCCGGCGGTTTGACGACGATCCGACCGTAGCTGAGGGACAGCACGGTCTTCTCCTTCATGCCTCGGTTTCGTTCGCATACCGGCTGATAGGCGCCGAACGCCGGTCGCATCTCCCATCCCTGCGGCACCTGGCCGAGCCACGGCGCGCCGGAGTCCTTGTAGGCGGGATAGGGTTTCCAAGGGTTGGATACCACTCCGACCGCTGATTCCAAGGATTGGACGGCGGACTTCATCCGGCGGCTTCCTCCAGGCGGGCTGGCCACCGGTTCTCTGTGGCGATGGCGATCGCGACACGATGTCGCGATCCGTGTCGCGATAGGCTGCCAAGAGGGTGGAAGACCGGCCGAAACCCCAGATTTCCGCCGCCCTCATCCGGCAATCGCTTAAATAAGCATCTCATTGTGGCATAAGCGCTTATGACATTGTTACGTCTCTGCATGGCTTTGTTCTAAAATAGAAATCACGCCCAGAATGGTTTTCCTCTTCTGTCATTTCCGCCCATCTTTCTTCGTTGGGCCCAGTCGCTTGACAGTCTTGTCGAAATCGGAGAGCGCCTTCCTGGATTCAGCAATGCGGCGGGCGTGAAACTTGTCGTATTCGCTTTCCGCAACTTCCTTCGCCATCTCGTGCGAGATCGTGCCGGCGTGGGTCAGGATATCCCGCTCGTTCAGGTTCAGGAAACCATCCAGTTTCCTGACCCAGTCACTCATGTTCATGGGAATGCGGCGCATGGCCTGGCCTTCGGCGAAGATCAGGTATTGCTCGGCCAGGTTATTGAGCGCGCGCAGTTCGTCCTCGTCGAGGTAGTTCTTGGCGATGACGACATCTTCCTTGCGCACCTTGGCGCCGCGCCAGTTGGTCAGCCCCATGTTGGGCTGGCCAGCGTCCGCTCGGCGGTGAATGATCTCTGCGGCGGTCTCGCCGGTGATGGCCCAGTGCATCTTGTTCTGGACGGTCTTGAAAAACTCGATGCTGATCGCCAAGGTCGGATCGTAGTCAATGCTCGTGGCGTAGATATCGGTGATCTTCTGGTAGAACCGCCGTTCCGAGGTCCGTATGTCCTGAATCCGGTGGGTTAACTCCTCGAAATAATCGAAGGGTTGGTCCGGGTTCTTGAGGCGTTCATCGTCGAGGGTGAACCCTTTGACGATGTACTCGCGAAGCCGCTGAGTGGCCCAGATGCGGAACCGCGTGGCTACCGCGCTTTTCACGCGGTAGCCGACGGAGATGATCATGTCGAGGTTGTAGAATTCCAAGTTGCGTTGGACTTCGCGCGTACCTTCGCGCCGAACCGTTAAGAATTCCTTAAGGGTTGCCTCCGGCGTCAGTTCTCCGTCGGCATAGATGTTGCGAATGTGCATGCTGATATTCGGGACCGTCGTCTGAAACAACTCCGCCATAAGGGGTTGTGTCAACCAGACAGTCTCGTTCTCCAACCGCACATCTATCTTTATCTGCCCGTTTTCGGCTTCGTAAACGAGGAACTGACTCTTCTGGGGCGGGTTGCTATTCATGACTCTTTCCCCACGATCTTCGCCAGCAACCCTTCGCTCTCCTTGTCTGCCGCGAGAATGTCTGCCTTGATCTCGTCTAGGCCGCGCAGGGCTTTGGGCTTGTAGAAATAGCGGGTGAAACTGATTTCGTAGCCGATCTTGGTCTTGCTCTCGTCAATCCAGGCGTCGGGCACGTATGGCAGGCACTCGCGCTTGAAGAAGGCATCAATGCCCTCCTTCGCCGAGGCTTCGGAGGGCAAGCCGCCGGGAAGTCCGGAGGGGGGCGCTTCAAGAAACGGGACCTGTTCCGTGTCGCGCAGTTCGGTGTCGGGTTCGTATTCGGTCGTGCCGTCCTTCCGGGTCTTCTTGATCACAGGCGGGGCTTCTGGATCGCGCCAACTGACGGCTTCCAGAATGGCCTTGCGGTCGGCGTTGCCGAGTTTGAGGCTGAGTTCCCTGGTCGTGGCATCAAAGCGTTCTCGGAAAGCGTTGTGATCAGGGTATAGGTCCGGCCCCATGCGGTCGGCGAGTTTTCGAGCCGCCTCCAGAATCCGCTTGTCCCGATCCCAGGTGAGTTCGTCCAACAGCCGCTTCCGGGTCTTCTCGGCCACCTTGGGTTTAGCCGCTTCGCCGCCTTCCGCGTCGGCCTCGTCTTCGCCGGCTTCATGTTGGGTCAGCATGGCCTCGATATCTTTGCGTACCTTGGCAAAGCGTTCGTAGAGGTCCGCGCCGAATTGGTCGTAGATGCGCCGTCGCCAGTCATCGTCCCCGGACGCGAAACGCAATCCCTCAATCGCCTTCTTAGTGAACTGACTCCGCAGGCGCAAGGGTCGCTCGACGGTGATCTTCCAGTAACCGAAAGCAGCGGTGGGAAATATCTTAGATTGCTCGCTTTCTTCGAACCGAAGGAACAGATCCGTGATCCGCTGGAGATGCTCATCGCCCAGTTCGCAGTTCTTCTTGCCCAGGTTTTTGCGGAGCGGTTGAAACCAGGCGGTGGCGTCAATCAACTGGACCTTGCCCTTCCGGGCGGCGGGCTTGTTGTTGGTCAGGACCCAGATGTAGGTGGCAATGCCGGTGTTGTAGAACATGTCGAGAGGCAAGGCGATGATGGCTTCCACCCAGTCGTTTTCGAGCATCCAGCGCCGGATGTTGGACTCGCCCTGGCCGGCGTCGCCCGTGAATAGGGATGAGCCGTTGTGGACTTCGGCGATTCGGCTGCCCAACGGACTCTTGGGCGTGACCGGCTTCATCTTGCTGAGCATGTTCGCCAGAAACATCAACTGGCCGTCGCTGGAGCGCGTCACGAGGGAGAAGTCCGGATCGTCGCCGTGATTGACGACGAAGCGGGTGTCTCGCATCTCCTGCTTGTCCCCGTTGCACATGCGGTCGAGGTCCATCTTCCAACTCTTGCCGTAGGGCGGGTTGGAGAGCATGAAGTCGAAGGTTTGCGCCGGGAACCCATCGGCGGAAAGCGTGGAGCCGAACTTCATGTTCTCGGCCTCTTCGCCCTCGCCCTTGATGAGCAGGTCCGCCCGCGTGATGGCGTAGGTTTCGGGTTGGGATTCCTGGCCGTAGAGATGGATCGAGACTTCCTTGCCGCGCTTGGCCGCGAGTGCGAGCAAGGTTTCTTCCGCAACCGTCAACATCCCGCCGGTTCCGCAAGCGCCGTCGTACACGAGATAGGTCCCGGATTCGATCCGCTTGGCGATGGGCAAGAAAATCAGATTCGCCATGAGGCGCACAACGTCGCGTGGGGTGAAGTGCTCTCCGGCCTCCTCGTTGTTCTCCTCGTTGAAGCGCCGGATGAGTTCCTCGAAGACCGTCCCCATCGAATGGTTGTCCAAGCCGGGCAGTTTCACGCCGCCCTGGCCGTCCAGAACCGGTTTCGGACTGAGATTGATGTCCGGGGAAATGAACTTCGTGATGAGGTGGCCCAGTGCGTCCGCGTCCATCAGCGTCGGGATCTGGTTGTTGAACTTGAACTTGAGCAGGATCTCCTGGACGTTTGCGGAAAAGCCGCCGAGATACGCTTCAAAATTGGCCCGCAACTGCTTCGGATTGTCGAGCAGGCGGCGGAGAGTGAACGGGGAGGCGTTGTAGAAGGCCTGCTTGGCCTCCTTGCAGAGCGCCGCATCCTGGTTGGCGACCTTCGCTCGGTCCAGATGCGCCTTCATCTGCAACACGGCGTCCTTCGTAGGTTCCAGCAGGGCATCCAGCCGGCGGATCACAGTCATGGGCAGGATCACGTCCCGGTACTTGCCCCGGACGTACACGTCCCGGAGAACGTCATCCGCGATCCCCCAGATGAAGTTCACCAGCGTGTTGTGTTGAGTGTGGTTCATTTACCTGTCTGCGTTATTGAGCATTGTCTTCGGTGCTGATGCTCAACGTCGGTCAAATCATAGCACAGTCTGTTTAGAAAAACCACATTAAATCATTGCGCAACGCGTCCTATATTCCGTCCACGTTACAGAAAAGAGATGCCGCCGGGCATGGGGGGGAGACTGAAGAATGAGGCCAGGGATTGGGCGATGTCGTGAAAGCCATTGCGAATTCCAAGGTTACGGCCGGGCCGGCCGGGCCGCAAGACGAGCAGCGGAACATGCTCGCGTGTGTGATCCGTACCCCTGAATGTCGGATCGTTGCCATGATCGGCCGTTACTATGAACATGTCATCCTTGCCGAGAGCGGGGATCAGATCGCCAATATAGCGATCCGCCTCTTGCAGTGCGGCCGCGTAACCCGCGGCATTCCTGCGGTGTCCGTACAGCATGTCAAAGTCCACAAAATTTGCGAAAATAAGCCCTTCGCCGGTTGTCCGGACCGCAGTCGCCAGGTCGCGCATGGCATCCTGGTTGGATTCGCTGTGGTACGATTTTGTGATCCCGCTGCCGGCAAATATGTCGTCAATCTTGCCTATGCTGACTACATCATGTCCGGCAGTACGAATGTTGTCGAGCACTGTTTGGTCGGGAAGGGGATACGAAAAGTCGCGGCGGTTGCCGGTGCGGGTGAAATTACCCGGGGCGCCGATGAAAGGCCGTGCAATAACCCGGCCAACCTGCAGCGGATTGCACAGCTCCCTGGCGATCTCGCAACCGCGATATAATTCTTTAATGGGTATGATTTTTTCGTGAGCCGCTATCTGGAATACCGAATCCGCGCTGGTATAGACAATCCATTCGCCGGTTTCCATTTGCCGGGGACCGAGTTCCTTTATGATTTCCACTCCGCTCGCGGCCTTGTTGCCGATCGTTTTCCGTCCGGTTCTGCGCTCGAACTCCGCAATAAGATCAGCCGGGAAAGAGGGGTATTCATGAGGAAACAGGTGGAAACCGTCGCGCATGATCAGTCCGGCCATTTCCCAGTGTCCGGTAGTCGTATCCTTGCCGCGCGAGAGTTCGCGCATGGCGCCGAACGAGGCGAGGGGACCGCCGGTTGGCGGAACTCCTGCCAGCCGGCGGTCCGCCGACAGGATCGGCGGAATGCAGCCGAGACCCATTTTGCCGAGTACAGGCAGTTTCAGCCCGCCGACAGCCGTGGCTATATGCCCCAGTGTGTCGGATCCGGCATCGCCGTAATCGCCGGCGTCAGGGGCCGCTCCAATTCCAACCGAATCCAGCACGAGAATAATTGCTTTCATTCGGGCAACAGTAACCAACACTGGATAGACTCGTCAAGGTTCCGGCCGTTGCAAAAAGGCTGGCAATTACAATTTGTCCTTATAAAGTATTATTAAATCGGAAGTGCATTGTATCCGAATTTATCCATGAAAACTGCCTTGTTCCAATCTGTGCTGGAAGGCGAAAAACTGCGATGCGGCCTTTGTCCGCATCATTGCGTGCTGGCTGAAGGCGGGATCGGGCTTTGCCGCGTTCGCGGCGTTAAGAACGGTGAGTTAAAGGCATTATTCTATGGTGTGCTGTCCGCCGCAAATCTGGATCCGGTCGAAAAGAAGCCGCTATATCATTTTTGCCCCGGGATGCCGGTTTTCAGCATAGGAGGGTGGGGGTGCAACCTCGCGTGCGATTTCTGCCAGAATTGGAGCATTTCCCAGGATGCACGGTTCGATGCGCGAACGTATGAACCGCGTCGCATAGTTGAGGAGGCTTCTAAAGACGGGTCCATCGGCATTGCCTATACCTATAACGAGCCGGTAGTCGGGTATGAATTCATGAAAGATTGCGCTACCGCGGCAAGGAAAGCCGGGATTGCCAATGTGATGGTCACCAACGGTTTTATCGAGTCCGGCCCTGCATCGGAAATCCTGCCTTTAATTGACGCGCTGAATATTGACATCAAGAGCATGGACGAGGATTTTTACCGGCTTCGATGCCGCGGACGACTTGCGCCTGTTCTCAAGTTTGCCCAACAGGCGATCGCGGCCCGCTGCCACGTTGAGATTACTAATCTTGTCATTCCCGGCGCGAACGATGGAGGGGATTCATTTGAACGTCTTTCCGCCTGGATAGCGGACAATCTTGGTGACCGGACGCCTTTGCACCTGTCCGCCTATCATCCGGATTTCAAAGCCGATGATCCGGCCACTTCGTCTGCACTGCTGGAAAAAGCGATGGGGATATGCAGGAAAAAACTTCTGTATGTGTACCTGGGTAACGTTAGAACTTCTGAAGGCCGAAATACCATTTGCCGCCAATGCGGCAAGCTGCTGATCGAGCGGCAAGGTTATGCCGTAAGCCTTGCCGGTATCCGCGACGGAAAATGCGCCGGTTGTGGAAGCGCAACGGACATCAAGGGCGTTTGAACTCCGGCCTCTTCACCAGTCATCGAACGGGAGGTCGTTGCGGCTTTGCGACGGTAGCGATTCCTGCACTTCGCCGCTCTCCTCTTGCTGCAGACGGGTGTGTGTGACCGAAGTCTGCCACTCATTGAACAACAGGTATGCGAGCTCCTGCATGGCGGATTCGGATACTCTGAATTGAAGTTCCGGCTGCAAAGACATTTCGCCCGCAGTCCGGTCGGATATGTAAGCGATCGTATAGCCGTTGGTCGAGCGGATGGGCTCTGTCAATTCCCCCTTGTATCTATCTACAATGTTCCGCATAAGTTGCGCGGATACATTTATATTTGTCGGGGGATTGTACCAGGAGAAAGGTCCTGAGGTTTGTGTTTCCAGCTTTCTGGCTTTAGCCGCTTCGGCGAATTTTTTGCCGTTTTTCAGCATGTCGCGTATTTCGTCCCGGATTTCCTCGGCATTCTTCGTCTGGAGCGTTGAAATCTTGTTTGTTTTAGCGAGCGCGTAAACACGGTCCGATATTTCGTCAAATTCCGGAATGCGTTGCGGAGTCTTGTGATCGAAAGCGATGACATACGCTGCATTTGATGAAGAAACCGGCATTGAATAGCTGCCCGGGATTTCGTCTGCTGCCAGCGAGAATGCTTCCCGGTAAAAGGCCATCGGGAACGACCCGTCAAATTCATCCATAACCGAGAAGTATGCCGACGTGCTGACTTGCAGGTTGCACTGTGCCGCAGCCTTTTCAAAGGGAATGCCATCTGCGCCCTTCGCAGGCATCAAGAGTTTGACGAATTCCGTCGCATCCTTCTCGGCGGCCGCCAGCGCATCGTTCTGTGCGAGTATGTTCGATATGACCCCCTGAACTTTTTCCAGCGGAAGAATTGCAGGAGTATCGTTGGTTCCGCTTTCAGTAAACTCATCGGAATGAAGTTCGTAGTATTCCTGTACCCTCGTTTTTTCAACGGCGGCGTATACGGCATCCCGTACTTCGGCAAAAGGTTTCGTAACAGGCTTTCCATCTTCCCCGATGGTGCGGAAGTTGCTCTTGTTGTTGGCGTAGTAATCAAGCGCCAGTTCTTTCCGGACCTGTGCGGTCTTGTCGGCAAAATCATCGGCTTTGAAGGAGATATATTTCACCTTGATTCGCTCAGGCGCCTCGAATATCGAGGTGTGTTGTTCGTAATACTCCTTCGCGTCTTTTTCGGAAACATCAACCTTTCCACCAACATCGGCCAGTCCGACTGTTGCCAGTTCAACCGTGAAATTGTCGGTGAGTTTTGCCAGCATCCTGGAGGATTCAAACGGGGGCACCAGCGCGGCGCAGCCTATCGCATCGCCGACTTTCTGTATGGTGATAGTGTCGGAGAGGAAGTCCATGAACTGTTTCGGATGTATGCCCAGATTAGGCAGCCTGTAAGACAGGAAATTTTGCAGTTCGTTTTCGTTGAACACTCCCTTCTGGTCGGTGAATTCGCGCTTGAGCTGTTCCTGTAATTCGGCATTACCCGTGGAGAATCCGAGGTTTTTAGCGGTATGCAGCGAGGCTGCTTTCTGAAGATCGAGTTTGCGGCGAATCTTTGACACTTCCTCGGGGATATTCTCTGTAAATTTGAGTTTCAGTCCCACATCCGTGGCCCTTTGCGCGGCTTCAATCTCTGTTCGCGTTATCCTCATGCCTGCCATTTCCATGACGACATCGGCGGATGACTCCTTGCCGGAAATTGCGTCGTATATCGCCCGGACCAGCGGACCGCTGAGGCCGAACGTGATGACAACAATGCCGGCCAGTATCCACGTTTGCATCCTCTGCTTGGCGCGCGTAGCCGAGAATATGAATTTATACTGCTGTTCACCCGCGGGTTTGGATGACTGTTTCTGTTCGTTTTGTGTATTTTCAGGCATTGCTGTTGCTCTTTCGGATGCCGCCGGTGCATATTTCTCCGGCCGGCGATTGATGATGGAGATATGACGGACCCGGATTCTCCCTATTGTTTGCCCACTGGTGTGGCTGATGGTCTTGGAGGCGTCACGGCAATGCGGTCCCAATCCGTGGCCGCCGGATTCCCGGCCGGGACAATTGCGAGAGGCGTGACCATGCTCCGGCGGGTAACCTGCCAGATCAACTGTTCCCTCTCCGGATCCGCAAATACAACCCGGTAAACGACGTCAACCATGCCGGGCGTGTCGGACGGCTTTATTATGATTTCCATGATGTCGTCGGTCTTCAGCGCCACTTTCCGTTCCGTTCCGTCCGTGTCCATTCCGACCACGGTTACTTCGCCCTTGACTGCCTTTATCCTGATCATGTCGCCTTCGGGCGATTCTGCAACGTTCAGCTTGTCTCCTGCGTCGAGTCCGGCTACGGAAAAATAGCTGCCGTCCAGTCCTATTTCACCCTCGGTCACATTCACGAACGTGGTTTTGAGATCGCCCACAAGGAGGTATTCAACGGAAAAGGCGCAGGCGATAGCCGTGCAAAGGGCGTTGGGTGTTTTGATCTTCAGCTCGTTGTCGGTCCTGAATCCCTTGGCAAGGTCGAGTTCAACGCCGCCCTTGACAAGTGTCAGCAACTTGGTTTTGCCGCCGTCTTCCTGCGTGAAAGAGACATCCGTCTTCTCGTAAACCAGGCAGCCGTTGGCCTCGGCAAATTTAACAACGCAACTCGACTTTTCCGCCGTTTTGACTGTGCTTCCATAGGCATACCTGCTTTGTTCGGTCAACGGTTCGAATTTATCGGCGCCCGTTTTTTTGATTTCGCATCCGCCGGTTGCCTTGACAATCTGGAATTCGTTGCCGAAAGGCGCGGCAAACGAGGCGGTCGGGAGACTGCAAATAATGGCGACCAGGACGCTCAGGCGGGCAAGTCCACGATTTGTTTTCACGTTAGTACTCCTTCTGTCCGCAACTACAGTTCATGCGCCGGTATTCCGGCTACAATTGCAATTCATTCAATCTATAACAAAATGCGGGGCCAGTCAAGCCGCAGTGCCTGTCAAACAGCAATTCTAATTTTGGGTACAACGGGCGCTTTTTGTCGTAGACGCGATGCCCTCGTCGCGTGAAAACACAAGGAAAGCGGCGGGGGCGCCGCTTCTACAGGGTGGGTTCGACGTCATAATTAGAATTGCTGCCTGTCAAATTGTGCCTTCCCGGCAGGCGGTGATATAATTCATTCCAAACTCGTCTTCGCCGGTAAGTAAAGCCCGGGCGAGTTTGAATCCCTCGGAATTGGTGTCCATTTTCTGGAGGATATTCTTGTTGATCTGCATGGGATCCACTATGCCGCCGTCGGCGCCGGCCTGGACTGCCAGCCACGTGAAAACCTGGTTCAGCAGTTTCCTGCCAGGCATGCCGAACGAGACATTGCTGAGCCCGGCCACAATGTGTATTTCCGGTCCGTAGATGTTTCTTATCCGCGATACCGCTTCCAGGAACAGTTTGCCGTTGTTCTGGTCGGTCGAGATAGGGAAAACCAGGGGATCTACATGGATAGCGCTGCGCTTTACTCCGTTTCTTTCCAGTAAAGAAATGATCTTTGACAGGTTGTCCAGGCGCCCTTCGGTGGTGCAGGGGAGGTCATGCTCGCCGGCGGCCGAGGCAATGACAACCGCGCGCGCCTTGATTGCCGCATCCACGGCACTCATGCGTTCGAGCGATACGGAGTTAAGCATTGGCGCGCCGCGTTTCCGGTCGCATGCGTCGAGCCCGGCCTGCAGGATTTTCACGTTCGACGAATCAATGCTCATCGGGAGGCTGCAGGCTTCCTGTGCCAGTTTCACAGTCCATGTCATGAGCCTGGCGCGTTCATCTACATCGGTGCTGAATTCGTCAACATTCACGTCTAGATATGTCGCGCCGGAATCTTCCTGGGATTTTGCAAGGCACTTTATGTAATCCATGCCGGCGTCCCTGTCTGCCCCTGTGCCATAAACCCCCTGCCTGATCGCAGCGGCGCAATGCTTGATTTTTCCCGCCTCCCAGTCCGCGCCTTCGGTCATCACTTTCGGGATCGGCATGTACCTGGTCGTGCCGCCGTTCTTGTAGGGTATGGCATGTCCGCCTTCGTGCTTTACGACAAACTTGCCGTCTGTCTTGAAAATCCGCGTGCAATGTATGTTTTCACCGACAGCTATGAATGTTTTGATATCCATTATTCTCTCCTGCTGGCCTGTTTGTCCTGTTTCGAAAAGCGGGCAATCATCTCACGGGCGTTCTCGCGAGTCAAGGCGGTCGAAGACTTGCCACCGAGCATGCGCGAGATCTCGTTCACGCGTTCCTCGCCGGATAATTCGCGGATTTCCGTGAATGTCCGGTCTTTCCTGGTCTCCTTGGTGACCGCAAAATGGAATTCGCCGAAGGCTGCGACCTGGGGAAGGTGCGTTATGCAGAGAACCTGGTGCCGGGCCGCTATGCGCGCAAGCTTGCCGCCCATTGCCGCGCCCATCTCGCCGCCGACATTTGCGTCTATCTCGTCGAATATCATCACCGGTATCCTGTCGTGCTCTGCAAGAACCGCCTTGGTGGCCAGCATTACCCTGGATATTTCACCGCTGGACGCTATGACCGCCAGGGGGCGCATTGTTTCGCCGACGTTCGGGGCAAACCCGAACTCAATGCTGTCCGTGCCGGATCTGGATGGCTCCGCCCCGGCCAGCGTTATGTCGAATGATCCTCCGCTGAATCCGAGGTCGCCAAGCTCGCCGGTTATTTTCTTTGCCAGTTTCCCGGCGGCGATCCTGCGCGTTTTTCCCATGGCCATGCCCATGCGTCGCACTTTTGCGTCGCCTTCCGCAATCAACCTGTCAAGCTCTGCAATGCGTTTTCCCCTGGTCCGAAGGTCTTCCAGCCGTTCATTCGCGCGATCCCTGAAGGCCAGTATCTCCGCGATAGTCTTGCCGTACTTGCGCTTGAGCTTGCCGTATACCGCCAGCCGGTCATCCAGCCACTGCAGGCGATCGGGATCAGGCTCGATACCGCGGACGAATCCGCTGATGGTCCGGGAAAGTTCAAGGATATGAACGGACGCGGTTTTTGCCTCCGACAGCCACTCTTCGGATTCTGGCAGGATTTTTGCCAGTTCCGCGAGTCTGGTCTGTATCTGTGCAAGAGAGTCCGAGGCGGACGATTCGCCTTCTGTAAGGGCTTGGCAGACCGCGTCCGCGGTTTCGAGGATATGGTGAGCGTTTGCGATGCGGGAATGCTCTGCTTTGACCTGGTCTTCCTCGCCTTCGACCGGCGCCGCGTCCCCGATTTCCTTTGCCTGGAAGGAAAGAAAGTCAATCTGCTCCGCCACGCTGGAATCGTCACCGTCCAGCGATTTCCGTCGCGCGCGGAGTTCGCCGAGTTCGTCGAACGCTTTCTCGTATGAAACCCTGTCGTTTCCGAGTCCCGCGAATGCGTCGAGGATATCCATCTGGAATTCCGGGTTAAGCAGGGACTGGTGATCGTGCGGGCCGTGCATGTCCACGAGCAGGTCGCCGATTTTCTTCAACGTTCCGAGTGTCACGGCTGATCCGTTTGCATAGGCCTGTCCGCCGCCGCCGGTATTTACCGTCCGCCTCAGGAGGATCTGCCCGTCAGAGCACGTTTCCGCTCCGCATCCTGCCAGGATCGCGTCTATCCCGGCGGTATCTGCCAGGGCGAAAGCGCATTCCACGGAACACTGGTTTTCGCCGGTTCGCACAAGGGATTTGTCTGCGCGTTCACCCAGTAGCAGGGATAACGCGCCCACGAGAATGGACTTGCCGGCGCCTGTTTCGCCGGTGATGGTGTTAAGGCCGGGCTTGAACTCCACCCGGAGTTCGTTCACGACCGCGAGGTTCTTGATCTGGAGAATCGTCAACATGCGTCCTGAGGATAACGAGCTGCTGCTCACGACGCCAGAATAATTTGGCAGTCTTTCGTCCGCTCCTGATCCGTTCTCGCACCACATTCCACGGGGATCCTTCATCGGGATTTCGATGGTACGCATCCAGACGGCGGTCAAGTTCAGCCTTCTGTTCGTCGGTCAGTCCGACTTCCTCAGGCACTTCGGCAATCGAGTCCCAGATGTCTTCGACCAACTGGATACGCTCGGGAACGCTTAGGCTCAGCACGTCAGCTTTCGTCAATGTGTTTATGGTTGCTTCTCTACCATTCACTCGGGTCTCTTTCAATCTTCGGCCTCGAATAATATTTATTCCCGCATGCGGTGAGTATACCCCGCTGGACTGCGGGATCAAGCGCATATCGAGCCATAGCTTCGCGGCGGGCGCATGTCACTTCAGTAGGGGTTCTGTTTTAATCTGGGCGCGATTATTACTATGCTTCTTATCGGAGTTGACAGGATTACCCGTCTTCGCCCTTCGGCTTAGCCGAGGCAAGCAGGATAAAAGTATTGGAAATCCTGTTCATCCCTTCC
>Ga0172375_10009032_pt1 | contig 13244 bp, 16 predicted proteins | sample LakKiv1m_FD_114537 | JGI IMG/M metagenome (GOLD analysis project Ga0172375, IMG submission 114537) | Freshwater microbial communities from Kabuno Bay, South-Kivu, Congo - kab_092012_11.1m | ecosystem: Environmental > Aquatic > Freshwater > Lake | place: Democratic Republic of the Congo...
AAACTCCATCAAATAGAGGAACTATTTCCTCTTCTTTCCCGCAAATCCCACAATTTCCCATAGAGAATAAATTGCTGATGTCTTTTTAAGGATTTATGTAATAAAATATATGTGTCTTAATTTATCTAATTTAAAACAATAGATAGATCTGACAAGTATTTATCTTTTAACTCATCGGCTGTTTTTGGAGATATAGATACCTCATCGTTTATTACAACGGCAGGTACGTGTTGAATTCCATACTTTTTAATAAGTCCAGAAACAATTGTGCTATTAATCGTCGTATCGAAAGAATAAATTATAACTTGTTCATTTTGATATGCAATCGAATCTAGAATCGAACCAACCCTTTCAGATTCTTCAATATTTTCATCATCATTAGAATAGAAAAATAATATTATCGCGTCACTCATTCCACATTTTCTCTTTTGAACCGTCTTAATTTGCAAATGTTGAGCTTGTGCAATTGTATAAATTTTTTTCTGTAAAATAACCTTCTCATCATCTTTCCTGAGCGCATTTTCCAGATCCGCTATGAGTTTTCTATGAAAATAAAAGCCCTTTTCTGCTTTTTCTGTAAAATTTATCGAACAAACATTCTCGTTCAATAATCCAATGCTCACGCTCGATTCGAAAAGTGAATAAAAATTATCGATATTCGTTTCTAAAATTTTGGAGTTTCTATCATAAATAATTTGGTTAGTTACTAAAAATCCCCCAATAAAAATAATTGTCCCAATAATTACTGATGCAACGTACAAATACGGACTTTGAAATTTTCTTTTTATCATATTTTTTTATTAATTCTTATATTTAAAAAACTACCTCCATCCAGCCTTCCTATTAAATATTGTATATATTATAGATACTGTCCACCAGAATGCAAAAAGAACTGCAAATAATACAAAGAATAATGGCAGACCAGCAATCAAACCAGTGCTCTTCTTCACTTTCTTGGTTGCATAGTAGATATAAACAAGCATTAGTCCTATGAAGAACAATAAAAATATCATAAACGGTTTTGAAAATACAACAAACATAGATCTAGAAAACGCATCGTACCACAAACTTGGTTCAAATATGAATCCATATCTAGATTGCAAATCAAAGCCAATACTGCTCAATATACTCATCTCTGTGAAAATCTTATTTATTGTCGTAATTGTTGTGTAGAATAAAGCAAACACGGAAAAGAAAATACTAATCCATGCCAAAGGAAGAAGAACCATCCCGAGATCGCCATATTTTGGACCAAATAATCTTCTATAAGTCCACATGTTTTTTAGTAATCCCATATACCATCTTCTTCTCTGCACCAATAATGTTCTGAATGTAGAAGGAGCGACTGTATAAACGGCAGAATCTACTGAATTTTCTATTCTATATCCATGCGATTGAATTCTAAGTGCCATCTCTAAATCTTCAGTTAAATTTCCAACTTCCATCCCAATATATCCACCATATTTGTCAAAGAATTCTTTTCTATAGGCAGAAAATGCACCGGGAGTAACGTGGATTGAATTTAAAGACGCAAAAACTTTTCTTAAAAAAATACCCAAAACATATTCCATTTGTTGTATCAGTTGCCAAATTCCATGTGGATTATGCAAAACGATAGAAGGAGTAACGGACATAACTTCTTTATCCTTAAAATAACGAATCATTTCTTTTGCACTATTCGGTTCAATAAAAGTATCCGCATCCATGGTAATAATTACCTCACCGCGCGCATGCGCAATTGCCAAATTAAGAGCGCTTGCTTTTCCGCCATTTGGTTTTGTAAAAACTCTAACGAATTTGCTTTCCATGGTTCTAGCTATCTCGAGAGTTTTATCTTTGCTGCCATCATTTACAACTATAATTTCAAATTTTGGATAGTCAGAAGCCAAGGCGGTTTCAATTGTTCGCTTAATTGATTTTTCCTCGTTATAAGCTGGAATTATTATTGTTAGATATGGCAACTCTTTATCCGTAAATAATTTCTTTTCCTTATTTTTATTAATTATATATGCTAGAATGTAAAACGTAGCTGCAACGATTCCTATGTAAATAGACGCATAAGTTATATAGGTGGCAATCATAATTCTCCTTCACTCTCTTCCTCTCTTTCTGCCTCTTCTATCTCTTCCTTTTCGCTTTCTCCCTCATCTTTCAGAATGTTTCTTTTTTGTACGTTAAAATACTCATAGAATTCTTCTGATAATAATAAGTCGTTTGTATGTCCAGCCTTTTTGGATGTTACTAATCCAAGTTCTAAAAATTTATGTATATGGTCGTACGCCTTATTCCCCCTAATTTTAATAACGACAGATTGTTTTATCGGTTGTTTATACGCAATAACGGCTAAAGTTTCCTGTTCGGCCTTTGTGAATTCCGTGCTTCCAGTTGCTAGTTTATTTACCATATAATTATATTTTTCAGCAACGTCCATTTTCCAAGAATTATTTCTATTCACGATTCTCACTGCGCTATGCGAATATCTTTTTTCGAGTTTATTTAAAATTTCCTTTAACATAATCGGATTTATGTCAGTTAACATAATCAAGTCTTGCGTATTCAAAAATCTCCCAGAAATAAACAACGCAGCTTCAACTTTTTCCTCGTTTTCTCGTTCCCTTTCTTCAAAAACATTATCTAATTGTTCGGCCGTTTCGTGACTAATCACCGTTTCTTTCTTCTGCTTTGGTTCTTCGATATTAATATTCTCTTCCATAGTTTAGATAAGAATTCTGGCTTTTTAAGGATTTCAGCTCATCGCATATCTTAATATTCCACCGACTCCACCGATATTGTTGAACTGCGCGCCTTCAGGAGTTTCAGTCGTAACGATATGAACTTCAACTGAAGTAGTTTTCGCCAAAGTTTCTAAGTGTTTTATTTTTTCCCTAGATAACTCTTTTGATAAAATTAATTTTCCAACTGCACCCATATTCAATCTTTCCTCGACCTCAGCCGCACCATATGCAACCTTTTCCGGTTGTTTAGCCAGCATCGTGAAGAACTCATCAAGAACCGCTTTTTGTTTTGTAATTTCCTGCTCTGCCAAAACGTCCTTCGAAACCTCAACTAACTCCTTCAATCCAGCCATTTCGCTATCTCCAATATCTTTTACGGCAATAACTTTATCTTTTAATTGTGTAACCAACTGCCCAGTTTCTAAGAATTCATCTTTTGTTGGAACAGGACCGCCAATTAAAATTCCTTTTAGTTTTTTATTTTCGAAAAACGTATCTTTCATAACATCCGCAACTCTTCTAAAAAATTCTTTAGTTAATCCTTCAGTAATTCTATGGAATCTTTGCGCAGACTGACCACCCGCTCTAACTTTAGACGGAATTCCTGAAGTCATTGTATGTAAGACTTTGATTGATCTGCCTTCCAAAACACCGATAGTCGCTTCCTTTCTTTCTATAATCAATAGTCCGTAAACTTCATCAGTGTCTAACATTTCTTTTAGTGGATCCAAAACGAAAGTCTGGTCGCATCTATATACTCTAATTTTAAGTGGTTTTGGTGGTTCGATTGCCCAAATTCTAATATCTTCCTGTCCTTCAACATCCGAAACATTTCCAGAATAAAGAGCAAGCCCATTAGGGGGAAGTTTTTGCCCAATAATTTTTAATTGTCGCGAAATTCTTTCTAAAGCATCCAAAACAGCCTTTCTAGTATTCTTTGATTTAATATTTTCAGCAGTTCCTTTTTCTGTATCAATTTGTTTGACTACGTTATTTATGTTAAATTCTGCCGGGATCAAAACGCTAATTAATTCGGTGTGTCTACCGCGATAGCCTTCCAGCTCTTTCACTAATTCTTCCAATTCATATTTTTGTGTATCGTTCATTTTACAAATCTCCGAAGGAGTTTGTAAGGTTGCGACCTTGTGGAGCAACCGCTAACGGCGAACAAAACGCTTCGAGCAAAACAATTTTTTATTGTTCTTTTGCGAAATGCATTTTGTGAGTTTTTTTCGTTCGAGCCAACAGCTCGAAATCACTCGAAAAACGCCCTATTTTTAATCATCCTTCGGTTAAAAGTCTAAGAACTTTACGATTTATAAAGGTTCGGAGAAGATATTTATATACAACTAAATTTAATATTCCCATGGTAGACTTTCTAGCTAAAGACAGAGAAGATTGGGCTAACTGGCTTAAAGAGAATCATATCAAAGAAGAGAAAGTCGTTCTAATAAAATATAAAAAACATACTGGAAAGCCGATTATTAATAACAAAGACGCAATGACCGAGGCTATTCGTTTCGGCTGGATTGATACAACCGCTCACAGAGTTGATGAAGATAAATACGCTCAAACTTTCGTAAAACGAAATGAAAACAGTAGATGGAGTGTGAATACTTTAGCACGTGGGAAAGAATTATTTGAAAAAGGACTAATGAGCGAACACGGAATTAAAATGTATAAAGAAGGTCTTGCAAAAGGAGCTTACGATAAAGACTTACCAAAAAATCCGGAAGTTCCAAAAGACTTGAAAGAAAGATTAAATAAAAATAAACTAACTGAAAAATTCGAAAAACTTTCTAACTCCGCTAAAAAATTACACCTAAGACACATTATAAGGGCTAAGTTACCAGAAACTAGAGAAAAAAGAATAAACGATTTCATTAAAAATTTAACGAAAAGTTCTAATGGATAAACAGTGGTTCGTTTATATTCTAGAATGCCAAGACGGTTCTTATTATACTGGCGTTACGAATGACGTCGAGAAACGAATGAAAGCACATAAGTTGGACAAGGGAAGTAAATACGTTAAACGAAAAGGATTCAAGCATTTAATTGCTACCAAGCTTTGCGAAAACAAATCTGACGCTTGCAAAGAAGAATACAGAATTAAGCAATTACCTAGAAACGAAAAGTTGAACGCTTTCAGATAATTTATCTATTTGAATGAGATATTTTAACTAATGGCAGTTGTACGTTTGGAATAGCTTAGCTAACTATTTACTTAAGATTTCCTCAATTAATGTTATAAATTCCCTTGCTCGATCTAAAGATGTTTTTGCCTTTGCTTCTTTTATTTCTTCAGTAGTTTCATACTGAAAGCTAGATCTTTTCGCTCTTTCCCTTTCGTAATTTTCTAAATAATTATCTACTATAATTAATGCCTTTTCTTTTTCTTCTGAATATCCTTCTATTAAATGATTACTGATTTTATGCCTTCCCTGAACAATTAGAGATTCATTTATTACTTGATGAACAATTTTGTTTTCTGCTTTATATCCGAGACTATAAAGATAGGCACAAGCCATGTAGAACATTGAATAATAACTCGTTACAACAACCCACAAAGAAGAGCTCTTGCTTTCATAAAGTTGCTTTGCAACGGCAAGACTTTCTCTCGCATTTCTTAAATAAGTAGAATAAACTATTTTGTCAAATTTAATTTTTTTAATCATCCCTTCCTTCAAATAATTTGTAAAATTATTCTCTGCATCCCTTACTCTTTTTTCATCCATTTTACAAAACTCTTCCAAATTTCAACTTATTAATTAAGAGTTTGTAAGGTAAAAAATGCGAAGCATTGACTACTGCTAACTTTCTTACGAACTTTAAATTTATTTGATTCATTGTGAGTATTTTGCGATTAAGCTGTAATAATTATCTACACCAAACAATATAATGTTGTTTTTAATTATTTCGTGTCCAACATTATTTTCTCTTCTTGAGATCATAGAAATAAATTCGTCGGTTGTAAACTCTTGAATTTCTATTTTAAGAGATAATATTCCAAGACTTTTGATTAATTTATCAGCTTTTTCTTTATTGTCTGAAATTATGCAGATATCTAAATCCGATTGTGACGTATTAGTCTTTTTAGCATATGAACCAAAAACTAAAACAATCATAAATGGATAATCAACTTCTTTTATATATTCAAGAATTATTTTTATTTTAGGATTTTCAGATAATAATTCTTCTGTTCGTTTTTGTTCTGTGCTGTATATATCTCGATTTGGAGATAGATTAATTCTAATGGGGTTTGTATTTCCCATAACTTCTCTAATTATTGCTCCACTAGCTTCTAGACTGTGAACTATTGAATGTGTATTCTTATAATCCATAGAAATAGCGCCAGAAGTTTCTCTAATTGAAACAGGATTTTTATTCTCTATCAAATATTTTAAAAGCCTCTCCTTGGGTTTAAACTCTTTCTTTATATTTACCATAGTATTATGGTACTATTACCATTATTTAAATGTTTTGGTTATGGTTTAAGCACCATAAACAAATTGTAGATATCCTTTATTTTGTAGACACAGGATTACCACTATTTTTTCCCAACCTTTTTATATCCAGTTTTTTAAATATCTTAATGAAAGAGGCTTACGTTGTTCTAGATATAGAAACGACCGGTTTATCTAAACACGTTAACAAGATAACCGAAATCGCCGCTCTAAGAGTTGAGAACTTTCAGGTCGTTAAGAAATTTGAAACTTTAGTAAATCCTGAAACACCCATCCCTTCTTTTATAACTTCTCTCACTGGAATTTCAAATTCCATGGTTCGGGACGCCCCATTGATAGAAGAAGTTATGCCTAAGTTTACTAAATTTGTTCAAGACTCTCCTTTTGTTGCTCATTGCGCTACTTTTGATTACGGCTTCATTAAACATAACGCTCAACTTGTTTCTATCGACATAACAAATCAAAAAATTTGCACCAGAAAACTATCCAGAAGACTTGTACCCGAATTACGGAACTACAAACTTTCAAGTCTTTGCTCACATTTTAGAATAACTAATAATGCTTCTCATAGAGCTATGGGAGACGTTGAGGCAACCTCTAAAATATTTACTAAGTTACTAACGCTCTTGAAAGAACGAAAGATTGAGAGACGAGAAGACGTACTCAGATTTCAGGATGCTAAGATCTTTAGGTAGACGTAAGGTTATGCGATTATAGGATGCCACAAATACCCATCCCTTGTTTTTACTAATGTTTATTATGGATAAATTCTCATTTAGAACCATTTACCGTTATAACTTCTGCAACGCGTATCACAACTAAATTTACTCACTGGCCACCATCTACAAATTTTCGGTCTTGCACCATAAGCCGTACATTTTGCCATTCCATTTTTAATTTCTAAAAATTGACAATATCCGTTAATTCTTTTAAGCCAATGTTTTCCTTCGACGAAATTCTTTTTACCAGCCGCCTCTAGTCTTTTAATATCTTCTTTAGATAATTTGACTCTCAAGCGACAACACTGTCCACATCGTAAACACTTAAATTTTCTACGCTTTAGTATAATCGGCCTAATCACAAAAAGATAAATCATCGCTACAATAAAAGTAGTCGAAAATATATCGTCGAGGCTAGCCATCTAAATCAATTTATGACAAATCTTTAGTTCTTTTTCAAAGTTTTTCAATTCCTTCGGAACATCAATTCCAGAAATCTCTTTATTCAATGCAAGTTGCTTTTCTTTCTTAATTTTCCAAACTTCAGAATCGAATTCCATCAATTTTTTGATTAAACTTAAATCAGATTTTCCCTTCTTCGCCTTTGGCCATTCAGCTTCTAACAAATTCAATCCAATTTCGTTTCCTATAACGCTAGTAATTTGTGGAATAACCGGATATATCAAAGTCAAAAATCTTCCAAGTAAATAATAAAGCGAATATTTCGCAGACTGCGATTCTTCTTCGGAATAATTTTTATCCTGGTTATAAGCCCTATTCTTAACAATCTCTAAATAATGCGATGCAAAAGTGTCCCACAAGAAAGTTCTCAATTCCCTAACTATTTCCTGAAATTCATAATCAGAATAATTATTGTCCGCACGTTCCGTCAAATCTTCTATATAATCTACGAAAAGTTGATCTATCGGATAAAGTTTCTTCGGCTTATCAGCCTTCTCAAACTGGAATATAAATCTCGAAACGTTTAATAATTTGTTTATTGTTTTTAATTCAGCATTAATTTTTTCTTTCGAACACGAAACGTCACCCTTAGACAAATCGCCTTCGGTTCCAGCCCATATTCTAATCGCTTCCGCTCCGTAATTCTTCAATAATTCTTGCGGGTCTATCGCATTCCCCAAAGACTTCGACATCTTTCTACCCTGTCCATCCAAAACATGTTGATGTATCCACGCATTTTCAAAACACGGTCTACCAGTTTCTAAATATCCTCTAAGTATTGTATAATATAACCACGTTCTAACGATTTCTTTCCCTTGTGGTCTTAATGTAATAGGATAAGCTCTAGAAAAAAAGTCATCGTCCGTTTTATATTGTGCAATAAATAATTCTGATATAGAAGAATCCATCCACGTATCCAAAACTCGCTTATCTCCTTCCCATTTAAATTCAGAAACTTTCTTAGTCGTTTTCTTTCCAGCTTTCCAAACTTCTGCATCCGCCGGAACGTCCTCTTTCCATGGTTGGACATATTTCCCAGCTTTCGGTATTGCAACATATTCTCCAGAGAACCACAACGGAACTGGAGTTGCGTAATATCTTCTACGAGAAATTGGCCAATCGATTGAAACAGAATCAATCCACGAGTCAAGTATTTGTTTAGATTCCTTCGGATAAAATGTAATTTTCCTCGCAGTTTCTTTTATATCATCTTTAAAGTCAAGTTGTTTCAAATAAAATTCTGGCATTTCTATAAATTCAATTTCAGCTCCGCCTCTTTCCGAAACTGGAGTTCGGTGCGTAATTTGTTGTTGTTTTACGAGCAATCCTTTTTCTTTTAACACTTCTATAACCTTTACTCTAGCTTCTTTAATTTTCAATCCCTTAAATTCTCCAGCGTTTTCGTTCATCGTTCCATCTTGATTAATGGAAATTTTTGGAGTTAATTTTTGTTCTCTGAAAAATTGTATATCAGAAAGATCTCCAGCAGAACACATCATAACCAACCCAGTTCCTTTATCGATTTGTGCAAGAGGGTGTTCTTTTATCGGAACTTCAAAACCGAAAAGTGGAACGATCGCAGTTTTCCCATTCAAGTGTGTATATCTTTTATCTTCAGGATTGTAAATAACCATTCCGCAAGAGCACATCAATTCGGGTCTAGTTGTGCCAATAACAATTTCTTCGCCAGTTTCTTTTACTTTCCACTTAACATCGTTAAATGTGGACGGCAAATCTTTATAATCAATTTCGGAATCGGCGATTGTTGTTCTTAATTTCGGATCCCAATTGTTTATTCTCTTATCTTCATATATTAATCCCTTTTTGAAAAGTTCTATGAATGTAGATTGAGTTAATGCTCTATATTCAGGCGAATCGGTTTCGTAAATTCCGCCAACTTTCGCGTCTTTCGCATATGAACTAAAAGATATTCCGAGTTTCGCAAAACTATCTATCGACTCCGTTCCAGCTTCCTCTAAAAGCTTTCTGCAATATTCTACGAACTTTTCTCTTCCAACAATAAACGGAGAAACGTTATATTTTTTTTCCGCGCCCATTTCAATCGGCAAACCATTATTATCGAGTCCAAGTCTAAACAGAACCTCATATCCCTTCATTCTCTTATACCTAGCGAAAAAGTCCATAAACGAATAAGTTATAGCGTGCCCCATATGAATAGGAGAATTAACGTATGGTGGAGGTGTGTCAATAGAATATATCTTCTTTTTTGTTTTGTAATCGAAATTATACAATTCAAATTTCTTCCATTCATCAGTAATCTGCTTTTCTACTTCCGGATTCCAGTTTTTTATATCCTTAAATGATACCATACCTATCCAAGAATAAAGACGTTTAAAAAGATTGAGTTCTAACTATGTCTATGTCAAACAAGAAGCCCGAACAAGACATAAAGAAACTTAGCGGTCTTAAGATACTAGCCGCAGCAGATTTTCAGGGAAATGCAATGGTCGCAGAATCTCTCGCAGAAAAGGCCGAAAAGGAAAAAGTAGACCTAGTTATTCTAGCGGGCGACCTACACGGAGGAGCAAAAAGTTCTCCAGGAATTATAGCCCCATTTAAAAAAAGAAACCAAAAAGTTATTTTCGTTCCCGGAAACTGGGACACAACGGCCGAATCTAATATTCTAAAAGATATGTATCAAATAAATAACATCGACGGCACATACACGCATTATAGTGGAGTTGACATAATTGGCGTAGGTAGTCCAGATTTTAGACTAGACATAGATAACCAAAAAACATTGGATAAACTTATTAAAAATTTCGAAAAAGTAAAAGAAAGACCAACAAAAAAAATATTAGTTTCTCACCTTCACGCCAAGAATACTTTAGCAGAATTCTCCGGAATACCTGGTAGCGAAGTCTTGAGACACGTAATAGATTATTTCCAGCCAGACGTTTTTATTTCTTCGCACATTCATGAAGCAGAAGGATTAGAACAAAAGATAGGAAAAACGAAAGTGTTTCAAGTGGGGAAAAGAGGAAAAATAATAGAAGTTAAATAAACTATACGCTATCAAGTAAACTTTCGACTATTTTTATCGTATAAACCAAAATCATCGGGCCAATTATAAATCCAAATAATCCAAACACGCTCGTTCCGCCCAAAATTCCCAATAACATTATTATCGGATGTATTCTTGTTTTCCCAGATAATATTTTTGCAGTCAGATAAGTTTCAACAAATAATGCCAATATTCCCCATAAAATAATTGTAGATATTAAGCTTGCCCAGTCAGATATTAAGCCAAAATAAATTACTAGTGGTATAAAAACCAACATCGGACCGAGCCCGGGTATGAAAACCATAAACGCGATCAAAAATGCTAATACTAACGAAAATTTAATTCCAATCAAATATAATCCAATAGCAGCGATAACAAAATCAATAAATGCGATTAAAATATATCCATAGATAATTCCATGCGTTGCGTGCGAGATGTCTCGTATTGTTTTTTCTTTATTTTGGAAAGGGATGAATTTCTTAACATTAAACATTAACCTATCCCAATCATATAAAATATAAAAAACAGATGATAAAAATAAAATTAAAGATAACAATAACGACGGTAATTTAGAAGCAACTCCACTAACTATAGAAAAAACAAAAGAAACAATCGTATTAAATCCAGAGTCAATATTTAGTTTTATTTGATCTAAATACGGAAGAGGCATTATCTTATCAATTATTTTATCAAAATCTCCATTAACCACAGAATCATGAGCTTGCACTGCGATCTGCGTTGTTACAAGTGCGATCGGTATGATAAACACGCACAATATAAGAATTATACACAAAACAGCCGAGAAACTTTTATTTAGTTTTTTTGTGAATATATCAAATAGGGGTTTGGCAATATATGCAAAAACAAAAGATGAAACTAAAACAATCAAATACGGAGCCAACATATTGTATGTTAAAAATATCAAAACAAGTATAATTCCAAGAAGGAGGTATCTGCCAAAATTTTTTTCATCACCCTTTATCATCTATAACACACGCTTCCGATATTTATAAATCTATTTTCTTCTTTTCTTTCTAAGAATATAAAATACTCCAAGTCCAATGGCTATTAGAACCAAAACTAGCCCAATAACATCCGAGGTATTATTTTCAATACCCGCGATTACTTTTCCGCTAATTCCAGAATATAAGAAAAAAAGTCCACCAAGAAGTCCTACGCTAATAATAGATGCCGCGAAAGAATTCTTTTGTGGGATAATTGGTTTTTCTGGTTTGAATTTCTGTGCCAGTATTCTCATCTCATGAGCTTTAGAATAATTCCGTGCCATCTCAAAATTTGCGGCAGCTATTTCGCAATATTTTACAGCATCCTCGCCGGTTTTATGTTTCGCAAGCTCTTCGCACTGATTTGCAACTCTAGAAATATCGGCTCTTTCTTCTTGACTTAAACAAATTGGAGACCTATCTGAACTAGGAGTTTTATGATTCATATAAGAAACAATACGTCGAACTTTAAAAATGTTGGTAGAATTAGTTTCCTTGTCTATTATTTGCTCTCAAAGAAGGTCTAACCTTTGGAACCTTGAACGGAGAATTGTGTAATCCCCTTGCTTTTGTAGCAGCAGAAGTTAATCCCCTAAAGATTCTAGCATTATTTGCTGGCTTAGAAACGAAAGATAATTGTCTATCTGATTTTATTTCTGGAGCAGTTCTGTCCACCATAATAACTTCATAGAAATAATGCATTCCGTCTTTTCCAACCCAATAAGAATTTAATACTTCACAATTTGGATATTTTGCAGCAGCCCTCTGTTCTGCGATTTGTTGATAATTCATCTTTAAATTAAGTCGAGTATGCATTCTTCTACCGATTCTTGCCTTGTTCGGTCTTGGTCTTCTGTGCCCGCCTCTAATAACTCTAGATCTAACAACGAAAACTCCTTTCTTAGCTTTATATCCAAGTGAATGTGCTCTATCAACTCTCAACGGGTTTTCAACTCTAACAACAGCCTCGCCAGCTCTCCACTCAATCATTCTTTTTCTAAGTGTTTCTTTATCCGGCTTTTTCCATGCCTGTCTTAAATAATATGCTAATCCGTTTACCATAAATCACTTATCAAAAATGGGTTTAAAAAGGTTTCTTAGAGGAATCTTTGCAGGAACATTTGCAAATTTGTAGCTTAAATACACTGATTGACACTCCCAGCATCTTCTCTAAATCCACAATATTTCAAAAATTCCGTAAACGACATCTGTTTATATTTTCCCAAATCTGACTCAGAAATATTTTTCAATTTCCAATCTCCGTTTAAATCGTATTTTCTAATTATATCTAAAATTTTTCTACCATGAGAATTACTTTTTATCGCAAAATCAAAACATCCGCCATAAGTTTCTTTCAAATATTTGTCAATCTCATCTTTGCTCACTTCTCTAATCGGAAACTTTTCGTCAAATTCTTTCTTGCAATCAAACTTCGGACATTCAGAAAAACAACTCGCTCCGAATTCGTTTCCATGAAATTTAGCGGTCCACAGCAACGGAAATTGTCCACATATCAGTGCCCTATCTTCATACACAGAACATTTATTATTTTTCAAAAACGGACATGGCTCGTTAGTCATCCCATAAAGATAAACAAAAACAATCCCACTTTTTTCCTCGAGTAAATAATGAACTGGTTTAAAATTTAATTTAATATTTCGTGATTCAGCAATTTTTTTATATCGTTCAACTTCACATTCAAAAAGTGGTAAATATTTATGATTCTCATCGCCAAAATTCTTACAGCAAAATCCGCATCCAGCACATTCAAATTTCATAGAATAATAAAAATAACGAGATTAAAATATTTAACTAAATTTATTTACTTTCTCGTA
>Ga0172375_10009033_pt1 | contig 13241 bp, 12 predicted proteins | sample LakKiv1m_FD_114537 | JGI IMG/M metagenome (GOLD analysis project Ga0172375, IMG submission 114537) | Freshwater microbial communities from Kabuno Bay, South-Kivu, Congo - kab_092012_11.1m | ecosystem: Environmental > Aquatic > Freshwater > Lake | place: Democratic Republic of the Congo...
CAAAATCGAAAAGGTCCGCGTTGCAGTTCCAGACGGCAGCGAATTCACGGGCTTTGCGTTCCCCGGCAGCCTCGTCGAGCTCCCGAACGGGAAGCTCCTCGCAACGTTCACCGGCCTTCGCGGCAAGGGGCCGCACCGCGCGATGGGTGCGTATTCCGGGGACGGAGGTTCAACATGGACGCAGCCGGCACTCCTGTTCGGTGGCCCGCTTGACGAAGGCTGTTCCCTGGACATCGGCGAGAGCTACGCCGATCCCAATGTCGCAGTTGTGAACCGGAAGTGCGTGATGGTCTTCTGCGTCTCCCTCCGTCATGACGACAAAGTCTGGGATCTGAGCAGGACACGCTTCTGGCGGAGAATCAGCAATGACGGGGGTAGTACGTTCGGTCCGGTGGAAGAACTGCCTCGTCACAGGAAGTACTACGTCGGCACGGTGCACCCCGCACTTCGTCTCAAGAACAGTTCACTCATCATGGGATACAGCTGGGACCGTACCGCGGAATCGGGACGACCCGCGACAGGGGAAGGCACGATGAACCCGGTGTCCGGCGTTCTCATCTCAAGTGACGAGGGAGCGTCATGGCATCCCGGAGCCGACTGTTGTGTGGACGTACCCAAGCCCGGGGACGCACAAGAGTGCGCCGTCAACGGGATGGCCGAACCTGCAATCGTCGAATTGCCTGATGGCACTCTCTTCATGCTTGCCCGCACCGGCACACACACGCTCTGGCAAAGTCGCAGTTGTGACGGCGGCTTGTCGTGGGATAAACCCGTCCCCTCGCCACTCACCAGCCATAATTGCCCCGCGGCACTCGTGAGGCTGACCGGCGACGGTGCCGTAGTGGTTGTGTACAACGACCACCCGCGCCTGCGGCTGAACCTGTCGGTCCGCCTGTCGACTGACGGCTGCCGCAGCTGGGGACCTGCACGCAGCATAGCGCCGTCCGGTCCGGTATCCGAAGAAGCACACGCCGCCTATCCCAACGCCTGCCAGCTTGGGGACGGATCGATAGTGACCGTCTTCTACGAGGTGGATCCGGCAGGAAAAGCACCTTACTCGGTTTCGGCTGCACGCTTCACCCGGGATTCACTGGGTATCGGTTGAAAGGATCGTAACGAATGAATCACAAGGCCACCATACCGCGCGGGATGCTCAAGAACTTCATTGAGGCAAGCCATGAAGTCGGCCGGCACGGATTGACGAGATGCAGCAGCGGCAACCTGTCGTGCCGGCTGGACAGGGAACGAATGCTGATCACCGCTTCCCGCAGCTGGAAGGGCGAACTGACTCCCGGCCAGGTTTGCGTTTGCCGCATTTCTGACGGCAAGGCCCTGGACGGCAAGAACCCCTCAGTCGAAGCAGGTTTCCATGCGGGGATCCTCCGCGTCCGGCCGGAAATGAACGTCGTCCTGCATTTCCAGGCCCCCTGCGCCACCACGCTGGCCTGCATACCCCGAAGAAGAATCAATCATTTCATGATTCCTGAGGTACCATTCTATATCGGCCCCATCGCCCGTGTCCCCTTCCTGCTGCCGGGGTCCAGGGAACTGGCAGAAGCCGTCACGAACGCAATGTGCAAGCATGACATGGTCCTTCTCGAAAACCACGGCCAGGTAACGGTTGCGCGCGATTTCGAGCATGCAATACAGAATGCCGAGTTCCTTGAACTCGCATGCGAAGCCATTGTCCTGGGTGGCAGGGCTGTATCGCCCATCCCCGAAAGGTATGCGCGAAAGCTTCTATCCCTTCGCAAACAGGTTGCACGGCGTGCCGTCTAGCCCGCCTGCTGCATCACGGCACGAGGTAGAGCATGAATAGTCGCCGGTCACTGATAGCCACTGGTGGGCACGCGGGGCGGATGAGTATCTATTGCGCATCTGCCCTGCTGCTTTCGACGATCCAGACAGTCCGCGGGAATGACGGGTTGTCCACGGCAGTAGACGACGGGGCCATCAAGGACAAGCTGGTGGCCGAGGCCACTGCCATCAACAATGCCGGCAGCGCCGTCCCGATGGCAAAACTCCAGGAGCAACTCGACAGGAAGACCTGCAACATTGCGCTGGTTCCGGCATCGACCGCCAAGCTGACTGCCTCCGCACTGTACGACCGGTGCCGTCCCGGTGTTGCAGTGCTTGCCGCCCTCTACAAATGCGGCAAGTGCTCCAAGTGGCACACATCCGTATCCGCGGCAGTCGCCATAGCTGAACCCGACATATTCCTGACAAACTGCCACGTAGTGCTGAACACGAACGCCCTGCTGCTCATCGCCATGACAGCAGATCAGAAGACGGCGGCAGTACAGGAAGTACTGGCGGCGGATGCCGACGATGACTGGGCAATCATAAGAGCCCCGGGCCTTGCAGCCAGACCTCTCCCTCTTAAGGACAAGGCGGAAGTGGGTTCGGATGTCTACGTCATCGGGCACCCGGACGGCCGCTACTACACTTTCACAAGGGGCAACCTCGCCCGCGTCTTCAGAAAGGCGCCATGCGCTTGCCCCAAACACAAGAAACCGCAAATCCATGACACGTTCTGGTTACAGATTACAGCTGACTTTGCCGGCGGATCAAGCGGTGGACCTGTTCTCGACGACTGCGGTAACGTGATAGGCATCGTAGCCAGCACCCGGACGGTCTATCACGACGATGCCAGCCATGAGAACGTGCAGATGGTCTTCAAGGACTGCGTGCCCGCGTCAACCGTGATCAAGGCCACCAGGCGATAGAAAGAGAAAGAAACAGTTTATGAGCATCCAATGGGGCGGCGAAACGTGTCACCGGTACAAGGACCAGGCCAGCGGCGCATGGGTCATCCAACTGACGTGCGGCGCGACCAATAACTGCAATATCTACGGGGAACAGCCCTACTGCTCACCCGACGGGCGGTACATTGCAGTAGAGCGTTTCCGCGATCCAAGTTTCGAACAGGAGGCAATGCTGCTGGTGGCTGACCTGCAACGGTTTCGCATCGGGCTTCTCGCCAGGGACGTCTATTCGCATAACCGCCCCTGCAACAACGCATTCACTGAATTCGTCTACTACTGGACCGTGAAGAACGAGCTGAAGCGCATTTCACTGGCAACAGGGGAGTCGAGGGTGATGTTCACGGACAACACGGAAGGCGTCATCCGCGGCGGAGGTTCAGTGGCTCCGGATCACAAGCACATGGTATTCGGCATGTACCTGCCGGGACCGAAGCCGGTCGTCATGCGGTACGAACTGGAGACCGGGAAAAAGGATATCCTCTACGAGCATCCGGAAATCGTGAACCCCCACCCCGTCTGGGAACCGGTGACCGGCAAGTACGTCATGATCATGCGGAACCACGGGTCGAAGTTCACGGCGGACGGGAAACTGGATAAGCTCGTAGGCGACTACGGCCCCACCCTTTTCCTTGTGGACGTCAGCACCGGCAAGGAAGTGTCCATCCCGGCCGGCCAGCCACACACGGCCCGTATCGGGCACCAGTGCTTCGTGCCCGGCACCAACAGGGCATGTTTCACGGCCTGGTGGAACATGGATACCTGGGAATGTGATCCGCGGCATCCTGATACCAACGTGCTGACAGCAGGGCCCGGCGACAGGAAAGCAACGCCGTTCCGCTGCCCCGAACACCGTGGAAATCACATAGCAGTCAGCCGGTGCGGCACCTACTTCGTGATCGATTCCTACGAAGGGTGCACATGGGACAAGAACGGGGTCATCAAGCCTATGGCACTGGTGGTAGGCAATCTGAAAACCGGCAAGTACCGTATCCTCGTATCGAGCACGGGGGCCACTGGTGGTGGGAACCAGGTCACGCATCCCCACCCCTACATCACCACCGACAACCGGTACGTCATATTCAACTCGGACGGCTTCGGCGCACCGCATGTCTTCGCTGCGGAAATGACTCCGGAATTCCTGGCCAGCCTGGGGTGATTTGCCCCGGCAGCCGCGGCGTACGTTCCCGCCTGAAGCGCTTGACTGCAACATGGAGGACAGAGCTACTTGGCCTACGCAGCCAGCCTTGGGCGTATGAGGGCCGGCTCTGCCTCGACAACCAACATTCCTGCTGGTCAATCCTCAGGTGAGCCCCTATTGTCCACCTCATTTCCGACAAGGAGATTCATATGCATACCAGCCCGTCGCTCCGCCACCGTCCGTTCCACTCCGCACTGGTTGCAGGCAACTGCCTGCTGATCGCTTGTCTTTCGTGCGCATCCGCCGAAACTGCCGGCGATCCCGGCCGCAATGATCTCGTTATTGCGCAAGGCGGGAAGAGCGACGCCGTGGTTGTGGTTGCCCCGGGAGATGCCAAACGTTTCGAAGCCATGGCCGCTGCCGACCTGGTGAAGTACATTGAACTCATGTCCGGGGCCAAACCAGCCGTCGCGACAAATGCCGAGGCAATCACCGCAGCTCTCGCAGAAAAGTCCAGGCCGGTCTTGATCATAGGAACAGAAGCGCTTAAGGCGCAGCCCGACCTTGCAAAGGCGCTGGAGAAAGTGGCCAAAAAGACCCCCATCCTGCGGGCCGATGCAATCGTTGTACGGCGCGACGACAACCGTGTCTACTTCGCAGGCCTAACGGACGACGGTCACTACCACGCCGTGGCGGAACTCCTCCACCGGTGGGGTTGCCGCTGGTACGTGCCCACGGATTTCGGCGAGTGCATTCCCGAACAGAAGGAACTCAAGATCGGCAAACTGGACTACGCATATGCTTCCCCGTTTGAAATGCGCAACTACTGGGGCGCCTGGAACGGAAGCTACGAGGGCAAACTGGAATTCACCCTCCGCAACCGCATGGCGGAGGGCGTTCCGGCTGTCGGCGGTGGACACAATCTCGGCGCCTATACCGCCGAGCTTATTCCCACAAACAAGACCATCATGAATATCCCCATTGCCGAGGACAAAACCGCCGCGCACGTAGCCGCAAAACTGGACGGTGTATTTTCCAGCAACGGTGTCATATCGCTGGCGATGGAGGACGGAACCTACGATTCCGATTCGCCTGTCGACCTGCAGCTGCGCGCGAAACTGCAGGATAAGTACTTCATGACGTCCATGATGACCGACGTCTTCATGACCTTCTACAACAAGGTGTGCGACATCCTCATCAAGAAGTATCCTAACAGCAAAGCACGTATCGGCTTTCTCGCATACTCCAACATGACCGTACCGCCACAGAAGGTCCGCAAGGCGGCAAAGCCGCTGTTCTGTTCGTTTGCACCCATCGACATAGACCCGAACCACGGGATGGACGATCCCCGGTCTCCGTCGCGCCAGGAATACCGCGAAATGCTCTATCGTTGGGCGGACGTGATGGAAGGACGGGTTTGGATCTACGACTACGACCAGGGCATGCTGGTCTGGCGCGATATCCCGAATCCCAGTCACCAGGCTTTCCGCAAGGATGTCCAGCACTACCGCAAGGCCGGAATACTCGGGGTGAGCACGGAAACCCGCATGGCATTCGCCACGATATTCCTGAACGTCTTCTTCCGCGGTCAGCTGATGTGGAATCCGGATTTTGACGTGGACCAGGCGCTGACCGAATTCTACCCGAAGTTCTACGGGCCTGCGGCCGAGCCGATGCAGAGGTACTGGGGCGCCATATACAAGGCATGGGAAGACACTATCATTACGGAACACGAGTTCTTCACCGCGCCGGCAATCTACACACCCGAACTGATAGCCGGATTGCGCAAGAACCTGGAAGCTGGAGAAAAGGCCGTCGCCTCTCTCAAAGACAAGACGGATGCCTCCCGGAACGAGAAACTTTATGTCGAACGCATCAGGTTCACGCGCCTGAGTTACGAAGTCCTGGCCAACTACATGGACATGGTATTCAAGTCCGCTTCCGACTGTGACTACAAGGCAGCCACTGAAGCGGGCAAGAAGGCACTTGCGGCGCGGAAAGAGCTGGCACAGATGAACCCGACGTTCTGCACGCGGGTTGTGGGTCCGGCAGCCGAGCCCGAGTACGGCGGCAGTCCAGCCTGGTTCCCGGGGGAGCCGAAGTACTTCGAGGAATTGGCGGCCCTCACGGACGGAACACAGGGGACACTGGTCCAGGCGCTGCCCCTTGAATGGTCATTCCGGCGCGACCCGAACGATACCGGCATGGCATCCGGCTGGGCCTACAAGCCCGTCGATCTGGCCTTCTGGAATGCAAACGAAGGCAGGTTCAGTGAATTCGAGCGCAAGGACTATCCGGTAACCCAGTGGGAAGTGGTCCGCGCAGACCTGTATCCGCAGGCACAGGGCATTCTCCATCCTGACGGCCAGTCCTTTGTCGGGTATTCATGGTACCGAACCGGGTTCAAACTCAACAAGGCTGACGCGGCGAAGGCAATCCACGTTCGTTTCCCCGGCCTGTTCGCGGAAGCCTGGCTGTACGTGAATGGACAACTGGTATCGCACCGTGAGCAGGGCCCCCTCTGGTGGATGAATGACTACTCTTTCGGATGGGATGTCGATCTGACCGGCGCCTTGCAGTCAGGCGAAAACACGATCACCATCCGGAACAGGAACGTTCACCACGTCAGCGGCATGTTCAGGCGGCCATTCCTCTACGTGCCAACGGGAGCAAAATAATGAAACCTGCCGACAGGAAGACGTTCGGACCTGTTGTCGTGACGCTCAAGGATGGCCGCAAAGCCACTGTTCGTCCCCTGCTCGGCACCGATGGTGACGCCCTGGCCGCTTTCTACGCCTCCGTCCCGCCGGGAGACTACCGTTTCTACTGCCCGCATCCGCTGGACCGTGAACACGCACTGGCCAACGCCGCAAAGGCGGATTCGCCCTTCGAGATCGTGCTTGTCGCGGAAGGGACAAAGAAGGAAATCGGCGGGTATGCCTGGCTGCGCTGGGACAACGAGAAAGCCGATCGCAGTACTTTCGGCATATGTGTACGGCAGGCATACCAGGGCTCCGGAGTCGGCCGGGCACTGGCAACACGCCTGTTCGCGGTCAGCAGGAAACTGGCCCCGCCGGTCATCCAGCTCACCGTGCAGAAGGCAAACCAGCGCGGCGTGAGCCTGTACACAAGCCTGGGCTTCAAGGTTGTTCGCGAACAGATTCGCCCGGCGGGTTTCCAGCCCGGCCTCGCCGCCGAACTCGAATATGCCATGGAACGCCAGGAGCGCTCGTAGCTAATCGACGGGATGGCCAGGATGGCAGAGGTCGCAGCCTGAGCGACGCCCTCACTTGTCTTCCGGCGGCTGTTTCAGGACGTCCGGTGTGCGTAGTTTCAAAAGCTCCACGGCGAGCATCAGGATACCGAGCACTATTGTCAGCACGGGCACTTCGCGCTCGACCGGGAGCCGACCCGTCTGTCTGAGCAGCGAGCAGAACGACGCTGCGATCAGGAACGGACCCACCAACGCGGTCAACTTATTGATGCCGCCCACTACGAGCGTGAGTATGCCCACCGCCGCAAGTCCTGCGGTCCACATCCAGTCAACTGCCGGATAGACATCCAGTACATTGAGCAACCACGCCACACCAAGCACAAGCACGAGCACAGGCGCCACAAACCGCATCCTTGGATTCTTCATAGTCGACTCCTGTCGGAAGGTAGGGCGGGGCCGCCGGACCCGCCGTGACTACGGCAGAAGGCGCGCCCGGCGGTCGCGCCCTACCGTTTCCAGAGTACCCCCCCACTAGTCCATACTCTTCAAGAACTCGTCCGTCACCTCAGCCGAAAAGACATTCACGACGCCATCGGGGTCAGCGGTGTAGATAACATGCTTTGTTGAACCGGTGAAATAGGGCTTGGCCTGACGTCCGCAATCACCGGCTTTGCTGCAGCGGCAATCCTGGATCAGTGTACGGTACTTGCCCGACTTGACATTCACGACCACGATCGGCGACGGGCTGTTCAGGCCGCCCTCCATGCACTCACCGACCACGTACCGGCCGCTCCGGGATGACGAGATGTGATACATGACATGTTCCGGCATCGGGATCGGCCGTGACGGCATCTTCCCGTCTGTCGCGAACAACACCAGTTCGCCCTCCGGAGTCTCGGGTCTGTGTACCGTCTGGCCATCCTTGAAGTCATACGGCAACAGTCCGGCTACCCATCCCGTGTCTCCGAGGTAGGCTGCATGATGAAGACCCGTAAAAACCTGGTGGGCCCCCTTTCCCTCTGAATCACCGATATAGCCGACGCCCTGCCGCGCCGTGTGTTCAGCGTTCCAGACCACTGCACTCAACAGGATCTCCATCCCGTGCACCGGGTTGTACTCGCCCGCAACTCCGCGGTCGGAGGCCCCCTTGCGCAGCAGGAACTCCCACCCGTCGTCAAGCATGAGGCGCCACGCGCCGGTCTGGAGCTCTATGCGCACCAGGTTGTAGACCGTCGGGTACTCCGATATGATCGCCGAATAGAGCAGGAACCGCTGGTCCGGCGAAACTGAATACAGCTGCGCACACTTCGGAAGCGGCGTCATGTCCACCACACGCTCTATCTCGCCCGTCGCCAGTGAGACCTTACGCAACTCCGTTCCACGAAGATAGTACACGATGCCACCGAAAGCCGGGGAGATGGGGACATTCGACACCTTGTCATCCAGCAGGCAGGTCAGCTTCGTCTCGACATCGTGGCACATGAGCCATTTTTCGGGCGTCGTGAGCTCGTCGATATAGCGCAATGTCGCGATCCTCTTTCCGTCCAGGGTGCACCGCGGTGATTCACAGTAGATGTTCTCCGTACGGATCGACGACCCCGAGAGCCTCACGATCATCGCGCCGCTGACCGGGTCACGACCGATATCCCTCGCCTCTTTGCCCCAATTCATCATAGTGGACCTCCACTCATATCGTCTGAAACCAATCCGGCTCCATGATACCGTCAGGCGTCGGATTGACGCACTGGATGGCGAGGCTTGCCGAGCCGTTTCCTACCCGGCGATCCACCGACAATGCAGGATGCCGCCCCGGATCCTTTGCCGCCGGCCCGACTGTAGGAGTCGGCCTTATGCGTCCGGAAATCCTGCAGGCGCTTGCGCATCTCGCCAACCAGAAGGGCGACATCCGCCCCGTAGAGGACCCAGTTCATACCTTTGTCGATCAGCCGCTTGAATTGTGCATCGGGAGTGACCATCTGGCTAAGGTGCACACCAATGCCGATGTTTGCCTTGCGGCAACGGCGAATGATGTCATCGAGCATCCCGACGAAGTCGGGGTTGTCGTACTTTTCGGGAATCTCCATGCTCACGGTCATATCGTGCGGCCCGACGAACACGCCGTCCACGCCCGGTATTGATATCAGCCGGTCAAGACTCTCGTATGCGGCCACGCTCTCGATGCCGATGATCAGGTACGTTTCACGGTTGAAGCGCTCAAAGAACTCCGCCATGCGCCGGGTAGGTTCCTCGCCGGCGAGATACTGCTCCAGTTTCCGTCCTTTTACCGGCCGGTAACGAACCGCCCCGACAGCCTGTCGAACCTGTTCCTCCGTCTCGACGTATGGGACTACAATGCCCTGGGCGCCGGCATCGAGCGCCATGGCGATGTAGTGGGGTTCGGGGACGGGGACGCGAACGATGGGCGAAATACCATTGGCCGCGTAGAACTGGCACATCATGCTCGTCTCGGTCCGGTCAATTGGCATGTGCTCGTTGCAGATGAAGACAAAATCGTATTCCAGCGACGCCTGCATCCGCGCCGTCAACGGATTCGTCAGGCTGCAAACGTGCGTTCCGTACACCCTCCGCCCGTTATGCAAACATTTCCGAATCTCATGTCCCTGCATATTGCCCCCCGCTTGTCTTCACTGAAACCGGAACTTCGCTTTGAAATCAGCAGGACGACCCGTCGCTCTTCCTTCCCGGATCATCTCATCATCGTGCAACCCACGTTCTGCTCAACCATCACCACGCTTGAGCGGAAGCAGGCGGACCCGTGCTCGGTTCTCGTCCACGGAGATCAGGGTACCGGACGCCAACGCGTCGGCGTGCCACCTGAGAATGGCCAGGATGACAGGACCGCAGTCACTGGGTGTCACGTCCTGGGTCCTGATCTGGATCACACTTGGAGAATCGGCATCCGTTGCCGCGAGGATGATACCGAAATCAAGATCGTGCGTGAACACGACATACTGCCGTTGTCGAGCCCACGACATGATCTCTCGATCCTTTGCGCGGGGGGAGCCAACCGATGACCAGTGGATGGCGACGTGCCCAGCCTGAACAAGAAGGGGCACCCAGTCAGGCGACAGATTCATGTCGACGACAAGGTTCATGCCGGGATGAGAGGAAGGTCTATCTCTTCAGCACGCCAGGCAGCGTAAGTCAGAGCCTGAGTGATATCCTCATCCTCCACATACGGATATAGCTTCAGGATCTCATTCCTGGAGCGTCCTGCAGCCACAAGTCCGACAAGCGTTCCCACAGTAACACGCATACCGCGTATGCAGGGCTTTCCACCCATTATCTCGGGATCAAATGTGATTCGGTCAATTGTCTTCATACGCGTTCCCCCAGTCCGCAGGCAAGAATACCACTGCAAACCGGTCCCCGCCAGTCCATTTCAGGTCAGCGAGTCATCCGGATCTGCCGTAGCCTCCGGCTCCTGTGGTCGGTACTCCTGAAACTCCCTGATTCCTCGGATCTTCTGCCGCATTGTCGCAAGCAGTTCCTCCGGCACCTCAGATTCCTGGATAACACCACTGGCGACAAGGATGGGAAGCAGCACTTCAGGGTGAAACCCGTATTTCTTCCACAGATCACGAGACACTCCGTCGTGATGGTCGTGAATAAGATCATTGAGCCGGAAACAGGTAATGGTTCCTTCCCGCCATATCCTGAAAGAAGCCTCGAGATCCGAGAGCGCCTTGCCGAGCTCACGCTCGTACGCCCTGGTCACGAGTTCCCTCATGGCCTTGCGCAGCCGTTTCTGCCTGTCCGATCCGCCCATGTTTCATCTCCCGGCCAATGCCCCCGTTGGCGTCAGTCATCTCCGCATCTTGCCGCCGACGCTCGCCTTGAACATTTGCGAACCCGCTCCGGGTGAGCAATACGTTCGGAGGCATTGTTGGCAGTTTCATCTAATCCGATATTGAAAAGGACATCCCTCTCTTGAAAGTCATCGTGTCACTCCCAGGGTCGTAGACGCACGTGTGGTACCGGTAGCCTGTGGATTTGGCATCGGAGCTGTCCGTTAATTGAATCTCAATTACAGGAACGGCCTTAGCATAGCGTACATACAACACATAGTTGGTGAATGTCTTCCGATCAGCCCACAGCAGGCTCTCACCGGCCCGGTTGGTCTGAGCCATCATAGTCAAGTATGCTCGATCAGTGACGTCTTTGATTCTGAGAAAGAAGCCTTGGGGCTCCGAAGGTTCTAGAGACTTTGCGCAACCAAACGCGTCGCACAAATTCATCCGAATGGGGGGGACAGATAAGCACAAATACAACCCCGACTGCTATGATGCTGAGCGAGGTGACACATCCTTTTGACATATATGGTTCCTGACAGCCAACTCCTGCACTTGCGCGACGTATTGCGTTAGTGCACGCATGCCGCAGCGGTGTGAGCATTAGCAGAACCCACTGGTGGTCAGGCTAGGGCAACAGACCCACAGGGGCAACCGGAAAACGCCGATCAGTCCTGATTGCCGCCCTCAGTAGAAGGAACCGGGATTCCTTGCTGTAGCCGGCCTCGTTGAGGCCGGTCAGGGATAGAGGGTGAAACCCCGCGAAACAGGAGATGGTTCGCCGCGCCGTAGGCAACATCATAAATGGACTGTAGGGTGCCGCTTGACGGCGCCCGTTCACGGTGAAGCGTTCACGATGAGGGTAGAGCCCACGGAGAACAGTGGGTGCCTCTGCATCCCCGCCGCAACTTGTGCGAAGAAACCAGCCTCGACATACGTCTAACTGGTGAATGGGTTGCTTGCATAGGCACTTGGCAGGGGGTAAAAGTGCCCCCACACAGGAACATGTCGCCCGGAGGACAAGCATGAAGCGTTTCATCATACTGTTCACAGGAATTGTGGCCGCCATCGTGGCTGTACAGGCAGCCGAACCGACCGTGCAGGAGAAGCGCCAGGAGGCATCCAAGCTCTACGAGGACGGCAATTTCAAGGAGGCGCTTGCCATCTACAAGGAACTGGCCTTAGCGCCGGATCCGGCTGAACCTGAAGGTGTATGCGGCGATCTGAGACAGGCCGTTCAGTGTTTTCAACGCCTTAACGAAACCCAGGACATTGATACATTTCTCGAGAAAGCCGCCACCGGCACCAAGAACTGGCGACTGCTGAGAACCGTCGCCGACCAGTACTTCCAGGCCCAGCATCATGGATTCATCATTGCCGGCAAGTTTGAACGCGGCGGACACCGCGGCGGCGGACGCTACGTGAACAGCTTCGAGCGGGACCGCGTCCGCGCCCTGCAACTGCTGAACCAGGCCCTTCCCCTCGCCGCAAGTGACCCGGACAGGAACTCCGTGGCGCACTTCCACATCCAGTTTGCACAAACACTGATGGGCTACCGGGGCTATGCCGAGTCGTGGCGCCTGCAGTACCTGACGGACCTCACCCAGTTGCCCGACTACGACGAGGGTTACGCCTACTACCACGGCGGGCAGACGCGAGGCGCGCCCACGGATGTTGACGGTAACCCGGTATTCCATCGCGTCCCGATGTCCTACGAAACATCAACGTCGGACGGCGAACGCTGGCGCTGGCTGCTGGCCAGGGCCGTCGAAATCTACGGGGGCTGCAGGTTCCAGGTCCTCAACCAGTACGCGGGCTTCCTGAACCAGCAGTTCGGCGTCGAGACCATGGCTGATTACGGCTGGTTCTTCATGCGCACCGAGGACTCGTCCACGCAGCGCGACAAGAGCGGTACCTATGCCCTTGAATCACTGGGCGATCACGAAACCGTCGCGCGCCTCGCTGTCGGGATCCGCCGCTTCAACCTGCCATACGACGCCAACTACATTGCCATATACAAGACCATCGCCGCCGAGGATCCAGGCTCATACGGCGAGGCCGCAATGAACCAGCTCGCGCAGACCTACGAAAACCGCCGTCAATATGATGCCGCCGTCGAGTGGTGGCAAAAGAGCATAAAGCAGTACGGCGAGAAGAAGTGGAAACAGGCGCGGGTCGACCAGATCCTCAACAACTGGGGCGAGTTCGAGCCGGTGATGACCCACCCCGCGGGGCAGCGCGCTTCCGTTGAATTCAAGTTCAGGAACGGAAAGAAAGCCAGCTTCACGGCTAACGAGGTCGATGTCCCGAAA